>JAEAMG010000371.1_pt1 | contig 56145 bp, 51 predicted proteins | sample 8958741 | NCBI WGS metagenome assembly JAEAMG01 (sample SAMN16933256, study PRJNA681125) | bioreactor sludge metagenome | isolation source: anaerobic bioreactor treating anionic surfactant - SDBS | place: India: Bengaluru | collected 2019-02-28 | reverse complement strand
GCGGCGGGAAGCCGACCACGATCATCATGGCCATCACCAGGATGTACCAGGCGTAGAGCGGCATCTTGTGTAGCGCCATGCCGCTGGCGCGGGTGCGCAGGATCGATACCACCAGCTCAACGCCGGCCGATACCGCGGAAATCTCGACGAAGGTGATGCCGAGCAGCCAGAAGTCCGAATTCACCCCCGGCGTGTGGGCGGAACTGGACAGCGGCGTGTACATGAACCAGCCAGCCTTGGGCGCGACGTCGAGAAAGATGCTCGACAGCAGGATCAGCCCGCCGAACAGGTAACAGAAGTAGCCCAGCGCGGAGAGCCGGGGAAACACCAGATCGCGCGCGCCGAGCATTTTCGGGATCAGGTAGACCGCCAGGCCCTCCATCATCGGCACTGCGAAGAGGAACATCATCACCGTGCCATGCATGGTGAAGACCTGGTTGTAGACGTCCGGCTCCATCAGCTGATAGCCGGGCAGCGCGAGCTGGGTGCGGATCAGCATCGCCAGCAGCCCGCCAACGAGGAAGAAAAACCCGCCGGTGACCATGAAGCGCAGGCCGATGGTGGTGTGGTTGACGATGGTCAGCGCGCGCCAGCCGCGCGGGTTGCCCCAGACTTCATTGAACTGGTCATGCAGCTGGTCGGGATCGGTCGCGGGCGCGGCGCTGTTGGATCGCGTGTTCATGGTGCAAGGGTCTCCAGCCAGTCGGCGAGCTGGCCGAGCGTCTCGGCGGGAATATCGTCATGGCTTGGCATCGCGTTGCCGTGCTTGAGGCTCTGGTGCTCGCGCAGCCAACGGCGCAGGCCTTGCGCATCGTTGGCGATGACGCCCGCGCCCAGCGTGGGCCGGCTGGCCAGATCGCTCAGATCCGGCGCGCGTTGGCCGTCGCTGACGCCAGCGACGCGGTGGCACTGGCCGCAGCGCTCGTCGAAGACCTGGCCGGCAGCGCCAGGCGCCGGGCTGTGTGCAAGCGAACCGCGTGCGGCCAGCCAGCGGTCGAAGGCGTCTGCTTCCAATACCTCGACATGCAGGATCATGTGCGCGTGCTGGCTGCCGCAGAATTCGGCGCATTGCCCGCGCATCACGCCGGTTTCGCTGGCGGCGAGGCGCAGGGTGTTGGTCCGGCCCGGAATCATGTCCAGCTTGCCGCCCAGGCGCGGCACCCAGAACGAATGGACCACGTCGGCACTCGTCACCACGACGTCCAGCGGTCGGTCGACCGGCAGGATGAACTGGTTGGCCGTCACCACGCCGCTGTCCGGGTAGCGCACCTCCCACCACCACTGGTGGCCGGTGATCTCGACCCGCAGCGGCTGCTCGCCGGCGACCGGTAACGGCAGCATGCCGCGGCCGGCGGGCACGCCAAAGGCGAGCAGGGCGAGGATACTGACGGTCGGTAATATCAGGCCGCCACCGACCAGCCAGCGCCGGTTGATGCGCTCGGCCTGCTCGGCATCGACTTCGCGCGGCTGGCGCAGCATGGCGTGAATCCACAGCCAGCTGACGACCACCAGCACCAGCACGGAGAAAGCGAACATCGCCCACCAGACGTTCGCCACGTCGCGCGCCATCGGCCCGGCCGGCGCCAGCGCCGATTGCGCACCGCCGCAGCCGGCGAGCCAAGGAACTGCCAGCGCCAGCGTGGTCCATTGCAAGAGCCTGCCGCCACGCTTCGCGATCTCGCGGGCGGCACCAACCTCTGCGCCTGGGAGTGCCCGATGGCCATCGACCGCGAGTCCATCAGCAGCAACGCCGCGATTGCCGGCCATCCGTTGCATCCGATGATGATCCACTTTCCGGTAGCCGCCTTGCTCGGCCTGGTGCCGGCCGATCTTGCCTACCTGTGGACACTCGATCCGTTCTGGTCGCGCGCCGGTCTCTGGCTCGCCGGCGTCGGCGCCATCGGTGGTTGGCTGGCGAGCATCGCCGGGGTGGTCGATCTGCTCAGCGTGGCGCAGATTCGCCGCAAGGTCACTGCCTGGTGCCACGCGATTCTTGCCGTGATGATGCTCTCGCTGGCGTCGCTGAACTGGCTGCTGCGCTACAAGGGCATCGATGGCGGCGACAGCGATGCGCTGTGGGGGCTGTTCCTCTCGCTGCTGACGGCCGTGCTCATTTCGCTGGCCGCGTTTCTCGGCGGAAGGCTGGTGTACGAGCATGCCGTGGGCGTCGAGCTCGATAGCTAGGATCGTTTCGGGCGACGCCGGTTGAGCGGTCATGCGGACGGTCATTCCTCGGTCAGAACGGTTTGGCCAGCACCAGCCAGAGCGTGATGACGATCAGCAGCGGTACCAGCACGCCGATGGCCAGGCACTGGCGTGTCACGCTGCGCTCGGGCGCGCGTTCCACGCGCAGCACCAGCACGCCGCATAGCGCGTGGCAGAGCGCCATCGCGGTGACCACCGTGAGCTTCATGATCAGCCAGCCGGCGAGCGTGCCGTCGCGCAGGAACAGGGCCGTACCGGAGCCGATCGCCAGCAGGGCCGCCGGGGTGCTGATCAGGGTGAAAACCAGGCGGGTGAGGTGCGCGTGGTCGCGGTAGAACAGCCGATCGCCCGACCGCGTTCCGGCGCTAATCAGCGCCGGCAGGTACAGCAGCGACCCGCACCAGCAGAGCAGGGCTGCGAAATGCAGCAGTTTCAGCAAAGGCATGCGCATCGTCCCGCTGGTAGCGAATCTGAAGCTGTGACAGCCCGCTGCCGATGCCGTTCGGGATGATTGCTGTAGCGAATCTGAAGCTGTGACAGCCCGCTGCCGATGCCGTTCGGGATGATTGCTGGCGCTCCCGGCGCCGAACGGTGGGCTTAAGACTTTGCCTGAATCGCTCCGAGCGCATAGGCTGGGCACAAGGGGACAGCAAGGCAGTTGGAGACGCTCATGTCCGATTCACAGTTGGTCGACCCGTTCGGCCGGCGTATCACGTACCTCCGCTTGTCGGTGACCGATCGCTGCGATTTCCGTTGCACCTACTGCATGAGCGAGGACATGGTCTTCGCGCCGCGCGAGGAAATCCTCAGCCTGGAAGAGCTGTACGCCGTCGCCGATGCCTTCATCAGCCTGGGCGTGAAGCGCATTCGCGTGACCGGCGGCGAGCCGCTGGTGCGCAAGGGGCTGCCGACGCTGCTGGCGCGGCTCGGTGCGCGCGAGGAGTTGGAAGATCTGGCCATCACCACCAACGGCTCGCAGTTGCACGCGCTGGCCTCGACGCTGCGCGAGGCGGGCGTGAAGCGCTTGAACATCAGCCTGGATTCGCTCAAGCGCGAGCGTTTCGCCGAATTGACCCGGCGTGATCGCCTGGAGCGCGTGTTGGCCGGGATCGAGGCGGCACGCGCGGCGGGCTTCAAGCGCATCAAGCTCAATAGCGTGATTCTGAAGGGTCGCAACGACGACGAAATCATCGATCTGGTGACGTTCGCCATCGACCGCGGGCTGGATATCAGCTTCATCGAGGAGATGCCGCTGGGCAGCGTGTCCAGCCACGAGCGGCACGTCACCTTCTGCTCCAGCGACGAAGTGCGCCAACGCATCGAAACGCGCTACCCGCTGGTGCGCAGCAGCCATGCCACCGGCGGGCCGTCGCGTTACTGGCAGGTGGCCGGGACGCAGACCCAGGTCGGTTTCATCTCCCCGCACAGCAACAACTTCTGCGGCAGCTGCAACCGCGTGCGGGTCACCGCCGAGGGCAAGCTGGTGCTCTGTCTGGGGCATGAGGGGGCGCTGGACCTCAAAAGCCTGATGCGTGCCCATCCGGGCGACGCCGAGCGCCTGCGCAATGCGCTGGTCGATGCGCTGCAGCTCAAGCCGGAGAAGCACCATTTCAATACCGACGATCAGGTCCAGGTGGTGCGCTTCATGAGCATGACCGGCGGCTGATCTGCCCCGGATGCGGCGCGCGACGCTCGTCCGCGCGCCGCATCAGCGTTGCGAACGGCTGCGCATCGTCCGTGCCGTGGCCGCGAAACCGCGTGATAAACTCCGCCGCCTTGCACCCACTACTCGATGCCAGGACATCCGATGCTCGCGGCGACCCTGCTCGTTTCTTCTCACGCTGACCGCCACGGACAGGCCGCATGCGACTGAAAAGCATCAAACTCGCCGGCTTCAAATCCTTCGTCGACCCCACCACGGTGAGCTTTCCCAGCAACATGTCGGCGGTGGTCGGGCCTAACGGCTGCGGCAAGTCCAACATCATCGACGCCGTGCGCTGGGTGATGGGTGAAAGCTCGGCGAAGAACCTGCGCGGCGAGTCGATGACGGACGTCATCTTCAACGGCTCCAACACCCGCAAGCCGGTAACGCAGGCCAGCATCGAGCTGATCTTCGACAACTCCGACGGCAGCCTGACCGGCGAGTACGCGGCCTTCGCCGAAATCTCCATCCGCCGCCGCGTTACCCGCGACGGGCAGAACACCTACTTCCTCAACGGCACCAAATGCCGCCGGCGCGACATCACCGACATCTTTCTCGGCACCGGCCTCGGCCCGCGCAGCTACTCGATCATCGAGCAGGGAATGATCTCCAAGCTGATCGAGGCCAAGCCGGAGGACCTGCGCAACTTCATCGAGGAAGCGGCCGGCATTTCCAAGTACAAGGAGCGCCGTCGCGAGACCGAGAACCGCATCCGTCGTACTCACGAGAACCTGGCGCGCCTGACTGACCTGCGCGAGGAGCTGGAGCGCCAGCTCGAACGCTTGCACCGCCAGGCGCAATCGGCGGAAAAGTACCAGGAGTACAAGGCCGAGGAGCGCCAGCTCAAAGCGCAGCTGTCGGCCTTGCGCTGGCAGGCACTGAACGAGCAGGTGGGGCAGCGCGAGCAGGTCATCGGCGATCAGGAGGTCGCCTTCGAGGCGCTGGTGGCCGAGCAACGCAATGCCGACGCCAGCATCGAGCGCCTGCGTGACGGTCATCATGAGCTGTCCGAACGTTTCAATCAGGTGCAGGGGCGGTTCTATTCGGTCGGTGGCGACATCGCGCGCGTCGAGCAGAGCATTCAGCACGGCCAGCAGCGCCTGCGCCAGCTGCAGGACGATTTGCGCGAGGCCGAACAGGCACGGCTGGAAACCGAATCGCATCTGGGCCACGACCGCACCTTGCTGGCGACGCTCGATGAAGAGCTGGCCATGCTCGAACCGGAACAGGAGCTGGCCAGCGCGGCGGCCGAGGAATCCGCGGCTCAGCTGGAAGAAGCGGAAACCTCGATGCAGGCCTGGCAGGAGCAATGGGAGCGCTTCAACCAGCGCAGTGCCGAGCCGCGTCGGGCGGCTGAAGTACAGCAGGCCCGTATTGCCCAGCTCGAGCAGAGTCTGGAGCGGCTGGCCGAGCGCCAGCGACGGCTGGATGATGAGCGCGCCGTGCTTGCCGCTGATCCTGAGGATGCGGCGATTCTTGAACTCGGCGAGCAGCTGGCGATCGGCGAGCTCAATCTGGAGGAACTGCTTGCGGCGGGCGAACTGCTCGACGAGCAGTTGGAGCAGCAGCGCGAGCAGGTGCGGCACCTGATGCAGGCGCAGCAGCAGGCGCATGGCGAACTGCAGCGGCTCAATGGCCGGATCGCTTCACTGGAAACCCTGCAGCAGGCCGCGCTGGACCCGGGCAAAGGCGTCGCCGATTGGCTGCAGACGCAGCAACTGCAACAGCTGCCGCGGCTGGCCGAGGGCCTGCGCGTCGAGCCGGGCTGGGAGCGGGCGGTGGAGACCGTGCTCGGTGCCGATCTGCAGGCGGTGGTGCTGGACGATTTCGCCGGGCTGAGTTTCGACGATCTGGAGCAGGGCGAACTGCGTTTGGTCTGCTCCGCTGATCTCGCTGTCGCGCGCCCGGACAGCCTGCTCGATAAGGTCGAGAGCCCGCACGATCTGGCGCCGTGGCTGGCCGGCGTGCGCGCGGTGGAGTCGCTGGAACAGGCGTTGGCCGCTCGTGCCGAGCTGGGCGAGGGCGAAAGCCTGATCAGTCGTGAAGGCTATTGGGTCGGTCGGCACTTTCTGCGCGTGCGCCGCGGCGGCGAGGCGGAGTCCGGCCTGATTGCGCGCGGCCAGGAACTGGAGCGCCTGCAGGCCGAGCGCGACGAGCGTGAGGCGAGTCTCGACGATCTGCAGCAGAGCCTGCAGCAGGCGCAGACGGACCAGCAGCCGGCGCCGTACCCAGGCGGAACAGCAGGCGCAGGTGTTGCGTGGCCAGCTGGAACAGCAGCGGCTGAGCTGGCAGGAATTGAACGTCAGGCGCAAGGCGCTGCAGGATCAGTTGCACCAGGATGGCTACGACCTGCACGGCGTTCTGGCGACCTTGCCAGCCGAAGCCAGCGAGCAGGGCTGGGAAGGGGAGCTGGAACGCCTTGCTCAGCGCATCCAGCGTCTCGGTCCGATCAACCTCGCGGCGATCGACGAGTACCAGCAGCAGTCCGAGCGCAAGCGTTATCTCGATGCGCAGAACGACGATCTCGTCGAGGCGCTGGATACACTGGAGAACGTCATCCGCAAGATCGACCGGGAGACGCGCAATCGCTTCAAGGAAACCTTCGATCAGATCAATGGCGGGCTGCAGGCGCTGTTCCCGAAAGTCTTCGGCGGCGGCAACGCCTATCTGGAACTTACCGGGGAAGATTTACTCGATACCGGGGTGGCGATCATGGCGCGCCCGCCTGGCAAGAAGAACAGCACCATCCATCTGCTCTCCGGTGGCGAGAAGGCGCTGACTGCCCTGGCGCTGGTGTTCGCGATCTTCCAATTGAATCCAGCGCCGTTCTGCATGCTCGACGAAGTCGATGCGCCGCTGGATGACGCGAACGTCGGCCGTTATGCGCGACTGGTCAAGGAGATGTCGGAGAAGGTGCAGTTCATCTATATCACCCACAACAAGATCGCCATGGAAATGGCGGACCAACTCATGGGCGTGACCATGCACGAACCCGGCTGCTCGCGGCTGGTGACAGTGGATGTGGAGCAGGCGGTAGCGCTGGTGGAAGCATGAACGGGGTGAACCGTGGTACGGCAACGGCGCTTCGGCATTCTCATTCGTCGATACAAAGAGAACGGGCGCACAGTGCAAACCTACCGTTCGTCGTGCTAGCTTAATGCACAATTTTTTATGATGCGGGCAAAGTTGACCTAAGTGGTTGAATTCCCGCCGTTATCATCGAGTTCAGAGGTAAACGGATTAATGGATATCGGTCTGCGCGAGTGGCTGATCGTCATCGGCATCATTGTCATCGCGGGCATTCTGTTCGATGGCTGGCGCCGTATGCGAGGCGGCAAGGGAAAGCTGAAATTCAAGCTGGACCGCAATTTGACTGCAAACCTGCCCGAGCTCGATGAAGATTCGAAAGAGCTGCTTGGGCCGTCCAGAGTGGTCAGCCGCACCGGCGAGCCGTCGCTCGACGAAACTGACATGCCATCGATGAGTGCCCGTGAGCCCGCCAAGCGGCGCGCACCAGCCGAGCCGCGCCAGGGCGATCTGCATTTCGCGGCGGATGAGCCGGTTCCGACATTGCTCGATCCGGTGCTCGATGAGGAAGACGAGGCGAACGACGAGCCGCGTGACCCAGCAGCGGTGGAAGAGGTGCTGGTCATCAACGTGATATGCCGCGATCCCCAGGGGTTCCGTGGTCCGGCGCTGCTGCAGAACATTCTCGAAAGCGGTCTGCGCTTCGGCGAGATGGATATCTTCCACCGCCACGAGAGCATGGCCGGCAACGGTGAGGTGCTGTTCTCGATGGCTAACGCGGTCAAGCCCGGCACTTTCGATCTGGATGATATCGATCATTTCACCACGCCGGCGGTGAGCTTCTTCCTTGGTCTACCCGGCCCGCGCCATCCGAAGCAGGCGTTCGATGTGATGGTTGCGGCTGCCCGCAAACTTTCCGCTGAGCTGAATGGCGAACTGAAGGACGATCAGCGCAGTGTCCTGACTGCTCAGACCATCGAGCACTATCGCCAGCGTATCGTCGAATTCGAACGTCGGCAGATGACACTCAAGCGCTGAGCGAGCCGTCACTCTTACTTCTTAATAGTCCGCGTCGCGTCCAGTCCGGCGCTTTGCCGTAATCCAATCGTGCGGTAGAGCGCCCGCGGCCTCTGCCCCACGACGGGGTGACTTCTCTTTATTGAGCCACTAGAATGCTTGCCCATTCTGGGGCCGGAACGCCCGGCTTATGTCTGTGCAACGAGGAAAATCCATGCAAGTTTCTGTTGAAAGCACCTCCGCTCTTGAGCGCCGCATGACCATTGGCGTGCCGGTCGAGCGCATCGAGACCGAAGTCAACAAGCGTCTGCAACAGACCGCCAGTCGTGCCAAGATCCCCGGTTTCCGTCCCGGCAAGGTGCCGATGAGCGTTATTCGTCAGCGCTACGAGGAAGCCGCTCGCCAGGAAGCCCTGGGTGACCTGATCCAGTCGACCTTCTATGAAGCCATTGTCGCCGAGAAGCTGAACCCGGCCGGCGCTCCGTCCGTCGAGCCGAAAGTGTTTGAAAAGGGCAAGGATCTCGAGTACGTCGCTACCTTCGAAGTGTTCCCGGAGTTTGAAGTCGGCGGCTTCGAAGCCATCGAAGTCGAGCGTCTGCAAGCGGAAGTGGCCGATAGCGACGTCGACAACATGCTGGAAATCCTGCGCAAGCAGAACACCCGTTTCGAAAATGTCGATCGCGCGGCTGAGAGCGGCGACCAGCTGAACATTGATTTCGTAGGCAAGATCGATGGCGAAGTCTTTGCTGGTGGTTCAGCCAAGGGCACGCAGCTGGTCCTGGGTTCGGGTCGTATGATTCCCGGTTTCGAGGACGCTCTGATCGGCGCCAAAGCAGGTGAAGAGCGCGTGATCAATCCGACCTTCCCCGAGGATTACCAGAACCTTGATCTGGCCGGCAAGACTGCGGAGTTCACCGTCACCGTGAACAGCGTTGCGGCACCGCAGCTGCCGGAGCTGAACGATGAATTCTTCGCCCAGTTCGGCGTGCAGGAAGGTGGAGTCGAAGGCTTCCGCGCCGAAGTGAAGAAGAACATGGAGCGCGAACTGCGCCAGGCCATCAAGACCAAGGTGAAGAACCAGGTAATGGAAGGTTTGGTTGCCGGCAATCCGATCGAGGTTCCGAAAGCGCTGATCGACAACGAAGTCAATCGTTTGCGTGTGCAGGCAGTCCAGCAGTTCGGTGGCAACATCAAGCCTGACCAGCTGCCGGCAGAGCTGTTCCAGGAGCAGGCCAAGCGCCGCGTTGTTCTGGGGCTGATCGTCGCTGAAGTCGTCAAGCAGAAAGAGCTGAAGCCCGACGAGGCGCGTGTTCGCGAACTCATCGAGGAAATGGCGTCGGCCTACCAGGAGCCCGAGCAGGTTGTTGCGTGGTACTACAAGAACAACGAGCAACTGAACGAAGTCCGTTCGGTTGTACTCGAAGAACAAGTTGTAGATACTGTTCTGCAGCAGGCGAAAGTGACCGACAAATCGGTCTCTTACGAAGAAGCCATCAAGCCTGCGGAAGCTCCGCAAGCAGCCTGATCTTCAAAACGTTCGAGTGCACAAACACAAGCCAGCCCTCGTGCTGGCTTGTGTCTTTTGAGGCATGACAAGGGAGTATCGTTGGAACATGTCCCGCAATCCTTTTATGCAAGTTCCGGACATTCAGGCCGCTGGCGGTCTGGTCCCGATGGTGATCGAACAGTCCGCACGCGGCGAGCGGGCTTATGACATCTACTCTCGCCTCCTGAAGGAGCGGGTGATCTTCATGGTTGGCCAAGTCGAGGACTACATGGCCAACCTGATCGTGGCCCAGTTGTTGTTCCTCGAGGCAGAAAATCCCGAAAAGGACATCCATCTGTATATCAACTCGCCAGGCGGTTCGGTCACCGCAGGCATGTCGATCTACGACACCATGCAGTTCATCAAACCGGATGTTTCAACGATTTGCATCGGGCAGGCCTGTTCCATGGGCGCTCTGCTGTTGACTGGCGGTGCTGCCGGCAAGCGTTACTGCCTGCCGCATTCGCGGATGATGATCCACCAGCCGTTGGGCGGTTTTCAGGGGCAGGCGTCTGACATCGAGATTCACGCCCGTGAGATCCTCACCATCCGCGAGCGGCTGAACAAGGTGCTTGCGCACCACACCGGTCAGCCGATGGATGTCATTGCCCGCGATACCGACCGCGACAACTTCATGAGTGGTGACGAGGCCGTCAAGTACGGGCTGATCGACCAGGTTCTGACGCAGCGCCAGCTGGCTGTCTGATCTCCACAGCCCGCGATATGCGGCTGCTCCGTGGGCTTGAAAAAGCCCACGATTGCCTTCATCTTGTGTTTCAAGCCTTCCCGATTGGATTGTTCGAATGACTGACACCCGCAACGGCGAGGATTCCGGCAAACTGCTCTATTGCTCCTTCTGTGGCAAAAGCCAGCACGAAGTGCGCAAGTTGATCGCTGGTCCCTCCGTTTTCATCTGCGACGAGTGCGTCGACCTGTGCAATGACATCATCCGCGAGGAGGTGCAGGAAGCCCAGGCAGAAAGCAGCGCGCACAAGCTGCCTGCGCCCAAGGAAATCAGCGGCATTCTTGACCAGTACGTCATTGGTCAGGAGCGCGCGAAGAAGATCCTGGCGGTAGCGGTTTACAATCACTACAAGCGCCTCAACCAGCGCGACAAAAAAGAAGAAGTCGAACTCGGCAAGAGCAATATTCTGCTGATCGGCCCGACGGGGTCGGGTAAGACGCTGCTGGCCGAGACACTGGCTCGGTTGCTGAACGTTCCGTTTACCATCGCCGATGCTACAACCCTGACTGAAGCGGGGTACGTGGGCGAAGATGTCGAGAACATCATTCAGAAACTGCTGCAGAAGTGTGATTACGACGTCGAAAAAGCCCAAATGGGTATCGTCTATATCGACGAGATCGACAAGATTTCTCGCAAATCCGACAACCCATCCATTACGCGCGATGTCTCGGGCGAAGGCGTGCAGCAGGCGCTGCTCAAGCTGATCGAAGGCACCGTTGCCTCCGTTCCGCCTCAGGGGGGGCGCAAGCATCCGCAGCAGGAGTTCCTGCAAGTGGATACGCGCAACATCCTGTTCATCTGTGGTGGAGCGTTTGCCGGTCTGGAGAAAGTCATTCAAGCGCGATCGACGCGAGGCGGCATCGGCTTTAGTGCCGAGGTGCGCAGCAAGGATCCGGGCAAGAAGATCGGCGAGGCGCTGCGTTCGGTCGAGCCGGATGATTTGGTCAAGTTCGGTCTGATTCCCGAGTTCGTGGGGCGCTTGCCTGTGATCGCTACGCTTGATGAGCTCGATGAGCCAGCACTGATCCAGATTCTCACCGAGCCCAAGAATGCGCTGACCAAGCAGTACGCCAAGCTATTCGAGCTGGAGGGCGTTGATCTGGAGTTCCGTCCGGACGCGCTGAAGGCGATCGCCAGTCGTGCGCTTGAGCGCAAGACCGGTGCACGCGGTTTGCGCTCGATTCTGGAAGGTGTATTGCTGGACACCATGTATGAAATTCCCTCGCAGAAGGATGTCAGCAAGGTCGTCATCGATGAGAGCGTGATCGAAGGCGCGTCCAAGCCGTTGTTGATCTACGAAAACAATGAGCCGCCCGCAAAGGCTGCGCCTGACGCATGATGAACAAGGGGCCTGCGGGCCCCTTCGCATTTTGGGCAGCTTGTTTTTCATCGGGCATGCCCCCATCTTGTTGCCTAGGCAACCCGCCCGTTTTCGCCGTATGGCCGTCGTAGAGCAGAATTTATGAAGACAACCATCGAATTGCCCCTTTTGCCGCTGCGCGACGTCGTGGTTTACCCGCACATGGTGATCCCGCTCTTCGTTGGCCGTGAAAAATCTATTGAAGCGCTCGAATCGGCTATGGCTGGTGACAAGCAGATTCTGCTCGTCGCCCAGAAAAACCCTGCCGACGATGATCCGGCCGAAGAAGCGCTGTATCGGGTCGGTACGATCGCGACCGTACTGCAGCTGCTGAAGCTACCCGATGGAACGGTGAAGGTTCTGGTGGAAGGTGAGCAGCGTGGCGTCATCGAACGTTTCTTCGACGTGGATGAGCATTGCCGCGTCGAGGTTCGGCTGATCGACGAAACCGAGGCGGATGCTCGTGAGGCGGAAGTCTTCATCCGCAGTCTGCTTAGTCAGTTCGAGCAGTACGTACAGATGGGCAAGAAGGTGCCGGCAGAGGTGCTGACATCCCTGACCGGCATCGATGATCCGGCGCGCCTGGTGGACACCATGGCGGCTCACATGGCGCTTAAGATCGAGCAGAAACAGGCAATTCTGGAGATCACCGACCTTGCGGCTCGCGTCGAGCACGTCCTCGCATTGCTGGATGCGGAAATCGACCTGTTGCAGGTGGAAAAGCGTATTCGTGGTCGCGTGAAGAAGCAGATGGAGCGCAGCCAGCGCGAGTACTATCTGAACGAGCAGATGAAGGCCATTCAGAAAGAGCTCGGCGACATCGATGAAGGGCACAACGAGATCGATGATCTGAAAAAGCGCATCGAGAACGCTGGCCTGAGCAAAGATGCCTACGCCAAGGCTCAGGCGGAGCTGAATAAGCTCAAGCAGATGTCACCGATGTCTGCCGAAGCCACGGTCGTGCGCACCTATATCGACTGGCTGGTAAATGTGCCCTGGAAGGCGGCCAGCAAGGTGCGCCTTGACCTGGCCAAGGCTGAAGAGGTTCTGGATGCCGACCATTACGGCTTGGATGAGGTCAAGGATCGCATCCTTGAATATCTCGCCGTGCAAAAGCGGGTCAAGAAGCTGAAGGGGCCGGTGCTATGCCTCGTCGGACCGCCCGGCGTCGGCAAGACCTCGCTGGCAGAGTCCATTGCGCGCTCGACCAATCGCAAGTTCGTGCGCATGGCCCTCGGCGGGGTTCGTGACGAGGCGGAGATTCGTGGGCATCGACGCACCTACATCGGTTCGATGCCGGGGCGGCTGATCCAGAAAATGACCAAGGTTGGTGTGCGTAATCCGCTGTTTCTGCTCGATGAAATCGACAAGATGGCCAGCGATATGCGTGGCGATCCGGCCTCGGCGTTGCTGGAGGTTCTCGATCCCGAGCAGAACCACAATTTCAACGATCACTACCTTGAGGTGGATTACGATCTTTCGGATGTGATGTTCATCTGTACGGCCAACTCGATGAACATCCCTGCGCCGCTGCTCGACCGTATGGAGGTGATCCGTCTGCCGGGTTACACCGAGGACGAGAAGATCAACATCGCTACCCGCTACCTGGCGCCGAAGCAAATCCAGGCTAACGGGTTGAAGAAAGGCGAACTCAGCATTGATGAATCAGCGATTCGCGACATCATCCGCTACTACACCCGTGAAGCGGGTGTGCGGAGCCTGGAGCGACAGCTGGCCAAGGTGTGCCGTAAGGTGGTCAAGGAGCATGCGACGCAAAAGAGCTTCCATGTCGACGTGACGGCTGATTCGCTGGAGCATTTTCTTGGGGTCCGTAAGTTCCGCTATGGACTCGCAGAGCTGCAGGATCAGGTTGGCCAGGTCACGGGGTTGGCCTGGACCCAGGTCGGCGGCGAGCTGCTGACCATCGAGGCGGCGGTTGTGCCGGGTAAGGGGCGGCTCACCAAGACCGGCTCGCTGGGCGAGGTGATGGGCGAATCGATCACGGCGGCTTTAACCGTGGTGCGCAGCCGCGCTCGGGCGATGGGTATTGCTCCGGATTTCCACGAGAAGCAGGACATTCACATTCACGTACCCGAAGGCGCAACTCCGAAGGACGGGCCCAGCGCTGGTATCGGCATGTGCACGGCTCTGGTCTCGGCGCTGACGCAGATCCCGGTGCGGGCTGATGTCGCGATGACCGGTGAGATCACCCTCAGGGGGCAAGTGCTCGCCATCGGTGGCTTAAAGGAAAAGCTACTTGCTGCTCATCGTGGCGGGATCAAGACGGTAATCATCCCGGAAGAAAATCAGCGTGATCTGAAAGAGATTCCTGAAAATATTAAGCAGGACCTGCAGATTAAACCGGTCAAGTGGATTGACGAGGTCCTGCAAATTGCGCTGCAATACGCGCCGGAGCCCTTGCCTGATGCGGCTCCCGAGATTGTTGCAAAGGAAGATACGCGCGAGTCTGATTCCAAGGAGCGAATCAGCACGCATTAGCCGGGGAGGCTTCCTTGACATATTTTCAGGGCCCTTGTTATAAAACGGCCCTTTATGTCAGTGCCGTTCCAGCACCGCTTTGCTTACACCCGAAAATTAAAGATACGACTCAACAGAAATAAGGGGACTTAGAGTGAACAAGTCGGAACTGATCGATGCTATCGCTGCATCTGCTGATATTCCTAAAGCTGTTGCTGGCCGCGCGCTGGATGCAGTGATCGAATCCGTCACCGGTGCCCTGAAGGCTGGTGATTCCGTCGTACTGGTTGGTTTCGGTACCTTTGCTGTCAAGGAGCGCGCTGCGCGCACTGGCCGCAACCCGCAGACTGGTAAGCCGATCAACATCGCTGCCGCAAAGATTCCGGGCTTCAAGGCCGGCAAGGCTCTGAAGGACGCCGTCAACTAAGCGTCTTTTCTATCCGGCTGGCGGCTGACACATGTCACGCTGGCGAGGCGGTTGCCGACAGTTACGATCTGTGGGTTAAGCGTTGGGATTCCCAACTGCCGCAAAACTCCGAGAAGGCGCATCCCTGGATGCGCCTTTCTTTTATCCAGTTCGACCCGCGTGCTGCGCAACCCATCGCGCCGCAGACTCCTTGGGGGACGCATGCTTCAGAACATCAGGGACAACTCACAAGGCTGGATTGCCAAGACCATCATCGGAGTCATCGTCGTGCTTCTGGCACTGACGGGCTTCGACGCGATATTCAATAGCGCAGGCAACGACAACAGCGCGGCTGAGGTTAATGGCGAGAAGATTTCGCGCTACGATCTCGATCAGGCAGTGAATATGCAGCGTCGTCAGCTCGCTCAGCAGCTTGGCGGTGATTTCGATGCCTCGCTGCTGGACGATAAGCTGCTTCGTGATGCAGCTCTGAGTTCGTTGGTTGAGCGCACGTTGCTGCTTCAGGGCGCACAGAAAAACGGCTTCGACTTTTCGACCCAGGCGCTGGATCAGTTGATCCTGCAGACACCCGAGTTTCAGGTTGACGGCGTCTTCAATGCTGCACGCTTCGATCAGGTGATCCAGCAGATGGGCTATTCGCGCCTGCAGTTTCGCGATCTGCTCAAACAGGAGATGCTGATCGGTCAACTGCGTGCCGGCATTTCCGGTACGGGGTTCGTGACAGAGCAGCAAGTCGACAATTTCGCCCGTCTGGAAATGCAGACGCGCGATTTCTCCAGCCTAATCGTATCTGCGGACTCGAGCGCAGTTACCCCTACCGACGATGAGGTTCGCAAGTTCTACGACGCGAACGCCGAGCGTTTTCGTTCGCCCGAGCAGGTTGTTCTCGAGTACGTCGAGCTGAATAAAGAAGCGTTTTTCGATCAGGTAGAGGTATCTGACGAGGCGTTGCAGGAGCTCTACCAGAAGCAGATTGCTAACCTGTCAGAGCAACGCCGGGCGGCGCATATCTTGATCGAAGGTAGCGATCCCAACGCAAAGAGCACGCTTGAGGACATCTCCAAGCGCCTGCAAGCCGGAGAGGACTTCGCAGCGCTGGCCAAGGAATTTTCGCAGGATCCGGGGTCGGCCAGCGAGGGAGGCGATCTCGGTTTTGCCGGTCGCGACGTGTATGACCCGGCTTTCGAAGAAGCCCTGTATGCGCTGCAGGAGGGCCAGGTGTCCGCTCCCGTGCAAACCGAGTTCGGTTGGCACCTGATCAAACTACTCGGCGTCCAATCGCCGGAGATTCCGAGTTTCGACAGCATGAAGCCGGAGCTGGTGCGGGAGCTCAAGGCGCAGCAAGTCGAGCAGCGATTCGTCGAGGCGAGCAAGCAGCTGGAAGATTCGGCATTCGAAGCTTCGGACCTGGCGCAGCCAGCGCAGGAACTGGGTCTTACTGTACAGACCACGCCAGCGTTTCCGCGTGAAGGTGGAGAAGGTATCGCTGCCAACAGGCAGGTCATTCAGGCTGCGTTCAGCGACGAGGTATTGGTCGACGGCGCGAACAGCTCGGTAATCGAGCTTGACCCGAACACCACGGTTGTCGTGCGGGTCAAGCAGCACCTCGAAGCAAAGGCACTGGAGCTGGATCAGGTGCGTGACGCGATCGTGCAGCAGCTGCAACGTAGCAAAGCTGCCGAGAAAGCACGTAGCGAAGGCGAGGAGTTGCTGACGAAGCTGCGCGACGGTCAGGTTGTTGAGCGGCAGTGGCAGGTCGTCGAGGCTGCCACCCGTAATCAGGAAGGTGTGCAGCCGGCCGTGTTGCAGGCTGTTTTTCGTATGCCCAAACCTGCCGCCAAGGATCAGCCGACCTATTCCGGAATGTCATTGGCCAACGGGGACTTCGTGCTGCTGCGACTCAATGGCGTGAATGAACCGGAGCAAGCGCTTTCCGATGCCGAGCGCGATAACTATCGGCGCTTCCTGGCTTCGCGGGCTGGCCAGCAAGACTTTGCCGCCTATCGCCAGAAACTGCAGGAACAGGCAGAAATCGAACGCTACTGACGCACGATCCGCAGATACAAAAAACCCGCGTTAAACGCGGGTTTTTTGTATCTCGCGAAGCGATCAGTCTTCCAGAGCGCCCATTGCGAACGCGGGTTTTTTGTATCTCGCGAAGCGATCAGTCTTCCAGAGCGCCCATTGCGGTGGTATTGAAACCGCCGTCGACATAGAGAATCTCGCCGCTGATACCCGAGGCCAGATCCGAGCAGAGGAAGGCGCCGGCGTTGCCGACTTCCTCGATGGTCACGTTGCGACGCAGCGGGGTCTGCTTCTCGTTGGCAGCGAGCATCTTGCGGAAGCTGGCGATGCCACTCGCAGCGAGGGTGCGGATGGGGCCTGCGGAGACGCAGTTCACGCGGGTGCCTTCCGGGCCGAGGCTGGTGGCCAGGTAGCGCACGCCCGCTTCCAGCGAGGCCTTGGCCATGCCCATCACGTTGTAGTTGGGCATGGTGCGCTCGGCACCCAGGTAGGAGAGGGTCAGCAGGCTGCCGTTGCGGCCCTTCATCATTTCGCGACCCGCCTTGGCCAGTGCCACGAAACTGTAGGCGCTGATGTCGTGGGCAATCTTGAAGCCTTCACGGGTGGTGACTTCGGTAAAGTCGCCATTGAGCTGATCGCCCGGGGCGAAGCCGACCGAGTGGACGATGCAGTCCAGGCCATCCCACTTCTTGCTCAGCTCCTCGAATACCTTGGCGATATCCGCGTCGTTGGCGACGTCGCAGGGGAAGCACATCTCGGCGCTGGAGCCCCAGCCGGCGGCGAACTCCTCGACGCGACCCTTGAGCTTGTCGTTCTGATAAGTGAACGCCAGTTCAGCGCCTTCACGGTGCATGGCGGCGGCGATGCCCGAGGCGATCGACAATTTGCTGGCAACGCCGACGATCAGTACGCGCTTACCGGTGAGAAAACCCATGTGCTTGTCCCTCTTCTGGTTGTTCGGCAGTGCCGGGCGCCATGAAGGCGGATTCCAGCAACTGCTGTGTATATGGATGTTGCGGTGCAGCAAAAATATCGGCGGCCGCACCTTGTTCCACCACCTGACCTTGCTTGACCACCATCATCTGGTGGCTCAGCGCCCTGACCACCGCCAGATCATGGCTGATGAACAGGTAGGTCAGGTTGTACTTGGCCTGCAACGAGCGCAGGAGCTCAACCACTTGGCGTTGCACCGTTCGATCGAGCGCCGAGGTGGGCTCGTCGAGCAGTATCAGCGCCGGTTTCAATACCAGAGCCCGGGCAATGGCAATACGTTGCCGTTGCCCGCCGGAAAACTCATGCGGGTAGCGATGCCGGGTTTCCGGATCCAGGCCTACCTCCCGCAGTGCATCGATGATCACCTGCTCCTGCTCGGCCGCACTGCCCATGCGGTGGATGCGCAATCCTTCGCCGATGATCTGGCCCACTGACATGCGTGGACTCAGACTGCCGAACGGATCCTGGAATACCACCTGCATCTGCCGTCGCAGCGGGCGAATTTCACGCTGCGAAAGCAACTGCAGATCGCGTTGCTGGAAACGAACGGCTCCGCGACTGCCGATCAGACGGAGGATCGCCAGACCCAGCGTCGACTTGCCGGAACCGCTTTCACCGACAATGCCCAGTGTCTGCCCCTTCGGCAGGCTGAAACTGACGCCATCCACGGCTTTCACATGGTCCACGGTGCGCCGCAGCAAGCCCTTCTTGATTGGAAACCAGACGCGCAGGTCGTCGACTTCCAGCAGTGGCTCTGCCGCCTCGACCGCCAGCGGACTGCCGCTAGGCTCCGCCGCCAGCAGTTCGCGGGTGTATGGATGCTGCGGCGAGCGAAACAGCTCTTCACACGATGCCTGTTCGACGACACAACCGCGCTGCATGACACATACGCGATGCGCCACGCGCCGCACGAGATTGAGATCGTGACTGATCAGCAGCATGGCCATGCCCAGGCGGTTCTGCAGGTCGCGCAGCAGCTCCAGGATCTTCAGCTGAACAGTGACGTCCAGCGCGGTGGTCGGCTCGTCCGCGATCAGCAGTTCCGGCTCGTTAGCCAGCGCCATCGCGATCATCACGCGCTGCCGTTGCCCGCCGGAAAGTTCGTGCGGATAGGCACGGATGCGCTCGCGCGGATCGGGAATGCCTACCAGCTCGAGCAGCTCCAGGGTCCGAGCGGTAGCGGCCTTGCCGCGCAGGCCCTTATGGATTTCCAGCACTTCGTTGATCTGCCTGCCGACCGTATGCAGCGGGTTGAGCGACGTCATCGGCTCCTGGAACACCATTGCAATGCGATTGCCGCGAATGCCGCGCATACGCTTCTCGTCGGCCTGCAGCAGGTCTTCGCCGCCATAGAGAATCCGCCCCGCAGGGTGGCGCGCCAGCGGGTAGGGCAGCAGGCGCAAAATCGAATGTGCGGTGACCGATTTGCCCGAGCCGCTTTCACCGACTAACGCGAGTGTCTCGCCCCGGCGGATATCGAAGCTGACGCCCTCGACTACACGCTGGGCCTGGCTGCCGTGGGTGAACTCGACGGCGAGTTCGCGTACTTCAATCAGATTCTCGGCCATCCTATTTCCTCGGATCGAAGGCATCGCGGGCGGCTTCGCCGATGAACACCAGCAGCGTCAGCATCAGCGCCAGCACCACGAAGGCGCTGATACCCAGCCATGGCGCCTGCAGGTTGGATTTACCCTGGGCGACCAGTTCGCCGAGCGACGGCGCGCCGGGCGGCAGGCCGAAACCGAGAAAATCCAGAGCCGTCAGGGTGCCGATGGCGCCGGTGAGGATGAACGGCATGAAGGTCATGGTCGAAACCATGGCGTTGGGCAGGATGTGGCGGAACATGATCGCACCGTTCTGCATGCCCAGCGCGCGGGCCGCGCGGACGTACTCCAGATTTCGCCCGCGCAGAAACTCGGCGCGCACCACGTCCACCAGGCTCATCCAGGAGAACAGCAGCATGATGCCCAGCAACCACCAGAAATTCGGCTGCACGAAGCTCGCCAGGATGATCAGCAAATAAAGCACCGGCAGGCCCGACCAGATTTCCAGCACTCGCTGGCCGACCAGGTCCACCCAGCCGCCATAAAAGCCCTGTAGCGCACCGGCGATGACGCCGATGACCGAGCTGATCAGCGTCAGCGTCAAGGCAAACAGCACGGAGATGCGGAAGCCGTAGATCACCCGCGCCAGTACGTCTCGGCCCTGATCGTCGGTGCCCAGCCAGTTGTGCAGCGAGGGCGGCGCGGGTGCCGGAACCTGCAGGTCATAGTTGATGCTCGAATAGTCGAACGGAATCGGCGGCCAGATCATCCAGCCATCGCCGGCCTCGATGAGCTCGCGGATGTATGGACTCTTGTAGTTGGCCTGCAGCGGAAATTCGCCGCCAAAGGTCGTTTCCGGGTAACGCTTGAACACCGGGAAGAACCATTCACCGTCATAGCGCACGACAATCGGCTTGTCGTTGGCGATCAGCTCCGCGCCCAGGCTGAGCACGAACAGCGCGAGGAAGATCCACAGTGACCACCAGCCACGTTTGTGCGCCTTGAACAGCGCCAGCCGGCGCTGATTGAGGGGAGACAACTGCATATCAGGCCTCCCTGCTTTCGAAGTCGATGCGCGGATCGACCAAGGTGTAGGTCAGGTCGCCGATCAGTTTCACCACCAGGCCGAGCAGGGTGAAGAGGAAGAGGGTGCCGAACACCACCGGATAGTCGCGATTGATCGCTGCCTCGAAACTCAGCAGGCCGAGGCCGTCCAGGGAGAAGATCACCTCGATCAGCAGCGAGCCGGTGAAGAACATGCCGATGAACGCCGACGGGAAGCCGGCGATGATGATCAGCATGGCATTGCGGAACACATGGCCGTAAAGCACACGGTTCTTGCTCAGGCCCTTGGCGCGGGCGGTGATCACGTACTGTTTGTTGATTTCGTCGAGGAAACTGTTCTTGGTCAGCAGCGTCAGCGTGGCGAAGTTGCCAATCACCAGTGCGGTCACTGGCAGAGCCAGATGCCAGAAATAGTCGAGAATCTTGCCGCCCAGACTGAGCTCCTCGAAGTTGCCGGACGTCAGTCCCCGTAGTGGAAACCAGTTCCAGTAGCTGCCGCCGGCGAACAGCACGATCAGCAGGATCGCAAAGAGGAATGCCGGAATCGCGTAGCCGACGATGATCGCCGAACTGGTCCAGACGTCGAAGGTGCTGCCGTGGCGCGTGGCCTTGGCGATACCGAGAGGGATCGACGCCAGATACATGATCAGCGTGCTCCACAGCCCGAGCGAGATCGATACCGGCATCTTCTCGACGATCAGCTCGGTGACCGACGCGTCGCGAAAGAAGCTCTCGCCGAAGTCCAGCCGCAGGTAATTGCTGAGCATGATCCAGAAGCGCTCGGCGGGCGGTTTGTCGAAGCCGTAGAGACGCTCGATCTCGGCCACCAGCTCGGGATCCAGGCCTTGCGCGCCGCGGTAACTGGTGCCCGCTACGGAAACCTCCGAGCCGCCGCCGGCGATCCGGCTGGTGGCACCTTCGAAGCCTTCCAGCTTGGCGATGGCCTGTTCGACCGGCCCGCCGGGAGCGGCCTGAATGATGATGAAGTTGATCAGCAGGATGCCGAACAGCGTCGGGATGATCAGCAAAAGACGGCGAACGATATAAGCCAGCATTTCAGTGCTCCGTCTCGCCGGCCGGCTTCCCGCTGCGCTCGTCGACGGGCTTGGCGACCGGGGCGGCTGCGTCGGGTTTCTTCCACCAGGTCATCAGGCCGATATCCTGCCGCGGCGTGGTCTCAGGATGCGCGAGATGATTCCAGTAGGCGACACGCCAGGTCTTGATATGCCAGTTGGGAACCACGTAGTGCCCCCAGAGCAGGACACGGTCCAGCGCGCGGGTGCGGGTCACCAGTTCCCGGCGCGAGTCGGCGGCGATCAGCTGCTCCACCAGGCTGTCGATGGCCGGGTCCTTCAAACCGATGAAGTTGCGGCTGCCGGGGTTGTCGGCGCTCGCCGAATGCCAGTATTCACGCTGCTCGTTGCCGGGCGAGTTGGACTGGCCGAAGCCGCTGACGATCATGTCGTAATCGCGCGAGCGCAGCCGATTGATGTACTGCGAAACATCCACGCGGCGGATCTCGAGCTCGATCCCCAGATCGGCCAGGTTGCGCTTGTACGGTAGCAGGACACGCTCGAATTCAGCTTGCACCAGCAGGAATTCCAGCTTCATCGGCTTGCCGTCGGCATCGACCATCCGATCATCCCGCACCTGCCAGCCGGCTTCGGTGAGCAGGCGGTAGGCGCGGCGTTGCTGTTCGCGAATGATGCCGTTGGCGTCGGTCTTGGGCAGGTCGAAGGGTTGGTTGAATACTTCGTCCGGGATCTTGCCGCGCAGGGGCTCGAGCAGTTGCAGCTCCTGCTTGTCCGGCAGGCCGCTGGAGGCCAGTTCGGAATTGTCGAAATAGCTACGGGTGCGCGTATAGGCGCCATTGAACAGTTGACGATTGGTCCATTCGAAATCGAACAGCAATGCCAGCGCCTCACGAACCCGACGGTCCTGCAGCAGCGGGCGACGGATATTGAAGATGAAGCCCTGCATGCCGGTCGGGTTGTGATTGGCAATTTCCTCCTTGATGATCCGGCCGTCANTCGAAGGTGAATACCACGTCCTCGGCGGTCACCGGCTGGCCATCGTGGAAACGCGCCTGCGGGCGCAGATGGAAGCGCACCCAGCTGTTGTTCGGGCCCTTTTCGATCTTCTCGGCAAGCAGGCCATAGACGGTGAATGGCTCGTCCAGACTGTTGGTGGTGAGCGTGTCGTAGATCAGACCGATGTCGTCGGCGGCGACACCCTTGTTGATGAAGGGATTGAGCGAGTCGAAGCTGCCAAATCCGGCCTGACGCAGCGTGCCGCCCTTGGGGGCATCGGGATTGGCGTACTCGAAGTGGCTGAAGTCGGCCGAATATTTCGGCTTCTCGTCATAGAGCGTCAGCGCATGACGGGGCGCGGCGTCGGAAAGCGCGGCGACGCAAAGCAGACCGAACAGTCCGCTGCGAAGCAGGGCGGGGCGGATGTGAGTGATCATTTGGCTGTCTCCAGGTCCTTCAGCCACCAGGTGCGCAGCCCCAGTGTGTAGGGCGGCGTGGCGGCATGGGCGAACCGGTTGCGGTAGGCCAGGCGATGATTGCTGATGAACCAGTTGGGAATGGTGTAGTGATTCCACAGCAGGACGCGATCGATGGCACGACTGATCGCCACCTGCTCGTCACGTGTGCTGGCAGCAAGGAGTTTCTCCAGCAGGGCGTCGACCACCGGATTGGCGATACCGGCATAGTTGCGCCCGCCCTTCACATCGACCTGACTGGAATGGAAGTACAGCCACTGCTCGATGCCGGGGCTGAGACTCTGCGCCAGGGTGGTGAGGATCATGTCGTAATCGTATTGGTCCAGACGCTGCTTGTACTGGGCGCCGTCGACGGTGCGCAGGTGCGCCTGGATGCCGATGCGCGCGAGATTCGCCACATAGGGCTGCAGGATTCGCTCCAGGCGCGGGTTGACTAGAAGAATCTCGAAACTCAGCGGCCGCCCGCTGCGATCGAGCAGGTACTCGCCCGAGAGTTTCCAGCCGGCTTCGGCGAGCAACGCCAGCGCTTGGCGCAGCGTGTCGCGCGGGATGCCATGGCCGTCCGTGCGTGGCAGCTGGAATGGTTCGCTGAAGAGCCTGGCCGGCAACTGTTCGCGAAACGGCGAGAGCTGCAGCCACTCGCTGCCTTCCGGTTTACCGACCGCGGCGAATTCGCTGTTGGGGTAGTAGCTCTCGCTGCGCTGGTAGGCGGAGTAGAACAAGGCCCGGTTGGTCCATTCGAAATCGAACAGCATGCCCAGCGCTTCGCGCACGCGCTGGTCGGCGAATGCCGGACGGCGGTTGTTCATGAACAGCGCCTGGGTGTTGCTGGGAATCCGGTGAGGTATCTCGGCCCGGATGATCTCGCCGCGCGCCAGCGCCGGGAACTGGTAGCCATTGGCCCAGTTCTTGGCCTGATGCTCGATGAAGAAATCGAACTCGCCGACCTTGAACGCTTCGAACGCCACCGTGTTGTCGCGATAGAACTCCACGTCGACGCGGTTGAAGTTGTACTTGCCGCGATTGACCGCCAGGTCCTTGCCCCACCAGTCCTTTACCCGCTCGAAGACCAGCTTGCGCCCGGGCACCACCTCGACCAGGCGATAAGGTCCGCTGCCGAGCGGCGGATCGAAGGTGGTTGCCTTGAAATCGCGACCCTTCCAGTAGTGCTGCGGCAGTACCGGTAGCTCGCCGATGCGTTGGATGAGCAGCGCATTCGGCTGCTCGAAGACGAAGCGGATGCGATGGCGCGAGAGGATGTCGATCCGCTTGACGCCCTGCAGGTTGGTCCGATAACGCGGGTGGCCGTCGCGGGTCAGCAGCCGATAGGAGAAGGCGACGTCATAGGCGGTGATCGGCTGGCCATCGTGAAACCGCGCCTGCTTGCGCAGGTTGAACACCACCCAGCTTGGGTTCTCGCTGTACTCGATCGATTCGGCGATCAGCCCGTAGCTTGACGCCGGCTCGTCTCCGGACGGGTCGTAGAAGCCAGTGCCAACCATCAGCGGCTCGTTCAGCTCGCTGATGCCATATTCGAGGAAATCCGGAGTGGCACTCGGGCTGGTGCCCTTGAAGGTATAGGGATTGAGCGTGTCGAACGTGCCGAAGGCCATCAGCTTGAGAAGGCCGCCCTTGGGCGCTTCGGGATTCACCCAATCGAAATGGGTGAATGTCGCCGGATACTTGAGGACGCCGAACTGCGCATAACCGTGGCTTTCGCTGATGGTTGCGAGGGCGGGAAAGCTCAAGACCAGGCAGGTGAGTAACGGGAACAGGCATCGCATCAGGCTGGGAATCCGATCCATGGCGCTTTCGGGCTTCTCGGCCGGGTACAGTAACAGCTTGTCTGCGCTGGAAAAAGGCAGATGGAGTCGGGCAAACTGCCAGCTAATTAAATATGCCGTCGAAGCGGCAAGGTGGCCTGCGTTGGGTGCACGTAGTCAGGGTTTGCAGGCTTGGATCGAACGCCTGAACCAATCCGAATTGCCGGCGCTGGCCGGGGTGGTCCAGGACCTGCAGCGGCTGACCCAGGAGCAGCATGCTTCGGTGCAACAACTGGCCGATGTCCTGTTGCGCGACGCGGCGCTCACCTCGAAGGTCCTGCGGATCGGCAACAGCAGCTATTACAACCCCTCGCAGGAGGCCATCAAGACGATCACCCGCGCGATCGTCATGATCGGCTTCGACAACGTCCGCCTGATCAGCCTGTCGGTGAGCCTGATTGACGGCTTGCTCGACCGGGCGCCGCGACACCAACTGCAGGAATTGCTGGCTCGCTCCTTTCATGCAGCGGTACAGGCACGCAATGTTTCCGGCTATGTGATGCCGCGCCACGAGGAAGAGGTGTTCATCGCAGCGCTGCTGTTCAACGTCGGCGAGTTGGCGTTCTGGGGCTGCGGGGGCGAGCAGGCTGACGAACTGGCGGCGATGCTTGCGCAGCCCGGAGTGAAGGCCGAGGAGGCCGTACAGCAGGTGCTGGGTACAAGTTTCCGCCAACTGACGTTGGGACTGACCAAGAGCTGGAACCTCGGCGAGCTGATCTCGCTCGCGCACAGTGCAGCCAGCAGCAGCGATGCCGGGGTGCGCTCGGTGTCGCTCGGTGTGCGGATCAGCGAGGCGGCGCTGGAGGGCTGGGGATCGTCACGCATGAGCGGACTTATCAGCGAGTACGCCGCCTTTACCGGCGTGACCGAAGAGGATGCGCTGCGACTGATCCTGGCCAGCGCCGACGAGGCGGTGGAGGTCGCCTCGACGTTCGGCGCCGACAGGCTGTGTCGACTGATTCCCAGCACCGATCCGGAGCAGATTCAGCTGCAGCAGTCGCAGCGCCAGGCCAGTCTGCTGCAACCGAATCTGCTGAAGATGCAGCAGGCCTTGCAGGATCTGGGGCTGATGGCGACGCGTGGTGGCGATGTTGGGTTGATTCTGCAAACGCTGCTCGACGGGCTTCATCACGGCGCCGGGCTGGAGCGGGTGATGGTCGCTGTGCTGGCCGACCGGCAGACGTGCTTCCGAGTACGTGGCGCGATCGGCGAGGGCACTCAGAAGTGGGCGGAAGAGTTCCTGCTTCCGGCCGAGCAGCCCGAACAGCCGCACATCTTCAGTTACGCCCTGCGTCAGCGGCAATCGCTCTGGATGGGGGTGCCGGCCAGTTACAACCTTGAGGACCTGGTGACGCAACCGATCCGGCAGTGGCTGGGCAAAGGCATGTTCTTCATTGCGCCGCTCATGGCGGGAACCCATGAGATCGGTGTGCTGTACGCCGATTGTCGAATATCGGGGCGCGCGCTCAAGCATGAGCAGTTCGTGGCGTTCCAGCGCTTCACCCAGTTGGTCGGGCGTTGTCTCGCGGCGCTATCGCGGCGCAGCTGACGCGCGATCAGTTCGGCAGGTAGAGCGTGAGCAGCTGTCCGGGGCGCAGCACCTGTGTCCCCTTGGGATTCCAGGTCTTCAACTTGCTGACGTGGACGTTGAAGCGTTTGGCGATCTGGTACAGCGAATCGCCCTTGCGTACCTTGTAGTAAGTCGGTGCCGCTGCCTTGGTGGCGCTCGCGGGCGCCGGGCCCTGCAGAAAGAGCGCCTGACCTACCTTCAGGCTGCTCCCGGAGAGCTTGTTCCAGCGCTGCAGATCGCGTACCGACACCCGCTGGGCCTTGGCAATATCCCATAGGTTGTCGCCGGCCTTGACGCGATAGCTACGCGGCGCACTAGGCGTGCGGCGCGCGACGGCCTGGAGCAACTCACCTGCCGGTTCGCTGCCAATGCGCGAGGGAATGCTGAGGACCTGACCGATGCGTAGCCGGTTGCTGCGCAGACGATTGAGGTCGCGCAGCGTGGTGACACTGACCTGATGGCGCTCGGCAATGCTGCTGAGGGTGTCGCCCGGTCGTACGCTGTACTGCTGCCAGTTGGCCATGTCCTGCGGCTTCATCAGCGCCAGGTTAGCAGTCAGCATTTCGGCCTTGTCCAGCGGTACCAACAGCTGCTGCGGGCCGTCGAGCGTGATGCGCCGGGTGAATGCCGGATTCAGCTGATAGAGCTCGTCTTCATCAAGGTCCGCCATCTGCGCGATCTGCGCCAGGTCCATGCGCTGCTTGAGCGTCACCACCTCGAAGTAGGGCTCGTTGGCGATCGGGCTGAGCGTAATGCCGTAGGCTTCCGGCGCGTTGACCAGTTGCGACAGTGCAAGCAGCTTGGGGACGTAGTCACGCGTTTCGCGCGGCAGTGGCAGGTTCCAGTAATCGGTCGGCAGGCCGAGCTTCTGGTTGCGTTCGATGGCACGGCTGACGGTTCCTTCGCCAGCGTTGTAGGCCGCGAGGGCCAACAGCCAGTCGCCGTTGAACAGACCGTGCAGATAGCTCAGGTAGCGCAGGGCTGCGTTGGTCGAGGCAGTGATGTCGCGTCGGCCGTCGTACCAATTGGTCTGACGCAGGTTGAAATGGCGGCCGGTAGAGGGGATGAACTGCCACAGGCCTACCGCGTGGGCTGGGGAGTAGGCGAAGGGGTCGTAGGCGCTTTCGATTACTGGTAGCAGCGCCAGCTCCAGCGGCATGTCGCGCTCTTCCAGTCGTTCGACGATGTAATGAATGTACGGCCCACCGCGGGCGGTCGCCGTTTGAACGGAGCCGGGACGGCTCGCAAACAGAAGACGCTGCTGTTCGATGCGCGGATTGCTGTCCAGGTGCTCCTGCAGCATGAAACCATCGCGAATGCGTTCCCAGATGTCCTCGTGCTCCGGTGCCACGGACTTGTCCGACAGCCACAGAGGATCCTGCTCGATGGTGAGCGGGGTCACCGAACGAGTGGATGAGTAATCCTGCGGCGCGTTGCTCTGGCAGCCCGCAAGGGCCACGCAGAGGGCGGCGGCGAGTGCGCGTCCAGAGGCTGCCAAGGCGTCTGGAACGCAGCGTCTTCTGGGCGCTGGCGGCATTGGCTGGAGGTTTTCCGGGAAATAAAATTCGCCGGATTCTAGAAACCGGGTTCCGGTGGGTCAAGCGCGCTGCCGCGTTTCGGGAACCCGTCGAGGTTGTTCAGAACCGATCTTTCCAGGCGCGCAGTGCCGCAAAAACCTCTGCTGACGCTTTCAATTCGGTCTCGCTGTGTGCTTGCGCGGCCGTGCGTACGGCGCCTATTTCGCAGCGTAGGAAGGGATTGGTCGCCAACTCGAGGTCGATTCGCGTGGGCAGGCTGCTGCGGTTTGCCGCGCGGCGCTCGGTAACATCCTGCAAGCGTTTGCCGATCTCGCAATTGTTCGGTTCCACCGCCGTGGCGAAGCGTAGGTTGCTTAGCGTGTACTCATGGGTGCAGTAGACGAGTGTGCGTTCCGGCAATGCCGCCAGACGCTGCAACGATTCGTGCATCTGCTGTGGCGTGCCCTCGAACAGGCGCCCGCAGCCAGCGGCGAACAGCGTGTCACCACTCAGCAGCCACGGCTGTTCGTCATCGTGATGGTAATAGGCAATATGTCCAAGGGTATGGCCCGGAACCGCCAATACGAGCAACTCATGGCCGAGAATCCGAATTCGCTGGCCGTCTTGCAGGGCGTGATCGCAACCGGGAATACGTTCGTTGGCTGGGCCGTGAACGCGAGCGCCGGTGCCCGCCTTCAGCGAGGCAATACCGCCGACGTGGTCATGATGGTGATGGGTGACGAGGATATCGGTCAGTTGCCAGTCCGGATTGGCCGCCAGCCATCCCAGTACTGGCGCAGCATCGCCGGGATCGACCGCTACGCAGCGGCGTTGCGTGTCATCCTGCAGCAGCCAGATATAGTTGTCGGTGAACGCGGGCAGTGCCTCGATCTTCAGCATGGTCGGGTCGCCAAGACAGTGACAAAGGCGCATCCTAGCAGGACATCGGCGAGCGTAAACCTAGCGAAACTGACATCGAAGGCAGGACCGAGCAAAGGAGCCCAACGATGAAACCGCAACCTTGCGCCCAGGCAAACGACCAGTGGCTGCGCATGATCGCAGAGGCCAACGACTGGTTCGCCGGCCCGCTGGGGCGTCAGCTGCTCGAGCAGGAGCAGCGCGTACTCGGTGATGAATTGAATCGCTGCTTCGGCAGCTATCTGGTGCATTACGGCCCGTTTTCCGGCGCCTCGGTCGTGCCGCCGAAGATCAAACGTAGCGTCAGGCTTGGGGCAGCGTTTGCCGGGGTGGAAATTGTCTGCGAGGAGCAGGCCTGGCCGCTCGGCGAGCACGCGGCCGACGTGGTGCTGCTGCAACACGGCCTGGATTTCAGTCTGTCCCCGCACGCCTTGTTGCGGGAAGCGGCGCGAAGCGTGCGTCCGGGCGGACATTTGCTGATCGTCGGTATCAATCCCTGGAGCCTGTGGGGTGCCCGTCGTCTGGTGTCGCGCGAGCCGTTGCGGCAGGCCCGCTGCATTCGTCCGACACGGGTCGCGGACTGGCTCAACCTGCTCGGATTTGCGCTGGAGAATCGGCGTTTCGGGTGCTATTGTCCGCCGCTTTCTTCGGGCGAGTGGCAATCGCGCCTGCTGCGGCTGGAGTCGCTGGGGCAGCGTTTGCAGGCGCCAAATGGCGGATTCTACGTCCTGGTGGCGCGCAAGCTGATGATCGGCTTGCGCCCGCTGCGTGAGCAGCGCCGCGAGCGCATGGGCAAGCTGCTGCCGCTGCCGGTGGCCAAGGTCAGCCGCCGGGATGCCGAGTAATCGAGCGTCGGCACCCTTGCACCACGCCATTCCGATTGACAGGGTAAGCACTTTCTCATGAGCGACGAGCTGGTCGAAATCTATACGGATGGCGCCTGCAAAGGTAATCCGGGCCCCGGTGGCTGGGGGGCGCTACTGATATATAAGGGTGTCAAACGCGAGCTCTGGGGCGGCGAGGCGCAGACGACCAACAACCGCATGGAGCTGATGGCGGCGATTCGTGCGCTTGCCGAGCTCAAGCGTCCCTGCCAGGTGTGTCTGGTGACCGACTCTCAGTACGTGATGCAGGGCATCAACGATTGGCTGCCGAACTGGAAGAAGCGCGGCTGGAAAACGGCCAGCAAGCAGCCGGTTAAGAACGCCGATCTTTGGCAGCAGCTCGACGAGCAGGTCAATCGTCATCAGGTCAGCTGGAAATGGGTGCGCGGGCATACCGGCCATCCGGGCAATGAGCAGGCCGATCTGCTGGCCAACCGCGGCGTGGTGCAGGCCAAACGTCAACCGATTGTGTAAGCGAGCGAAGACATGCGTAGCGTAGTGCTGGATACCGAAACCACGGGCATGCCGGTGACCGATGGTCACCGGATCATCGAAATCGGCTGCGTCGAAGTGATCGGCCGGCGCCTGACCGGACGGCACTACCATGTCTACCTGCAGCCGGACCGTGAGGTAGACGAGGGCGCGATCGCCGTTCACGGCATCACCAACGAGTTTCTCGCCGACAAGCCGCGTTTCCGTGATGTCGCCGATGAGTTCTTTGAGTTCATCCGGGACGCGCAGCTGGTTATCCATAACGCGGCGTTCGATATCGGGTTCATCAACAACGAATTTGCCCTGCTCGGTCAGCAGGAGCGCGCCGAGATCACCGATCATTGCTCGGTGCTCGATACCCTGCTGATGGCCCGAGAGCGCCACCCGGGCCAGCGCAACAGCCTGGACGCGTTGTGCAAGCGCTATGGCGTGGACAACTCGGGCCGCGACCTGCACGGCGCACTGCTCGACGCCGAGATTCTCGCCGACGTCTGGCTGACCATGACCGGCGGGCAGACCAACCTTTCGCTGGCTGGCGACGGCGCCGACACCGGCAACGGTGGGCGACCGCAGCCGAGCCCGATTCGCCGGCTGCCGGCTGATCGGCAGCGCACCATCGTGCTGCGCGCCAGCGAAGAGGAGATGGCCGCGCATGCCGCGCGTCTTGCGGTGATTGAGAAGGCCAGCGGCGCGGCGCCGTTGTGGGCGCAACTGGACGGCTGACGGTTTCCCCTATCGTTTTGGCGGCGGCGCTTCTACCCTGAGGTTGATCCTCCTAGGGAAGCGCTCATGTACAAAGACCTGAAGTTTCCGGTTCTCATCGTTCATCGCGACATCAAGGCCGACACCGTTGCCGGCGAACGCATTCGTGGCATCGCCGCAGAACTCGAGCAGGACGGCTTCGCCATCCTGCCAACTGCCAGTTCGGCCGAAGGCCGCATCGTTGCTTCAACTCACCACGGTCTGGCCTGCATTCTGGTGGCGGCCGAAGGCGCCGGCGAAAACCAGCGGCTGCTGCACGACGTAGTGGAGCTGATTCGGGTGGCACGCCGTCGTGCGCCGAAGCTGCCGATCTTCGCGCTCGGCGAGCAGATCACGATCGAGAACGCGCCGGCCGAGGCGATGGCCGATCTCAACGAGCTGCGCGGCCTGCTGTACCTGTACGAAGACACCGTGCCGTTTCTCGCCCGCCAGGTGGCGCGTGCTGCGCGCAGCTACCTCGAGGATCTGCTGCCGCCGTTCTTTCGTGCGCTGGTGCAGCACACTCATGACTCCAACTATTCCTGGCATACGCCCGGACACGGCGGCGGTGTGGCCTATCGCAAGAGCCCCGTGGGGCAGGCGTTCCACCAGTTCTTCGGCGAGAACACGCTGCGTTCCGACCTTTCGGTTTCGGTGCCCGAACTCGGTTCGCTGCTCGATCACACCGGTCCGCTGGCAGCCGCGGAGGCGCGGGCGGCGCGCAATTTCGGGGCCGACCATACGTTCTTCGTCATCAATGGCACCTCGACGGCGAACAAGATCGTCTGGCATTCGATGGTCGCGCGCGACGATCTGGTGCTGGTCGACCGCAACTGCCACAAGTCGATCCTGCACGCGATCATCATGACCGGCGCGATTCCGCTGTATCTCTCGCCGGCGCGCAATGAGCTGGGCATCATCGGCCCGATCCCGCTGTCGGAATTTAGTCGCGAGTCGATCGCAGCCAAGATCGATGCCAACCCGCTGGCTCGTGGCCGGGCGCCAAAGGTGAAGCTCGCGGTTATCACCAACTCGACCTACGACGGCCTGTGCTACAACGCCAACCTGATCAAGCGCGCGCTGGTCGACAGCGTCGAAGTGCTGCATTTCGACGAAGCCTGGTTTGCCTATGCCGCGTTTCACGAGTTTTATGACGGCCGCTACGGGATGGACACGCGCGAGCAAGGCCCGCTGGTGTTCACCACCCACTCGACGCACAAGCTGCTGGCGGCATTCAGCCAGGCCTCGATGATTCACGTGCTCGACAGCCGCACTCGGCAGCTGGATCGTGACCGCTTCAACGAGGCGTTCATGATGCACACCTCCACATCGCCGCAGTACGGCATCCTCGCCTCGCTGGACGTGGCGTCGGCCATGATGGAAGGCCCGGCAGGGCGATCGCTGATCCAGGAAACTTTCGATGAGGCGCTGAGTTTTCGCCGCGCACTGGCCAACCTGCGCCAGCACATTGCCGAGGACGACTGGTGGTTCACCATCTGGCAGCCGCCCAAGGTTGACGGTGCCGAAGCGCCGTCAGCGGCCGACTGGCTGCTGGAGCCGGAGGCCGAGTGGCACGGTTTCGGCGAGATGGCCGAGGACTACGTGCTGCTCGATCCGATCAAAGTGACGCTGGCGACTCCGGGCCTCAATGCCGCCGGCATGTTGAGCGACCGCGGCATCCCTGCAGCGGTGGTGAGCAAGTTCCTCTGGGAGCGCGGCCTGGTGGTGGAGAAAACCGGCCTGTATTCGATGCTGGTGCTGTTTTCCATGGGAATCACCAAGGGCAAGTGGAGCACCCTGCTGACCGAGTTGCTGGAGTTCAAGCGCCACTATGACGCCAATCGCCCGCTATGCGAAGCGCTGCCTTCCATCGCGCGTGCCGGGGGCGTCGCCTACGAGGGCATGGGATTGCGCGACCTGTGCGACGAACTGCATCGCTGTTATCGCGAGAACGCCACCGCACGGGCGATGCGGCGGATGTACACGATTTTGCCGGAGCTCGCGCTCAAGCCTGCCGATGCCTACGACAAGCTGGTGCGCGGGGAGGTGGAAGCGGTGTCCATCGACGAACTGGAAGGGCGAATCTGTGCGGTCATGCTGGTGCCGTATCCGCCGGGAATCCCACTGATCATGCCAGGCGAACGCTTTACGCCGCAGACCCGTTCGATTGTGGATTATCTTCGTTTCGCTCGCGCGTTCGCCGAGCGCTTCCCGGGCTTCGACGCCGATGTGCATGGTCTGCAGAAGGAGCAGGCTGCGGCAGGCACCTTGTATACCGTGGATTGTGTGCGCGAAGCTTGAGCGGCTTTTTTACAAGCCGTTCAGTGGGTTATGGCGAGCGTTCATTGTGCGCTGAGCATGCGTGGTCTGTTTCACATCGTCCGCATCGACATGCACCGGCCCGCGGGCTGCTTGTTATAGTTGCGCCGCTAGAAACGGGCCGTCAGACAAAAAGTTTCCATGCCGCCTGCCGCGCTTGCTGCATCGGCTGCCGAGGATCATTGCGTGAACCAATACCAAGCCTTTCGTGTCGAGCTGGCTGATAAAGTCGCAAATGTCGTAATCAATCGGCCGGAGAAGATCAATGCGATGAACGCGGCCTTCTGGACCGAGATCATCGATATCTTCAACTGGATCGACGAAACCGACGACGTTCGTGTCGTGGTGCTCAGCGGAGCGGGTGCGCATTTTTCCTCGGGTATCGATCTGCAGCTGCTGGCGCAGGTGGGTGGCGAGCTGGGCAAGGATGTCGGGCGCAACGCCGAAAAACTGCGGCGCAAGATTCTCTCGCTCCAGGCTTCGTTCAACGCCGTGGACAACTGTCGCAAGCCGGTCATCGCGGCGATCCAGGGCTACTGCCTGGGCGGTGCGATTGACCTGATCTCCGCATGCGACATGCGCTACAGCACCACTGATGCGCAGTTTTCGATCAAGGAGATCGACATGGGCATGGCGGCCGATGTCGGTACCCTGCAACGGCTCCCGCGAATCATCGGCGACGGCATGATGCGCGAGCTCGCCTTTACTGGGCGCACCATCGATGGCGAAGAAGCGCGTGCGATTGGCCTGGTCAACCGTACCTACGTTGATCAGCAGGCATTGCAGGACGGCGTGCAGGCCCTGGCGCGACAGATTGCGGAAAAGTCGCCGCTGGCGATTCGCGGCACCAAGGAGATGATCCGCTACATGCGCGACCATCGGGTCGATGACGGCTTGGAGTACATTGCCACCTGGAACGCCGCAATGCTGCAGGCGGCCGATCTTCGGGTCGCAGTTACCGCACACATGACCAAACAGAAGCCGGACTTTGCCGACTGATGCGTCACAACAACGCTGCGCGGGAGGCGCACTAGGCATGGTTACTGGAGCTACATCGCTCGGTCTGGTTCGCGACGAACTGTTCGCCACGATGGAAGAGGCGGAGCAGAGCCTCGAACACTTCATCATCGATCGCAACAATGGCGGCTTGCTGCAGCAGGCGGTGGAGAATCTCAAGCAGGTTCGTGGCACGCTCAACCTCATCGAACTGGCCGGAGCGGAGCTGCTGGCGCAGGAAGTGCTGCAGCTCGCGATGGATATCCCGGTGGGAGCCAGCGAAGAGCGTGACAGTCAGATGGCGGCGATGAGCAACGGCCTGTATGTGCTGCGGCGCTATCTCGAAAGTGTCGATGCGAGCCGGCAGGAAATGCCCGAGCTCTTGCTGCCGGCGATCAATGCCTTGCGTCTGGCGGCTTCGCAACCGCTGCTGCCGGAGAGCTTCTTTTTCAGTGCGCGCCTGGATCATGCGCGTCCGGTGAGCCTGTCGCACGCGCGGCCTGTCGCGGACTTGAATGCCGAGACGCGACGCATGCGGCACATGTACCAGATCGGTCTGCTGGGTTTCCTCCGCGAGGAGAACCTGGCTGCCAGCCTGAGATTGATGGCCCGGGCGCTAGGGCGGCTTGAGCAGCTCTATGCCCATCTGCCGGCCGGACGTTTGTGCTGGATCGGTGGTGCGGCGCTTGAGAGTCAGCTCGACGGCCAGTTACTGCCGCGCAAATCGCGCAAGCAGCTGTTTTCCCGTCTGGATCGTGAGCTCAAGCAACTGCTCGGCAATCCTGACTACGAAACCTCGCGCAGCCTGCTCAAGGAGTTGCTGTATCTGGTTGCGCTGGCCGACAGCGCCGGGCCGCTCGCGATGCAGGTGCGAGAGGTGTTTGCGCTCGGGGCGTTGCCGTTCACCGATCACATGCTCGAGGAAGAGTCCCAGCGTCTGGCGGGCCCCGGTCAGGGGGTTATGCGTTCGCTGTCCTCCGCCATCCGCGAAGAGCTGGCCAGCCTGAAGGACTTGTTGGATCTCATTGAGCGCGGGACGGCACCCGCCGAGGCCTTCGCCAACCTGCACACGCTGCTTGGCAAACTGGCCAAGACGCTCGGCATGGTCGGTTTGTCTTCGGCCGCCAACACGCTGCATACGCAGCTTGCCGTGGTTTCCGGCTGGACGCAGGAGCAGCCTGCGCAGGCGCAGGAGCTGCTTCGCTTGGCCGACGCGGTGCTCTACGTGGAAAGCATGGTCGCCAGCCTGGAGAAGGGTGAGCGCCGGGAGGGGCGGCTGCCGCCGGTGGCGCCTGGTCTTGAAGCCGAGGCGTTTGCGAATCACCAGCTGACCGAGGCGTACATCGTGGTTATCGATGAGGCGTCCGCCGGTCTGGCACTGGCGAAACGTGCGATCACCGCCTATCTGGAATCCAACGGTGAAAAACTGCACCTGGCCAATGTGCCCTTCAGTCTGCAGGCCGTCCGCGGAGGCCTGCGCTTTCTTGAGCAGGAGCGTGCCGCAGAGCTGATCGGCGCCTGTGCGGATTTCATTCAGAAACAGATGCTCGAATCCACCCAGATGCCTGCCGAACAGATGCTTGAGACCCTCGCCGACGCTTTGACCAGCCTGGAATATTATCTGGACGGCGGTGCGATATTGCGCCGTGATGATTCGCGCGCCAGCGTGCTCGATCTGGCCAGCGAAAGCGTTCGGGCGCTTGGAATGCCGGTCGCCGCCTGATGAGCTTGCGCTGGCACGCCGCCCTGCTCGATCCCGCTACGCCGGGAGGCTGGGCGGTGGTGCATTGCCAGCAGCAGTTTCTTTTCGACAGCAGCGGCGTGCTGTTTCCTCGTGATTGGCTCAAGCGCCTGGAGCTGCCGCTGCTGAGCGAGCAGGGGCTGGGCTACTTCGATGGCGATGCGGTGTTCCTGTACGAGCTGGACCGCCCGGCCGCCGTACCGGGTGCTGGCTGGCAGGGACTGCGGCAATTCATGCTGCAGAACGACGACCGCGATCTGTTTCGCATGCTTGGCTACGCCGCGCAAATCGGAACATGGGCGACGCAGCATCGCTTCTGTGGTCATTGCGGGGCGCGGATGCAACAGCATGCGCGCGAGCGCGCCATGCATTGCCCGGACTGCGGCATCCATCATTACCCGCGTCTTTCGCCCAGCATGATTGTGCTGGTCACCCGTGGGGACGAGTTGTTGCTCGCGCGCTCACCTCGTTTTGCTCCCGGGGTGTACAGCACGCTGGCCGGCTACGTCGAGCCGGGTGAATCGGTCGAGCAATGCGTCGAGCGTGAGGTACGCGAAGAGGTCGGTGTGTCGATCCACCCACCGCGCTACATCACCAGCCAGGGCTGGCCGTTCCCGCATTCGTTGATGCTGGGTTTTCACGCCGAATATGCAACCGGCGAGATTGTTCCTCAGCCCGAAGAAATCGAAGATGCTCGCTGGTTTTCCATTCATCGCCTGCCTGAATTACCTGCGCGCCAATCGATTGCCCGTTATCTGATCGAGCTCTACCTCGCGCGTCGTCTAGGCCGCGATGACCCAATGTTGCCAGGCTAGGCGCACGCTCAGCGCCAGTACTACCAGAATGAACACCGGACGGATGAACTTTGCGCCGCCATGGATGGCTGTGCGTGCGCCGAAATAGGCGCCACTCATCAAGGCGAGCCCCATGCCGATGCCCAGCACCCAGGCAACCTGTCCGGCAACGATGAAGACGCCCAGGGCAGCGGCATTGCTGACGAAGTTCATACTGCGCGCCACGCCACTGGCGCGTAGCAGATCCAGCGGATAAAGCAGCAGGCTGCTGACCGTCCAGAATGCCCCGGTGCCTGGCCCCGCGACACCGTCATAGAAACCCAGCCCCAAGCCTTGCGGCCATTGGCGACGCGGAGCGATGAGTAGCGGGGTAGTCGCGGCCGTACCGGTTGGCGTACGACTGAACAGCAGGTACAAGCCGCAGCCACAGACCACCAGCGGCAGCATCTGATTCAACCAGCTTGCAGGCAACCGATGGGCAACGGCAGCACCAAGCGTGGCTCCGATCGCCGTGCCGAGCAGCGCTCGTCGCCAGAGCTGCGGATCGAACAGGCGTCGCCGATAAAAGGTGTAGCTTGCCGTGGCTGAACCGAAGGTTGCGCAGAGCTTGTTGGTGCCCAGCACCAGATGCGGTGGTAGCCCTGCGGTTAGCAACGCGGGAATGGTCAGCAGCCCGCCGCCACCAGCGATCGCATCGATGAAGCCGGCGATGAACGCCACGACAATCAGTGCCAGCAGGGAAAGAGGATCGAGTGCGAGTTCGAACGCGAATGGCATCGGGTACTCGTGAGGCCGGGAAAAGGGCCTCCAGCATAAGACGATGCCCGCAACAAGTCAGCGGATAGACCCATTCCGATGATGGGCTGAGATCACGAAGGCGAAGTTGCCGAGGCGTGATGGATGTCCCACCACCATGCTGGATGCCTGCCCGAACGCTGCGGATAATGCCGCACTCGTTGGGAGAGGCAGCATTCATGCAATATCTCGGGCTTGCGTTGGTGGTGGCGTTACTCGCGCTGGTGGTTCTGTTGGTGGCGTTGCGGGTGCTGTTTGGTGGCAGCTGGCTGCTCGGCTGGCTGCGAGGCACGTTCGGCATGCTGCTGGTCGTACTCACTGCGATGATCGGCCTCATCGCGTACGAGGTTCGCGACTACCAGGCCATAGCGAACGGCACTCCGCTGGCGACGGTCGTCTTCCATGCACAGGGCAAGCAGCGCTACGAGGTTGAGCTTCAACAGGTCAACCAGCACCGCTCGGCGGTTGTAGAGGGGGACTTGTGGCAACTGGAGGTGCACATGCTGCGCTGGAGCGGACTGGCTGCGCTGATCGGGCTGGAGCCAGGTTATCGGCTGCAGGCGCTGTCAGGGCGCTATCTCTCGGTGGAGCAGCAGGAACAGGCGCGTCATACGCGGGTGCCGCTGACAAACAGCACAGCCGTGCCGGTCTGGGATTGGTTGAGGAGCCTGGACTGGAGCGTCCCGTTCATCGAGCTGCAGACGCAGCGCGTGAGTTTCATGTCGCTGGTTGATGGCGCGGCCTTCCAGATCGAACAGACGGCGACCGGTTTGCTCGCATCGCCAGTGAACGCCGAAGCGCGCCAGGCACTGAAAGACTGGTAGCGCACAACGCGCAACAAAAAAGGGAGCCTGATCGCTCCCTTTTTTATTGTTGTTGCATCGCCGATCAGGCCAGGTAGCCGCCGTCGACGTTGAGTGCCACACCGGTGGTGTAGCTGGACGCGTCGCTGGCGAGGTACAGCACGGCGCCGGCCATTTCGCTGGGATTGGCAACGCGGCGCAGGGGGATGTGCTGCAAGGCTGCCTCGCGGATGCTGTCATTCTTGACCAGTGCCGAAGCGAACTTGGTGTCGGTCAGGCCTGGCAGCAGGGCGTTGCAGCGGATGCCGAACTGCGCGCACTCCTTGGCGAAGGCCTTGGTCATGTTGATCACAGCGCCTTTGGTGATCGAATAGATGCCCTGGAAATCACCCGGCGAGACGCCGTTGATCGAGGCGACGTTGATGATGCTGCCGCCACCCTGCTGGCGCATCAGCTTGCCGGCCTCGACGGACATATAGAAGTAGCCGCGCACGTTGACGTCGACGGTCTTCTGGAACGCCGCCACGTCGGTATCGAGGATGTGGCAGAACTGCGGGTTGGTGGCCGCGTTGTTCACCAGTATGTCGAGACGGCCGAACTCTTCGCGAATCCTGGCGAAGACCGCCTGAATCTGCTCCATTTCGCCGATATGACAGGCCACAGCAGTGGCCTTGCCGCCATCGGCGATGATCGAGTCGGCCACGGCCTGACAGCCTTCGAGCTTGCGACTGGAGACAATCACGTGGGCACCCTGCTGGGCCAGCAGGCGGGCAATGGCTTCGCCGATGCCACGGCTGGCGCCAGAGACGAAGGCGATCTTGCCGTCCAGGTCGAACAGTTGAGTCTTGGACATCGATGGTTCCTCTTGTTGTTCGTGGTTCGACCCCATCGCTGGAGCCGAAGTGGGTTCAGAGCTGGGAGTGCTCGATCACGTGCAGCGCTTTTTGTTCGAGTAAACGGTTCATGGTGATGAAGCGGGCGAAACGCTGGTCCTGCGTTTGCCCGTGATAGAAGCGGTAATAGATCTGCTGGATGATCCCGGCGAGCCGGAAGAGGCCGTAGGTGTAATAGAAGTCGATGCAGGGGATTTCGATGCCGGCGCGGCGAGCGTAGTACTCGACGAAGCTCGCGCGGGTGTGCATGCCGGGCAGGTGGCTGGGTTGCCGGCGCATGGCCTGCATGGCGGGCGGGTCGTTCGCTTCGATCCAGTAGGCCAGCGTATTGCCCAGATCCATAAGCGGATCGCCGATGGTGGTCATTTCCCAATCCAGCACACCGATGATCTGCATCGGGTTTTGCGGGTTGAGGATGACGTTGTCGAAGCGGTAGTCGTTATGGACGATGCCGGGCTTGGGATGATCGGCCGGCATCTTGGCCTTCAGCCAGGCGACTACCGGCGTCCACTGCGGCGCATCGGGCGTCAGGGCGCGCTCATAACGCTCGCTCCAGCCTTCTATCTGGCGTTTCACATAGCCTTCCGGTCGGCCCAGATCTGCCAGCCCACAGGCCTGGTAATCGACGTTGTGCAGCTCCACGAGCTTGTCGATGAAGCTTTCGCAAAGTGCGCGCGTCTGGCTTTCGTCGAAATTCAGCTCCGGTGGCAGCTCGGCACGCAGAATGATGCCGTTCACGCGTTCCATCACGTAGAACTCGGCGCCGATTACCGACTCGTCGGTGCAATGGGCGTAGGCCTTGGGGCAATACGGAAACCCGGCGTTCAGCTGGTTGAGGATGCGGAACTCGCGGCCCATGTCGTGGGCGGACTTGGCCTTGCGGCCAAAGGGCGGGCGGCGCAGCACCAGCTCACGGTTCGGGTATTCGAGCAGGTAGGTGAGATTCGATGCGCCGCCGGGAAACTGCGAAATCCGCGGGCTGCCTTCCAAATCAGCTATGTGCGCCTTGAGGTAGCGGTCCACAGCCTCGACCGGTAGCTCCTCGCCTTCGCGGATACGCGTGGTTTGATCCGTAAGCGCCATGTTTTATCCCTTCTGCTTATGTTTAGTGCTCGAGATGATTCAGTAATCTAATGCTGCTGGTGATGCGAACCAAGGTTGGCCAGCTGTTATTGGCGAAGCTGTTGGTGCCTGATCAGGGTGGCTGATCGCTCGCGCAGCGGGCTCGGCTCATAAAAAAACCGAAGCCAGATGGCTTCGGTTCCGGTGTCGCTACTGGCTCGCCTTACGCGGGGAACAGTTCGCTGAGTTTCAACGCCAGCATCATGTCGCCTTCGGTGCGCAGCTTGCCGCCCATGAACGCCTGCATGCCGTCGGTTTCGCCGCTGACGATGCCCTGCATGGTTTCGCTATCCATGATCAGGGTGACGTTGGCATCGCTGGAGTCGCCCTGCTGCAGATCGCAGGTGCCGTCCTTGACGGTCAGGTAGTAGTTCTCGGCGTCGGTGATGTTGAACTGGAAGACCAGATCCAGTCCGGCCGCGGCGCTCGGGTTGAATTTGGACTGCATGCCCTTGAAGGTTTCGGCAACGTTGCTCATGACGTGTTCCTTTATTTTGATGTGGATGAAACATGCAGCCTGGGGCCGCTCTTGGGCTGGGCTTATCGGTGAGTGACAAGCTCCGGGTTCTTCAACAATTGCAGATGCGCATGACTGTTGAACGAAGCGAGCGCGACCTCGCGGCCGCGAAATTTCAACTGGCTGAGTGAGGTATTGACGATCTGCCAGTTCAATTCGAATGCCTTCACCGCCGGTACGCCGATGATTCGCTGCAACAGCGCGGTAATGGTGCCGCCGGACGTGAAGACGGCGATCTTGTCGCTCTTTTCGGCCTGCTTGAGCAGGCGCTCCAGGCCGCCGGCGACGCGTTCGAGAAAGCTGCTCCAGCTTTCCAGTTCTTCCTTTTCATGTTCGCCGGAAATCCAGCGGTGCACGACGAAGGTGAACAGGCGCTGAAATTCCGCGCGGTGACTGGCGGCATTGCGCAGGATATGCAGGGCGTTCGGTTCGACTTCCAGCAGCTCGGGAAGATGCGCACGAATCACCGCATCGGCTTGGAATTCGTTGAACGCTGCGTCGATTTCCAGCGACGGCGGACCTTTATCCGATCGATCCAGACGGGCAAGTGTGGTGCGGGCGGTGTCCTGCTGGCGATGCAGTTCACCGCTGATGCAGCGATCGAAGCGGATGCCGAGCTGCGCCAGATAGTCGCCCAGCGCTTCAGCCTGGCGGTAGCCCAGCGGCGAGAGCACGTCGTAGTCCTGTGCACCGAAAGACGCCTGAGCATGTCTGATCAGGTAGATGCTGCCCATTGTGTTGTCGTGCCCGTTCGCTGGTTTTTCGCGAGGGTAGGAGGAGCGACGGGGAGTGTCAACGACAATTCATACGTTTGTTTGAATTGGGCGCGCGCTGGTTCCGCTACAGGCGCCCCGGTATGCTTGCCCATCCGGCGCCGCACAAGCGTATGCCAGCGGCTGTCATCCAAACCCAAGGAGCGATCGTGGAATTTCTTGCCGATTACGCCAGTTTTCTGGCCAAGACCGTGACACTGGTGCTGGCCATCGTGGTCGTACTCATCGTCGTGGCATCGTCACGACGTGGTCGCGGCAAGTCGAGCGGCGGCAATTTGCAGGTGCACAAGCTCAACGATTTCTACAAGGCGATGCGCGAGCGCCTCGAGCAATCGGTACTGGAGAAAGATCAGCTCAAGGCGCAGCGCAAGCGCGAGGCGAAAGCCGCGAAGCAGGCGAAGAAGTCCGAAACGCCGTCACGCGTATTCGTGCTGGACTTCGATGGCGACCTCAAGGCGTCCGCCGTCGAGAGCCTGCGTCACGAAATTACCGCGCTGCTTACCTTGGCCACACCGCAGGATGAAGTGGTGCTGCGTCTGGAGAGTGGCGGCGGCATGGTGCACAGCTATGGCCTGGCGGCTTCGCAGTTGGTGCGTATCCGCGATGCCGGCGTGCCGCTGACGGTCTGTGTCGACAAGGTTGCGGCCAGCGGCGGCTACATGATGGCTTGCATCGGCGATCGGATTCTTACCGCACCGTTCGCCATCCTCGGCTCCATCGGTGTGGTGGCGCAACTGCCCAATCTGCATCGGTTACTGAAGAAGCATGACGTTGACTTCGAAGTGCTTACCGCGGGTGAATACAAGCGCACGCTGACCGTCTTTGGTGAGAACACCGAGAAGGGCCGGGAGAAATTCCAGGAAGACCTGCAGACCACGCACGACCTGTTCAAGAACTTCGTTGCGCGTTATCGGCAGCAGGTCAGCATCGACGACGTGGCCACCGGCGAGGTCTGGCTGGGTACCGCCGCGCTGGGCAAGCACCTGGCTGACGAGATCAAGACCAGCGACCAGTATCTGGCTGAGCGCGCGCATGAGGCGGAGCTTTTCCATCTGCACTATGCGCAGAAAAAGAGTCTGCCCGAGCGCTTTGGCATGGCGGCCAGCGCTTTGATCGAGCACGGCGTGGCCAAGGGCTGGAAACAAATCAACGAACAGAAATTCTGGCGATAGAGGAGAGGCGCATGAGTAGCTTCAAGGCATTGCAGGTCAGCGAGGACGGGCAGGGACATTTCGCGTCGCGTATCGTCGAGCGGGCGATCGATGAGTTGCCCGCCGGCGAGGTGCTCATCCGGGTGCGCTATTCCTCGTTGAACTACAAGGACGCGCTCTCGGCCAGCGGCAATCGCGGCGTGACCCGCCAGTATCCGCATACACCGGGTATCGATGCGGCGGGGGTGGTCGAGGCGTCGAGCGTCGCCGAGCTGAAGGCTGGCGATGAGGTGATTGTCACCGGCTACGATCTGGGCATGAACACCGCAGGTGGTTTCGGCCAGTACATCCGTGTTCCCGCGGCCTGGGTGATCAAACGTCCGCAAGGACTCTCGCTGCGGGATTCGATGATCCTCGGAACCGCCGGCCTGACCGCTGCACTGTGTGTCGAGAAGCTCGAGCGCGCGGGATTGGAGCCAGGTGCGGCGCCGGTGCTGGTCACGGGCGCTACCGGCGGGGTGGGCAGTATTGCCGTGGCTTTGCTGGCACGGCTGGGCTATACCGTTGCGGCCATGACTGGCAAGGCAGAGCAGGGCGAGCTGCTGCGTCGTCTGGGCGCCAGCCAGATCGTCGAGCGCAGCGCGTTGCAGGCTGGAACAGAAAAGGCGCTGCTGAAGGAGCAGTGGGGCGGTGCGGTGGATACCGTCGGTGGCGAGATCCTGTTCAACGTGGTGAAGTCGTTGCAGCGTGGGGCCAGTGTGGCCTGCTGCGGTCTGACCGCCGGAACGCACTTTTCAGCCAGCGTGCTGCCGTTCATCCTGCGCGGGGTCAACCTGCTGGGTGTCGACTCGGTCGAGATTCCGCTGGTCGAGAAGGCCTCGATGTGGGACAAGCTCTCGCTGCAATGGCGTCTGCCGCACCTGGACGAGCTGGCCGAGGAGATCGACCTGCAACAATTGCCTGGTGCGATCGAGCGTATCCTGGCCGGGCAGCAAGTGGGGCGGGTGCTGGTGCGGCTGGACTGACAGCCTGTTGCGTAAATGAAAAAACCCGCCATCAGGCGGGTTTTTTATGTGTGCGATTCAGCCCTGACGTCGGCGGAACAGCGGCAGGCGCTCGTCCACTGCTGCCTGGTAGCGCACGGAGAAGTCCTTCAGGCTCTGCAGCGCGTCTTCCGGGTCGCGATCGGCACGAACGGCGAACGCATCGAAGCCACAGCGGCGCATGTAGAACAGCTGATCGCGCAGCACGTCGCCAATCGCGCGGATCTCGCCCTTGTAGCCATAGCGTTCGCGCAGCAGGCGGGCGCTGGAGTAGTGGCGGCCGTCGGTAAACTTGGGGAAGTTGAGCGCGATTACCTGGAAGTGTTCCAGATCGTCGGCGATCTCTTCGACTTCCTCGTTGGAATCCAGCCAGATGCCCAGGCCGCCGTCACGCGCCTTGAGTGCGTGTGCGTGATCGATCCACAGGTGCAGCGGCACGATCACGTCATCGCAGTTGGACAGGCCGTCCAGCGTCTCTTCCTTGGGCAGCAGGTGCCAGGTTTCGTCGATGATCTGCTCGTTCTTAATGATTCGCTGCATACACTCGCTCCTTGAAGGGATCGATGCCGACGCGGCGGAAGGTGTCGATAAACTGTTCATCTTCGGTACGCAGCTCCACATAGACGCTGATGATCTTTTCGATCACATCCGGCACGACGTCCTGCGCGAAGGACGGGCCGAGAATCTGCCCCAGGCTGGAATCGCGGCCGGAGCTGCCGCCCAGCGAGACCTGATAGAACTCGGCGCCTTTCTTGTCGACGCCAAGAATGCCGATATGACCGATGTGGTGATGACCGCAGGCGTTCATGCAGCCGGAGATGTTCAAGTCCAGATCACCGATGTCGAACAGGTAATCCAGATCGTCGAAGCGGCGTTGAATGGCTTCGGCCACCGGGATCGACTTGGCGTTCGCCAGCGAGCAGAAATCGCCGCCGGGGCAGCAGATGATGTCGGTCAGTAGCCCGATGTTCGGTGTCGCTACGCCGAGTTCGCGCAGCTCGTGCCACAGCTCGAACAGACGGCTTTGCTCGACGTCCGCAAGAATAATGTTCTGCTCGTGGGAGTTGCGCACCTCGCCGAAACTGTAGCGGTCGGCCAGGTCGGCGATGGCGTCGAGCTGTTTGTCGGTGACGTCACCAGGCGTGTTGCCGGTGCTCTTCAGCGACAGTGTCACGGCGGCATAACCGGGCTTCTTGTGCGCGACCACGTTGCGCTGGCGCCAGCGAGCGAAGCCGGGGTGTTCGGCGTCCAGCTGCGCGAGGGCCGCACTCTGATCTTCCAGCTCTTTGTAAGCCGGATCGACGAAGAAGCGCCCGATGCGCTCGACTTCGGCATCGGTCAGGGTGCTCGGGCCATCTTTCAGATGGGCCCACTCGGCCTCGACGCGCTCGGCGAAAACTTCCGGGGTCAGCGCCTTGACCAGAATCTTGATACGCGCCTTGAACTTGTTGTCACGACGACCGTAGCGGTTGTAGACCCGCACGATGGCTTCCAAGTAGCTGAGCAGATGCTGCCACGGCAGGAATTCACGGATGAAGCTGCCAACAATCGGCGTGCGGCCCAGGCCACCGCCAACCGAGACGCGGAAGCCCAGCTCGCCGGTGGCGTTGTGCACCGCTTCCAGCCCGATGTCATGCACCTCGATGGCGGCGCGGTCGCTGACGGCGCCGTTGACGGCAATCTTGAACTTGCGCGGCAGGTAGGCGAATTCCGGATGGAACGTCGACCATTGGCGAATGATTTCGCACCACGGGCGCGGGTCGATCAGTTCGTCGTGGGCAACGCCGGCAAACTGGTCGGTGGTGGTGTTGCGGATGCAGTTGCCGCTGGTCTGGATCGCATGCATCTGCACGGTCGCCAGCTCGGCGAGAATGTCCGGGACGTCTTCGAGTTCCGGCCAGTTGAATTGCACGTTGGTGCGCGTGCTCACATGCGCGTAGCCCTTGTCATAACGGCGGGCGATATACGCCAGCTTGCGCAGCTGAGTGGAAGACAGCAGACCATAAGGAACGGCGATGCGCAGCATCGGGGCGAAACGCTGGATATACAGGCCGTTCTGCAGGCGCAGCGGCAGGAATTCGTCACCGGCAAGCTCACCCGCGAGGAATCGGCGGGTCTGATCGCGGAACTGACGGACCCGGTCCTCGATGATGTGTTGGTCGTACTGATCGTAAACGTACATGAAGTGTCCTGTTTTCAGGCTGGCTACAGCTTGTCGCGCGCACGGCTGCGCACCCTACGAGGAAGGGCGGCAAGATACCAGCTCGTGGTTATACGCAAAAGTGATGTTTGGGAATATGTTTAGAACGAAACACGCCATTCTGGCGCTATCGGACCGTTGACCGGGAAGGGTGCGTAGCGATGATCTTTACTGGTCTCGTGACAGTGCTTTCGCTCATAGCCAATGGAGATGTTCCATGAATCATCGCGACAGTCTGGTAGATGCGGCAGCCATTCTCGTCCTGATCCTGCTGACAGTCGGCACGGCGATCTTCTGGCTCAGTTATCAGTAGCGCCGGGCTCACGCACCGGCGAGATGGATCACCAGCCGGACCAGCGCAATGAGCACCAGCACGAAGATCACCGTGAAGCCAACGCCGAGCAGGATGAAGTGGCCTGGCTTGCCCTGAGTGAAGTCGCGGGCGCGGTTCTTGCCGCTCTGAACGCCTAGCGCGGCGGCGAATACGCTCTGCAGCATCTGGCGCAGGGTCATGGGTTTGTGCTGCGGTTCGTCGCTCATGTTGCAGGCTCGTGCGGGGACTTTGTCTGGAGTCTAGTCGAGCGCGCACATGTTTCAGGTGGTCGACGGAGAAACCCAGACCGCAGGTCTGACCATTTATCAGACCTGCGGTCGCTCCGTTGTCAGTCGGTCTTGATCGAGATGGCTTTCTCGCCTGGCTGGGCGCCGGGCTTCTTCGGCAGCGTGAGCGACAGCACGCCCTTGCTGAAACGGGCGTCGATCTGCTCGCGGTCGACTCCTTCCGGCAGGGCGAAGCTGCGTTGGAAGCTGCCGAACGAGCGTTCGGAGAGGTGATAACCCTGCTTCTCTTCTTTGCGCTCCTGGCGTTTTTCACCCTTGATGACCAGCGTATCGCCGACCAGTTTTACTTCGATGTCGGCCTGATCCATGCCCGGCAGTTCGGCGGTAATTTCAAAGGCGTGGTCCTTCTCGACCACGTCCACCGCGGGCATACGGCTGAGCCCGCCTTGCCAGAATGGCGTGGTTTCCAGGCTGTGGCGGCTGGGCCGATGCCAGGAACGATCAAAATCATCGAACAGGCGATCAATCTGCCGACGCAGGCCTTCGAACGGGCGCCAGCTTTCCTGGCTGACTGGCGGCTGGGCGCTGGACTCCTTGGCGTCACTTGCTGCAGGTTTGTTCGACGTGTCTGTCATTTGTAACCTCCATTAAGCGTGTGGTTGCGTAAGGCCAAATCAGTTTGGTCTCTTCACCGGAGCAGCGTTTGATCCCCGTCAAGTCATATCAGATGTTCGCCTTGAACCAGTCCCACAGGCCGAACGAGTAGTTGGGCAGCAGGTCAATGCCCAGCGCCGACTTGACCAGGTAGAGAATCGCCAGTCCGAGCAGAGTACTGAACAGCAGGAAAAGTGTAGCCAGCGCAGCCTTGGCAGCCAGTGAAAGGTGTTGCTCAGTGCGTGAGTGGCCGCGTTTGTTGCGCCCGGCGAGCACAGCAAAGTAGTACTGCGCGCCCAGCAGGCGGAAGGTACCGCGCAGATCGACCTTGTGCTTGACCCAGGAGCGCGCGCCGAACACCTGGCGTAGCGCTTCGAGTTGCGCGTCCGTGAACGATTCGCGCAGCGTTTCCGGCAGGCGCTGCTTGAGCCCCTTTACGAACGGGTCGTCAGCCAGCGCCGCGTCGGTAAAGGGCGCGGGATAGCGAGCATGGTCGGTGTCGGAGGAGGTTTCGCGGGACGGCATGGCAGGTTCCCCGTTCGATGAAAGGCTAAGCGTGACAGTTAGGCGCCGGCGGTCGCTTCGCAGGACGCTTGGACTCGCGCCAGGCTGGCTGTCAGCGAGGCGAAATCTGGGCGCTCGCGGCTTTCGTTGAGCAGGCATTGCTGACGCAGCTGGTCGAGCTGAAGCAAGCGCTCATCGCCGGTGTCCGTACAGCGCTGCAGCAGTTCTTCGAGCAGACAGCCGAAGGCGCGCGCCTCGATACGTTGCAACGCCTGGCCGGTGCGGCTGTCGGCGCCAAAGAATGATGCCGCGCCGAAATCGCTGAGCAGGCACTGGCCGTGCGGGTTGACCAGCAGGTTATGCGCATAGAGGTCGCCATGCAGGATGCCGCGCTCGTGCAGGTGCGCAACCGCCGAGGCGGCGCCGTGGCCGATGCGCAGTACCTGCTCGACGCTGAATCGGCTGTCGGCGGCGTAACAGTCACGTGTGCAGCTGGCCAGCGACGGCGGCCCGGCCAGCGGCTGGAATGCCGGCGCGATCAGCTCCATCAACAAGCCGGCCGGGCTGCCGGGTTGCTCCGCCAGCGGCCCGGCGACCTGGACCAGATTCGGGTGCGCGCCGGCCGCAAGGCAGGCCGCCATCTCGCTGTGGGGCAGGCCGTCGCTGGTCAGGCTGCCCTTGAACAGCTTGGCCGCCATCGGCCGGACGCCATGAGGCGTGTGCCAGCTGGCCCGATGGATGATGCCGGACGCGCCCTGACCCAGTACTTCATGCAGTGCGAGCTGTTCCCGTGCGACCGCGGGGCTGGGATGGGCGGCGAGGGCGCGGATCTCCTCGGCGTCGCTGAACGGGTTGCCGGCAAACGCCAGCCAGGCCAGCCGCGGCAAGTGCAGCAGCCAATCAGGCAGCGCTTCCAGGCGGTTGGCGGCGATGCGCAGGAGTTCCAGACGGGTGCAAGCCTGCAGCTGCTCGGACAGCGAGCGCAGCCGATTGCCGGCCAGCATCAGCTTCTGGAGTCGGCTGCAGGTACCGAGCTCGGCGGGAATTTCTGATAGCAGGTTGTCCGTCAGGATCAGCCAGCGCAACGGCGCCGGCAGTGCGTTGGCGGGCAGGTGGGTGATGCGGTTCGCCTTGAAGCCGACCATCTCCAGTTGCGCGCAGTCGCCCAGGCATTCCGGTACCTGGCTGAAGGCATTATCGGAGCAGAACAGGATGCGCAAGCGATGGAGCCGCGACAGATCGGCCGGCAGTACGCTCAGCTGGTTGCCCGAAAGGTTGAGGACTTCCAGCGTGTCGGCCAGGCCGAAGATGGCCTCCGGGAACTCCTGCAGGTCGGCAGACAGGTCCAGGCGGGTGATGCCGGCCAGATCGCCGCGCTCGAGTTGTTCCAGGGTGTGCATGGTGGCGTCCTTGCGGGCTGGCGGTGTTTCGCTCGGTCCGAGCGGCTCTGGCTAGGACAGTGCGGGCTGTCGGGCGTTCAGCTCGTCCGCGTCGGACGCCGCGCCAGAGCCTGCTCGGCACGCGCACGCAGTTGGCCGCAGCCGCCGTCGATGTCCTGGCCCGCCGAGTTGCGTACCTTGGTCAGCACGCCGCGGCTGTGCAGGTAGCGCACGATCTGTACGATGCGCTCGCCGTCCGGGCGCTGGTAGGCATCGTCTTCCAGGCTGTTGTAGGGGATCAGGTTCATCACGGCGTACTTGCCCTTGAGCAGGCGCAGGATGCCGTCCATCTCGTCCTGATGGTCATTGATGCCCTTGAGCAGCGTCCACTGGTACTGGATGGGAAAGCCGGTTTGGCGCGCATAGGCTTCGCCGAGTTCGACCAGCTCCTCGGGATCGATGCGCGGCGCGCGCGGCAGCAGCGCCTGACGCAGCTCGGCATCGGTCGAGTGCAGCGACAGGCGCGCGCGGCAGCAGCGCCTGACGCAGCTCGGCATCGGTCGAGTGCAGCGACAGCGCAAGCGCGGGCTTGACCTGCTGCTGCGGCAGGCGCTCGAACACGCGCGGATCGCCAACGGTAGAGAACACCAGATTCTTGTGCCCGATGCCGCCATCGGTGCCGAGCAGATCGATGGCTTCGAGTACGTTGTCGAGGTTGTGTGCCGGCTCGCCCATGCCCATGAACACGACTTTCTTCACCGGGCGAAAGCGGCGGGCAAGGGCGACCTGGGCGACGATTTCAGCGCTACCCAGCTGGCGCAGCAGGCCGCTCTTGCCAGTCATGCAGAACAGGCAGCCCACCGCGCAACCGACCTGGCTGGATACACATAGGCCATCACGCGGCAGCAGCACGCTTTCCACCATCTGTCCGTCGGCCAGCTCCACCAGCAGGCGCGCCGAGCCATCGGCGGCGGGGTGTTCGGAGCGCAGGCGCGCCAGCTTGTCCAGCTCCATGGCCAGCTGCGGCAGGGCTTCGCGCACGCTGAGCGGCAGGAAGTCTTCCGCCTGCTGCTGGCGGCGGCCGATGGAAATGTCGCGGCCGAGTAGCCAGGCACGGGTCATCCGCCCGATGTGGCGGGGTTTGGCGCCGACGGCGGCGAACGACTGGTGGATATCGTGGATACGCATGGGGCGCGCATTCTAGCGGGCCGCTCGCAGAAAGGGCAGGCGCTTAGTCGGCGAAACGCCGGCTGCCGAAGGCAATGCTCAGCAGCATCAGCGCGAGCAGGCCGAAGGCGACGGCGAGCGAGCTGTAATGTGCGATCAGACCGATCAGCGCCGGACCGGCCAGCACCCCGGCGAAGCCCACCGTGGTCGCGGCGGTGACCGCCAGATGCACCGGCATCGCGTCCTGGCGGCTGAGCGAGGAAATCAGTACCGGTGAGACGTTGGCGCAGCCCAGTCCGCACAACCCGTAGCCCACCAGCGCCAGCGCCCAGTGTTCGGCGAAGATGCTCAGGGCGATGCCCATGGCGGCGAGCACGCCGCCCAAGGCGATGGTTCGCGCGGTACCGAGGCTGTTGACGATCGGTGCGCCGGCGAAGCGGCCGATAGTCACCATCAGCGCGAAACTGGCGTAGCCCAGGCCGCCCTTGGCGGTCTCCAGGTGCTTGTCGGTGGTGAGGAACAGGGCGCTCCAGTCGAGCACGGCGCCCTCGGCCAGATAAACCACGAAGCACAGCAACCCGACCAGCAACACTTGCCCGCTGGGCCGCACGAAGGCACCGCCGCCAGCCGGCGCCCGGTCGGGCACGAAGCCGCGCAGTACCGCGAGGTTCGCCGCCACGATCAGCACGATCATCAGCAAGCAGCCGGCTTCGGCGCTCAGGCCGAGCGAGAGCAGGGCGGTCAACGCCAGCGCGCCGCTGATCGAGCCGAGGCTGAACATGCCGTGAAAGTTGGACATCAGGCGCCGACCCAACGCGCCCTCGATCAGCAGCGACTGGATGTTGAGCACGATATCCAGCACGCCGAGGCTGCCGCCGAAGCAGAACAGTGCCAGCGCCAGCAGCCAGATCGAATCGACCAGCGCCATGCCGGCCAGCGCCAGGGCCAGCAGCGCGACGCAGCAGAGAATCACCGGCCGGATGCCCCAGCGCGCCACCAGCACGCCCGAAACGGGCATCCAGCTCAGCGAGCCGAGACCGATGCACAGCAGCAACAGGCCGAACAGCGCATCGCTCATCTCGATCCGTGCGCGCACGTAAGGCACCAGCGGCGCCCAGACGGACAGGCCGAAACCGGCCATGAAGAAGCCGCAGCGCGTGGCGTGCCGCACGAGCGGCGAGGTGAGATCGGCAGTGGTTGGCAGCGCGGACATGCGCGACGGTCCTTGGGTGAGGCGGTGAGCGGAGCGGGCGCCATGTAACGTCCGGTGCGAGGCGGCATGCTATCGTCTCGCTTTGCCGGCTGTAACCTGCGGGAGCCCCTCGATGAAGTTCATACACCAGCGCGAGCAACTCGATGAGGACGATATCGTCGTCATCCAGTGCTCGCAGACCTGCAATATCCGCCTGATGAACGATGCGAACTTTCGCAGCTTCAGGAACGGCGGACGCCATACCTATCATGGCGGCGCCTTCGACCGCTTTCCGGCGAAGATCGTGGTGCCGAGTTCGGGGTTCTGGAACATCACCATCGATACGGTGACCCGCAAGCCCATCAGCGTGACGCGCAAACCGAACCTTACCTATTCGATCAAGGTCATTCGACGGTCCGCCTCGCGCTAAGCGACCGCCATCGCGCAGGCAACGAATCCAGGAGTGATCCGTGAGCCAGCGACACCGCTTGTCTTTTCTGTCATCGCGAACCGAACGTACGACCGACGCGGGTGGCGTCGGCCGGGTTACCGCTGCGCATCTGGGCATGCTGCTGTGGGCGCTGTTTGTCGGTTTGTCGTTTCCCGCGGTGGGGCTGCTCAGCGAAGGGCTGCCGCCGTTGCTGCTGACGGCCATGCGTTTCGTCATCGCTGCGCTGGTGCTGGCGCCGCTGGCCTGGCGCCAGAGCGATGGGCGTCCGGGCCTCCGCACCTGGCTGCTTTATGCGCTGATGGGGATGTGCCTGGCCGGCTTCTTCGGCACCATGTTCTGGGTCGCGCACCGGGTTACCGCGCTGTCGATGGCCACGCTGTTCGTCAGCGTCCCGTTGCTGGCGTATGGCCTGGGCCGTGGGCTCGGCGTCGAGCGTCCGGCCGGTTGCTTGCTCGCCATTCTGGCGCTGGGGGCGATCGGCGCGCTGGGGCTGGCCTGGGCGGAGAACGGCGGCAACTTCACGGGCCTGCAGCTGGGGCTGGGCGAGCTGGCGTTCTTCCTCGGTTGCATCGCCTCGGCGCTGTATCCGGTGCTCAGCAAATGGGGCCTGGCCCGTGGTGTGCTGCCGACGCAGGCAGGCCTGCGGACCTTCTGGAGCCTGCTTGCCGGCGCCGTACTCATTGCGTTGATGGGACTGGTCTGGGAGCAACCGGCGGCGTTGCTGCGCATGAATCCGCTGGACGTGCTGCTGGTGATCTATCTGGGTGTGTTCTCCAGCGCCATGACGTTTTTCCTGCAGCAACGCGCGACGAGCGTGCTCACGCCCGGCGCGGTGACGGCATACAGCTATTTGGTGCCATTCGTGTCGATGCTGCTGCTGTTCTACGACCAGCCCGCGCGCATCGGCTGGCACTGGTTGCCAGGCAGCCTGCTGGTCGTGCTGGCCATCGCCTTGCTGCTGCGACGCGAATGATTGCGCGCGCCGTTATTCGTCTTCGCTGCTGGCCTGGACGGCGCCCAGGCATTTCAGGCGATGCGGGCCGAGCTGCCAGCTGTCGTCCTCGGCCTGGTATTCGGCTTCCATCACGCTGTTGTAGCTGAAGCGCCAGCGCTTGCGTTCGCGACCGTCGAGCGCCTCGATGCTGACCACGATGTCATCGCTGGCGAACGGCTGTCCGGCTTCGGCGGCGGCGTCCGCCTGGTCGAGCAGCGCTTCGTCGAGGGTGAAATCGAAGGCGTGCAGACCGTCGATTTCCAGCATGTCGGCGCTTTCGAGCTGATCGAGCAGGTAGGGGTTGTCGGTGTCACTCATGCGTCGTACCCCAGGTTTGGCATCAGCCAGCGTTCGCTGGTTTCCAGGCTCTGACCTTTGCGCGCTGAGTAGCTTTCCACCTGATCCTTGTCGACCTTGCCGACGGCGAAGTACTGCGCTTCTGGATGGGCGAAGTACCAGCCGCTGACGGCTGCGGTGGGCAGCATGGCGTAGTGCTCGGTGAGCGTGACCTGGCTGATGCCGTCGGCATCGAGCAGCTGGAACAGCGTGCCTTTCTCGGTGTGATCCGGACAGGCCGGATAGCCGGGGGCAGGGCGGATGCCCTTGTACTGCTCGCGGATCAGGTCCTCGTTGCTCAGCTGCTCGTCCTTGGCGTAGCCCCAGTACTGCTTGCGCACCTGCTCGTGCAGCCATTCGGCGCAGGCTTCGGCGAGGCGGTCGGCGAGGGCTTTGACCATGATCGAGTTGTAGTCGTCGCCTTTGTCCTGATAGGCCTTGGCCACTTCTTCGGCGCCGATACCGGCGGTGCAGATGAAGCCGCCCACGTAGTCGGTCACGCCGCTGTCCTTCGGTGCGACGAAGTCGGCCAGCGAGAGGTTCGGTTTGGCATCGGGTTTGACGATCTGCTGGCGCAGGTGATGCAGGGTGGCGAGCTTCTCGCCAGCGTCGCCGTAGACTTCCAGATCGTCGTCCTGTACCTGGTTGGCCGGCCAGAAACCGAACACCGCGCGGGCACGAATCAACTTCTCGTCGATGAGCTTGTTGAGCATCGCCTGGGCATCGTTGAACAGTGAGGTAGCGGCTTCGCCGACGACTTCGTCCTCGAGGATGCGCGGGTACTTGCCGGCCAGGTCCCAGGCGACGAAGAACGGCGTCCAGTCGATGTAGTCGACCAGCGTGCGCAGGTCGATGTCTTCCAGCAGCTGGCGGCCAGTGAAGCTCGGCTTGACCGGGGTATACGCCGCCCAGTCGAATTGCGGCTTGTTCGCCAGCGCCTGCGCATAGCTCAGGCGCTCGGTGCGTGCGCTGCGGTTGGCGGTGCGCTCGCGGATCATGGCGTACTCTTCGCGGGTCTTCTCGGCGAAGGCTGGCTTGAGTTCCTTGGACAGCAGCGTGGTGGCGACGCCGACCGCGCGCGAGGCGTCGGTGACGTAAACCACGGCGTCATTCTTGTAGTGCGGGTCGATCTTCACCGCGGTGTGCGCCTTGGAGGTGGTGGCGCCGCCGATCATCAGGGGCAGGCTGAAACCCTGACGCTGCATCTCGCGGGCGACGTGGACCATCTCGTCGAGCGACGGGGTGATGAGGCCGGAGAGGCCGATGATGTCGCACTTCTCGGCGATGGCGGTCTGCAGGATCTTTTCCGCCGGCACCATCACGCCCATGTCGACCACGTCATAGCCGTTGCAGCCGAGCACCACGCCGACGATGTTCTTGCCGATGTCGTGCACGTCGCCCTTCACGGTGGCCATGAGGATCTTGCCCTTGGCTTCCGGCTTGTCGCCTTTCTCCGCTTCGATGAAGGGGATCAGGTGCGCCACGGCCTGCTTCATCACCCGGGCGGACTTGACCACCTGCGGCAGGAACATCTTGCCGGCGCCGAACAGGTCGCCGACCACGTTCATGCCGGCCATCAGCGGACCTTCGATGACTTCGATCGGCCGTGCGCACTGCTGACGGCACTCCTCGGTGTCGTCGACGATGTAGGTGGTGATGCCCTTGACCAGCGCATGCTCCAGCCGCTTGCCCACCGGCAGGCTGCGCCATTCTTCGGTCTCGGCTTCCTTCACGGCGCCGCCGCCCTTGTATTGCTCGGCCAGTTCCAGCAGCGCCTCGGTGCCGTTGGCGCTGCGGTTGAGCACCACGTCCTCCACCGCGTCGCGCAGCTCTTTGGGAATCTCGTCGTAGATTTCCAGCTGGCCGGCGTTGACGATGCCCATCGTCAGGCCCGCCTTGATCGCATGGAACAGGAACACCGAGTGGATCGCTTCGCGCACCGGGTTGTTGCCGCGGAAAGAGAACGACACGTTGGATACACCGCCCGAGGTCAGCGCGTAGGGCAGATGGTCGCGGATATAGGCGCAGGCCTCGATGAAGTCGACCGCGTAGTTGTTGTGCTCCTCGATGCCGGTGGCGATGGCGAAGATGTTGGGGTCGAAGATGATGTCTTCCGGCGGGAAGCCCACCTCATTGACCAGAATGTCGTAGCTGCGCTGGCAGATCTCGCGCTTGCGCGCGGCGGTGTCGGCCTGGCCAGCTTCGTCGAAGGCCATCACCACCACAGCGGCGCCGTAGCGCTTGCACAGCCGGGCGTGATGCTTGAACTGCTCGACGCCTTCCTTCATGGAAATGGAGTTGACGATGCCCTTGCCCTGAATGCACTTGAGACCGGCCTCGATCACTTCCCACTTGGAGGAGTCGATCATGATCGGCACGCGCGAGATGTCCGGCTCGCCGGCGATCAGGTTGAGGAAGCGCACCATCGCCGCCTTGGAGTCGAGCATGCCCTCGTCCATGTTGATGTCGATCACCTGGGCGCCGGCTTCCACCTGCTGCAGGGCGACTTCCAGCGCCTCGGTGTAGTTTTCCTCACGGATCAGCCGCGCGAACTTGGCCGAACCGGTGATGTTGGTGCGCTCGCCGACGTTGACGAACAGCGAGCTGCGATCGATGGTGAACGGCTCCAGGCCAGACAGCCGGCAGGCCTTGGGAATTTCCGGAATGACGCGTGGTGGGTACTTGGCCACCGCCTCGGCGATCGCCTGGATGTGCGCCGGGGTGGTGCCGCAGCAGCCGCCGATGATGTTGAGGAAACCCGAGGCGGCGAATTCTTCGACCACTTCGGCCATCTGCGCCGGGGTTTCGTCATATTCGCCGAAGGCGTTGGGCAGGCCGGCGTTGGGGTGGGCCGAAACGAAGGTGTCGGCCTTGGTCGCCAGCTCCTCGAGATAGGGACGCAGGTCCTTGGCGCCGAGCGCGCAGTTCAGGCCGACGGAGATCGGCTGGGCATGGCGCACCGAGTTCCAGAACGCCTCGGTGGTCTGCCCGGACAGGGTACGGCCGGAGGCGTCGGTGATGGTGCCGGAGATCATGATCGGCAGCTCGACGCCCAGCTCCTCGAATACGCCCTGCACGGCGAAGATCGCCGCCTTGGCGTTCAGCGTGTCGAAGATGGTTTCGATGAGGATCAGGTCGGCGCCGCCCTCGATCAGGCCACGGGTGGCTTCGCTGT
>JAEAMG010000374.1_pt1 | contig 56236 bp, 51 predicted proteins | sample 8958741 | NCBI WGS metagenome assembly JAEAMG01 (sample SAMN16933256, study PRJNA681125) | bioreactor sludge metagenome | isolation source: anaerobic bioreactor treating anionic surfactant - SDBS | place: India: Bengaluru | collected 2019-02-28 | reverse complement strand
TAGTACGGTGAGCATCGCAGGCCGCCTATACCGACGCGCAGTAGGTTTGGTCAGGTGTCCTCAGACTCGGCGGGTACCCGTGTTTTTCTGCCCGCCCTTGCCCGTTTCCAACACAAACTTGGCGCCATCGTCGCGACCCAATACCTTGACCAGGTACGGCATGACTTCGCGCAACATCGGCTCGAGCGTGTACGGCGGGTTCAGGATGAACATGCCGCTGCTGTGCAAGCCGAAGCCGTCCGGCGACGGCGTGTTGACCGTCAGCGTCACGTGCAGCCAGTCCGAGCTGGGCAGTTGCTTGAGCTTGTCGGCGAACTGGCGCGACTCCATGCGCTGCAGCACCGGGTACCAGACGGCGTAGATGCCCGACGGGAAGCGCACCAGGGCGTCGGCCAGGGTGTCCTTGACCTTGCGGTAATCCATCTTGTCTTCATATGGCGGGTCGATCAGCACCAGCGCGCGGCGCGATGGCGGCGGCAGCAGGGCTTTCAGGCTCTGGAAGCCGTCAGCCTTGGTGATGAGCACGCGCTTGCCGCGCACGGTAGGACGCTCGCCTTGGGCCAGCGCATGCGCCTCGACCTTGCGGAAGTTGTCAGCCAGAATTTTTGCATCGGCAGGATGCAGCTCGAACAGGCGCAACCGGTCTTGCTCGCGGCTGACCTTGTCGGCGCAGTACGGCGAACCCGGGTAGTAGCGCATCTTGCCGCTCGGATTCATTTCCTTGATCAGCTTCATGTACTCGGCCAGCGAGGCCGGCAAGTCCGTGCGGTCCCACAGGGGCGCGATGCCCGTTTCGTATTCCGCATTTTTCGCGGCATAACCACCGTCGAGCGCATACACACCCGCGCCGGAGTGGGTATCGATATAACTATAGGCGGTATCTTTTTGATTCAGATATTGCAACAACTGAATCTGCACATAATGCTTCAACACATCGGCGTGATTACCCGCGTGAAAGGCGTGGCGGTAACTCAACATAAGCTGGCTAATTCCATAATAAAAATAAACAAAGGCGGGAGCGCTGACACCGGGCAGGGCATGGAAACAGACTGGAGGGGTCAGGCTGCGGGGCCAGGAAACAGCATGGACCAGCGTAATCAGCGCGCAATTATCAGCATTATCCACCAGAAAGGGCGATTGCATCAAAAAACACCGTTAAACAAGCTCATGCATTCTCAGGACCGAGGGGGCCGGGCGCGGTAGAATACGCGCATCGGGCGCCCCGCGCCCATCCGCCCACGAATAGATACGAGCATGCACAGCCTGACCCTCACGACCGATAACCGCGCCGACGTCGCGGCAGCCCTGGCCGGCCCACGCTGGACCGTGGCCTGCCTGTGTGCGCTGTGGTGCGGCACCTGCGGCAGCTACCGCGCCACGTTCGAGGAACTGGCCGCGCGCCACCCGGACACGCTCTTCGTCTGGATCGACATCGAAGACCAGGCCGACGTGGTGGGCGACCTCGACATCGACAACTTCCCCACCCTGCTGATCCAGCGTGAGGACCATGTCGCCTTCTTCGGCACGGTGCTGCCCGACGGCGGCCTGGCGCACCGCATGGTGCAGGCGCAGCAGGCGCTCAGCGCCGAGGAACTGGCGGCACTGGCCGGCAGCACGCAGGAGCGGCGCGACTGGCAACGCGACTGCAATTTGCGCAACATGCTGGCCGCCACCCTGACATAATAAACATCAGGCCAGACGCAGCGGCAGGCTGCGCAGCCGTTTCCCTGTCAAGATGAAGATGGCGTTGGCCACGGCCGGCGCAATCGGCGGTGTACCCGGTTCGCCCACGCCTTCCGGATGCTCGGCGCTGGCGATGATGATGGTTTCCACCTCGGGCGCCTGGCCCATGCGCAGCACGGGATAGTCGTGGAAATTGCCCTGCTCCACTTTGCCATCCTTGAAGGTGATCTCGCCGCCCAGCGCCGCCGACAGGCCGAACAGCACGGCCGACTCCATCTGCTGTGCGATGATGTTCGGATTGACGGCGATGCCGCAATCGATGGCGCACACCACGCGCTGCACGCGGATCTCGCCGTTTTCCACCGACACCTGCGCCACTTGCGCAACGATGCTGCCGAACGACTGGTGCAAGGCCACGCCGTGCGCATGGCCGGGCGGCGCACTGCCCGCCCTGGCGACTGCCGCATCGAGGACGGCCAGGTGGCGCGGATGTTTCAATAGCATGGCGCGGCGGAAGGCGATGCCATCCTGCCCGGCCGCATGCGCCAGCTCATCGATAAAACTTTCCTTGAAGAAGGCATTGTGCGAATGCCCCACGGAGCGCCAGTAGCCGATGGGAACGGGGCTGTCGGCGATCACGTGGGCGATGCGCTGGTTGGCGATTTCATACGGCATGTCGAATTCGCCTTCGGCCGTGGTCTTGTCCGGCCCCGCGCCAGGCAAGCCGAAGTTGCGCTGTAAAAACTGGTGCGTGATGGAACCGCTGACGGATTTATTATCCCAGGAAGCGATGCGGCCGTGCTCGTCGAGGCGCGCCGCAAAGCGCGCCAGCGCGGCGGGACGGTACATATCGTGCCTGGTATCCTGCTCGCGTGTCCACACCAGCTGCACCGGTGCGCCATCGCACTGCAAGGCGATGGCCACCGCTTGCGCGATCATATCCACTTCCAGGCGGCGGCCAAAACCGCCACCGAGCAGCAGTACTTCGATGCCGACGTCTTTCGCATCGACGCCAGCCACTTTCGCCGCCACATCGACCGCGATGCCGGGCGCCTGCGTCGAGACCCACAGCATCACCCTGCCATTTTTCACCTGCGCGGTGCAGTTGACGGGCTCCATGGCGGCGTGCGCGAGGAACGGCGCGCGGTACTCGGCACTGACCTGCCGCAAGCCCTGCGCGACCTTGCCCTCGACCTCGCCGCTGGCGTGGTAGGCATAACCGGCTTCGGTATCCAACAGGCGGGCAAACTGCGCATACACGTCGGCACTGGACAGGTTCGCGTGCGCACCGGCCTTCCACTGCGTCGGCAAGGCGGCGGCCGCCTGTTTCGCGCGCCACCAGGTGTCGGCCACCACGGCGGCGCACGAGACGCTGCGCTGAGCCAGGTGCGGCGTCAGGTCCAGCACTTTTTTGACGCCAGGCATGGCCAGGATGGGTGCCGCGTCGAACGCGGCCAAGGTGTCGCCCAGGCGCGGCGGCAGATGCAGGGCCGCGTACAGCATGCCGGGCGGACGCGCATCGATACCGAAGCGCGCGCTGCCATTGACTTTCGACGGCGTGTCGCGGCGCGGCGCCGGCTGGCCGATCAGCTTGAAATCCTGGGGCAATTTCAGCACGGGCGTGCCCGGATCGATGGCGGCGGCGCGCTGCGCCAGGCTGGCGTAGCTGGCGCGCCGGCCATCGGGGTGCAGCACTTCACCATCGTGCGTGCGGCATTGCGCGGCCGGCACCTGCCACTGCGCGGCGGCGGCGGCCACCAGCATGGCACGCGCGGACGCCCCAGCTTCGCGCATGGGGCCCCAGCCATCCTTCACGCTCGACGAGCCGCCCGTGACGATCACACCCAGTTCGCGCGCCGCCTTGGCCACCGTCCATTGCGCCAACGCCTTGACGCGGCCCTGGTCGTCCGGGTGGAACGGCAGGCTATCCTTGAGCATGGCCACATTGCCGAAGATTTTATCCATCGGCGCCTGGATCAATTTGACGCTGGCCAGGGGGACGTCGAGCTCCTCGGCCACCAGCATCGGCAAGGCTGTATGCACGCCCTGCCCCATCTCGCTGCGCGGCATGGCCAGGATCACGCTGCCGTCGGCTTGAATAGCCAGCCAGCCGTTCAGCGCCACGGCGCCATCCTGGAGCGGCAGCGGCACGCTGCCGTGCAGGCGCTGGCGCGGCGGCAGCACGCCCCAGCCCAGTACCAGGGCGCCCACGCCGGCCACGCCGAGGCCAAGGCCACCGAGCAGGAAGCGGCGACGCGACGTGTTTTTTTCTGCGGCCATGGGATACCCTTTAATTAGTTAGTGGACGATCCAGCGGGTCGAGCCAGCGCTCCAGCATATCCTCTGCCAGCACCGGGCGGCTATACAAATAACCTTGCGCCAGCTTGCAGCCATGGCGCAGCAGGAAAGCGGCCTGCTCTTCCGTCTCCACGCCCTCGGCGATCACCGACAAGTGCATGCTCTTGCCCAGCTGGATGATGGCAATCGCAATCGCTTCATCATTGACGTCCGTCGAGATATCCTTGATGAAGGAGCGGTCGATCTTCAAGGTCTGCACGGGCAGCTGTTTCAGGTACGCGAGCGAGGAGTAACCGGTGCCGAAGTCGTCGATGGCCAGTCCCACGCCGATGGCGTGCAGATCGTTGATGAAACCGAGCGCGTCGCCCGTGTTCATGATCACCGATTCCGTCACCTCAAGCTGCAGGCGCTGCGGCTCCAGGCCCGTCTCCTTCAAAATATCGGCCACCATGCCGGCGATGCTGCCCCGCTCGAACTGTTTCACCGACAGGTTGACGGCCATCTTCGGCACGCGCAAGCCCTGCGCCTGCCAGCGCATCATCTGGCGACACGCTTCGTCGAGCACCCATTTGCCCAGCTGGTTGATGAAACCGCTGTCCTCGGCCAGCGGGATGAAGCGCACCGGCGGCACCAGGCCCAGTTCCGGGTGGTTCCAGCGCACCAGCGCCTCCACGCCGACCAGGCGGCCCGTGTCGATTTCCACCTGCGGCTGGTAATTCAGGAACATCTCGTTCTTTTCCAGCGAGCGGCGCAGGAAGGTTTCCAGGCGCAGGCGCTCGACGCCCTCGCCCGTCATCGACGGCGCATAGAAACGGTAGCCGTTGCGCCCGCGCGCCTTGGCCTGGTACATGGCCACGTCGGCATTGCGGATCAGCATGTTCAAGTCCAGCGCGTCATCCGGATACAGGCTGATGCCCACGCTGCACGTGACGAACAATTCATGGTCGGCCACCGTGAACGGCTGCTCGAACATGGTCATCAGCTTCTCCGCCACCTGCGTGGCGCCGTACTCGCCATCGACGCGCTCGAGCAGCACGATGAATTCGTCGCCGCCCAGGCGCGCCAGGGTGTCGCCTTCGCGCAGGCGGGCCGCCAGCTGGCTGGCCACCTTTTGCAGCAATTCATCGCCGATATGGTGGCCCAGCGTGTCGTTGACATTCTTGAAGCGATCCAGGTCGATGAACAGGATGGCCAACTGCTCCTGGTCGCGCGCGGCGCGCAGCAAGGCGTGCTGCAGGCGGTCGTGGAACAGCAGGCGGTTCGGCAGCGCCGTCAGCGGATCATGGTGCGCCATGTGGTCGAGCTTTTCCTGCGATTCCTTGAGCAGGGTGATATCGCTGAACACGCCCACATAATGCGTGGTGACGCCCTGCGTGTCGCGCACGGCGCTGATGGTCAGCCACTCCAGGTAGATGTCGCCGTTCTTGCGCTGGTGCCAGATCTCGCCACGCCAGAAACCGCTGGCCTTCAGCTCGTGCCACATGGCGTCGTAAAAGGCCGCGTCGTGGCGCTGCGAACGCGTCAGCGACGAGTGCCGCCCCAGCGCCTCGGCTTCGTGGTAGCCCGTGATCTGCGTGAAGGCCGGGTTGACGGCGACGATGATGCCGGCGGGATCGACCACCATCACGCCATCGGCGATATGTTCCAGCACGGTGGCCGACAGGCGCAGCTTTTCCTCGGCTTCCTTGCGCGAAGTGATGTCGGCATACACCCAGATGCTGCCGTCGTTGGGGTGCAGCGGATCGAGCGCGCAACCGCTGACCAGGGCCCAGAACTGGCTGCCATCCTGGCGCAGGTAGTGGCGCTCCTCGCTGAAGTCGCCGCCGGCCGCCAGGGCCGGATACTGGCGCTCGCCCGCCGCCTCGAACTCGAAGTGCGTGGGGAAGACGATGGCGGTCGAACAGCCCGTCATTTCGGCGTGAGCGTAGCCGAACAGCTCCTCGCAGCGGCGGTTGACGGAAATGATGCGGCGGTGGCGCACGAACATCACGCCGAACATCACATTGTCGAGGATGGCGCTTTGCTCCGTCAGCAGCGCCTCGATGCGCATCTCGTGGTGCTTGCGCTGGCTGATGTCGGCAATGATGCCGTCGACCCAGACGACTCCCTGTTCACCGGCCTGCGGCTGGCCATTCTCGGCTACCCAGCGCTCGATGCCGAAGGCGTCGATGATGCGGTATTCCAGCGCATACGGGCGCACCTCAAACACCGCCTGGCGCACGGCGCGGCGGTGCTCGCGGCGGTCTTCCGGGCAGATCAGGTCGGCCCAGGCGTGCGTGCGGCCGCGCATGAACTGGCGCGCCGAATAGCCGGCGATGTCTTCGATGGCATCGCTGACGAAATCGATGGGCCCGTCGGGCCGGTAGCGGAAGACGGCGCCCGGCACCTGCGTGACGATGGTGCGGAAACGCTCTTCGCGCTGCCCCACATCCTCGAACAGCTGGCGAATGGCCGCGCGCATTTGCTCGAGCTGGGCCGTCAGGCGACCCAGCTCGTCATTGCTGTGCGAGGCCAGCGGCGTGTCAAAATCGCCGTGCGACAGGCGGTCGGAAAAGCGCGTCAGGCGGCGCAGGGGTTTCAACAGGCGGCGGTTCAGGAACAGCACGATCAGCGCCATCGACACGGCCAGCTGAGCGCCCAGCACGAAAATATAGGACCTCTGCTTTTCGCGCAGCTCCTGCTGGCTGCGCGCATCGTCCATCTCGACGACGATGTGGCCGATGCGTTCGCCACGCACGAGGATGTCGCGCTCGGCGCGGTACAGATTGCCCACGGGCCGCTGCGGCGCCTGCAGGCGAATGAATTCAGTGTCGCCCTGCCCCAGCACCTGCACCAGCAGCACGGCGCGGTCGCGCATCACCGACTCGACCAGCGAATGGGCCGATTCCGCATTCATGTTCCACAGCGATTCCTGCATGCCCAGCGCCAGGATGTCGGCATTGCGCTGCAAGGCTTCGTTCAGGCTGGTGCGCGCCGACTGGCGTTCATGCACGCCGACCAGCAGATAGCTGCCGAAGATGGCGGGCACCACCAGGCCGCCAAACACCACCAGCAGCAAGGCGCCATAGATCGACGAGCCGTACAGCACACGCAGGCTGGCGCGCAAGCGCTGATAGGGCGAATTAAACATGCGGCAACAGGGCAACAGGGATCAGGCAGGCGGTCATGGAACTTTACAGGGGAATCCGGGTGATAAGGCGGGAAGAAACTTTTTCAAGAGCAATTATGCATGGAAAAAGCGGGGTAAGTCACCAATAAACACGCGCCAAGGGCGACCTCATGCCATATACACAGGGCTGAAAAACCACACGCGGGCCGGCGCGCCGGGCCAGCGCCAGCAGAAAAACGCGCAGCTTGCTATCATCGCGCCACTTTACCTAGAGGAACCACCATGACCTTCTCCATCTACTCCGCTTCCATCCCCGTCTTCAAACAGATCCTGGGCAGCCTGGCCGCCATCCTGGACAAGGCGGAAACGCACGCGCAAGACAAGAAAATCGACCCGAACGCCCTGCTGCAATTCCGTTTGTTCCCGGACATGCTGCCCTTCGTGCGCCAGATCCAGATCGCCACCGACTTCGCCAAGGGCTGCGGCGCACGCCTGGCCGGCGTGGCCGTGCCACCGTACGAAGACAGCGAACAGAGCTTTGCAGAGCTGAAAGCGCGCATCGTGAAAACCATCGCCTTCCTGGAAAGCCTGCCGCAAGCGGACATCGACGGCAGCGAAACGCGCGCCATCACCACCGGCAGCGGCGAAAAGACCAAGCACTTCACGGGCCAGACGTATCTGTTCCACTACGCGCTGCCGCACTTCTTCTTCCACGCGACGACGGCGTACGACATCCTGCGCCAACGCGCTGCCGCACTTCTTCTTCCACGCGACGACGGCGTACGACATCCTGCGCCATAACGGTATCGAAGTCGGTAAAAAAGATTTTATCGGCAGCTATTAATCGTTAGCGTCAACAGTACCGGGGTCAGACCCGTCGGGGGGAATGTGCTCCAATGGGGCACATTCCGATCACGAAGTGACTGACCCCAGCAGTTGCCGTTGGGCTTGACAACACAAACGTCAAGTATTCCGGCGCGGATACCCTTGCGAAAGAATCCGCACCCACACCACTTCCTTCTCTTCATCCGTCATCGACACCCAGTGGGCCACTTCCACCACGCTGCGACCGCAGCCGCGGCAGATTTCGTCGAAGGTGGTCGAGCAGACAGCCACGCAGGGCGTATCGGGACGCGGCGGCAATTCCTTGTCAGCCATCAGGATACCTTCGGCAAGCCGAGCTTTTCCCAACCTTCGGTGCCCAGCGCTTCCAGCGTGGCGATATTCTTGTCAAAAATTTCCGACGCTTCCGGGAACGCCTCGACGGCGCGCTCTATGCTGTCTTCGCGCAGCAGGTGCAGGGTCGGATACGGCGAGCGGTTGGTGTAGTTGCTGATGTCGTCCTCGAACGTCTCGGCAAACTGGTAGTTCGGATGGAAACTGGCCACTTGCAGTTCGCCGGCCAGGTGCATGTCTTCCACGGCCGCATCGGCCACATCGAGAAACTCGTTGTAGTCGAGGAAATCGTTGAGGGTGTAAGGATGGATCAGCAAGGTCGTGTCGATCTGCTCGGGGTCCGTGTCGGCCAGCGTTTGCAGCTCGTCCATCAGCATTGCCAGCAGATCTTCCGGATTGCTCGATTCGCACACCACATAGCGGATCTGCTTCTTGACGTGCACGGCCTTGGCGAACGGGCACAGGTTCAGGCCGATCACGGCCTTTTCCAGCCAGGCAACGGTATTGGCGATGATGACGGCGTTGTCGTCGTCGTGGCGCGGCGGGGTGTTCATATGCATGACTCTCTATCAATATGGCAGCCGGCAGCCCAATGGCCGGCCAAAGCCAAATTGTACGCACTCTTTGCGCAGTCTCATACTGGACGGCTGCCAGGCTTGCGCCATCGTCCTCGCCATGTATGCTATAACAGCGGCCGAATCACGCATCGGGCAAATTAAATTTGCAATAATGACAGCATCTGCGAATGGAAACCTTGTCGTTTCCCACTTATTGCCGCGTATTTCCTGTCATCATGCTGACATAATTCTTGACTCCGGCATGTGGATATACGTACACTCGCAGCTTGATCATGGGTCTGTCCGATGTTTCTCCGACGACAACAATGGAACACTATGCACGAAAACTCCTTTAAATCTACCGTCCTGGCGGCGTTGGCCCTGGCGCTTGCGCCCGCCCTCAGCCAGGCGTACGAAGCCGGTGTTGAGAGCGATAACGCGCCAGTCGCTGCAACCACACCTGCCCTGATCCCGATGACCGCCCAGGTCACGGCGAAACTCCCCACCCTCGATAACCGCCTGCAAAAGACCGATCGTCTGCTGAAAAACCTCAGCGACAATTCCGATCCGCTGCGCGAAGCCGACGTCTGGGGCCGCATCCGCAGCGGCTATGCGATTCCCGACATTAACAACCAACTGGTGGCCAACCACGTCAACTGGTACGCCACCCGCCCCGACTACATCGCCCGCACCACGGCGCGCGCCTCGCGCTACATCTTCCACGTGGTGCAGGAACTGGAAAAGCGCGGCATGCCAACGGAGCTGGCCTTGCTGCCGTTCATCGAGTCCGCCTTCAACCCGCAGGCCTTCTCCAGCGCCAATGCGGCCGGCATGTGGCAATTCGTGCCTGCCACGGGGCGCGATTTCAACCTCAAGCAAAACATGTTCAAGGACGAGCGCCGCGGTGTACTGGCCTCGACCGACGCGGCACTGACGTATCTGCAGCGCCTGTATGACATGTTTGGCGACTGGCAACTGGCGCTGGCCGCCTACAACTGGGGCGAAGGCTCGGTGCAGCGCGCCATCAAGAAAAACCAGGCGCTGGGCAAGCCGACCGATTTCGAAAGCCTGGCCGACCTGATGCCGGCCGAAACGCGCAATTACGTACCCAAGCTGCAAGCGGTGAAAAACATCATCGCCAATCCGGCCCAGTTCGGCCTGACCCTGCCCGTGGTCGACAACCAGCCCTACTTCACGGCCATCGACAAGACCAGCGACATCGACATCACCGTCGCCGCCCAGCTGGCCGAACTGTCGATGGATGAATTCAAGGCCTTGAATCCGCAATTTAACCGCCCCGTCATCATCGGCGGCGAAAAGACCAAGATTCTGTTGCCACAGGAAAACGCCGCCAAGTTCACCACCAACCTGGCGCAATGGGGCCATGCCTTGTCGAGCTGGACCACGCACAAGATCACCAATGCGCGCGAACGCATCGAAACGCTGGCGTCGAAATTCGGCACCACGGCCGACGTGCTGCGCCAGGCCAACAACATTCCCCAGCGCACCAGCCTGCGCGCCGGCTCCACCATTCTCGTGCCGAAGACTTCGGCCACGATGAACAAGGACATCACCCAGGAAATCGCCGACAGCGCCACCATGCTGCTGGAAGCGGACCGTCCGGAACGGGCCGCCAAGGCACTGCGCCGCGTCGCCAAGGGCGGCAAGGTGCAAGCCGCGCCAATTTCCCTGGTGAAACCGCGCATCCAGCGCGGCGGCGGCACCAGCCGGGCAAAAGCGCGTCACTGATCGCCTGAGTTGTATTGACGCACCTCACCGGCCGCCACAGCTTTGCTGTCGCGGCCGGTTGCACATCCGCCCACCCACCCAGACAGGAGTCGTCATGGCTTTCTTGCAAGGCAAAAAAATCCTCATCACGGGCCTGCTGTCGAACCGCTCCATCGCCTACGGCATCGCCAAGGCTTGCCACCGCGAAGGCGCGACCCTCGCCTTCACCTATGTGGGCGAGCGCTTCAAGGAACGCATCACGGAATTTGCTGCCGAATTCGGCAGCGAACTGATCTTCGACTGCGACGTGTCCAGCGATGAACAGATCAGCGCCGTCTTCAGCAACCTGGCGCAGCATTGGGAACATTTGGATGGCCTGGTGCACGCCATCGGCTTTGCGCCGCGCGAGGCGATCGCCGGCGACTTTCTCGACGGCCTGTCGCGCGACAGCTTCCGCATCGCGCACGATATTTCCGCCTACAGTTTTCCGGCCATGGCCAAGGCCGCGCTCCCCCTGCTGCATCCGGGCGCTTCGGTCCTGACCCTGACCTACCTGGGCGCCGTGCGCGCCGTGCCCTATTACAACACCATGGGCCTGGCCAAGGCGTCACTGGAAGCGTCCGTGCGCTACCTGGCCGAATCGCTGGGCCCGCGCGGCATCCGCGCCAACGGTATCTCCGCCGGCCCCATCAAGACCCTGGCCGCCTCCGGCATCAAGGATTTCAGTAAGCTGCTGGGCTTTGTGGCGGAACACGCCCCGTTGCGACGCAACGTCACCATCGAAGAGGTCGGCAACACGGCGGCCTTTTTGCTGTCCGACCTGGCCTCGGGCATCACGGGCGAGATTACCTACGTCGATGGCGGCTTTTCGCAAGTGATGGCCGTCAATCCCGAAGTCGAGTGATGCGGTGATGGCCGAGGCCTCGCCCAACTTCGCGGGCCTGGCCGAACTGGCGCAGGTAAGCCGGCAAATCAACCTGGCCAGGGAAACGGCACAGGCACCCCAACTGCCCGCCGACATCGTCGGCCATGCTCAATTAAATGAACGAAAACTACGTATTCTTACTTATTTCGCATAGGAAACATGTTCAAAACGTGGTAGGACTGTCGTTTCTTCCCATTTAGGCCGTGCAAAACGGCGGCAAATACGGTATAGTGTCGTTGTGCGCTGCAATATGTTCGCTTGAAGCGATGGCAACACCGCAGTAACATGCAATTACAAACTTAGCAGCTTCGCAAGCCTTAGCGCATCCACAGGATGCCGCTTATAAAGCCCTCCCGCCTTGTGTGTCGCACCTGACACCGTCCCGGCGCAAAGCTTTTGTGCCGAAATTTCTTTCTAGTTGAGTCATTTCGTTTTGGTTGGCGTTGCTATTTTGCGTTCTGCTTTTTGCAAGAACGCTGATTTTTACGAAAGAAAAGAATGACATTTGAATCCTTAGGCCTGCATCCGTCCATCATCGCCGCTCTGACCGAATCGGGCTACACCGCGCCAACCGCGGTACAGTCGCAAGCGATTCCAGCCGCGATCGAAGGCCGTGACCTGCTGGTCTCGTCGCAGACCGGTTCGGGCAAGACCGCAGCATTCATGCTGCCGTCGCTGCACAAACTGGCCAGCGCCGAACAAAGCGCCGCCAGCAAGACGCCGAACCAGGAAATGCAAGCATCGCGCGCCCGCGGCGAGCGTCCACGCTTCAAGGCTGCCCAGCCAAAAATGCTGGTGCTGACGCCAACGCGCGAACTGGCCCTGCAAGTGACCACCAACACCGACAAGTACAGCACCGGCATCCGCCGCATCAAGGCTGTGTCGATCCTGGGTGGCATGCCTTACCCTAAACAGATGCAATTGCTGGCCAAGAATCCTGAGATTCTGGTCGCCACCCCTGGCCGTCTGATCGACCACATGGACTCGGGCAAGATCGACTTCTCGCAACTGGAAATCCTGGTGCTGGACGAAGCCGACCGCATGCTGGACATGGGTTTCATCGACGACATCGAAAAAATCGTGGACGCGACGCCAGAAGGCCGTCAAACCATGCTGTTCTCGGCAACGCTGGATGGCGTGGTTGGCAACATGGCCCGCCGCATCACGAAAAACCCGCTGGTCATCCAGATCGCCGGTTCGTCGAACAAGCATGAAAACATCACCCAGCGCGTCCACTTCGTCGACGATCTGTCGCACAAGAATCGCCTGCTGGACCACCTGCTGCGCGACGAAACCCTGGACCAGGCTGTTGTGTTTACCGCCACCAAGCGTGACGCCGACACCATCGCCGACCGTCTGAACATCGCCGGTTTCTCCGCTGCCGCCCTGCACGGCGACATGCATCAGGGCGCGCGTAACCGCACCCTGGACGGCATGCGCCGCGGCCAGGTCAAAGTGCTGGTCGCCACCGACGTTGCCGCCCGCGGCATCGACGTACCGACGATCACCCACGTGTTCAACTACGATCTGCCGAAGTTCCCTGAAGACTACGTCCACCGCATCGGCCGTACCGGCCGCGCTGGCCGCAATGGCCTGGCCATCTCGCTGGTGAACCACGCTGAAGGCATGAACGTCAAGCGCATCGAACGCTTCACCAAGCAATTGATCCCGGTCAATGTCATCGAAGGTTTCGAGCCTAAGAAAACGGCGTCGGCACCACGTTCGAGCGCCCGTCCAGGCGGCTGGAAACCAGGCGACAACCGTGGCGGCGCGAAGCCAGCGCAACGCACGTTCAGCAAGCCAGGCGCACCACGCAAAGACGGCGCACCTAGCACCGGCGGCGGCTACAAGGGTTCCAACCCGCGCAGCACCGACGGCGCACGCCGCAGCTACGGCGACCGTTAATCACGGCGCCATGCCGCCAGCAGGCGGCAGGCAATAAAAAAACGGCCACCAGATCGCTCTGGTGGCCGTTTTTTCATGTCCGCTGCATTTATTTCTTCGACACCTTCTGGCGCGACAGCTTGCGCAGCTTGGCCTGCTCGAAGCGCACCTGCTGCTCCGGCGTTTCCAGCACCAGCGGCGGCACGGCCACGGGCTTGCGGTTGGCGTCCACGGCCACCATCGTGAAATAGCAGCTGTTGGCGTGGCGCACCAGGCGCTGCTGGATGTTTTCCGTCACCACGCGGATGCCCACTTCCATCGAGGTCGTGCCCGTGTAATTGATCGAGGCGAGAAACGTCACCAGCTCACCGACGTGGATAGGCTGCAAGAACATCACCTGATCCACCGACAGGGTCACCACATAGCTGCCCGAATAGCGGCTGGCGCAGGCGTAGGCGACGCTGTCGAGGTATTTCAGGATGGTGCCGCCGTGCACATTGCCGGAAAAGTTGGCCATATCTGGCGTCATCAGGACCGTCATCGTCAGTTCGTGGGCCGACCAGTTCATCGCACTGTCCAAAGTGTTCTCCAAGGGGGAATAAAAGTGAGGGGGACGTAAAAACCGGCCCCAGGGGCCGGTGCAGACCTTACAGGCCCAGGGTGTCGATGTCGGCCAGCGAGTCGCGGCCCTTGTCGGAAATGTCGTGGCCCTCGCCTTCCGCGCGCGCCACGATGTGGGCTTTCTTGCCCAGGAAATAGGCCACGTCCGATTCCAGTCTGGTCAGCGGATCGGCGGCGACGGCGCGCAGCCCCATGATGCAGCGGCGCAGAAACAGCAGTTGTTGTGCTTTCTCGGTGATGGACAAACGGCCATCGCGTGCATAGCTGAGCAGCTTCAGGCCGGACAGGCGCTTGGCATTGCGGGCAACGCAAGCACTGGGGCGCTCGGTCTTGATGCCGCGTGCAACTTGCTCCAGCGCGTCATATTCATCGGTTGTTAATTTCTCGTTCTTCATTACTTTTCCATAAAAGGCCAGGTGTTCGGCCCCCATGGTACGCGCCCCGCTGCGCATCGGCAACAGGCAACGTGATTCAGTCGCCGCCCGCCCCACGGATGGCGTACTGAAAATGCGCGTGGAGCGCGCTTATTTGTAGCTGCGCAGCAGCAGCCACGCCAGGCCGCAGCCAGCCACGGCGCCCGCCAGCGCCAGCGCTGCGAGGTTTTTGCCGGTGATCACTGGGCGCCGGCCCAGGTAGATTTTGTTATGCAAGGAATTGCCCATGATGGTCTCCTGTACAAGAATTTTTATGATGTCTCATTATAAGAACAGAATCGTGACGGCCACATGACACACAGCAGTTAGCGCTTGATTTGTATCCACTCGGCAATATTTATTGGCATTTTTGTTGTTTAATTGGCGTGGCGACCCCGCCGCCCGCACAATTCATTTCCGATCAGAAATAAACAGCGCGCGGCAGTGGCATCGCCGCTCAGGTGTACTCAGCCGTGCTCAGGCGTGCGACGACTGGCTCTCAGCCCATCCTGACGGGCGGCGGTGGTGGCGTCGGCTCCTCGACGGGCACGGGCTCCGTGTGCGGCGGCTTTTCCGGCGGCGGCGTCAGCGGATCGCCTTCGGGCGGCGGCGGGATATCCGGTTCAGGCGTGCTGTGCGCACGCAGCGGGGCATGACGGGATGGTAGTTGCATGGTGACCTCCTTTGCCCCACTCTAGCCGATGACAGGAAAGACTGGCGCCCGCGAGCCGCGCCATCGGCCGGGTAAAACGTCGATTTTTTTTACACGAGCACGAAAAACGCCATCCCTGTTTTTATAAGCTGTTGAATTTAAATACAAATATTACATGGTACGAATTCTGCTTCAAGGGCGTATGAGGTTATCTGAGGCAGCCGCCACAGTGACCTGGTCCGATCAACCCTCACGCTGAAGGAAATGCCATGAAAACGCTGTCCTCATTCCTGCGTCTCGCTCTCTCCGCGGCCACCATCGGCGCCGCGCTGATCAGTGCTCCCGCATTCGCTGGTCCATTGTTTACCGTCAATGAAGGTTCCGTCCCCGGTACCGCAGCCAATCTGGTGGTGGCCGACCGCATCAGCTTTGAATATCACGCGCGCGTCGAACAAACCATCGTTGGCGGTTTGGGTGGTGGTAACGATCCCTTCACTCAAACAGGCTTTCTGAGCAAGGCCGCTTTCGGCAGTCCCACTGGCGGCAGCGTTCCATCGCAACTGAACGCCCTGAATGGCTATGGCATCTATGGCCTGTTTTCCATCACCGGCCAGTCCGATACGCTGGCTGGTGGGATCTTCGCTACCTTTCAAACCCTGACCATGACCTTGTACATCGACCCCAACCAGGACACGTCACTGTCGGTCAGCAACGTCGCAGGCTCGCCGGTGAATGTGGGTGGCGTCTCCGGGGATGACTATGCGATCGTGACCTACACGCTCGACGTGGGCGAAGCACATATTTTCGCCGGCCTGGCCCAGGGCGACTTCAAGGCCTTGCTGAACGCCACATTGACGCCGCAAGGACAGTTGTTTTTCGTCAACCCCGACCCGTTTTTCCCGCTGGAGTCCCTCAGCGGGAATACCAACAGCTTCATCGGCGGCAGCCTGACCGACAGTTTCGTCGCGATGGCCGACGGTGGCGGCCTGGAATTATTCCAGGCAGCTGTACCTGAACCAGGCACCATCGCCCTGCTCGGCATCGGCCTGTTTGGCCTGGGCATGACTGCGCGCCGCCAGCAAGGCGGGCAACGCCAGGCTTGACATGCGATCATCCAGTCTGAAAACCGCTGATGTCCTCAGCGGTTTTTTTCGCTGCGGCAAGCGGCAAGCCCATGCCGTTCACGCAAGCGTCCTCCCGTTGACCGGCGCCACCAGCAAGTCTTGCAAGGGCCGGCGCAAGGAGCGCGCCTGGGCCGCCGGGCCGGCGCCGATGCGGCCAAGGAACACGGCCCGATCAAACGCCACCGCCCCCAGCACGGCCTGGCATTGCAGCGCCAGTTCCTGCGCCAGTTCCAGCATGCCGTCGGTGCGCGAAAAGGCCCGTCGTTCGCGCACATAACGGGCGAAGATCAGCGGCGTCAGTTCCGGCTGTAACTGCAGGCCCAGCTGCGTAGCCGTCAGCCAGAAGCGCTGCATGGCCCGGCCCGCCGCCACGTAATCATCGATGTGACGCGGCGGCGCCTCGGCCAGCAGCACGAAATGCGCAGCGCAATACAGGCCGGGCAACAAGTCCATCTGCAACCGGGGCGCGACGGTGCCAGCCAGCCAGGTATTGAAAAAATCCACGCGACGCCAGCTGTGCATGACCCAGCGCATCAGCCGCGCCGTCAGCGGGTCGACACCGAGCGCCTGCTCCGGGATGCGGTCGGTGCTGAAGCGCGCGCCCCATTCGATGACATCGCGGTGCACCTTGTGCGCTTCGGGCATGGTCAGGCGCAGCTTCGCATTGTCGTACATCAGGCGCGCACAGGCCAGGCGCATGCGCCAGCCTTCGAACCACTGCACGCTGTAGCCGGACGGCAAGCTGGCCGCCAGCGCCACCTTTTCACTGGCGCGCAGGCGGCGCGTGCTGAGCCGTCGCCGCTGCACGCTGCGCTGCGGCAGAAAGGCCGCCAGCGGGTCGGGCAGCATGCCAGGGCTGTCGACAAAGCGCACATCAAACGTGGGCAAGGTATCGGGCAAGCCGCCGTGCCGGCGCGCTTCCATGCGCAATCCATGGCTACTGGCCGCCAGCGCCATGCTTTCGAGCAAGGCGCCCAGCGACAGCTGGCTGGGATGGCCGTCAAGGTCGTACACGCAGTGGCTGCGCGTATCGAAGCCATGCACGACGACATGGCGCGGGTCCACGACTTCAAAACGCCACGGCTGCGTGTTGTCGCCGCTGGGCGCCCAGCGCGCCTGGTCGAGGATGTTTTCCAGCACAGAATCGATCTGCGCGATCAGCGGTGCTTGTGGCATTTATGCCCCCTGCGCCGTGCGCCGGCGCTTGATGATGGCCATCGTCAGGCGTTGCAGCGGATGACGGTTGCCACCGGGACGCCAGGTGCGCACGAGCTTGTTGCGGTAGGCGTCGAAATGCATGCCATGCGGCGCCGCCATCACTTTGCCGCGCTTCAAGAGTATTTTCAGCGCCTCGGTGGCGGCCGCGCCCGCGCACAGCTGACAACCCATGATGGTCGATGGTCCGCGCCGCTCCTTCAGGTTGATGGCCGACGGGTCGACCAGGTAGGGACCGTGCAAGCCCGCCGGTGCCAGCCCGACGAGAAAGCGCAGGGCTTTTTCTTCCTCGGGCAAGTCGCCCCAGCCAAAATACTCTTCGAACGTCATGCCGCCAGGCATGAAGCTGAGCACGGCCGTGCCCATGCCCAGCGGCGCGGCCGTGATGGCGGGGATGCCCAGGCGCGCACAGGTGGCGAAGGTGGCCTGGCGCGCAGGAAAGGCAAAGAAATCCAGGCCGTCCACATACAGGTCGACACCGGCAAAAAACTCCGCCAGGTTGCTGTCGTGTATGCCGTTAGGAAATTGTTTAATCTCAAGTTCGGGATTGATGTCCGTCGCCATCTGCGCCAGCACGGCCACCTTGGGCTGGCCCAGGGTGGACATCATGGCGCCGGCCTGGCGATTGAAGTTGGCGATATCGAAGGTATCGAAATCGGCGATGTGAAAAGCGCCTATGCCCAGCCGCGCCAGGGTCAGCAAATGCACGCCGCCCACGCCGCCCATGCCGGCAATGGCCACGCGCTTGCCGCGCAAGCTGTCCTGCTCCGCCTGCGTGACCCAGCCCAGGTTGCGGGCAAATGCCGCGTGATACGAAAAACCGTCTGTCATGCTCACCTCTTCTGTGCGTCCCTTGCGGACGAAAAAGTTTGGACAGGTGAGCCAGGGATAAGTTCCCCGCATGACAGAAAATGTACTTAGCGCGCCAGGCGCCGCGCCGCAGGCACGCTGCGCTGTAGCGCTGCCGCTGCCGGCGCCACGGCACCGACCTTGAACACGCTGACGATCTGCGCCAGCCCGGCCGCCTGCTCGTTCATGGCCTGCGCCGCCGCCGAAGCCTGTTCGACCAGGGCCGAGTTTTGCTGCGTCATGTTATCCATCTCGACGATGGCCTGGTTGATCTGCTCGATGCCGGCGCTCTGCTCCGCGCTGGCCGAGGAAATCTCGGCCACGATATCGGTCACATGCTGCACGCTGGAAACGACTTTTTCCATCGTCTCGCCCGCCAGCGCCACGAGTTTTTCACCGGCGCCCACTTGCTCGGCGGAACTGTCGATCAATTGCTTGATTTCCTTGGCGGCGGCAGCCGAACGCTGCGCCAGATTGCGCACCTCGCTGGCGACGACGGCGAAGCCACGCCCCTGCTCGCCCGCGCGCGCCGCTTCCACGGCCGCATTCAAGGCCAGAATATTCGTCTGGAAGGCGATGCCGTCGATGACGGCGATGATGTCACCGATCTTTTTCGACGAGGCATTGATGGCGCCCATGGTGTCGACCACCTGGCTTACCACGCCACCCGCCTGCGTCGCCACTTGCGAGGCAGAAATAGCCAGCTGGTTGGCCTGGCGCGCATTGTCCGCATTCTGGCGCACGGTCGAGGTCATCTCTTCCATGGTCGAGGCCGTTTCTTCCAGCGAGCCCGCCTGCTGCTCCGTGCGCGCCGACAGGTCGTGGTTGCCGGAAGCGATCTCGCCGGACGCCGTGGAAATCGATTCCGCATCGTTGCGCACCTGGCTCACCAGATGCGCCAGGTTGTCGCGCATGGCCTTGATCGCCATCAGCAAACTCGACGTGTCGCCGGGGCGCGTGTCGATGTGCGTGGTCAGATCGCCCTGGGCGATTTGCGCCACGATGGCCGCTGCATAGTCGGGTTCACCACCGAGCTGGGCCAGGATACGGCGCAGCATCAGCGCCGCCAGGGCGCCCACCACCAGCATCAGCGCGCCGCCGATGGCCAGCAGTACGCCGGCCTGGGCCCAGAACTTGTGGTTGATGTCATCGATGTAGGTGCCCGTGCCGATCAGCCAGTCCCACGGCGCAAATTTCACCACGGCATACATCTTCGCCACCGGGTCCTTCACGCCGGGACGCGTGCCGTCCGCCTGCACCAGGCCAATACGGCTGGTGGCCAGCGCGGCGCGGTAGCGGTCGCCCGACTGCTGCATGTTCTTTTGCGGCACACCGATGCGCGACGCATTCGGGTGCACGTACAGCAAATCGGTGCTGAAATCGCGCACAAAATAATACATCTCGTCCTTGACGAAGCTGCCGATGGCCAGCTTGGCCTGCTGCTGGGCTTGCTCACGCGTGAGCTTGCCCGACTGTTCCAGCGCATACGCCTTTTCCACCGAGGCGTTGGCCAATTCCACCAACACCGTCAATTGCTCGACCCTTTCGGCCATCATGGTCTGGCGCAGCGAATACAGAGAGAACGACGCGATGAGGACGATGCCCAGCAAGGTGCTGAAACACAGGAGAAGAATGCGCGAACGGAGTGTCATGGGAGCCTGGGATGGAAAATAAAGCGTGGAATTATAAACAATTTCCTGATGGAAATCTTTTTACAAAAGCAAAGCGGGCGGCGCTACCAGGCTGATGCCTGGCAGGCACCGCCCGCTTTGTTACTGCTCGCATGTTACTGGCGGATCACGCCAACGCTTCCTTGGCCGCCTCTTCCGGCGTCAAGCCGTCGTAGAACTGGTCGGTAAACCACTCGACCTGCTCTTCGATGTGGTCTTGCGCCTGTGCCACGGTGGCGCCGCCGGCCACGAGGAAGCCTTCAACCTCGATACACCAGTTGATCAATTCCAGGGTTTCCGGATCGAGTTCTTCTTTCTTAGCCATCGTATTTCCTTGCTTGTCAAATTGCGATCACATCAATAAGCAGCAGTTTAACAGCTTCGCCACGTTGCCGCCGCTGCAGTTCAACAATGAAGATTACTTCACTGCAACGTTCTTGCGTTCCGGATACAGCACCACCTGCACGTAGTTGTGCAGGTCCAGATAGCGCTGCGCCGCCTGTTTGACGGCTTGCGGCGTGATGGCGCGCACGCGCTGCTCGTAGCGCAGGATCTGCGCGGGATCGCGGCCCTGCGTCACCGAACCCATCAGTTGGTTCATCCAGTAGTTATTTTCCCGCAAGGATTTCTGCTGGCGCGTGATCCAGTTCAGCTTGACCTTTTCCAGGTCGGCCACAGACGGCCCCTCGGCCTTCATCTTGTTGATTTCGGCAAAGGCGGCGGCGATCACCTTGTCCACGTTTTCCGGCCCCGTCGGCAAGTTCAGCGCCACCGAGTAATGGCCGTACGGATGCTGGCCCATGGACGTTTCGAAGCCGCCGCCATAGATCATGCTCATCTTTTCGCGCAGCACTTCGATGACTTTCAGGTTCAACACCTCGCCCAGCGCCTGCAAGGTCAGCTTTTGCTCGTCCGAATACGCCACGTCGCCATTGAAGGTGATGGAAATCGTGCTCTTCGGCTCGCTGCCCATGTAGATATCTTTCTTAACGATCCCTGCCACCGGGCGCATGCCTACGTCGCGGTAAGCGTGCGGCACCTCGGCCACGGGCAAGGTGCCCAGGTAGCTGGCGATCAGGGGCTTGATCTTCTCGAGATCGAAGCTGCCCGTGAAGATGAAGGTCATGTCGCGCGCGCTGGAAAAGCGCTGGCGGAAGATTTCCAGCGAACGGTCCAGGCCCACCTTGTCGAAGTCGGCCGCGCGCGGCACGCCATCGACGCGTGGGTTGTCGCCAAACGTGGCGTGCTGGACGGCATCGTAAAATACGGCTTCCGGCTGCGCCATGCTGTTTTTCGCCAGATCCTGCTGCTTGCCGATGAAGGATTGGTACAGGCCCGCATCCTTGCGCACGTCATGGAAATACAGATACACGAGTTGCAGCATGGCTTCCGCGTCGGCGCTGCTGGCCGAGCCGCCAAAGCCTTCGCTCAGTTCACCCAGCGAGGCACCCACATTGACCGTCTTGCCGGCCAACACCTTTTGCAAGTCCAGCGGCGCCAGGTCCTTCAAGCCCATGCTGCCGACCACGGCGCTGGCATAGCGGGCGTTATAGATATCGGCGTCGCCAAACAGCGACTGGCCGCCGAAGCGGGTCGACCCCATCAGCACCTGGTCATTTTTGAAATCGGTCGGTTTGAGCAGCACGCGCACGCCATTGCCCAGGGTTAGCTCCGTCACGCCGATGGCGCTATTGAATTTTTCAGCGACGATGCTGCCGCCGGCCGGCGGGCCATCCATCAGCTTGCTGGCCAGCACTCTTTCCGTGCGCGGCTCGACCTTCTGCCGCTCGGCTTGCGCCACGGCGTCGAGCAATTGCTGCTGCGTCGGGACGCTGGCGCCCGCTTTCGGCTCGGCACCCATGAAGACGACGAGTTTCTTTTGCTGGTCGGGAATCACCTTGGCGACCGTCTCGTTGATTTCCTGCAAAGTTACCTGCGGCAAGAGTTCCTGTGCGTACAGCAATTCATTGGCGATGCCGGGGATGGCTTCCTGCTCCAGGAAGTTGCGCGAATACTCGGCCACGAAACCGGACGAATCGGACTTGTCGCGCTCGCTGTACGCGCGCTCGTAATTGCGCAGCATGTTCTTGCGCGCGCGGTCCAGCTCATCCTGGCTGAAACCGAAGCGGCGCGCCCGCTCATCTTCCTGCACCAGCGCGTCGACGGCCGGCTGCACGCCGCCCTTGCCCAGCAAGGCATACGCGCTGAACGACTCGTAGCCACGCACCAGCTTGCCCATGCTGCTGCCGCCCTGGATGAAGGGCGGGTTCGCCTGCTGCGTCAATTCCTGCATGCGCGCGCTGAGCATCTGGCCATACAGGTTTTCGATCATCTGGCGGCGGTAGTCGGCAATGGTGACGGGCTCCTGCGCGGCGCGGATCGGATAGCGGATGAAGACGCTGTCGTCCGGCGCTTCCTTGTCCGTGATCACCAGCGCTTCCGTCTGCGAGCGCTGCGGCACTTCCGCATACAGGCGCGGGCGCGGTTGCGCGGGGTTTTTCAGTTTGCCGAAATGCTGCTGGATCAGCTTTTCAGCCTGTTTCGGCTCCACGTCACCGACCACCATCACGGCCATCAGGTCGGGCCGGTACCAATCCTTGTAGAAACGCTTGATGGCTTCCGGCTTGAACGTTTTCAAGACGGATTCCTTGCCGATCGGCATGCGCTGCGCATAGCGCGAACCGTTCAGCAGCTTCGGATACAGCACCTTGTTCATGCGGTCGCTGGCGCCCTTGCCCAGGCGCGCCTCTTCCAGCACGATGCCGCGCTCGCTGTTGATATCGGCCGGATTGAATTTCAAGCCATGCGCCCAGTCTTCCAGCACGAGAAAACCCTTTTCCAGGTTTTCCTTCTTGTTCGTCGGAATCGGCAGCACGTACACGGTTTCATCGAAACTCGTGTAGGCGTTCAGGTCGGCGCCGAACTTCACGCCGATCGATTGCAAATAGGAAATGAGCTCATTGCGCTTGAAATGCGTGGAGCCATTGAAGGCCATGTGTTCCGTGAAATGCGCCAGGCCTTGCTGGTCGTCATCTTCCAGGATGGAGCCGGCTTTTACCACCAGGCGCAATTCCACTTTCTGGGCGGGACGGGCATTTTTCTTGATGTAATAGGTCAAGCCGTTTGGCAATTTTCCTACGGTCACTTCCGGTGCCAGCGGCAGGGGATCGGTCAAACGGATTTCCGCCTGGGCCATGCAGGCGCACGCCAGCAAGACGGCGCCCGAGATCAGGCGTAATTTACTCAGCTTCATGTATTCTCAACGGTAAGATTCAGTAGACATACCTTACACTGAAATCGTCTTTCCGCCATTAAAAACAGCTTAGGAAAACTGCCCTCCCTGGCAACTTTGCCGAATGACAAACTCAACAGTGACCTGCCACAGTTTTTCATCTGTGCTAAAGTATTGCCGCCGGTCATGTGGACCGGCACAACAATACGTCTTCGGGGCGGGGTGCGATTCCCCACCGGCGGTAAGACCGGCAACGGTCAAGCCCGCGAGCGCTTGTCAGGTTTCGCCTGATGAGGTCAGCAGATCTGGTGTGACTCCAGAGCCGACGGTATAGTCCGGATGAAAGAAGATGTGCAGTAAGCGCGATGTCCGCTCGACCTGTCGATGCGGCCGGCTGCGTCTATTCGCTTGCCCTGCAGCGTTTTTCGCCTATGCGAGGAGCGTTTCACCATGTTAGTCAACAGCTATACCCTGCTTTCCAACGACCTCGAAGGTCGCATCCAGTCCGCCCTGGCCGCCATGCGCGCCGGCATTCCCGTCATCCTGCTCGACGATTTCGACCGTGAAAACGAAGCCGACCTGATCCTGTCGGCCGAGAAACTCACCAACGAAACCATGGCCCTCTTGATCCGCGAATGCAGCGGCATCGTCTGCCTGTGCCTGCCCACCGACGTCGTCAGCGCGCTGGAATTGCCGCCCATGTCGCCCGACAATGGCAGCCGCTACGGCACGCCATTCACGGTCTCCATCGAGGCGCGTGACGGCGTCACGACGGGCGTGTCGGCCGCCGACCGGGTCACCACCATCCGCGCCGCCATCGCGCCGAACGCCAAGCCCGCCGACTTGGTGCGCCCCGGCCACGTATTCCCCCTGCGCGCCGCGCCCGGTGGCGTGCTCGAGCGCCGTGGCCACACGGAAGGCTCGGTCGACCTGTCGCGCATGGCGGGCCTGAACCCGGCCGCCGTGCTGTGCGAGCTGATGAACCCGGACGGCAGCATGATGCGCGGCGACGATATCGAACGCTTCGCCGAGCTGCACGGCATGCCGATCCTGACCATCGAAGAACTGGTGGAATGGCGCAGCACGCGCGAGCAATAAAGCATCAGGCGTCCACGGCCTTGGGCAAATGCACGTTTCGGTAGACGAGGCCCGCCGCCAGGCCATACGCGACGGCAATCGTCGCGTAGGCCAGCGGCAAGCGCAACGACCAGTCCTGCAGCATGTGCAGGATGCTGCCGATCAGGGCCACGCCCACCAGGGCGCCAATCTGGCGGTTGGCGTTCAGGGCCGCCGCCGCGCTGTTCGCATGTTGCTTGCCGGCCACCCGCATCACGGTGGCCGTCATGGCGGGAATGGCGATGCCGATGGCCACGTTCATCACGGCCGTGCCCAGCGCCAGCCAGCCATACGGCGTGTCCGGACGCAAGCCCATCAGAAGCAAGGCCATCACGGCGCCCACCAGCAAGCCCGCCAGCATGGGCAAGCGCGTGCCATGGCGCGCCGCAATACTTCCCGCCATAAAGTTCCCTACCGTGTAAGCCGCCATCATGGGCAACAGGCGCAAGCCCGACTGCAAGGCATCGGCGCCGCCAGATTGCTGCAGGAACAGGCTCAATAAAAACAGCTGGCCGAAGACGCAGAAATTGATCAAAAAGCCTACGCCATTGGCCGCGCCAAAACTGCTGCTGTGAAACAGTTCACGCGGCAACAGCGGATGGCTGCCGCTGCGTTCGCGCCGCAGCAGCAGCCAGGCCGACAGCAAGGTCAATGCCCCCGCCGCCAGCACGCCGGGCGACAGCCAGCCCAGCACGGGCCCTTCGATCAGCACGAAACTGAGGCCAGCCAGCGCCGCCACGCCCAGCGCATGGCTGAACAGCGACAAATCACGCCGCTGGCGCGCCGGTGCGGCCAGCAGCAGCTGCGCCATGACGATGGCCAGCGCGCCCAGCGGCACGTTCACCCAGAACACGCTGCGCCAGCCGAACTGGTGCACGAGAATGCCGCCGATCAGGGGGCCGGACGCGCCCGCCACGCCCACCAGTGCCGACCAGGCACCCAGCATGCGCGTGCGTTCGCGCTCGTCTTCAAAGCTGTGCGTGAGCAGGCTGAGCGAACTGGGCATGAACAGGGCCGCACCCGCGCCCTGCAGCAAGCGCGCCGCCGTCAAAAAATGCCCGTCGGGCGCGGCGCCGCACAGGATCGAGCCGAGGATGAAGACACAAAGGCCTCCCTGGTACACGGCTTTCGGCCCGTAGCGGTCGGCCAGCGCGCCGCCGGCCAGCAACAGCGCGGCAAACGTCAGCGTGTAGCCGTCGACCACCCACACCAGGCCCGTCAGCGGGATGCTCAAGTCCAGGGCGATATCGGACAGCGCCACGTTGACGGCAGTGACGTCGAGCATGGCCATGACGAAGCCGAAGGCCAGGGTCAGCAGGATCAAGCCGCTGGCGCGGTGCGGTGTGGGGGCAATCATGATATTTCCTTGCAGGGACAGGGGGCAGCCATTATGCGAGCGTTGCGTGATGCAGTAAACAGGCATAAACTCGGCGCAGCAATGCAAAAATGCATCGAGAAACCGAATAAGGAATGCCATGGATTGGGATAACGCGCGCATCTTTCTGGCCATCGGCCGCGCCGGCACCCTGCGCGGCGCGGCGGCCCTGCTGGGCATCGACCAGGCTACGTGCGGGCGCCGCCTGGCCGCGCTGGAAAGCTCGCTGGGCGCCACGCTGTTCCTGCGCACACCGTCGGGCTACGTGCCCACGCCGGCCGGTGAACTGGCGCTGACGGCGGCCGAAGCGATGGAGCGGGCGGCCGACAAGCTGCAACGCGAGATGCAGGGCGTCGACAACCGTTTAAGCGGCCTGGTGCGCGTGGCCACCACCGACACCATGGCCAGCCATTTCGTCATCCGCGCCATGCAGCAGCTGCACGCGGCCCACCCGGACATCCGCATCGTGCTCAACGTGGCGCCTGCGCTGGCCAGCCTGACGCGGCGCGAGGCGGACCTGGCCGTGCGCGGCGTGCGCCCCACCGACCCGGACCTGATCTCGCGCCATCTGGTCAAGCGCAGCCTGGGCCTGTATGCGTCGAAAAGCTACCTGGCCGAACGGGGCGAGCCCGTGCGCGGCACGGCACTGGCCGGGCACGACATCGTCATCTACCACCAGTCCGTGACGCCGCGTCATGGGGAAAAAATTGCTGGCGAATCCGTCGCCAACGCCAGGGTCGCCATGGAAGTCAATTCGGCGGCGATGCTGCAGGAAGCCACGCGCGCAGGGCTGGGCGTGGCCGAGCTGGCCACCCACCTGGGCGATATCGACCCGCAACTGGTACGCATCTGGCCCGAGCGGGCGGAAAGCTACGACGTGTGGCTGGTCATGCATGCGGACCTGAACCGCTCTGCACGCGTGCGCGCGGCGGCCGATGCGATTATCCACAGCGTCGCCAGCGTGGCCGGCCAATAGCGAAGCGGCCAGGCACGGCGGCACGACTGGACAATCGCTTGTATCGAACGCATCCAATGTTAAGATGCCATGATGACCCTATCCGTCTCCCTCATCATCAGCCTGCGCCGCCTGCACCGGGCCACCATGGCCTGGCTGGTCAGCTGGTGGCGCATGCTGCATTTCGCCACCCTCGTGTTTTCGCTGGCCCTGTCGCCATCGAGCTATAACCGGGACAACCGCCCCATCCTCGCGCACCGCCTGGTGACGAACACGGCGCCCAATCTCGTGTGGTTCAGCGTGGCCTGCGCTCTGGTCAGCCTGGTGCTGATACGCATCGTCGTCGTCAGTGCGCAAAGCTACGGCCTGTCGCGCTATGCGCTGGAAATGGTGGTGCGCGTGCTGGTGCTGGAACTGATACCACTGACAGCTGCCCTGTTCGTGGCCTTGCGCCTGACCCTGCCCGACGGCATTGCGTTCGCGCAAATGCGCTCTTCCGGCATGCTCGATACCATGCAGCGCCAGGGCGTCGACCTGCTGCGCCGCGAGTACTTTCCTCGTGTCATGTCGGGCATCTTCGCCGTGTGGATGCTGGCCATCGTCAGCTGCGTTACCTCGCTGATACTCGCGTATGTCACCATCTACGGTTTCACCCCGTGGGCGCTGCAAGGCTACACGCGGGTGGTGGGGCAAATCTTCAATCCGGCCGTGGCCCTGATCCTGATGCTCAAAGTCATCTTCTTCAGCTTTGCCGTGGCCCTGATCCCGCTGGCCTCTTCCTACTATCCGGAAGAACCGCACAGCCGGCGCAACCGGCTATGGGCCGCGCACGGCCTGTCCGAAATGCTGCGCCTGTTTTCCGTCATCCTGCTGATCGAAGTGGCTTCGCTGATGGGCAATTACTACTGATGCCCCGCCGCCGCCGCCAGCGATCCCCGAACCACCCATACGAGAGCCAGAATCCATGAGCCAGAGCCAGCCCCCCAATCCCGACCAGGTCGACGTCACGGCGCCCGCCGGTCTCACGCCAGATGCCGTGCTGCCCGCCCCGCCGCCCGTGCGCCACGCCGAACTGAAGGCGGCCATCCTGCTCGTCTTCATGTTCGTGCTGGTGGTCGGTTCCGTGGTCTACCTGATGTATGCGCGCGGCGCCTTCGAAGCCACGCAAACGCTGGTGCTGACGGCCGACGATTCGGACGGCGTGGGCGTGGGCGCCGACCTGACCTTTTCCGGCTTTCCCATCGGCCGCGTGCAACGGATCGAACTGGCGCCGGACGGCCGCGCGCGCGTCATCATCGACGTGCCGCGCAAAGACGCGCACTGGCTGCGCAGCAGTTCCATCTTCACGCTGGAGCGGGGTATCGTCGGCGGCGCCAAGCTGCGCGCCTACAGCGGCATCCTGACGGACCCGCCGCTGCCCGACGACGCCACGCGCGACTTGCTGGTGGGCGACATGGCGGCGGAAATTCCGCGCCTGCTGGCCGCCGCGAAAGACTTGCTGAACAATCTGGGCAGCCTGACAGGCACCGATTCTCCGCTCGACGGCACCCTGCGCAATGTGCAGGCGGTGACCGGCAAGCTGAGCGGCCCGGGCGGCGCCATGGGCTTGCTGACGGGCGACGACAAGCAGTCGCGCCTGCTGGTCGAGCGGGCCAACGCCCTGCTCGTCACGGCGGACCAGCTGGCGCGCCGCACCGATGGCCTGGTGGCCAATGCCGACACGCGCGTCTTTGGCGACAAGGGCGTGATGACGGATGCGCAGGCCACCATCGTGCAGCTGAACGCCCTGCTGGCCGACACGCGCAACAGCCTGAAAAAAGTCGACGCCGTGCTGGTCGAGGCGCAAGCCGTGGGCGCCAACGCCAAGGCGGCGACAGCCGACCTGGGCCCACTGCGCGCGGACGTGGAAAGCAATCTGCGCAAGGTCGAACAGCTGGTCAATGAAATCAATCGCAAATGGCCGTTCAAGCGCAATCCGGAGATCAAACTGCCATGAGAATATCCCGCCCCGCCATCGCCGCCCTGCTGTGCACCTTGCTCGCCGCCTGCTCCAGCGGCCCGCCCGTGCCGGACTGGAAAATGAATGCGCAAAGCTCCGTCGAGCGGTTTCAAGCGGCTTATTTGAGTGGCAACGCCCTGGTCGAGCAGACGGAATTTCGCCGTGCCCGCAGCCAGGTGGCAGGCACGGGCAAGCTCGAGCTCGTGGCACGCATTGAACTGCTGCGTTGCGCCGCGCGCGTGGCCAGCCTGGCCTTCGAGGACTGCGCCGGCTTCGACGCCCTGCAAGCCGATGCGACCGCCGCCGACCGCGCGTATGCGGCTTACTTGGCCGGCAAGGCGCAAGCTACTGACATCGCCCTGCTGCCGCAAGCACAGCGCGCGCCAGCCGAGGCCGGCTCGGACACGGCCGCCGCCAGCGCCGTGGCGGCCATTGATGACCCGCTGTCGCAGATGGTGGCGGCTGGCGTGCTGCTGCGCTCGGGCCGCGCCACGCCGGCGCTGCTCGATACGGCCGTGGCCACCGCTTCGGACCAGGGCTGGCGCCGCCCGCTGCTGGCGTGGCTGGGCGTGCAGCGCCTGCGCGCCGAACAGGCGGGCGACACGCAAGCGGCGCAACACATTGCGCGGCGCATGGCGATCGTCGAGCAGCCGCTGGCCCCCTGAGCGTGCCGATGGCGGCCCAAGGCAGGCGGAATCAGGCATAGTCAGGCATAATTCAGCCAGGATGGCAGCAATGCGGTGCAGGCAGCGAGGTATGACGATGCAGTTCGAGGATTTCGACCTTTCCACTCCCGATACCGGCCGGCATGGCGGCGCGGCGCCTGGCGACGAAGAGTCGGCGGCCACGGCCGTGCGCCTGCAATACCTGCTCGACAATACGCCCTCCATCATCTATTGCACCGTGCCCAGCGGCGACTTCAAGATGACCTTCGTCAGCAACAATGCCTTGAACGTGCTGGGCTACCAGCCCGAAGACATGGTGGCCGACCCCAACTTCTGGTTCGACCACATCCACCCCGACGATGCGCCCGGTATTTTTTCCAGCCTGGCGCAGATCTTCGTCGAAGGCGCGCGCGCCTATGAATACCGTTTCCGCGTCCGTGACGGCAGCTATCTGTGGATGCACGACAGCCTGCGCCTGGTGCGCGACGAGCATGGCGTGCCGCTCGAGGTGATCGGCTCGCTGACGGACATCACGGAACGCAAGCGCATGGAAGCGATGCTGCAGGCGCGCGGCGAAGAACAGCAACTACTGATCAGCAAGTTGCAGGAAGCGCACGACCAGCTGCTGCAATCGGAAAAAATGGCCTCCATCGGCCAGCTGGCGGCCGGCATCGCGCATGAAATCAACAACCCGATCGGCTTCGTCAATTCCAACATGAGTTCGCTACAAGGCTATGTCGGCACCCTGTTCGGCGTCATCGGGCAATATGAAACGGCGATGCGCGAGACGCCCGACGGCCCGGCCCTGGCCGCATGCGTGGCCGAGGTGCGCGCGCAAGCCGACCTGACCTTCCTGCAGGACGACATGGTGGACCTGGTGCGCGAATCGATGGATGGCTTGAAGCGCGTGCGCGACATCGTGCAGGCACTGAAAGATTTTTCCCATGTGGGCGAGACGGACTGGCAAGTGGCCAGCCTGCACGCGGGCCTGGACAGCACCCTCAATATCGTCGCCAACGAATTGAAATACAAGGCGCGCATCGAGAAACAGTATGGCGAACTGCCGCCGATACTGTGCCTGGCGTCGCAGCTGAACCAGGTGTTCATGAACCTGCTCGTCAACGCGGGCCAGGCCATCAGCGGCGACGGCGTGATCAGCATCCGCACCGGTCTCGCGGGCGACTGGGTGTGGGTGGAGATCGGCGACACGGGCGCCGGCATCGCGCCCGAGCACCTGCACCGCATCTTCGAGCCGTTCTTCACCACCAAGGCCGTCGGCAGCGGCACGGGCCTGGGGCTGTCGCTGTCGTACGGCATCGTCAACAAGCATGGCGGGCGCATCGAGGTGGCGTCCGAAGTGGGCCAGGGCACGCGCTTTACCGTGCACCTGCCGCTGCAGCCGCCCACCGCCACGAACGCCTAGGCGTCTTTCGGCGGCGCGTACACGCGGATGCTCAGGCGCCCGCCATTCTTGCCTTCGAAATCGAGCAGCTGGGCAATCACGCGGGCCGTCAGCACGTGTTCGGCCGCCAGCAGCATCAAGCCATCGCGGCTGATCAGGTCGCGCGACAGCGTCATGCCCGGCTCCAGCTGGCCCGACAGCACGGTCAGGTCGCGCGCCGGCGGCTCCGTCTCCTCCATGATGCTGCGGAAAGCGGCCACCACGGCCGGGTCGTAGCGCTTGCCGACGCTGTCGTAGATCAGGGTGCGCGCTTCGTCGGCGCGCAGGCTGCGCTGCACCATGGCGCCGATCTGCAAGCCGTCGTAGTCGGACGCCAGCGCCAGGATGCGCGCGCCCAGTGGAATGGCCAGGCCCACCATGGCATCGGGAAAGCCGCCGCCGTCGAAGCGCTCCAGCTGCGAGCGCAGGATGACGGAGACGGCGCGCAACTCGTCGAGCGCCATCAATAATTGTTCGGCGCGCAGCGGATGCTTGCGGAAGGCGGCCAGCTGCTCGCCCGTCCAGGCGCTGGCCGGCAGTTCCAGCACATCGTCGCTCAGGCTGAGCTTGCCGATATCCTTGAGCAGGGCCGCGATGAACACGTCGCGCGCTTCCTGCCCTTCCAGGCCCAGCGCCTGCGCCAGCTTGCGCGACAGCTCGGCCACCCGCCGCGCATGGCCAACGAGCTTGCCGCCGCGCATCTCGATCAGGTTGGAAAACACCTTGATGGTCGTCACGAATGTGGCCTTCAGGCGCTCATTGGCCGCCTGCACCTCGTCGTGCGACTGTTTCAGCTGCTGCGTGCGCGTAGCCACCTTCGCTTCCAGGCTGGCGTTGAGCGCCTGCAGCTGCACGTTCTGGCTGGCCGTCAGCGCTTCCAGGCGCAGTTTTTCCTGCTCCAGCGCGCGCCGTTCCAGCGCGTGGCGCACCACCAGCACGATATCGTTCTCGTCCCAGGGCTTGGTCACGTAGCGGTAGATTTCGCCCTGGTTGATGGCGTCGAGGATGGACTGGATATCGGCATAGCCGGTCAGCAGCAAGCGCATGGTGCCGGGCCAGCGCTGGCGCACCTGGGCCAGGAATTGCGCACCATCCATCTGCGGCATGCGCATGTCGGAGATGACCAGGTCCACCGTCTCGCTCTCGAGCAGGGCCAGGCCCGCCGCGCCGCCGTCGGCCGTCAGCACGCGGTAGCCGTGCGGGCGGAACAGACGCCGCAGCGACGAGAGGATATTCGGTTCGTCATCGACGCACAGGATGGTCGGCGGCGCGGCCGCGGTGCTGGCGCTGGTGCTGGTACTGGTGCTCATGCTGTCCTGTTCGGTCATGGTATGGCGGCCTGCGCCTGGCGCACGGGCAAGGTGATGCGGAAGGTGGTGCCGCGGCCGATGACGCTGCGCACGTCGATGCGGCCGTGGTGCTTTTGCACCGTGGTGTAGGCCAGCGACAGGCCCAGCCCCGTGCCCTTGCCGACGGCCTTGGTGGTAAAGAACGGATCGAAGATGCGCGACAGGTGTTCGGGCGCGATGCCGCCGCCCGTGTCCTCGACCTCGATCCACACTTCCGTCGTGTTATCGCTGCCCGTGCGCAAGGTGATGCGTCCGTGCTCCTCGCCCATGGCGTGGGCCGCGTTGACGACCAGGTTCATGATCACCTGGTTCAGTTCGGAAGGCTGGCATTCGATATCGGGAATGTCGCCATATTCGCGCACCACGTCGGCCTTGTACTTGACCTCGTTATTCACGATATTGAGCGTGGTATCGATGCCCTGGCGCAGGTCGGCCCAGACCCACTCCTGGTGCGCATCCGTGCGCGAAAAATCCTTCAGGTCCTGCACGATGCGGCGCACGCGCGAAATGCCTTCCTTCGACTCGCCCATCAGCAGCGGTATGTCGGTGCGCAGGAAGTCCAGGTCGATCTGTTCGCGCAAGGCGCGCAGGCGCGCCGCTACCACGGCGTCGGCCACGGCCGGCTCGGCTTCCTCGTAGGCGTCGAGCATGGAAAACAGATCGTCCAGGTAGCCTTCCAGCGTGCCGAAATTCGAAAATACATAGCCGATGGGATTGTTGATCTCGTGCGCCACGCCGGCGGCCAGCTGGCCGATCGATGCCAGCTTTTCCGACTGCAGCAGCTTTTGCTGGGCCAGCGACAGCTTGCTGTTCAATTCCGTCAGGGCCAGGTTACGCTCGCGCAATTCCAGATCGGCGATCTGGCGCTGACGGATATCGTCGGCCAGGCGCTCGTTCATTTCGGCCAGCTGGGCCGTGCGCTTGGCCACCAGGTGTTCCAGGTTGTCGTGCGCCTTGCGCAGCGCCAGTTCGGCCAGGCGCCGTTCGCTCACATCGCGCAGGGTTTCGATGGCACCCACCAGACGTCCCTGGCGGTCGCGCAGGGGCGCCGCCGTGAAATGCAGCCAGTGGCCGTCAGGGCCGATATCGGCAAAGAAATCCTCGGCCTCGTAAGCGCCGGGAATCACGGGGGAGCGCTTCAGCTTGCCAAGGTAAAGGTCATTTTCACCGAGCGCGATATCGTCGGCCACCAGCAGATCGGCCAGGCAGGCGCGCGGCTGCGGATAAAACGCCTTCCAGTGCTCGCGCGTGCCGACCATCTCGGCGGCCGTATAGCCCAGCAACTGTTCGCAGGCGCTGTTCCAGTGCGTCACCACATGGTCAGTATCGATGGCGAAGGTGGCCACGGGATGGCCGTCGAAGAACGCCGATAACGCGATGGAGTCGGTCTGACGGCGTTCCGGCGTGGCGGGCAGTGCCTTTCCTGCGTCTGTTTCCATGGCCTCTTTCCTGTTCATGCCAGCATGATCCGCGACATTTCATCGAAGGTGTGTTCAGTTTGCTCCAGCAGCGCCAGCCAGGCCGGCTCGTCCAGCGCGATGCTGCGCCAGCCCGTGGGCGACAGGGGCGGCACCAGCGCATCGTCGACGCCGGCCAGGTCGAGCGCCAGGGCGACGGCGTTGGCCATGTGCACGGCCAGCGACAAGCCGCCCGCCTCCAGGCGGTCGATGGTGTGGTGGTCGGCCACAGCCTGCTGTATCGCCTCGGGAAACTTCCAGTAGGCGGCCAGGGCGCTGCCCACCTGCGCGTGATCGATGCCGATGACGGCCAGTTCGGCCTCGGCCATCTGGCAGTCATGCGCCTGGCGGTAGCTGCGCACGAGCGCGTGCTCGGCCGGGAAGCGCGTCACCAGCACCAGCGTGCCCAGGTCGTGCAACAAGCCGGCCGTGAACGCCGTCTCGGGATTGACGCGCAAGTGCGGCGCCAGCAGGCGCGCGGCGATGGCCGTGGCCAGCGAGTGACGCCAGAACGCCTTGAAATCGAAGCCGCCGGCCACGGGCGCGAAGCTGCCCGTCAGGGCGCAGGCCGTGACGACGGTGCGGATGCTGTGAAAGCCCAGCACGGAAACGGCTTGCGGAATACTGGTGACCTTCGATTGCATGCCGTAGAACGAGGAGTTGGCGATGCGCAAGGTCTTTGCCGCCAGGGCCTGGTCCAGCTCGATCTTTTGCGCCAGCACATGCACATCCGTGTCGTCCTGGTCCATGCTCGACAGCAGCTCCAGCACCACCACCGGCAGCGACGGCAATTCCTGTATCTGGCGAATGATGTGTTCAAAATTAAGCCGATTCATGCCGCGCCCCCTTGCCGGTAGCGCTGCAGCAGCGCCAGCAGTTCCGCCCCGGCGGAATCGGGCGGCGTGGCGCGAAACAGCACGGCCAGCCGTTCCAGGCGGCGCAAGCGTTCCTGCTCGGCATGCGCCTGCGCGGCGGGGTCCGGCGCCTCGTCCATGACGACATGGCAGCGCTCTACATTGCGCCTGCGCAAGGCTGTCAGGCTGGCCGCCGTCAGCGTGGCGCCCCGGGCCAGCAGCACGGCGCCGCTGGCGTCGCTCAACGCCTGCGCCAGCACCATGCCTTCCTGCGCCTGCTCCATGGAAATCTCGCGTCCGCTTTCACTCATGTATCGGCTCCATGACGACTCAGGGTGACCAGGCTGCCGCGCGAGCGCGAATGCAAGCCCATGGGATGGACTGCCACGACATACGGCTGACCGTTGATGGCGACCAGGCGGGGCGTGTCCTGCCCGTCGAACAGTTGCGGCAAGACCAGCGCCGCCTCGTTGCCCAGCAGGGTCGCGCCCCGCTCGAACAGGTTGGCTGCCGACGCGTTGATGAAGGCGATCATGCCTTCGTCGTCGAGCCCGATCACGGGCAGCGGCAGAAATTGCAGTACTTCGCGCGCGATGCCCAGGCTGACTTCATCGCGGCTGATCTGGTGCTGCTGCTGGCTCACCAGCGCCTGCATGGCGGCATTGGCCGCCGCCAGCGCCTGGTTGGCGTCGCGCAGTTGCGCATTCAGACGCACATTGTCGTCGTCGATCCCCTTCAGGCGAAAGGCTTCGGCGATATGCTCGCGCAGCTGATGGTCTTCCCAGGGCTTGGTGAGGAACTTGAAGATGGCGCCCTCGTTGACGGCGTCCGTGACGGCCTGCAACTCGGTATAGCCCGACAACATGATGCGGATGGTTTGCGGACACAGCAGCTTGGCCTTGCGCAGGAAGTCGGCGCCCAGCATGCCGGGCATGCGCTGGTCCGACACAATCACGTCGACCGCATTGCTGGCCAGCACGTCCAGTCCTTCCTGGCCGCTGTTGGCCGTTAGGATATGGTAGGCATCGCGCCGCAGCAGGCGCTTGAGGGAAGCGAGGATATTCGGCTCGTCATCGACCAGCAGCAAGGTGCGCCGCTGCGCCGCAGGCTGCCGTACGGCATCCGCCGCCAGCACCGCAGTACCCGGCATACCATGCTCGTCGTGCAAATCCATCGGACCATCCTCTCATCGCCAAGGCGATATGGACGCTTGCCTGGAGCGGGAATCTGCCGCGCAGCATCATCTTGCGCGGCAATCGGCTTGCGCTAAAATTATACGACTAAATATTCCCGTATGACACTAATCCCGCACTTATCCGGCACTTATTCGGCACTTATCCGTGCCGCGCCGGGCAAGGCGTGTCGCGGTAAAACACAAAGCCGCCCAGACCGATGGCCTTGGTGTCGGCATTCACGCCATAGACCAGCGTATTCTTGTCCGCCTCGATGCGCAGCAGATTCTGGTGCTGCACGATTTGCGCGTGCGACAGCTCCAACGAGGGCGTCGGCGCCAGCGCCAGGCGCAATTCGCCCCTGCCGGCGTCATACGCCCAACGGCCGGGGTTATAGAAAGCGAAGCCGCCGTCGAAACGCAGGCTGCCATCCTTGAACTGGGTCAGGCAAATACCGGGAAATTCGCTGGGCGGGTTGTACCAGGTGGCGGCCACGGCGGCATCAGCCGCTGTCTTGCCCGGCATCTGCATGCCGTTCGTGCCATTGTTCCCGCCCATGCCGGCGCAAGCAGTCAGCGCCAGCGCGCAAGCCAGTGCGCCCGCGCGCGTGATGAATGTCATGTGCATTCCCATCCCCTTGCTTTATAGAAACACAATCTTAGTCCGGGAAACCTGGCTGTTCAAGCGGCCAGCGCACATAAGGTGGATTTAATTGCCCCCGGCCGCTTTTGCCGCCATGGCAGCCGCTTCGCGCAATTTGTCCTTTTTGCTTTTGCGCGCGCCCTTCACGCCGCCGTTCACCGTGTCCGTGACGGCGCTTACCGGCGCGGGCAGTTCCGTCGGTTCGAAACCGGCCACCACTTCGCGCACGATGCGCAAGTCATTGCGGTTTTCGATCAGGCGGAAATGCGCTTCCGTATCGGCCGTTACGAAACTGATGGCCGTGCCGCTTTCGCCCGCGCGGCCCGTGCGGCCGATGCGGTGCGTGTAGTCGACGGCCGAGCGGGGCAAGTCGTAATTGACGACGGCCGGCAGGCCGGCGATGTCGATGCCGCGCGCGGCCACGTCGGTGGCGACCAGCACCTGCAAGCGTCCCGCCTTGAAGTCGGCCAGCAGCTGGCTGCGCGTACCCTGGCTGAATTCGCCGTGGAAGGCGCCCACATGCAGGCCCGCGCGCTGCAGCTTGTCGGCCACATGTTCGGCCGCATACTTGGTGGCGACGAACACCAGCACGCGATCCCACTGCTGCTGCAGGATCAGGTAGCGCAGCAGCTGCGTGCGGCGCGGCACGTCGACCGTGATGGCACGCTGCACGATGTCGGGCTTGTCCTGCGGTTCGGACGCCACTTCGATGCGCACGGGTTCCTTGAGCAGGCTGTCGGCCAGCGCCTGCACGCTGTCGGGAAAGGTGGCGGAAAAGAACAGGTTTTGCCGCTTCGCCGGCAGCAGCGCCAGGATGGCGTTGATTTCTTCGCTAAAACCCATGTCGAGCAAACGATCGGCCTCGTCGAGCACGCACAGCGACACGCCGCCCAGTTTCACGGCATTTTGCCGCACCAGGTCCAGCAAGCGGCCCGGCGTGGCGACGACGATATCGGCGCCGCCGCGCAAGTCCATCATCTGCGGATTGATCGAGACGCCGCCGAACAGCACGGAAATCTTCAGTTTGATCGGCAACGGCTTGGCCAGCGCGTGCACCGTCTGCCCCACTTGCGCGGCCAGCTCGCGCGTGGGCACGAGGATCAGCGCGCGCACCTGGCGCGGGCCGGCAGCGGGTGCCATCAGCGCCTGCAGCAGCGGCAGCGCGTAGGCGGCCGTCTTGCCGGAACCCGTCTGCGCCGCGCCCAGCACGTCGCTGCCGCGCAGGATGGCGGGAATGGCGGCAGCCTGGATGGCCGTCGGCGCGGCATAGCCGGCCTTGTCAACGGCACGGACCAGGGCGGGAATCAGACCCAGTGAGGAAAATGGCATAGCGGGCCTTCTTTATTCGTAAAGTGAGACCGGCCGCGAAAGGCGGCCGGTCGGAATTGCGACAGTATAAGGCAGACCGCTACTGGCGTGGCATTTGCAGCTTCGGATGGCCCGTTTCATCGTAGCCCGGCATGCCGCGGCGGATCGCGTGCGAAAAGTCCGCATCGTCATTCGCCGCCCGCGCACGCGCCGTGACGTGGCCCCCAGTACGCAGCTGCTCGAAGCTCTGGCCGGGCACCAGGCCCTTGACGTCGAACAGATAGCGGTCCAGGTAGCCCGAGGCCAACAGGCGGTAGTCGAACGGCAGGCCCGGCACGATGCGGCGCACCATCTCGAAGACGATGGTGGTGCAGTTGGCCGTCAGGGTGTTGTAGAACTGCGGCTTGGCCTTCAGCGCCTGCGCTTCGTCCAGGTAGGCCAGGAACAGCGAACGCATGGCCGCTTTCGGCATCATCACGCGGTACAGATGCATGTCCTCGCCGCGCGCATTCGTGCGCACGCGCAGGATGTCGCGCTCGTCGGCGGCGATCAGACTCATCTCGAAATGCTTGAAGAAGCCGCCGATGGCGGAAAAGCTCTCGCCCTTTTCCTTGCGGATCTCGATGGAAAACGTCAAAAAGCGCCCGTCGGCAAAGCCGAATGAAATCAGGGTATGCGCGATGTAGGGCCCCGTCCAGTACGACAGCGCCGTGTCCACCGTGCGCAGCTCGTCGAGGTCGTAGCTGCGCTGTTCCCACTTGACCGTGTAATCGTCATCGCTGCGCCAGTCGAAATTGCGCACATTGTCCAGCGTGACACGATTGCCCGCCACCTTGCCCGTGACATTGCGCGCCACGTCGTCGGCCCACACGCGCTGCTGCTTCGGCGTGATCAGGCTCCACCACAGGAGCAACAGGATAAAACCGGCCGCATACGGCAGCAGCACGCGCACATCGCCGCGCGTCCACCACAGCACCACGCTGGCCACGCCCAGCGCGCCCCACAGCAGCGCGCCGATGGCTTGCGCCGCCGTGCCGCCGGACAGCTGGTACCACAGCGCCAGCGCGCCCCACAGTGCGGTCAACAGAAGAATCAGGGAAACGGCCATTTTGCCGAGGGTGGCCAGCACGGAGCGGGCACGCAGTGATAAGAAAGTCATGCCCTGATTATAAGGGCTAGCGCAGGAACAGGTGCGTCCGAGCAAGTACTGCTGCAACAGGCCGTGGCAGCAAAAGCATTGCTTGCCTGTCAATTTACTTCATGAGAGCATGTTGTCCAAATAAATTGTATAGGCAAGGCGCCCTGTTACCACAGCGATGCCTTGCCATCCCAGGAGATGCCTTGCAGCCCCCTTCCCTCTACGCCCTCGCCGGCAGCCTCAATACCCTCTTCATCGTCGTCAGCTTGTACGGCTTGTGGTCGCAGTTGCAAAAGATCTGGCCTGCGCGCTGCTGCTGTGCGCCGGTGTGGCGGGGCTGGCGTTCGGCCCCACCTTCAGCGATGAAAAGCGCGTGATCTCGCAAAGCCTGATCGTCGCCGTCACCGTGCTGCTGGCGCAGGGCTATGCGCACCAGATCCGATTGATCTGGCGCTCGGGCAAGACGGGAGCCGTGTCGCTGAAAATGAGCCAGTTCATCCTGGCGATGGATGTCAGCACCATCTTCTTTGCCTGCGTCATGGGGCTGAAAACCGGCTGGCCCCTGCTGCTGGCCTGCGTCAGCGCCACGACCAAATTGATCATCATGTGGCTGTTCCGCTGGGAGAAGACCAGTCCCGCCGCGCGCATCAAGCGGCAGGCGCTGGCCTGACGCTAGAATGGCGGCATCGCCACCATGTTGAAAGCGCCGCCATGCATGCTCCCATCCCCATCCTGCGCAGCTTTTCCGAAGCCAAGACGCGCGAGTTCTACCTCGATTTTCTCGGTTTTACCCTGGACTGGGAACACCGCTTCGAGCCCACGGCGCCGCTGTACCTGCAGGTGACGCGGGGCGAGCTGGTGCTGCACCTGAGCGAGCACTACGGCGACGCCACGCCAGGTGCGGCGCTGCTGATCCCCGTCGACGACGTCGCCGCCCTGCACGCGGAGCTGCAGGCCAAGGATTACCCGTATGCGCGGCCCGGCATCCGCGACGAGGACTGGGGCCGCATCCTGGAAGTGGCGGACCCGTTCGGCAACCGGCTGCGCTTCTGGCAGCGCAGCGCATAACGCTTACTGGTCGCTCAGCGCGCGCATTTCCGCATACAGATTCGCCTTGCCCTCGAAGCCGATGCCGACCAGATCGGGCATGGTGATGTGGCCGTTTTCCACGCGCACGCCATCGGGGAAGCCGCCGAACGGCTGGAATAAGTCCGGATACGATTCATTGCCGCCCAGGCCCAGGCCCGCCGCGATATTCAGGGACATCTGGTGGCCGCCGTGCGGGATGCAGCGGCTGCGCGACCAGCCGTGCTGGTGCAGCATGTCCAGCGTGCGCAGGTATTCCACCAGGCCGTAGCTGAGGGCGCAGTCGAACTGCAGCCAGTCGCGGTCGGCGCGCATGCCGCCGTAGCGGATCAGATTGCGCGCATCCTGCATGGAAAACAGGTTCTCGCCCGTCGCCATCGGCTTGTCGTAGTAGCTGCGCAGGGTGGCTTGCAACTCGAAATCGAGCGGATCGCCCGCCTCCTCGTACCAGAACAGGTCATATTCACGCAGCGCCTTGGCGTAGGCGATCGAGGTGTCGAGGTCGAAGCGGCCGTTGGCATCCACGCACAGCTTCTGCCCGTCCTGCAGCACTTCCATGATGGCGTCGATGCGGCGCAAGTCTTCGTCCAGCGAGGCGCCGCCGATCTTCTTCTTGACCACCGTATAGCCGCGGTCGATATAGCTGCGCATCTCATCCTGCAGCGCAGACAGGCTCTGGCCCGGATAGTAATAGCCGCCCGCCGCATACACGAAGACTTTTTTGTCCGGCGCACCCGCGCCATGGCGTTCGGCCAGCAACTGAAACAGCGGCTTGTTCTCGATCTTCGCCACGGCGTCCCAGATGGCCATGTCGATGGTGCCGATGGCCACCGAGCGCTCGCCGTGGCCGCCCGGCTTTTCATTGGTATACATGCAATCCCACACCTTGTGCGGGTCGAGGTTGCTGCCGTCCTCCGTCACGAGGCTGGCCGGATCGGCATCGAGGATGCGGGGAATGAAACGCTCGCGCATCAGCATGCCCTGGCCGTAGCGGCCATTCGAATTGAAACCATAGCCGACGACGGGCTTGCCGTCGCGCATCACATCCGTGACGACGGCCACCAGGCTCAATGTCATCTTCGTGAAATCGATGTAGGCATTGCGGATGGGCGATGAGATGGGGATGGTCTTTTCGCGGATATCGACGATTTTCATGCGGCTCTCCTGTGGGTGAAAACAATGACGCCAGCTTACGCGCGATTTTGAGCCGTATAATCAATAGCAATTTAAACCATTCTTCACTTTAAGTTAATAATGAAAAGCGACGTCACCACGGAAATGGCCTTCTTTGTGCTGCTGGCCAAGCTGGGCAGCCTGTCGGCCACGGCGCGTGAGCTGGACATCACGCCACCCGCTGTCAGCAAGCGCCTGCAGTTGATGGAGCAGCGCCTGGGCGTGCGTTTGCTGAACCGCAGCACGCGGCGCATCAGCCTGACGGGCGACGGCGAAATCTATCTGCAGCAGGCGCGGCAAATCCTCGACGATATCCGCGCCATGGAAGAATCCCTGGCCAGCGGCAGCGCGGCACCGCGCGGGCTGCTGCGCGTGAACGCCACCCTGGGCTTCGGGCGCACGGTGATCGCGCCCCTGCTGTCGCAATTCGCGCTGCGCCACCCGCAGCTGGAAGTGCAGCTGCAGCTGACGGACAGCCCCATCAACCTGGTCGAGCAGGCATATGACCTGGGCATCCGCTTCGGCGACTTGCCCGACACGCGCCTTTCCGCGCGCAAGATCATGTCTAACCGGCGTTTCCTGTGCGCTTCGCCCGCCTACCTGCAGGCGCATGGCACGCCGCAAACGCCCGACGACCTGGCGCGGCACCGCTGCATCGTGCACCGGCAGAACGACGACGCCTACGGCATCTGGCGTTTGAGTCGTGGCCGCGCCACGCACACGGTGAAGGTGCGCGGCACCGTGGCCAGCAACGATGGCGACGTGGTACTGGGCTGGGCGCTGGACGGGCACGGCATCCTGCTGCGCTCGGAATGGGATTTGACCCGCTACCTCGACAGTGGCCGCCTGCGCGTGGTGCTGGAAGACTACGCGCTGGCGCCTGCCGACCTGTACGCCTACTACCCCAGCCGCCACCAGTTGCCCGCCAAAGTGCGCGCTTTTATCAATTTTCTCGGCCAGCAGTTGCAGCCGGAAGCGGCCACGGCGGCGGAATCAGGTTAAACTACAATATTGCGATATGGCAATATTATGAAGGAGTAAGTTTTGCTAGTCATACTCGGATTTCTCGTCGTGCTGTTTTCCGTCTTCGGCGGCTTCGCCATGCAGGGCGGCCACCTGGCGGCCCTGTTCCAGCCGCTGGAACTGCTGATGATCGGCGGCGCCGCGCTGGGCACTTTCTTTGTCGGCAACGACGCCAAGGCCATCCGCGCCACGTTCGCCGCCCTGCCCACCCTGTTCCACAGTTCGCAATACACGAAAGCGCGCTATATGGAGCTGATGGGGCTGATGTATGAAATCCTCAGCAAGATCCGCAAGGAAGGCCTGATGTCGGTCGAGGACGATATTGACGACCCGTACCGCAGCGCCATCTTCGTGAAATATCCGTACACGCTCGGTGACGAGCACATCCTGGAATTCATCACCGACTATTTGCGCCTGATGGTGTCGGGCAATATGGATGCTTACCAGATCGAAAACCTGATGGATAACGAGATCGAGACGCACCATGAAGATGCGGAAATGCCGATCCAGACGATTTCGCAGCTGGCCGACGCCATGCCCGCCTTCGGCATCGTGGCCGCCGTGATGGGCGTGGTGCATACCATGGCGTCCGTCGGCTTGCCGCCGGCCGAGCTGGGCGTGCTGATCGCGCAGGCGCTGGTGGGCACCTTCATCGGCATCTTGCTGGCCTATGGCTTCATCGCCCCGCTGGCCAGTCTGCTGCGCCGCAAGCACCATGAAACGGCGAAGATGTACCAGTGCGTGAAAGTGACCCTGCTGGCCAGCCTGAACGGCTATGCGCCGGCGCTGGCCGTGGAATTCGGCCGCAAGGTCATTTCCGCCACGGAACGCCCTTCGTTCAGCGAACTGGAAAACCACGTACGCCAGGTGCGCACGAAGAACTGATCCGGCCTGTTTCGCTTGCCCGGCGCGTCAGGCTTCCGGCGACGCCAGCGCATACGCCAGTGCGCTTCTGGCGGCTTGCTGTCATTGGCGCGATGACCTTGTAACCAGCAGCCCGTGTAGCAGCAATTCCAAGGCAGCAACTCCCTCGATCAAGCGCGCCGTGCCTTCGTCACCGTCTGCGATCCAGAACGCCGCTTCTGCCAGACTGCCATAAATCAGCGAAGCCAGTGCCCTCGGGCTGGCGTCCGCCACGATGCCTTGATGAATCAGCTCCTGGAGAATGCCCTGCATCGACGCGACGCAATGGCGCTGCGAGTCCGGTGAGGCACCGCCGAGGACCGCCCTGGCATCGCGTAAAACGATGCGCTGAATTTCCGGTTCCAGGGCCATCTCCAGATAGGCACGGCAGCGACTGCGAAAACCGTCCCACAGATCGTCGGCGCGTTCGGAGATGGTTTGCAGGCGCTCATCCATTTCCGCGTCGATCTGTTCCACCACCGCGAGCAGCAAGCCCTTCTTGTCGCCAAAGTGGTGATACAGCGCACCACGCGTCAGCCCTGCCTGCGCGGTGAGGTCATCCATTGATGTGTCGGCATAACCGCGCTCGCTGAACACTTTGCGAGCAGTGGCCAGCAGCGATGCACGGGTTTCTTCCATTTCGGCACGGGTGCGGCGAACCATTGCTTCCTCCTTACATACGTAGAGCATGATTGTTTACATACAGTGCGTATGAATATATACTTATTCATACGCGATGTATGTATTATCGCTGCGACGTGTCCCCATTGCAAGCTGGGCATGCCATTGCATGACAGCGACCCGACGCCGCCTGATGCCGGCACAAGCCATTTATCGAATGAAGGATATGAAGCATGAATACGTCTCCCTGCGCTGCAGCAGAAACCGCTGTCCGTCACCCATGGCTGGCGGTCACCGCCGTAGGCATGGCCACCTTTTCAGTCGTGACGACGGAAATGCTGCCGGTCGGCCTGTTGACGCCGATTGCTGACACCCTGGACACCTCCACCGGAACCGCCGGCCTGATGATCTCGCTGCCAGCATTGCTGGCGGCCTTGTTCGCTCCGCTGCTGGTGATCGCAGCGGGAAGCCTGGACAGGCGCAAAATTCTCTGTGGTTTGCTGAGTCTATTGGTGATCGCGAACCTTGCCTCGGCATTGGCACAAAACATGGCGTGGATGCTGGCTGCACGTGTTCTCGTCGGTTTTTGCATGGGCGGCATCTGGGCCATTGCCGGTGGTCTGGCTTCCCGCCTTGTTCCGGCTCCCTCCATCGGCCTGGCAACGTCGATTATCTTCGGCGGAGTAGCGATCGCTTCCGTGCTGGGCGTGCCGCTAGGCGCACAAATCGGCGACGTTGCAGGATGGCGCTGGGCCTTTGGCGCCATGGCGCTGTTCAGCGGCCTGGTACTGGCACTGCATCTGGCCGTCATGCCAGCGCTGCCTGCTGCCAGTTCGGCGACCTTGCGCCAATTCGGCAAGCAGTTGCGCAACCGGCAATTGCAAGCGGGGCTGCTACTGACCCTGTTGCTGGTGACGAGCCATTTCATGGCCTTCACCTTTGTGCGTCCGTTGTTACTGTCAGTGTCGGGGTTTGATGCGCAATGGCTGGGCGCACTGCTGTTTGTCTATGGTTTCGCAGGAATCATTGGAAACTTCCTGGCCGGTGCCGTTGCGGTGCGGCGCACGGTGCCAACCATCATCGCTATCTCGATTGGCTTGCTGCTCACGCCGCTACTCTTCCTGGCAGTCGGCGACTCCAGCATCGGCGGCGGCGTGGTGTTGCTGGCCTGGGGACTAGCCTACGGTGGCGTATCGGTCGGCCTGATGACCTTGATGATGAAGGCGGCGCCCCGGGCCGTGGAGATAGTCGCCGCACTTTATGTGGGCGTATTCAACGTTGCCATTGCGCTCGGGGCATGGGCCGGTGGACAGGCCGTCGACGGGTTAGGCCTCTGCGCCAACCTCTGGCTCGCCGCAGGATTCGCCGCTGCTGCCTTGCTGCTGTCGTTGAGGATCGGCTTTGTTGAACACGCCATGAAGGCTGCCGACAAGCAGCTTGGCTCGGCAACGGATTGAGGCAATACAGTCTGTCATGAAAGCTTCTGGCTGCTTGCAGTCGTTGACCGATTGAATCCGCAGCAGAAAGCAGATCAGGCCTTCTTCAATTTCAACGGAGTTCAATAGATCCCGGCCAAAACCGTCGCCGGCGCGGGCGGTTCGGCCGCGCCGGAAGCAATCGCCGGGTTCTAGGCGAAATCGCTTAAAATGAGGGTTCAATTGTGCCGAGTGATTATGTCCAAAGATCCCAAAGACCGACCCTACCTGACCCCCACCGAAGTGGCCAACTGGATGATGGTGTCGCCCATCACCGTGCGCGGCTGGGCGCAACGCAATCTGTTGCAGGCCGAGGTGACGCCGGGCGGCCACCGCCGGTTCCGCCGCGAAGAAGTCGAGCGCTTCGCGCGCCAGTGGAATCCGGCTGGCAACAAGGGGCCGCTGCGCGTACTGATCGTCGACGACGACATGGGCGTGGTGGGTTTCCTGCGCGAACTGATCGGCGGTGGTGACTACGACGTCGTGGTCGAGACGGCGCACAACGGTTTCGACGCCGGCTGCCTGGCGCAGAGTTTCATCCCAGACGTGATGTTGCTGGACCTGATGATGCCGGGCCTGAGCGGCACCGAGGTGTGCCGCCAGATCAAGCAAAGCGCGGGGCTGGACAGTGTGCGCGTGATCGCCATGAGCGGTTACTTGACGGCCGAGAACGAAGGCGAGCTGTTGGCGGCCGGGGCCGAGCGCTGCATCGCCAAACCCATAGACGGGGTGGCCTTGCTCAAGGCAATGGGCCTGGAGGTCTGACCGTCCAGCACCGCACGGCGCCCGCCGTGCTGTCGGCAGACCAGACGCAACGATGAATGGCGCGATAGGAGAACATGGTTAAGTACATCAGGCCGGCGCCGGCTCGGCACGATGGCCTCGCCGTGGCGCTGGCGCTGCTGGTGGCGCTGCTGATGCTGCTGCCCTGGGGCCAGGTTGACATTCCCTTCCGTCACTACCTGCCCCTGCATACGCTGCTTGAGTTTGCCTCCATCGTCGTCGCCTTTCTGGTCTTCGCCACGCTCTGGTACACCCCGTCCAACGCCGTTTCGGCTTCCTGGCTGCTGATCGCCGTCGCGCTATTTTCGGCCGGCTGGCTGGACCTGGCCCATGCGCTGTCGTTCCGCGGCATGCCGGACCTGATCACGCCGTCGACGGCGAAAAAATCCACGGCGTTCTGGCTGGCGGCCCGCCTCATCGTGGCGCTGACGCTGCTGGGCGTGAGTTTTTATCCGCATCTGCGGCGTCCCAGCCGGCTTGGCCGCTACGGCTTGCTGGCCGGCGCTGCCGCGCTCAACCTGCTGTTGCTGTGGAGCGTGTTCTGGCACGAGGCCGAGCTGCCCGGCGGAGGCGGCGCGATGGACTATTTCAGCCTGAAAAATATCCTAGAAGGCCTGGCGGCGGCGCTGCTGCTGCACAGTGCCTGGCGCTACCGGCGGCTGGCGCGCGGCGCCGGCGCCGACAGCCTGCGGCCGTTGTTCCTCGCCGCGTTGGCAGGGGCGCTAAGCGGGTTGCTGCTGATCAATCATGAAATCATGGCCGACCTGCGCAATCTGTTCGGCCACCTGTACAAGCTGCTCAGCTACGGCTTGCTGTTCCAGGCCATGTTCGTCGCCAGCGTACGCAAGCCCTACCACCAGTTGTCGCTGCAGGCCCATGCCCTGACCGAGACCAACGCCCAATTGCGCACACGCTCGCTGGCCTTGTCCTCGACAGCGATGCCGGTCTTCGTGACTGACCTGGTCGGCCGGGTGCAATGGCGCAACCGCGCCGCCTACGCACTGCTGCGCCAGGCCTTTCCAGGGCGCGCCGCGCGCCAGCAGTTCAAGTCGGCCTTGCTGGACAGTGATCCGGCCGCGCTGGCTGGCATGCGCGCTGCGCTCGCCAACGGCGTGCTCTGGCGCGGCCAAGTGCGGCTGGGCCAGGACGGCGGGCCGCGCCTGATCCTGGACTGTACGGCGACGCCGCTGCGCAACGACGGGGGCGCGGTGTACGGCTCGGTCATCACCGCCGAGGACGTCACCGAGCGCATCGCGGCGCGGCAGCGCTACAAGCGCGTGCTCGACACTGCCTTGGACGGCTTCTGGATCATCGGCGCGGACGGCTGGCTGCTGGAGGTCAACCAGGGTTACGCCAAGATGTCGGGCTACACGGTGGCGCAGCTTCTGCGGATGAACGTGGACCAACTGGAGGCGGCCGCCTTCACCCGCGACATCCCGCTGCGCATGACGCATCTCGCCAGTCAGGGGCAGTTGCGCTTGCAGAGCCGTCACCGCCACGCCGACGGCCACGAGTTCGTCGTCGAGATGTCGGCCACCCACGACCCCGCGACGGGCCACGTCTTCGTGTTCCTGCACGACCGCAGCGAGTACGAGGCGGCCGCCGCCGCCCGCTACGACCTGGAGCGGCAGCTGCTGCAGTCGCAGAAGATGCAGTCGCTCGGCCAGTTGACCGGCGGCATCGCGCATGATTTCAACAACGCGCTGACGGCCATTCTCGGCTACGCCAACCTGGCCCTGCGCCGCTGCCTGCCGGCCCAGCCAGGCAAGCTCGGCCCCTACCTGCGCGAAATCGTCGGCGCCAGCGAACGGGCCAGCGAACTGGTGGCCAAGATGCTGACCTTCGCGCGCATGCAGCCGGGCGCGCCAGCCGGACCGCTGGCGCCAGCCGGGGTGATCGCCGAGGTGCTGGCCATGCTGCGCCCGTCCATCCCGTCCGGCATCGCCCTGCACAGCCGCGTCGACGATCCGGCCTGCGTGCTGATGGCGGCCGGCGAGCTGCATCAGGTGCTGGTCAACCTGATCATCAATGCGCGCGACGCGATCGGCGAGCACGGCAGTATCGAGGTGCGGGTGCGCCGCCGCCTTCTCGACGGCCAGTTGTGCGCCGTCAGCCGGCGCCGGCTGGTGGGGGACTACCTGGCCATCGAGGTGCGCGACGACGGCTGCGGCATCGCCGCCGAGCATGTCGGGCGCCTGTTCGACCCCTTCTTCACCACCAAGGAGGTGGGCAAGGGCACCGGGCTGGGCCTGGCCATGCTGCAAAGCATACTGCGGCGCGCAGGCGGCCACGTGCTGGTCGAGACGGCGCCCGGCCGGGGCAGTTGCTTCCAGCTATTGTTTCCGGTCGCGGCGGCCACCGCCGGCGAGGCCGCCGTGGCCGGGCCGGCCGCCGTGTTCGACGGCGTGGCCGGGGCCGGCCAGCAGATATGGGTGGTCGACGACACGCCGGCCGTGGCCCGCTACATCGCCGAGCTGCTGGGCGACTGGGGCTACCGGGTGCGCCGTTTCGACGATCCGCTGCAGTTGCTGGCCGCCTTCCAAGCCACGCCGATGGCGGTCGACCTGGTGCTGACCGACCAGACGATGCCGGGCATCGGCGGCTTGGCGCTGGCCGCCGCGCTGCACCGCCTGCGTCCCGGCCTGCCGATCTTCCTGTGCACTGGCCAGCGCGCTGGCCTGGACGAGGCGGCGCTGTCGCGCTGCGGGATCCAGCGCTGCTTCGACAAGCCCATTTCCGGCGGCGCGCTGCTTCGGGCGGTCGCGCTGGCGCTGGTTTGAACGGCGGTGGCGCGCTGTCGCATCGGCGGGACATTAGTGATTAAACCGATTAAACCGCTCAAAACGATTGACTTACCTCAAGCTCCGCTATATATTTCCATCGGGAATCAAGTTGTTCCGTGCCTCATTTCGTGATGCCCGCGCGACCTGTATTGCCCGCGCCGCCAGTCCAGGCCGCCGGCGTCGCCTTCCCTCCCGCTGCGCCCGCGCGCCGACTACCGGTCGATGCCGGCAAACTGGCGGGACCCCACCGCAACTGGAGAGCTTGAATGAATATGAATGTGGGTACCCGGCTGAGCGCCGCCTTCTTGCTGGTGATTGTTTTGCTGCTGGGCATCACCCTGCAGGGGATCGCCGGCATGAGTTCCGTCAACGACAGCAGCGAATTGATCGTCAATGACCGCTACCGCAAGGTGACGATCGCCAACGCCGTCCTCGACGGCATCAACAGCACTGCGGTGGAGATGCGCAACCTGCTGATCCTCGAGGACAAGGCGCAGGCTGCCCAGGCGCTGGAACGGATGGCGCTCGCGCGCAAGCAGGTCACGGGCCAGTTGGCCACGCTGGAACGGGAACTGTCGACCGAGCAGGGCCGCCAGAGCCTCAAACGCATCCTCGACGCGCGGGCCCGCTACGCCGCCGGGCAACAGCGCTTCCTCGCGCTGCTGGCGGCGGACGACAAGGCGCAGGCCAGCGCCTTGCTGCTGTCGAGCGTGATGCGCGACCAGCAAGCCTACTTCGACGAGGTGCGCAGCCTGGTCAACCTGGTCGGTCAGCTGATGGAGAAGGCCGGCGAGCACTCGGTGCTGACCTACCACGCCAGCCGCAACTGGATGCTCGGCCTGGCGGCGCTGGCCACGCTGCTGGCCTGCGGCCTGGGCGTCTGGATCACGCGCGGCATCACCGGCCCGCTGCGCGGTGCCATGGCCGTCGCCCAAGCCATCGCCGGCGGCGACCTGCGCAGCCACATCAGGGTCAGCGGCGACGATGAGACGGCGCGCCTGCTCAAGGCGCTGCAGGAAATGAACGACAGCCTGCAACGCATCGTCGGGCAAGTGCGCAGCGGCACCGACACCATCAACGCCGCCGCCAGCGAGATCGCCGACGGCAACCTGGACCTGTCGGCGCGCACCGAGCAGCAGGCCAGTTCGCTGGAGGAGACGGCAGCCGCGATGGAGCAGCTGACCAGCACGGTGCAGCAAAACGCCGACAGCGCGCGCCAGGCGAGCGCGCTGGCCGCCGGCGCCAGCGCGGTGGCCAGCAAGGGCGGCGCCGAGGTGGCCCGGGTGGTCGACACGATGGCTTCGATCAACGCCTCGTCGCAGAAGATCGTCGACATCATCAGCGTCATCGAGGCGATTGCCTTCCAGACCAACATCCTGGCGCTGAACGCCGCTGTCGAGGCGGCGCGCGCCGGCGAACAGGGCCGCGGCTTCGCCGTGGTGGCAGCGGAGGTGCGCGGCCTGGCCCAGCGCAGCACGGCGGCGGCCAAGGAGATCGAGTTGCTGATCCGCGACTCGGTCGAGCAGGTCGAATGCGGCAACCGCCTGGTCAGCGACGCCGGCCGCACCATGGCCGAGGTGGTGGCCAGCGTGCACCGGGTCAGCGACATTATGGGCGAGATCAGCGCCGCCGGCGTCGAACAAAGCGCCGGCATCGCCCAAGTCAACGAGGCGATCGCCCAGATGGATGCGGTGACCCAGCAGAACGCCGCGCTGGTGGAGGAGGCGGCTGCCGCCGCCGCCAGCCTGCAGCAACAGGCGCGCGGCCTGTCCGCGACGGTTGGCGTGTTCCGCACCGAGGACGGTACGCCGGCGCCCCTTGCCACAGCCCCGGTTCCGGCGCGCCGCCACAGCGCAGGGGTCGCGCCGGCCTCCGTCAAGGCCCGTTTGCGCCGGTCCGCCGCCGTCGACGAGTGGGAAGCATTCTGAGTCCGGTCTGAACGGATCGCCTGCGGCGCCGGTGCCGGCGCGGCCAACTGGAACAATGGGAACGAGCATGGTCGCTAGGGGCGCCATCAATCAATCGGGGATGCCGGCTGCGCCGGCCACGGACTGGCTCGGCTGCGCCGCGAGCATACTCGACCAACTGTGTGTGGGCGTGGTCGTGACCGACGGTGCGCTGCGGGTGCTGGCCATCAACGGCCGAGCCCGTGCCATCTGCGGCCTGGCCGGCGCGCTGGAGCCGGCCGGCCTGGCGCTGGCCACCCTGCTGCCCAGCGCACCGCTGTGCGCGCGCGCGCAGGTTTTGCTGGCCGGCGGTGCCGCGCCGTCTGCCATGGCCGTGGCCATCGGCGGGCGCTGCCTGAACGCCAGCTTCGCCGTGGTCGATATCGGCGCCATCGGCGCGCGACTGCTGCTCAGCTTGGACGACGGCATCCGTGGCGAGGAGCAGTGCCAGGAGTCGTGTTCGCCGGCGGCGCATTACCGCAACCAGGCAGCGCTACTCGACAAGGCCACCGACGCCATCATCGTGCGCGACATGGACGACCGCGTGGTGTTCTGGAACATGGGCGCGCAGCGCCTGTACGGTTGGCGCGCCGCCGAGGTGCTGGGCGCGCCGGGCGCCGCCGCGATGTACGACGATCCGGCCGAGCTGCAGGAGATCAAGCGGCAAGTGCTGGCGCAGGGCAGCTGGCGTGGCGAGCTGGTGCAACTGCGCCGCGACGGCGGCCGCTTCACCGTCGAGAGCCAGCGCACGCTGGTGCGCGACGGCGCCGGCCGGGCCCAGTCCGTGTTCATCATCAACACCGACATCAGCCAGCGCAAGGAGCAGGAGGCGCGGATCCGCACGATGGCCCTGTACGACAGTATGACCGGGCTCCCCAACCGGCGCATGTTCATGCAGCACATGCGCCAGGCCCTGGCCGATGGCGCGCGCAACGACGATACCCTGGCCCTGTTGTTCCTGGACCTGAACCGCTTCAAGGAAATCAACGACACGCTGGGCCACGACGTCGGCGACCAGGTGCTGATCGGCGTGGCGCAGCGCTTCCAGGCGGCCCTGCCGGGCGAGCAGTTGCTGGCCCGGCTGGCCGGCGACGAGTTCGTCGTCATCGCCGGCTCGGCCAACGCGGCCACAGCGGCCCGCCTGGCCGGCCGCCTGCTCGACGCCTTGCGCCTGCCGGTGGCGGCGAGGGGCCACAGCTTCCCGCTCAGCGTGAGCATCGGCACCGCCCTGTTCCCCGAGGACGGGCGCAGCGTGGAGGAACTGCTCAAGCACGCCGACCTGGCGATGTACCGCGCCAAGGCCCAGGGCGGCGGCCACCAGGCTTACCGGCCCGACATGAGCGCCGGCCTGGACAAGCGCATTGAAATGGCCAGGCGGCTCGGCCTGGCCATTGAGGCCGGCACGCTGGAACTGTACTACCAGCCCAAGGTACGGCTCAACAGCGGCGCCGTCGACGGCGCCGAGGCGCTGCTGCGGTGGCACGACGCGGACTGGGGCGCGGTCAGTCCGGCCACCTTCATCCCCATCGCCGAGGCGCGCGGTATGATAGTGGCGCTGGGCAATTGGGTGTTGCGCGCCGCCTGCCGCCAGATGGCCGCCTGGCGTGCTGCCGGCCTGGTGTTTCCGGGCCGCTTGGCGGTCAACCTGGCGGCCCGGCAGCTGGCCGGCGCCGACGCGGCCGGGCAGATCCTGGCCATCGTCGAGCAGGCCGGCCTGAGTCCCGACTGCTTCGAACTGGAACTGACCGAAAGCGGCCTGATGGACAACGTCGAGCACGCCATCGGCGTGATGGCGACCCTGAAGGCGGCCGGCTTCACCGTGTCGATCGACGATTTCGGCACAGGCTACTCCTCGCTATCCTACCTGAAGCGGCTGCCGGCCGACACGCTCAAGATCGACATCTCTTTCGTGCGCGACATGCTCAGCGACCGCCAGGACTACACCATCGTCACTACCATCATCGGCATGGCCCGCAACCTGCAACTGCGCACCGTGGCCGAGGGCGTGGAGCACGCGGCCCAGGCCGAGGCGCTGCTGGCGCTGGGCTGCGACGATGCGCAGGGCTACTATTTTTGCCGGCCGCTGCCGGCCGCCGCGTTCGCCGAGCAGTGGTTGGGGCACCCCCGCGCCTGAGCGGTGCCACGCCGGTGCCTCCGCCGGCGACGCCTAAATAAGCAGATTCTGGAGGAAGGGAGGACATAGCATGGGTGCCGGCTCCGCTCCTTGACTTTTGCACCTGCCTGCCACGAAGCGGTGGCGAGCGCGCCGCCACTATTTACTCGCTGATCGGTACGGCCAAGTTCTACGGGGTTGACTCCGAGGCTTGGCTGCGCCACGTGCTGACTAATTTCGCTGATTCCCCGGTCAATCGGGTTGACGACTTCCTGGCCTGGAACTGCGCCGCGCAGCTTCCCTCGTCTTAAACAACACGCAGCATCCCATAGTTGTGATGCCATCGTCTAGCAAATCAAGGCGAGGCTCGAGATGGCTTTGGCTTTACACTTACCAGGATCACGCTTGTCATCATTGTTCCTGGTCGACGATGGTGCTGCGATCAATGTCGCGTCGACGATGGTTTCTTGGCTTCGTCTAGTATCCATTGAGCAAACGCTTTTATTGGCTCCCCGCTCAATCCGATCGACTCAGGAAGCACGAGACAGAAGGTTTTGGAAATTGCTTTTCCCTCTGGCCATGGAGCGACCAACCGTCCTTGAGCAAGTTCGGTTTCAACGTAGAGGCGCGGTACTAACGCAACACCGAGGCCAGCCAACGCTGCTTCGATCAACATCGCATGAAGATCGTAGCGTGCACCAATCGCTGGATTGGTCAGAGGGATTCCAGTCTCTTCGGAGTAGCGTTGCCAAGCCTCGGGGTTCTGTCGCCGGTGCAGGCGCGGCAGGTTATCCAGTACGGTTGTGCCTTCGTTTCCTGTCAGAATTTCTGGATGGCAAATCGGAACCAACACCTCATCCAAAAGGTGGTGAGTCCTCATTCCCGTCCAGGCCGGATGCTCGAAATGGATTGCGGCATCGAACCCGCTGCCGGCAAGTACGAAGGGTTCCATGCGTTCGGCAAGATGCACAGTGATGTTCGGATGCTTCTGCTGGAATTGTGACAAGCGAGGAATGAGCCACCGCATCGCGAAAGTCGGGATGACGGCTATGTCGAGGCTTGCACCATCGACTGGCTGGCCCATCAGGTACTGGCTGTCTCGTTCCAGCCGGTCGAGCGACTCGCGCACTTGCGCCGCATAGCGTTCCCCGTTGGGCAACAGCCGGACGCGATTTCCGACTCGCTCAAACAACAGCACGCCGAGAAAGGCTTCCAGTCGGCCAATCTGACGGCTGATGGCCCCTTCCGTCAGTGACAACTCCGCCGCCGCTCGGGCGAAACTGCCATGGCGGGCGGCGGCCTCGAATGCCATCAGTGCAGCGTTGCTGGGGATCTTCCTGCGCATGAGAGTTCCTGATACAGAGCCAGGCATTGGCTCACCTTGATTTTTAATCATGGAAGCATACCAAAAAATCGATTTATACGGCGAAATTCAGGTCGCATAATGACTGGACATCAACAAGGAACACCGGCGCGCAACGCTGCCGGTCACGAATGATCTTATGATTTATACAGTCGAATGCAGCTTTGCCGATCCAGCCAGTGAAGCAGAGTGGAATCATTTCTACAGTCTGGAAAAACTGCCCGCACTCATTTCAGTGAGCGGGTTCCATACCTCGCAGCGCTTCAAGGCCTTGAACGCCGGATGCCCTGTCTACCTCGCCATGCATACGATCGACGATCTCGATGTACTTCATGGAGATGAGTATCGCCGGAAAGGCGGTGGCAATTTCGCGCGCTGGCAGCAGCACATCAGCGACTGGCACCGCAATCTCTATGGCGGCCTTGACCGCGCACCGGCCATCGGTCAAGACGAACATCTGGTGACGAGTACAGTCGGCCCGGCGCCGCTTATCGAAATGGGCTTCATTCCTTATCGGATGCAAGCTGTCGCATTGGAGAGGTTCCCTGAACATCGATGGATCGCGAAGATGGGGCCCTCTGTTGACCTCGGCACGGAACATCTTCCGAAAGGCGTCCATCTGTATGCGCCTATGACCGGCCAATTGACGAGTGGCAGTGACATCGTTCTCCAAATCTCGCGGTAGAGCCAAATGCCCAACGTTACGATTTTCATACCAAGCGAAAAGATGCCGTCGGATGGAAATCTGGCGGAACTCACCGATCAATGCACCCAGCTTTGCACAGAGATGCTTCAAGCTGCGCTGGCGAACGTACACATCATCTATGTTGGAGTCCGTCATGGCCGGGGGAATTATCAGGCATATGCAGAAATCAAATACCGCCTTGAGCCGTTCAGGACGAAACCCGTCATGGATTTCTTTATGGAAAAACTGGATGGCATCATCAAAGGAAATACCGGCCTTACTGCACGCATCCGTTGCTTTGGCTACGTGGCCCCGGCCATTCATGCACGCAACTGATTATTATTAGATAGGAGTACGGCAATGAATCACACGCAATTTCCAAGCCAGCAGATTGGGGAGTTTTCGATCACGGCCATCAGTGACGGATACCTTTCCGCCAGTCTGGATTTACTCTCCAATATCGATTTATTGGATGCGTCAAAGTTGCAGCAAGACGCAGGTGTGAACGACCCCTCTTCCATTCATATCAACTGCTATTTGGTTCGCGGCCGGGGCCGCACAATTTTGATTGATGCAGGTGCAGGTGGATTCAAGCAATGGGGTGGCAAGCTGAAAGTGAATCTTGCACTGGCTGGTGTACAACCCTCCGACATCGACACGATTCTTCTGACACATGCACATCCCGATCACGTCGGGGGGCTGCTTGATTCGTCAGGAGAAGCAGCCTTTCCCGATGCGGAGTTAGTGATCCACCAGCATGAGGTTTCTTTCTGGGAAGACGATAGCAATCTCAGCCGAGCCAGTGAGCGTGCTCGCGGAAACTTTCTGTTTGCTCGGAAGGTGTTTGACCAGTATAGGGAAAAAATGCGCCTGTTTACCGATAATGAAGTTCTCCCAGGTATTATTGCCATGCCCCTACTGGGGCATACCGCAGGGCATTCTGGTTATCGCATCGAATCCGCTGATCGCAGCCTGTTGATCTGGGGGGATATTGTTCATTTCCCTCAAATCCAGATTGCGCGTCCCGACGTATCCATTGCATTCGATCAAGATCCGCTGCTTTCGGCCAAAACACGTTCAAAACTGCTGGATGTGGTCAGCTCGGACAACATCCTCATCGCCGGCATGCACCTTGGCGAACTCGGCTTCGCGCGCATCCAACGCAAAAGCAATCTCTACAGGATAGCCTACGAAGCTTAGCGGCCAGTACAGATGCCTGCGATGCGCCAAGCCGTCCATTGTCAAAATACAGTGTCCATTCCTCATTCAGCGGCCAGAAAAGATATCTTGTGACAATGGGCACAGTACGGGTTAGAAGTTTGCGGAGCGCATCGCTTATCGTTCCCGCTATCGGTTCCTCAGCAAGCCGCATGCCGCGCTCCGGCAGGAACGTCATTTGCCAGTCGAGAAAACCTTGCGACAGCATTTCACAACCTCCTTTAATGAGGCCAAATTGCTTACCAAATGTTCCAAATTGACGTACATGCATCAGGCGGCTCTCAAGAGCGGTTATGGAATCATGCAAAAGGTCCGCTTTTGGCCGGTAGTGGCCTATTGACGTTGCTTCAAATTGTCAGCCGATACCAGTTAGCAATATTTTTTAACTCGTTAGCAGCTCCAAATTTCTTTGCTGCTGGTTGCAGTGAAATCAACACTTCCGCCACACCCGATGGAG
>JAEAMG010000372.1_pt1 | contig 56299 bp, 39 predicted proteins | sample 8958741 | NCBI WGS metagenome assembly JAEAMG01 (sample SAMN16933256, study PRJNA681125) | bioreactor sludge metagenome | isolation source: anaerobic bioreactor treating anionic surfactant - SDBS | place: India: Bengaluru | collected 2019-02-28 | reverse complement strand
TTCGCCTTTACAATATAAAGACGATTAGAAATAAGTTCACCCTAGTAGCTTTTGTAATTAATTTATATAAAATAAAAAATAAAATACAGGTAGGTAATCCTTCAGTTGCATCCGCATCACTTTCAACGCATTTGAAATATGATACTCAACGCCCTTAGTTGTAATGTGAAAAGTTTCGGCTATTTCTCTATTAGTTTTATTTTCAAATCGACTCATCTCGAATATTTTACGAGTTTGCGGAGGTAATTTTGCAATCGCCTCATTAATCAGGCTCTCTAACTCTCTTGACAAAAGGGTATCTGGAATACATGTTTCAAGAGATGATATTCTTATTTCTAGATCATTCATTCCAAACTCATTAATTGAATTTAATGCCTCTTCACGTATAACCTGATGTTTAAGATAATCCAGAGATTTGTTCTTTAATATTTTAAGTAATAATACTTTGGGATAGACAACGTCTTCATTTTTCATAAACTCCCATAGTTTTATCAAGGATTCTGAAGCTATATCTTCAGCCGCCTGATCATCGTGAACATACGACTTAGTAAACAAAAAAGATTTCTTGTAATAAGTTGAGTAAAGTATATTAAAATTTATCTTATTGTTTACTTCCATAGGAATCAGAAAAGTGGAAAAAACCACATTAATTTCAAATAATAGTTATTAAACTACAAAAATACAAAATATCATCAATTAAATGGTTTTTAAATAAATATAATTCAAATTTTACAGCTCAATAATAAAGATACAAATACAAATATCAAAATTTACTAAACAATAACACTAAAGCAAGAACTATCTCAACATATAATTTTAAAATAACTTTGAAAAAAATTCATATTCAAAAGAAAAAGAAAGGTTACAGCTCAATTGAACTGTAACCTTTCTTTTTCTTTTGAATGATTGCTGATCCGATATATTTATCCTCACAAGGGTATCGATGCAATTATTCTATTTGTTGCTCCAATGTTGCTTTTTACAAAATCTCCAGCGGCAGCTCCGGCGGCTTCAAGTAAATCACGATAGGTAGAAAGTTCTTCCATTTTGGATTCGAAAGTCTTTTCATCTGTTATTGAAAATGCGCCTCCTACCTGCAACAAATCTCTAGCCTCTTTAAACTTCTGATACTTCGGTCCGAATATCACTGGTATTCCATAAACAGCAGCTTCCAAAACATTGTGGATACCTGCACCAAAACCACCTCCGATATAGGCTAAATCTCCATAACGATAGATAGAAGACAATAAACCGAAACTATCTACTATAAGACAAGATTTTCCTTTAATATCTTTTTCCGTTGCCTCAGACAAACGAATAGAGGGTCGTTTTAACATTGATTCAATATGCATCAGGTGATCTTTATGGATCTCGTGTGGAGCAATAATAAGTTTCAACTCCGGATGCTCATTGAAATAATTCAGATAAACCTCTTCATCCTGTTGCCAGGAGCTTCCGGCTACCATCGTTAACTGATTGTCGGATCTGTTATTATTAACAAACAGGTCGACCATTGGAACTTGCTTAGTGTTCTTATACACGTCTTGTACCCGATCAAAACGAGTGTCTCCGAAGACAGAAACATTCGTAACACCATACTTCGAAAGCAATTCGCGCGATGCATCATCCTGTACAAAAATATGAGTGAAATAAGAAAGGACCTTTCTGTACATTCCTCCATACCATTTGAAAAACAGTTGCTCTTTCCTGAATATGGCTGAAACGATATATACCGGAATATTGCGTCTTTTCAGTTCACTTAAATAATTATCCCAAAACTCGTACTTTATAAATATCGCCATCACAGGTTTTGACAGGTCAAGGAACTTCTTAACCCGGTATGGGGTGTCGAACGGAAGATAACATACCACATCGGCCCCTCCGTAATTTTTTCTTACCTCATAACCCGAAGGAGAGAAAAAAGTAAGCAGAATCTTATACTCAGGATGTTCTGCCTTAATCTTCTCAATTAAAGGGCGTCCTTGTTCAAATTCGCCCAATGAAGAGGCATGAAACCAAATATACTTCGCATTCCGGTCTATCTTCTCCCGAAGAATTCCGTTCGTTTTCCATTGGCCTAAACGCATTAATCTGGCCTTTTTATGAAAAGGAGAAATCAATTCAATAAAAAATGCGTAAAGGTGGATGATAAGACTATACATATCTTATATACTTGTTATTTTAATATTTCAATAGCACGTTGCAAACGGGCAATAGTCTCCTCCTTGCCCAAGGCTTCTGTAATATTGAAAATATGCGGTCCTTTGGACTCTCCCACCAATGCCAGGCGAAATGCATTCATTATATTTCCTAAATGGTACTGATTCTGTTCAATCCATCCCTTTACAATCTCTTCCGTATTCTCTACTCCGAAATCATCTACAGTACGCAATACTTCGATAAGTTCTGTCAACTGGGCTGACGAATTATCTTTCCAACGCTTCTTTACCGTTTTCTCATCGTATGAAAGCGGTGCTACAAAGAAGAATGCCGACTGATCCCAAAGTTCTTTGACAAAGTTTACGCGTTCTTTCATTAATGAAACAACCTTTTCTACATAAGAGGAGCAAACTTCAATTCCATTTTCTGCCAGGACTGGTTGAAATAATGCCGCTAACGTTGCGTTATCTTTTTTCTGTATATATTGATGATTAAACCATTTTCCCTTCTCATAATCGAACTTGGCTCCACTTTTACTACAGTGTTCAAGTGAAAACAATTTAACCAGCTCATCCATAGTTAAAATTTCCTGGTCATTTCCCGGATTCCAGCCTAATAACGCAAGGAAGTTGACAACTGCTTCAGGCAAATACCCGCTTTCTCTGTATCCTGAAGAGATATCTCCGCTCACAGGATCTTTCCATTCCAAAGGAAATACGGGAAAACCTAATCGATCGCCATCCCGTTTACTTAACTTTCCATTTCCTTCAGGTTTAAGCAATAACGGAAGATGAGCAAAGGCAGGCATTGTATCTGTCCATCCCAGGTAGCGATACAACAATACATGTAATGGTGCACTGGGAAGCCATTCTTCACCGCGAATCACATGAGTGACTTCCATTAAATGGTCGTCTACTATATTGGCCATATGATAAGTGGGAAGTTGATCTGCTGATTTATATAAAACTTTATCATCCAATACAGAAGAGTTGATGATCACTTCTCCACGTATCAGATCGTTTACAACAATATTTTCATTGGGCTCGATCTTAATCCTGACCACATACTGATTACCTGCCGCGATCAATGTGTTGGTCTCTTCAGCTGATAAAGTAAGTGAATTACGCATCTGCAGACGGGTAGAAGCGTCGTACTGAAAGTTGGCAATAGCGTTTCTTTTTTCTTCCAACTCTGACGGAGTATCAAATGCGATATATGCCAAATCGTTGCTTATAAGCTGATCTACATACTGCTTATATATCTCCTTACGCTCACTTTGACGATATGGACCGTAATTTCCACCAAAGCCTACTCCTTCATCAAATTTAATACCCAGCCATGTTAATGCCTCTATGATATAATCTTCTGCTCCAGGCACAAATCGTTGAGAATCTGTATCTTCGATACGAAGGATTAAATCACCGCCATTTTGTTTAGCAAATAAGTAATTGTATAAAGCTGTACGTACGCCACCAATATGTAATGCACCTGTGGGGCTTGGCGCAAAGCGAACTCTAACTTTTCTTTGGGACATAATGTTCTTGTATTGTTATAATAATTGGGCAAAAGTAGACCTTTTTTTTCTCATAGTAAACTTTTTTATGTACATTTCGCCATAAAATATGTACTTTTGACCAGAAATAACGAACAATATGACAGTAAAAAACTTCAAAATACCTTCTGCAGTTTACTTTATTGTAACCGCTCTGCTTATTGCCTACTTCTTTCCCAGAGAGGGGAAATTCAGATACCAATTTTTTGAAGGAAAGCCCTGGAAATACGGACTTTTGACTGCGCCCTCCAATTTTCCTATTTACAAGACAGATAAAGAGGTAGCACTGGAAAAAGACAGCGTTCTTAAAGATTTCAAGCCCTATTACAAGATTAACCGTACCATAGAGGCTGCACAAAAAGAAAAGCTTAGAAAAGACTATGCAACAACGTTGAAACATATTGCCGGATCTTCCTACATGCAATATGTAGAACACTCTTTATCTAATCTGTATGCCAGAGGAATTGTATCCTACGAATCACTGAATCAACTTAATAAGGATAATTATGCTGAAATAAATGTAGTTGAGAACAATGTTTCGAAAGCTCACTTTGTAAGTGATTTATTTACGGTTAAAACGGCTTACGAATTTATTATCAACAATTGCCCTCCCCGATTAGACAAGAAAGTACTTAAAGCTTGTGATATAAATAATTATCTGGTGGAGAATGTGTCTTACGACAGCACAATGACTGCCAGAGTAAAGGATGAACTGTTACAAAATGTATCTCTTGCATCTGGAATGGTACAAGCTGGCGAACGTATTGTTGACCGTGGAGAAATTATTGATGGATATACTTACAATGTGTTACGGTCGTTAAAGATAGTGTACGAAAATAAGACAGGAGGTAATCAGCGGATGGGAATGATCCTCGGAGGACAGTTTGTTCTTGTGATGGGAATCATGCTATGTATGTGGTTGTACTTGTGGTCTTTCCGTGTAAAGATTTTTCATAATCAGCGTAGTGTTATATTCTTGTTATTAACAATTATTGTACCATGTTTGCTTACGGAATTCTGCGTTACCTATGGCTTATTTAACGTATATATTCTTCCGTATGCAATTGCCCCCATTGTAGTTCGTACATTTTTTGATTCGCGAACAGCCTTATTCATGCATCTGGTAACCATTCTTTTGTGTTCGTTAATGGTTCCTTTTCCTCATGAGTTCCTTCTACTACAGACGGTAGCAGGTATGGTAGTTACGTTTAGTCTGAAAGAGTTGTCTGAAAGATCACAGTTAATCAGATCATCCTTCTTTATTTTTATAGCTTATGTTATAATATACTTAAGTCTGGCGGTTTATCAGGAAGCTGATTTCCAGAAAATAAACTGGATGATGCTGCTTTATTTCGGTATTAATTTTATACTGCTCACTTTTGCCTACTTATTGGTTTACATGTTAGAGAAAACCTTTGGATATGTATCCAGTATAACTTTGGTCGAATTATCAAATATCAATAATCCACTGTTAAAAAGTCTGTCGGAGACTTGTCCGGGAACTTTTCAACACTCCCTGCATGTTTCTATTCTTGCAGCTGATGCCGCATCCAGAGTTGGTGCGAATTCTCAATTGGTGCGTACCGGAGCATTGTATCACGACATAGGTAAGATGAGTAATCCGGCATTCTTTACTGAAAACCAAAGCAGTGTTAATCCACATGAAAAATTATCACTTGACGAGAGTGCACAAATTATTATCAGTCACGTTACTGAAGGTGTTAAAATTGCAGAGAAAGCAATGCTACCTAAAGCAATAATTAATTTTATACGAACTCATCACGGAAATGGTAAAGCGAAGTACTTTTACAATTCGCTAAAAAATCTCAATCCTGATCAGGAAATTGATGAAAGTCTGTTTACCTATCCGGGACCGAATCCCTTTACCAAGGAAACGGCCATACTTATGATGGCCGATGCCGTGGAAGCTACATCCCGCAGTTTAAAAGAGTACACTGAAGAAAATATTAAAGAAGTTGTAAACCGGATCGTCGAAGGGCAAATAGCCGATGGTCTGCTTAGAAATACGCCTCTTACCTACCGTGATGTGGAGACAATTAAAAATGTATTTTGTGAAAAATTAAAAACAATGTACCATACAAGAATCAGTTATCCCGATTTGAAGAAATAGCTTCCAGTAATCCGGTGCAGGCATCTTCTAAAAGATCAAGTACCAGTTCAAACCCCTCAGCACCACCATAGTATGGATCAGGAATATGATCGTATGTATGTGTACTTAAATATTCAGACATGCGATGTATTTTGGCCGAAGATTCCAAATCAGGAGCTAGTTTCTTTAAATCCTGGATGTTTCGGTCGTCCATTCCTATGATAAGATCAAAATTATAAAAATCGTCTATTTTTACGGGACGGGATCTTGAATCCAATGTATAGCCTCTTTTAGAAGCATGCTTCCTCATACGGGGATCGGGAAGCTCTCCTTGATGAATGCCAAGTATTCCAGCCGAATCAATCTCTATTTCATGTTCTAAACCGGACTCTTTAACCAGCTTTTTCATCACACCTTCTGCTGAAGGAGAGCGACAAATATTTCCTAAACAGACAAACAGTAATCTTAATTTTTCTTGTTTCATACGTATGCAAACTTTTAATAAATAAAGGGCATGTAACCCACTTCAATTTCATAAATAAACCATTATGCCGGATCAACATCAAAATGCACCAATAACTGCTTGTAAGCAGAATTCATCTGCATTTCATGTTGTACCGCTTCAAGCAGCTTCCGAACAGGAGATATATTGGCCGAAATTTCTATTTTTAGAACAATTTTCTTAATATGTAATGATTGAACTCTTGTAACTGGGGGAGAAACCGGTCCTAAAACCCTGTCACCCAGTTTTTCTCTCAGTTTAGCCGCAAATAATAGAGATTGTTCTTGCAATACAGCTTCATTACGGCTTCTTAGAACTACAACAATTAGTCTGTAATATGGCGGATAGCGGAACATGCTTCGCTCGGTTAATTGCATCTTTGCCATTTCCTGATATGCAAAACGCTGTACCATTTGAATTAATGGATGCTCTGGTTGAGTGGTTTGAAGAATAACAGTACCCGATTTATCTCTTCTTCCAGCACGTCCGCTAACTTGAACCATCAATTGATACGCACGCTCGTGAGCACGAAAATCCGGATAATTTAGTAAGCTGTCAGCATTAATAATTCCGACTACACTTACATTTCCAAAATCCAACCCTTTAGAAACCATTTGAGTTCCTATGAGTATGGATATTTTTCCTCCATCAAAGTCATCGATAATCCGCTCGTATGCCGTACGGGTTCTGGCAGTATCAAAATCCAGGCGACCAATTTTAGCCGCAGGAAACAAAGATGCAATCTCTTCCTCAACCTTCTCTGTACCCACTCCCATCATCTTCAGGTCTGACTCCCTGCACTCCGGACAAACCGGAGGGAGTTGATATGTATAGCCGCAATAGTGGCAAACCAGCTGGTTCCGAAATTTATGAAAAGTAAGACTTACATCACAATTCACACAATGGGGTACCCAACCACAGGATTTACATTCAATTACCGGAGCAAACCCCCGTCGGTTCTGGAAAAGAATAACCTGTTCATCGTTATTCAAAGCTTCGGTTATCTTATCAATAAGTATAGGCGAAAAAAGAGCATCTTTCATTATCTTCTTCCGCTTCAGTTCTTTTACATTTACAGGAATAATCTGAGGCATCAGGGTATTTCCATAACGTAAATTTAAAGAAACCAGACCATACTTACCAGTCAACGCATTGAAATATGAATCGAGTGAAGGTGTTGCAGAGCCCAGAAGGGTTTTCGCTCCATGCATATTTGCGAGCATTATTGCAGCGTTTCGTGCATGGTAACGAGGCGCAGGATCCTGCTGTTTATATCCGGGTTCATGTTCTTCGTCTACGATAACAAGTCCCAAATCATAAAAAGGGAGAAATAATGAAGATCTTACACCCAATATAAGTAGCGGTTTTTTTTCTGCCCGCAACTTATTCCACACTTCCACACGTTCGTTGTCGGAATATTTTGAGTGATATACAAGTAATTTATCTCCAAATACCTTCGCAAGTCGATTGGTAATCTGTGTTGTAATCGCTATCTCAGGCAAAAGATACAACACCTGTCTGTTTAAAGATAAAACTTCCGATATCAACCGTATATATATTTCTGTTTTACCGCTTGAAGTAATACCGTGTAGTAAACAAACATCTTTTATTTTAAACGATTCATGAATATCAGCATAAGCTTTTTCCTGATCAGGAGATAAAGGCTGCGGCGGTTGCAATCTGGATATATGAACTTGCAATCTACCAACCTCCTTATCGTAGTATTTCAAAATTCCTCTTTTAACAAGCCCATCCAGCACAGATACACTGCATTCACTTTGCTGTAAAAGCTCTTTTTTTGTAACCTCTGTGGCTAAGGTAGGGTTTAGAATATGACTTAAATCCAGGTAAGCAACAAGTAAAAGTTCTTGTTTATGTGCCCTTTTTAGTAGATCAAATGCTTTTTGCAAAGCATCATGGCCTCTATATTCGTCAGAAAGAGAAACATAGGTCTCCAATTTGGGTGCAAATCCTTTTTTCAATTCTTCCTGTACCTCTACTGCTCCGTAAGTTAGCAAAACGGACAATGTGGAAACAACATTACGAAGACCGGTTTTCTTTTCCAGCTCGGATACAGTTAATTTCTGACCATCTGAAAATGCATCCAACACCGCTTGTTCGGCTGGTCTCAAAGGGAATTGGGCTTCAAAATCTTTGATACAAGAAACGGCTGTTTCACTTTCCAATTTAAGGCCGGAAGGTAAAGCTGCCTTGTACACATCGCCCAACTTGCACAAATAATACTCCGAAAGCCATTGCCAGAAGCGCAATTGAGGTCTGCGTAAAACCGGACTGGCATCCAATAATGCATAGATTTCTTTAACTTCAAGTGTAGATTGGGGTTGTCTGTTATGAACTTCCAACACAATCGCAGTGTAATACCTTCTTTTTCCAAAATGGACAATAACCCTACATCCGGCAACAAGTGCAGCCTGCATATCCTGAGGGATGCGATACGTATAGCTGTTGGCAAGAGAAAGAGGGAGAATTACATCTGCGTATTTCATTTTTTCTATCATAGAGAGTTCAAAATAACAAAAAAAGCCGGACTTCTGAAAGTCCGGCTTCCTGAATATTTGTTTGTTAGAACAGAATTGCAGCAGTTATTGACCAAGTACGGTTTTTTCCGTCATTTAGATCACCTAATCCAACTTTATTTACACTATAATTATCAGTCAGCCCAATACCATAATTTACACCAACCTGTAAATGGTTCAACAACTCTACCCCGGCACCCAGATTGACTCCCGCTCCAAAAGATTTTGCCTCAATCTGTGATTCAATTAAATCCCACTTTTTATCGCCTCCAGCACGAAAACTTAAATAGGGACCTGCGGCAACATACAATTTTGCTACAGAAACACCCGTTTTCCACTTTAAATTTACAGGAACGTCAATATAATCCGTCTTCATGCTTTCATCCTCAAACTCGAGACCTTTCTGAGAGTAAAGCACTGCAACATCAATACCTAACCCTGTAACAGGAATCATCGCCTCAATCATTGGTCCAATGTGATAACCTGTCACATTGTTCGGATCTATAACATCATCACTAAAGTGGACCGAAGCTATATTCACTCCACCCTTCACCCCAAATTTCACTTGTGCATTTAATGGAGCATATAATACTCCAAGCATAAGGGCTACAAATACTAACACAATTGACTTTTTCATCATAAACTTTTTTCTTGGTTTCACATGCAAATAAAAGCACTTTTCACTTAGAAAACAAATGAAAAACATTAAGAGTTCAAACAATAAAGAAAGCACAAATCTGATACGCTGCTCACACGTATACAAATTCATGCTTCTTTTCTAATTATTATGGCAGATAATTAAAAACTTGCATAAAGCACAATTCAAGAAACAACAGGGAATCTGTAATAACGATATGATGGTTCATATGTTTCAGTAGCCTTTCCTCGAAGCTTTTGAAATTGTGTGCAAAGCAGGTCTTCTGACTTACTTCCATATCCGAAGCCTTCCCGTTAAATAAAAACAGTGGCGATCAATCCGGTATGTTATGAAGTTTACAGCAGCGGGACTGTCCGGGATTTACACCCGATTCCCTTTTAATCCTCCCCGAGAATACGGTTATGGAACATTGCGTTACAAAGATGGTAAATATTTGCGAATCGATAAAGCAAATCATATAAATTGAATTTATCGACTCATAGAAAATACCAATTAATAGGTATCAGATTTCTCATTTTATGCTTTTCAGCATATTTCAGGTCTATATTTTCATTATTTAAGGTGATTGCATGATCATTTCAAACTTGTGAAATTTGCATAAAAAATTTAATGTAACAATTTTATATATGAGAAAGACTAAAATCACAACTTTGATTCTAACGCTTCTGATCGTCTGCAGCGCTTTCGGCAAAGACGCACTGGTTCCTTTAATTAAAGGACGGGTTGTCGACGAAAAAGGACAACCGCTGCCTGCAGCTGCTGTATATATTGAAGGATCTATGGTTGGCACAACGACCGATAATGACGGATCATTCTTCTTTAATCAGATCCCATCGGGCAAAAGACAAGTAACAGCCCGTTTTATAGGATATAAACAACAGACTCTTGAAGCACAGGTTGCAGATGGCAGACCTGCCGTTTTGCACTTCGAGCTTATTCCAGATGTTAACGAATTGACAGACATCGAGGTATTTGGAGTAAGAGAAAAACAACCCGAAAAACTAAATGCAGTAACTCGTTTACCCCTTCGTCCGAGTGAACAAATACAAAGTATCTCTATTATATCCAACAAGGTAATCGAAGAGCAGGGTAATATGACCATTACTGATGCTGTACGAAACGTTGTGGGGGTTACTCAATTCGCCTCTTTTGGTAACGCGCAGGAAAGTCTGTCAACCAGAGGGTACAGAGGAATCCCAACCTTGAAGAACGGCGTACGGGTTCAGTCCGATTTCAGAGGAGGTGGATTTCTTACAGATATGCAGGGTGTGGAAAGCATTCAGGTATTGAAAGGAACTGCAGCTATTACACAGGGTATCGGGAACGACTTAGGGAGTGCTGGTGGTGTAATTAACATCGCGACAAAAACACCTAAATTTGTAAATGCAGGAGAAGTAAGCTTACGAAGCGGCAGTTGGGGACAATTCCGTCCTACTTTTGATGTTCAAACAGTTCTAGATAAGGAGCAAGCTATTGGATTCCGTATTAACGGAGCTTTTGAACGTGCAGATAATTACAGGGTGAATGTATCAAAAGACCGTATATATGTTAATCCATCCTTTGCCTGGAAGCCAAACAAAAAAACTTCTGTAACAGTTGAGATGGACTACATGCACGACACTCGTACGCCAGACCGAGGAACCGTAAATCTAGCGGCAGATAGCGTGAATGCTTTATATAAAATGCCTCATAACAACTTCTTGGGTTTTGAGACAGATAGAGCGTTGACAAACAATCTTACTTACGCGTTGCGATTTGAACGATCCTTGTCTGATTTATTTAGTGTACGGGTTGCTTATTTTGGATCTACACTGGATACAGACAATACCGGAGCAAGTACTTCGACCTTAAAGAATGTATCAAAAACCGGGTTATACAACTTGCGCAGCCGCTCTCTTACACGTTCAACACGTGCAGACAACAACAGTGCTTTACAGATTGACTTAATTGGCAGGGATGTATTTACAGGAAAAACGAAGCATACTTTCCAGGTAGGATTCGATTATCGAACAAATCATACCGAAACGGTTGCCTATGGAGCTATCCTGATTGATACAATCGATGTTCTAAAACCTATTAACAACACATTACCTTCATCTACAGCTGAATTAATTGCGGGTAAGGCTATCGTTGCAAACTCATACAGCTACGGACTTATGGCACAAGATGTTATTACATTCAACAAGTATTTGAAAGCAACATTGGGTATTCGTTATAGTTATGGGAATAGTAATACGGATACATCTACGGGATTCGTAACAGGTGATGCATGGAATCCAATGGCCGGCATAATTATCACACCATTGAAGGGTTTGAATATTTTTGGATCCTACGCAAGCACGACAGATTTAAGGTCTGCAGCCAACTTGATGGAGGACAACACTCCAGTAGGAGCTTCTCGTTCTGATCAATTTGAAGCCGGTATTAAATCCGATTGGCTTAATAACCGCCTCCGCTTTAATCTAACATTCTTCCATATAATGAATGACAATCTGACCTATTCCGTTTATGATGAAAGTTGGACAGCAACAGGAAAGTATGGAAAAGCTGGAAAGCTGATGCGTCGGGGTATTGAAACAGAACTTACCGGCCGCATTTTAGAGAATTTACAAGTAATTTTAGGTTATGCTTACCTGGATGCACAGTACAAGGATAGTCCGGCATATCATGAAGGATCAGCTCCGATGAATGCCCCCAAGCATACTGGAAATGGGTGGGTATATTATACTGTTAACAATGGAACTTTAAAAGGATTATCTCTTGGTGTGGGAGCATATTATGTGGGTGAGCGTCCGGTTAACGAATTTACCTACAAAGCAACTCATACAAATACCACTCCTAACATGAAACCGTTTGATTTGGATGCTTACACAACTGTAAATGCTCAGATCGCCTATGCATTCGACAAGTTTCAGGTGCGCGGCTTATTCAACAATATTTTTAATGGGATCGGCTATACATCTTATTACCGGGGAGGATATATCAATCCGACTGATCCATTCAATGCTGCAGCAGTAATCAGTTATCGTTTTTAATAAGTAACTTTGAATGACAATCAAATGAAAAAAGCAATAAAGTACATTCATCTGGTTTTGTCCCTTCCGGCAGGTATCGTTTTAACGATTATCTGCCTGACAGGGGCAATCCTTGTTTTTGATGATGAAATAAACCAGCTAATTAATCCGTCTCGTTATTATGTTGAAAAGACGACTCAGGCTCCTCTACCATTAAATCAATTAATAGACATAGTTAATAAGCAACTTCCCAACAATAGTGTTTCTGAGATCCAGTTGCATAATGATCCCGAACGTACAGCTGTTGCTACTCTAAAAGAAGGATTCAGGGTATCTGCTTTTATTAACCCATACTCGGGTGAAGTACTAGCCATCTCTCCTTACCGTGAAACATTTTTCTTTAAAGTGATGTCTTTACACAGATGGTTAATGGATAGTAGCCGAACAACCGGTAAATGGATTACTGGAGTATCTACAATATTTATGGTCGTCTTACTAATTACAGGATTGATTCTTTGGTTTCCAAATAAGAAGAAAAAAATAAAATCCAGCATTACCATAAAAAGGAAAGCCGGCTTTAATAGAAAACTCTATGATATTCACAAAGTCCTGGGTGCTTACGCAAGTATTGTTTTGCTTACACTTTCATTAACGGGACTTATGTGGAGTTTCGACTGGTATAAAAATGCAGTAGGACGAATCTTCAGTATTGAGATGTCAGAAGGAAAGCACGGAGGGGGAAATACCAAAGGAAGTCGACACGAACAAAAGAAGAATGATGTAAAAGCAGGTTCTCATTCAGTTATTCAATGGGATGCTATGCTGGAGACGATTAAACAAAAGGTCCCGAAATATTCTTATATACGATTAGGAGAAGATAAGGCAACAGTACTTCCAGTAGATGCGCTTCATGAAAGAGCTACAGATATTTATTCGTTTGATGCTGAAACAAACGAAATCAAATCAGTAAAATATTATAAGGATGAAAATCAGCGCAAAATGAATGGCTGGGTATATGTATTGCATACAGGTTCGTGGGGAGGTTGGTTTACAAAAATAATAACATTTATAGCAGCCATTATAGGTTCAAGTCTTCCTATTACCGGCTACTGGATGTTTATCAGACGAATTAGGAAGAAACATAAGTAATCAAGAAATCTTCAGTATATTTGCATCTATATAAGTATGACAATTATGATAGAGGGATTGAAAAACAGACGTACTGTCCGCAAATATTTGGATAAAGGTATTTCGGATGATTTATTGAATGAATTGCTTGAAGTGGCTTGCCGCGCCTCCAATACTGGTAATATGCAGCTTTACAGTATAGTAATTACCCGGGATACTGAACAGAAAAAAAGACTTGCTCCGGCACATTTTAATCAATCCATGGTAACGACAGCTCCTGTGGTAATTACGTTCTGTGCCGATGTAAACCGTTTTGTAAGATGGTGTGCCCAACGGAATGCAGAACCTGGCTTTGACAATTTTCAGACCTTTATGGCTGCTGTTATCGACTCGATGCTTGTTGCGCAAACGTTTTGCAACGCGGCTGAAGACAACGGTTTAGGAATTTGTTATCTTGGAACAACAACATACAACGCGGATAAAATTATCGAAATTCTTAACCTACCCTCATTGGTCGTCCCAATTACAACAATCACATTGGGCTATCCCGACGGCTTGCCTGCCCAGGTTGAACGACTCCCTTTGGAAGCGATTGTGCATAATGAAAAATACAAAGATTATACGGCCGACGAAATAAATCTATATTATGAAGCTAAAGAATCGTTGGCCGAGAATAAGAAATTTATAGCCGAAAATAATAAAGAAACATTGGCTCAAGTATTTACTGATGTAAGATACACAAAGAAAAATAATGAATACTTTTCAGAAGTGTTCTTGAAAGTACTCAAAGATCAGGGATTTATGTAATTTCGAATTCATTGTAAATAACGAAATAAGGGTGTCTTAAAAAACACCCTTATTTCGTTATTATACGAGTTGTTATAAATAAATCATCTCTAATTCTTATTGATACTAAATACGATTTAACACTTTATCAATAAGGATGGGTAAGCTCTCCTTATAATCGGTATTCATCTTTTTATCAACCCTCCCTGCTATTATACAACAAACGGTCATTGCCCGATGTCCCATCATAGCCGAAAGTCCCGCTAAAGAAGAACTTTCCATTTCAAAATTAGTAATTTGAGCACCATTATAGTTAAACAACTCAATTTTCTTATTCAACTCCGGATCCGCTAAAGGTAAGCGTAGCTCCCGTCCCTGCGGTCCGTAAAAGCCATTGGCTGCAATCGTCACCCCCTTCAGGATATCGTTGCTGGTTATTTGTTCAATCAGCGACTTGTCTGCTGCAACGACATACGGACGAATTTCTGAAATTTTCCAGTCAAGCTGGCGGAGTAATTCTTCTTCAAAAGCTACGTCTCTGGTATTTTTATTATTTGCATAAAAATAAAGTACGCCATCAAATCCGATTGAACGTTCGGCTGCAACGTAAGTACCTACAGGAACAAAATGCTGCAAACCTCCTGAAGTCCCAATCCGAACCAACGTTAATTGAGTAAAGATCTCTTTAACTGTACGAGAGGTAAAATCAATGTTAACCAGCGCATCCAGCTCATTGAGAACAATATCAATGTTATCTGTTCCAATTCCATGAGAAACAACCGAAATGCGCTTTCCCTGAAAGGAACCGGTAATTGAGTGAAACTCTCTGTTAGATACCTCGCATTCAATAGAATCAAAACGAGATGCAACAGACGACACTCTCTCGGGATCACCTACCAGTATGATTTTGTCCGACAGTTGACCCGGCTTTAAATGCAGATGGAATACACTTCCATCTGCATTAATAATAAGTTCTGAAGGTGGAATTACTCGCACGACTAATTAGTCTTTTAATGGTTTGGATGAACTTGAAGCCGGTTTCCCTATCGCATCACGCATAGAGGTATCGGCTTCGATATTTCTCATCTTATAATAATCCATAATCCCCAGATTACCGCTACGGAATGCTTCCGCCATAGCCTGTGGTATCTGAGCCTCTGCTTCAATTACTTTTGCACGCGCTTCCTGAGCCTTTGCTTTCATCTCCTGCTCCAAGGCAACAGCCATGGCACGACGTTCTTCAGCTTTAGCCTGAGCAATATTTTTATCAGCCTGAGCTTGATCCATCTGAAGAAATGCACCAATATTTTTACCAATATCGATATCAGCTATATCAATGGAAAGAATTTCGAAAGCCGTACCGGCATCTAATCCTTTACGAAGCACCAATTTTGAAATAGAATCTGGATTTTCAAGCACTGTTTTATGACTTTCGGATGATCCGATCGACGAAACGATCCCTTCACCAACACGGGCCAGAATTGTTTCTTCTCCGGCACCACCAACCAATTGCTTAATATTAGCTCGCACCGTAACACGAGCTTTAGCTATTAACTGAATACCATCCTTTGCAACAGCTGTAACCGGAGGTGTATCGATCACCTTAGGATTAACTGACATTTGTACAGCTTCAAATACATCACGACCAGCTAGATCGATTGCAGTTGCCATCTGAAACGACAAATCGATATTTGCTTTAGAAGCAGAAACAAGTGCATGAACCACTCTTTCAACATGTCCGCCAGCCAAATAGTGAGCTTCAAGTTCATCACGCGTGAGCTGTTTTAAACCAGCCTTATGAGCTTCAATCATTGCTCGGGCGATGATGTAGGGAGGCACCTTACGGATACGCATCAAAAATAGCTGTATCAGGGATATATTTACACCCGATACTTTTGCCGAAATCCATAAAAGAAACGGCACGTAATAAAAGAAAATGGACAAAAGCAACACCGCTGCTCCAAGCAGAATCAACGGCAGAAAGGTCATTTCCATAGACATTGTATTTAAAAGGTGAATACTGTTTATTTTTTAATTTTAACCAATAAATTACTGGCATCGATTCCTGCAACCACAATTGGTGTATTTTCATCTACAAAACCATCAATTGATTTAGCCTCGACCGTAATTCCTTTTACCCGGATCTTACCCATCGGGTTAAGGCGCGAAACAGCAATTCCTTCGTCTCCTTGCACAATTCCCAGATCGCGGGTAGAGATCAATTTACTGTCTACCTCTTTTTTTAATGCAACCTTATTGAATGAGTTTGAACGAAGCAACCAAAAAAATGATACGGCAAATACTACTGCTGATACAATCAAGCTTATATTTCCAGCTTGTACTCCCAACTCGCTGTAAGCATATAAAATACCTCCTGCTGCAAATAGAAAACCTCCTATTCCTGCCACAGTAATTCCTGGAAGTAAAAAGATTTCTAGCAAAAGCAATACAATTGCTACTGCAAGTAGAAAAACAACAATGGCAATATCTAGTATCATAGTTAATAAAGTTTTTTTCCTTAATTAGTCATCGTTTGTTCCGAAGGAAATTCACTTCAGCATTCCGGGCTTTTTTCTCAAGAACAAGCGGCTCATTTATCATGTTTTCAAGTTGTTTCTCCAAAGTTAAAATTGAACCGGATAGCCTTTCTTTTGTAGCCTTGTCTCCTTCAACATACGACTTTCTTAAAGAAAGAAGCTTTTCACTCTCTTCAACTATCTGTCGATTCAAAGCGGAAGCTTTTTCATAATAACTTCGGGCTTCCGGACTTTGGAAATCATCCAGAGAAAAATATACGACCTGATCAACAATCACAAACTCAAAATCTTTTTTAACCTCACTTACTCCAGACCTTATCTCTTTGTGTGCAAGATCAATTAGCTCTTTATAGTTAGCAGATGCTTTCCATGAATCCTTAATTGAATATATAGCTGCACGGGAACGTTTCAATTCAAGATCATCGGTTAGCAACCTTTTCCGATCAGGATTCGGAATAAAAAGATATACGCAGACTTTTCCTTCCGGTTGAAAGCGATCGGAAACAAACCAACCCAATTCTTTCGATTCATCAATAACCATCATGTAATCATTGGAGGGAGAATTGAAAGGCATTCCCAACTGTTCGGGGACTAAATAGCTGTCCGAACTAATATTGTATCTTGTTACAAACAGGTCATATCCTCCCAAGGTCCCATTGCCAGTACTTGCGTAATAAATTGTCACTCCGTCAGACATTACAAACGGATAGTTTTCATTATTAGCACTATTAATTGTCATCGGTAACATCTTCTTGTCTCCCCACTTATCCATTAATTTGGATTGAGTGAATAAGCAAAACTGATTCTCAGGAGTTTTTTGTGCATAAAAAATCTTATCCTGCTTCTGATTCATATAAACAGTTGACTCCGATGCATCTGACAGCTGAAAAAAATCAGAAAAAAGCATCAACGAACCACTCTCCTCACTTAGCTTATAGGCAGTGAGGAATGCTTCCTTATCAACTACCAAACTATCAATTATTTCAACATCTTCAGTTTTCTCCATCATTCGGAGTGCATTTTTCACTTGTTCAAGTCTTTGTTCCCATGGAAGCGTATCTTGTTTTTTCTTTGCAAGCAAATCAATGTATTCCTGAAACATCTCTTCCGATTCTTCAAAACGATAGGTATCGTAACATAACTCCCCCAGGTAACGAAAAGCTTCCTGAACATTACGTTTGGCAGCTACCCGTAAATATTTCTCGGCTTTCTCTTTTTCTCCCGTTTCATACAAGCATACACCATACCACTGGTTATAAGATGAATTGCCAGGAGTCCGTTCAACTAACTTCTCAAAAGCAGGTTTAGCTTCTTCAAATTTACCTTCGTTATATAACTTCTTTGCTTGATCGAGGCTTTGAGCTGTTAATACGCTGCTTAACAACGTCATACCTGACACAAGAAAAAGTTTTAAACACATCCCATTCATTTTGCCTTGACTTTGTTTATGGTTACAGAGATTCAAAGATATGAATTTTTTTGTTCCAGCATACAGGAATAACTAAAATAACCTGCAACCTTCCCGATTAAATTGCATAAATTAACATGTTAAATGCAATTGGGCTCTAAAAATCAATCCTTTTTTTTCTAATTTTGCGCCCGAAAATAAACTATGGCTATAAAAACTGAAGAAGAACTTCTATTTCGCAAAATAGAAGCAAAAATACAAAAAGCAATTTGGGAATACGACCTCATTGCAGATGGAGACCGAATATTAATTGGACTTTCGGGAGGAAAAGATTCACTTGCCTTAGTCGATTTACTGGGGAGAAGGCAGAAGATATTCCGTCCGAAGTTTGAAGTTGTGGTAGCTCACATCATAATGGAAAATATACCCTACAATGCAGATCTCGACTACTTGCGTGGATGTGCGGAGGAACATAATTTACCCTTCGTAGTTCATAAAACGTCATTCGATTCCACGACTGACAAACGCAAATCACCTTGTTTCTTATGTTCATGGACACGCAGAAAGGCGCTGTTCGATATTGCCAAGCAGTATAAATGTAACAAAATAGCATTAGGACATCATCAAGACGACCTATTGCAAACCCTGCTTATGAACATGACTTTCCAAGGAGCATTCGGCACGATGCCTCCCCGTTTAAAAATGGATAAATTTGACATGACACTGATCCGTCCGCTCTGCTTGGTTGAAGAGAAAGAATTGATCCGGATTGCTGAATGGAAAGGATATAAGAAACTTTTAAAAAACTGTCCCCATGAGTCGACATCAAGCAGACCCGATCTTAAAGGAGTCCTTGCCAGACTTGAAGAGATAAATCCCCATGCCAGATATAATTTATGGGGAAGTATGACACATATCCAGAAAGATTATTTACCCCGTAAAAAAGAGATATAATGCAAGGAGCTATAACAATCGTACTTTTGATTCTGTCCAATGTATTTATGACATTTGCATGGTATGGTCATTTAAAGATGAAACAACAGTTCAGTTGGTTTGATTCACTTCCGCTACTTGGTGTAATCGCTTTCAGCTGGTCCATTGCTTTCCTGGAATATTGTTTCCAGGTACCAGCTAATCGTATCGGATTTCGTGAAAACGGAGGTCCGTTCAGTCTGATTCAGCTAAAGGTTATTCAGGAAGTCATCACTCTTGTCATCTTTATGATATTCAGTTCGATTGCATTCAAGACAGAATCCTTCAAATGGAATCATGCTTTGGCTTGTGTGCTGTTGGTCTGCGCCGTTTATCTGGTGTTTAAGAAGTAGTATACACAATAAAAAAGACTCCCTCAGATTAATCAATCCGGGGAGTCTTTATCATAATGAGGTAATTATTTCACAAATGGTGCATTCAATAAATATTCAGCACAACCTTTTACTCCGTCAAACTGAGACATTCCGGTTCTTAAACCTTCCAATTCAACAAAATAATCCTGGATGCCATTTGCATACGCCTGTTTGAAAATCATTTCGAAATTCATCATTCCTGATTGACCTAATACAGCACGATCTTTAATATGCAACACTTTAATCCGGTCCGGATGTTTTTTAAGATATTCAACCGGGTCATTCTGGCCCATCACGGTCCAATATACATCCATTTCAAAAAACACTAGAGAAGGATCTGTGTCTTTTAAAAATAAATCGTAAATCTGATCACCTTTAGGTATCCAAGGATTACCTGCCTGAGCTGCATCCTCTGGTTTTACCACCCTTTTAAATTCCATATTATGATTGTGGTAACCGAATGGAATTCCAGCCTCTTTCACAATTTTACCCGATTCATTGAACACCTCACAAATAAAGGCTGCATCCTCATGCGACTCACATTTGGGCATCATAGGTTGGATTAAATATTTTACTCCAAGCTTGGCATGATCGGCTGCAGCAACTTTCCAGAATTCCTTTATTTCATTGAAATTTGCCTGCGAAAACTCTCGAACCGGAGGATTTACATGAGAACTGGTAATCTTCAATCCGGCATCCTCCGCCATCTTTTTAAATTCCATCATGTCAACCGTACCGATCTTACCCTTATTGTATCCCGCAAGTTCGAGATTGGTGTAACCCATCTGTTTGAGTTTCTTCATACCTCCGGGTACATCCTCAAACAATTCCTTTCCCAACGAATAGGTTTGCAAACCTATATTTTTTGCAGCTGCGGCTTTAGAAGAAGTCGTAGTAGATGCGTGTAATGAACTAACATTGCCTGCCAGCAAACCTCCGGCAGTCAAGAAAGAAACATTTCGTAAGAAATCACGTCTGTTACTCATACTGTTATTGAGAATTAATTATAGACTATATGGTCTTCTGTATTCATATTCATATAACCGGTGTGCAGCAGCCTCTTTATCGTTGATAAAGCTCAATGTTGCAGGATTCCATTTTACCGGACGATTCAATTCACGTGCAATGTTAGCTAAACAGCAAAGAGTATTGGTACTGCATCCAACTTCAACCGGAGCAATTGGGTTCTCTCGGGAACGTACACAGTCAATAAAATTCTGCATATGCGGAGAGCTGGTTTCGTAGCTGCCAGCCATACCACCTTTAGGCTTATTTCCTTGTTTTTCTGCCTGTTTTTTCATCTCTTCCCATCTCTTCTTCATCTCTTCCATCGTAAGAGGACGCTGACCGGCAAGTTCGGCAGGAACTTTCGACTTATCTGAGCAGGCAAGATAACCACGTGCCACCTCAATCCAGCCTTTATCGCCGATAAACTTTATACCTTGTGCTCCATCATTACCTTCCAGGAAGGGCTGTTCAGTCATTACAATACCATTCTGATATTTCATTGCTGCATAAGTTGATCCGTTATAGCCGGCAGGAATAAATTCAGTCGGACCAGATCCGTCCATTCCTATAGCAGCCTGAGCAATATCAAACATGTGAGCACCCCAGTCGGCCGTATATCCGTTGCCGGTTTCCTGATACCATCTCCACGCACCCCACAGTTTTTCATTCTGTTCCGGATCTACAGTTATAGGAGGACACAAATCAGGATGATAATGAATCTTTGGATCATTAAGCGGTCCCATCCATTTGTTCCAGTTTAAATTTCCAGGAACAGGCATTTCAGGTAAATCCAATGGTTTGGGAGGCGCACCAACTCTTGCATAAATCTTTTCGATATGACCAATAGCTCCGGATTGAACCAATTCAATCGCTTTTTGGAATTCCTTGCTTGATCTCTGTTGACTACCTACCTGCAACACGCGTTTATTTCCTCTAACGGCCTTTACCATTTCAAGACCTTCACGGATAGTAAAAGCTAATGGTTTCTGGCAATATACATCTTTCCCGGCTTGAGCTGCATGAATGGTGTTAAGAGCATGCCAATGGTCGGGTGTAGCAACCTCAACGGCATCAATATCTTTACGTTCCAACAAATCTTCATAAAACTCGTACATATCGCAACGAGGAGCCATACTCTTGGCGGCTTGCCATGTTTCAATTCTTTTCTTGAAACGTAATTGTTTTAGAGAATCCACATCACAACAGGCAGCAACCTGTACGCCCGGACATGCAGCAAAACCGGCAAAATCCGATAAAGCCTGTTGCCCCAATCCAATAAAACCTAACACAACACGGTCACTTGGAGCAATACGTACTCCGGCCATTTTCCAGCTGGGCAGGATCGTGAGACTGGCTAGTCCCAAAGCAGATAAACCCAAAAATTCACGACGGCTTACTCCTTTTTTAGTGTTTTCCTTCATGGTAATTCATTTAATAGTTTGTTAATAGTATCCTTGTAGGCTAAAATATAGTCACAAAGTTATCATTATTGTTTTAATAACCTAAAGGAAATAAGACAAAAAGAGAGTGCCTGAAAGAGTTTTGACCTATGTCAAAATAAAATAAAAATTAATGGAGTATGCAACATACAACGTAAGCCTATTTTTATGTTCTTTGCAAAAAGACTATTGTTTTCCTTAAATTCATAAGATCAATGACTTCGAGAAGAGATTTTCTAAAACAGGCCTCCCTGTTGGGTGTAGGACTTACCGCTAGTCCTTTTATTATTAAAGCCGGGGGCAGCATTGCTCCAAGTGATAAAATCCGTGTTGGCTTGATTGGCTGTAATGGAATGGGGTTCGAAAACCTCAAAGCATTTCTGCGTAACCCGGAAGTTGAGTGTGTGGCTCTGGCAGATATAGACCAGAATGTATTGCAGAACCGAGCTGCCGAAACCGAAAAGATTTCTGGTAAACGGGTAAAGAATCTGTATAAAGACTGGCGCGGACTAATCGACAATAAAGATATAGACGTGGTGATTGTAGGAACACCCGACCATTGGCATTGCCTGCAAATGGTGGCTGCTTGTCAGGCAGGCAAAGATGTTTATTGTGAAAAGCCTTTGGGCAACAGTATTGAGGAATGTAATATAATGGTTCGGGCGGCACAAAAGTACAACCGGGTGGTACAGGTTGGACAATGGCAGCGCAGCGATCCGCACTGGCAAGATGCCATGCAGTTTGTACACAGCGGCAAACTAGGGAAGATACGTACTGTTCGCGTATTCTCGTATCAGGGATGGTGTCCATCCATTCCGGTATTGGCCGACGAACCTGTTCCGGCTGGTGTTGATTACGATATGTGGCTCGGGCCGGCTCGTAAACGACCTTTCAACCGAAACAGATTTCATTTTACCTTCCGTTGGTTCTGGGATTATGCTGGAGGACTGATGACCGACTGGGGTGTACATTTGCTTGACTACGCTTTGTACGGAATGAACGTTACAGCACCTAACTCCATTATGGCTTCGGGTGGTAAATTCGGATATCCGGATGATGCCTGTGAAACTCCTGATTTACTTCAAACCATATATACATTCAACGACTTTACTGTTATGTGGGATCATGCTATTGGAATTGATGACGGAGCCTACGGACGGAACCACGGATTAGGATTTGTTGGCGAAAACGGCACTTTGGTATTAGATCGTGGCGGTTGGGAAGTAATTCCTGAGCGGGTAAACGGTAATACACGCATGGAGGCTGTTCCTTTAAAGAAGGCCTACGGTGAAGGAGGTCTCAATCTGCATGTAAAGAACCACCTGGAGTGCATCAAAAGCCGCAATCGGAATTGTAATGCCAGCATTGAGATTGGGGCTCATATCGCCAAGTTCTCTCAATTGGGCAATATTGCTTACCGAACCGGCAAAAAATTAGTCTGGGACGGGATTCGTTTTACGAACGATGAAGCAGCAAACAATCTGTTGGTTCCCAACTACCGTTCACCATGGGAACTTCCTAAAATATAACCAGATTCCCATACCTATTTAATAAACAAGGGTTGCCAATAAGCGGGCAACCCTTTGTTTGTATCGTAAAATAACATCAATCATTCACAATCTATAGATATCATTGATGTTCCGGTCTTAATAAATCATTTACAGTTTTAACCGGATTGAATGTTTCAATCGGCACTTCAACAAAAACTGTATTCCAGTCACTCATAGCACCATTCCACAGACCAGGCAATTCAAGGGCTTTAAGTTCCCGTCCATCCTTGGACTTCATTGAAATGAATCCAGTATTTTTATCAACAAAATCAGGCAGATTAAACTTTTGTCCGTTGTGATCCTTCAATGCACAAACCAAATCAACAGGATTAAAGTGCGTACCTTTTTCGAACATTTCTTTTTTACGGGGATCGGCAAGATCAATCTGCGAACTTTCCAGTATCTGCGGAGAGTAAGAACCATCCTCATTGAATGCCAGAAATGGCCCGCCGCCGGGCTCTCCCACATTCTTAACCATACCGCAAACACGAATCGGACGTATCAGCTTTGATTTAATATAAAGAATAAGCTCTGCATCTTCCAGGTTTTTCATTTCCGGATGTTTTATACATAATTCGGTCTGCAGAAAGCGAATCATCTCTTCTACCTGAGCGTGTGTATATTGTCCGCTTTCAATCAGATGCAGATAGCGGAATATTTTCTTCTGTAAAGTTACCAACACTCCAGCCAGTACCTTCTTATATATAATTGTGGTACATTTAAAAGAATCGGGCACCACGTTATCAATATTTTTAATAAAAACGATATCTGCATCCACATCATTCAGATTCTCTATCAAGGCACCATGTCCTCCGGGACGGAAAAGTAAATTTCCTTCCTTATCTCTGAACGGTTGATTTTCCGAATCGGCAGCCAATGTATCCGTGCTAGGTTTCTGTACACTGAAAGTAATATCGTAACATACCGAGAATTTATTTTCATATGCAGGAACTTTTGCAGCAACCAGTTGCTCAAACAAAGCCTTATGTTCCGGAGATACTGTAAAATGGATATTTACTTCTGCAGCATTATTTTTGGCATACATGGCACCTTCGGCCAAATGCTCTTCCATAGCAGTGCGTACACAGGCAGGATACGTATGAAATTGCAACAGGCCTTTCGGTAGCTGACCGTAATTAAGCCCACTTGACGACAATAGATTATTTACTACTGCCTTATACTCTTTATCAGACAATAACTGGGGGATGGTACGTTTTTCATTTTTCAGACATACAGCATCTAAGGCGTTATAAAACGCAAAAGAGGTAAGACCTGCAAAAAACTTTTCCATAAAGGGGGAGAAAGGTTCATTCGAATCCGAATCCAGGAATTCATAAAGGTCTTTAAACATCCGGCTGGCTGCTCCCGAAGCGGGTACAAACTTAAGAATACGCTTATTCTGATTCAGATAGGCATCCCAAGCCTCCATGTAGCCAACCTGAGCCTCTTTATCAATTACGCTGATTCCCTTTTCAACTGATGCCGAAGCCATAATTTCAAGAAAAGGAAATCCTTTTCTGAAACAGTCAAGTTGTTCTTCAATTTGCTTCTCGCTTATTCCCTTTTGGCCGAGCAAAGCCAAGTCTTTCGTACTAAGCATAGTATATTGTTTTTAATAATTACAGTCGCCGTAACTGAAAACGTGTCATCCTATAAATAATGCAAATGTATCAAAAATACCATTAGAGATACCTCTGTTTTCAAGGAAAAAAGATACTTTTACAAAAGTTTACAGCCTGTATAGGCCTAATAAGGCAAAACAAGAACAGTATGAATACACAAGCATTCTTTACACCCGAAGAAAAGAAGGAATTTCTATTTAAATATAGAAAGCTGCTTCAAAGCATTCACTTCTCTCTCCAAAAAGATGATGTCCGAAAAATGCGGAACCTTATTCAACGTACCGTTTCGATGGATTGTTATGGGAGAGATAAAAACGGAATTAACGGACTGCTGCGAAATATTAATACGGCACTTATTGCGACTTCGGAAATCGGACTGAAACGAACACCCATAATTGCCCTCTTGCTTTATCGTACCGTACTAAAAAAAGCACTCACTCTGGAAGAGATTGAGAAGGAGTTTGGTCCGGATGTAACTCTTATGATCAGCCGGCTACTTAAAACATCCGATCTTTATGCACGTAATACGGCTGTAAATTCGGAAAACTTCCACCACTTGCTTTTATCATTTGCCGAAGATGTACGGGTGATTCTGATCATGATTGCCGACCGTCTGCATATGCTCCGAATCGGCAAACAGTTTAAAGACAACAGCGACCGGGTACGTATCGCTCTTGAAGCCTCTTTTTTATATGCTCCACTTTCTCATCGCTTGGGATTATACAGCATCAAAAGCGAAATGGAAGATTTGTCACTTAAATATACCGATCGTAAAACATACGATTATATCAAGCAGAAGCTGAACGAGACCAAACGTTCTCGCGATGCTTATATAGCAGAGTTTATTGCACCTATTGAGCAGAAGCTGAAAGAGGCGGGTTTCAAATTCGACATTAAGGGCCGTACAAAGTCAATCCACTCCATCAATAACAAGCTTAAAAAACAAAAGATTGATTTTGAAGGGATATACGATTTGTTTGCCATCCGTGTGGTTCTTAATACACCAGTTGAAAAGGAACGTTCCGAATGCTGGCAGGTATTTTCTATCATTACCGATATGTATCAACCGAATCCGGAGAGAATGAAAGACTGGATATCCATTCCCAAAAGTAATGGTTACGAGAGTTTACATATCACCGTGATGGGCCCGCAAAACAAGTGGGTGGAAGTTCAGATCCGGACAAAACGTATGGATGAAATTGCGGAACGCGGACTGGCTGCACATTGGAGGTATAAAGGAATTAAAGCAGAAAACGGACTGGATGAATTCATGAATACGGTGCGGGCCGCTCTCGAAAATAAAGGAGCCAATTCCAGCGAACTGATGCAGGATTTCAAACTTGACCTGTATTCGGATGAAATATATGTCTTCACCCCTACCGGTGAACTGATTAAATTACCTAAGGGAGCCACCGTACTCGACTTTGCGTTCTCTATCCACACCAAGCTGGGAAGTAAATGTATGTCGGCCAAGGTAAATGAGAAAAATGTTCCTATCAAATATGTACTTCAAAATGGAGATACAGTAAATATAGTAACCTCGCCAACCCAAAGTCCCAAAAGAGATTGGCTATCCTTTGTAACTACATCCAAGGCACGTACTAAAATCAAGCAAGCCCTGCGTGAAGAGGCAGCTAAGACAGCCGACTTCTCGAAAGAGATGTTGCAACGGCGCTTTAAAAACCGTAAGATTGATGTGGATGAAGGTACATTGATGCGGCTAATCAAGAAAAAAGGATACAAAACTGTTACAGATTTCTATCTGGATATATCGGACGAACGTTTAGATCTGAACAATGTAATTGACGAATACCTGGATCTGGAACGCAAGGAAAAGGAGATATATGAGCACAGCGGACCTAAAAGTGCCGAGAACTATATTACAACTACCGAGGTGGAAGAAATATCCAACCGTCAGGATGTTCTGGTAATAGACAAAAACCTTACGGGCATTGAATACAAACTAGCCAAATGCTGTAACCCTATTTACGGCGACGAAGTATTCGGGTTTGTCTCCACCCAAGGAATTAAAATCCACAGGATGACATGTCCAAATGCCCAAGAGATGTTCAGCCGCTTCGGATACCGTATCATCAAGGCTCGGTGGAGTGGAAAAAGCAACGCAGGTTATGCTATCTCACTCCGGGTTGTTGGAAGGGATGATATTGCCATTGTAACCAACATTACATCGGTTATCAGTAAGGAGTCCGGGGTTACCCTGAGGTCATTCAATATCGACTCGGTTGACGGACTTTTCCAGGGCAATTTTACTGTATTAATACGTGACACCAATATGTTGAATGTGTTGATAAAGAAAATAAAGACAGTAAAAGGAGTAAAATCCGTCGAAAGACTCAATTCCTGAATCATAACAAAGCCCTGTTTATTCTTCGTAAACAGGGCTCTTTCTCTTATTTTATCAAGTAAGACTACTTCGTTACAGGTTTTAATCCCATTGCCTCTGCTTTTTTCATCATATACTTATAAGCGGCATCGTATTCATTGGGAATAACTCCATCTAAAATCGCATCCTTAATAGAAGATTTAATCGCCCCCACCTGAGCACAAGGACCTAAGCCAAACACCTCCATTATTTCTTCACCGGAAACAGGCGGCTGGAAATTTCTCACCCGATCTTTTTCTTCAATGGCTGTCAGCTTCTCTCTCACCAAACGAAAATTATTCAGGAACTTACGGACCTTCTCCGGATTTTTACTTGTAATATCCGCTTCACAAAGCTTCATCAGGTCATCAATATCATCTCCGGCATCAAAAAGGAGTCTGCGGATAGCCGAATCAGTCACCTCATCATCAGCCAAAGCAATCGGACGCATATGCAGACTTACCATTTTCTGGACATACTTCATCTTTTCATTCAAAGGAAGTTTCATCCTTCGGAAGATACCGGGCAGCATCTTCTCCCCAATAAAATTATGGTTATGGAATGTCCATCCCAATCTCTGATCAAAACGTTTGGTTGCAGGCTTGGCAATATCGTGCAAAAGCGCACTCCATCTCAACCACAGATTATCCGTATTGCGAGACAAATTATCAAGGACCATCAACGTGTGTGAAAAGTTGTCCTTGTGACCTATACCCTCTTTTGTTTCCACACCCTTCAAGGCATGAAGTTCAGGAAATATGATTGGCAATAAACCACAAGCATCCAGTAAAACAAATCCGACAGATGGCCGGGGAGACAGAATAATCTTGTTCAATTCATCAATGATTCGCTCTCTGGATATTATATCAATTCGCTCTTTATTACGTTCAATTGCCTCAAATGTGACCGGATCGATATCAAATCCCAGTTGAGTAGCAAAACGTACTGCCCGCATCATCCGCAATGGATCATCACTAAAAGTGATATCGGGATCCAAAGGCGTGCGGATAGTAAGCCGGTCCATATCACCTAACCCATCAAATGGGTCTACTAATTCTCCATACCTCGATGCATTCAAACACAGAGCAAGGGCATTAATCGTAAAATCGCGCCGGTTCTGGTCGTCTTCCAAAGTTCCATCTTCAACAATCGGTTTACGACTGTCGCGAGTATAGGACTCTTTACGGGCTCCAACAAATTCAAGTTCAATATCTCCTAATTTAACCTGAGCCGTACCGAAATTCTTAAAAACAGAAAGATGTGCATTGCGTCCCATTTTTCGGGCAACAGCCTTAGCTAATTCTATACCACTTCCAACAGCAACAATATCAATATCTTTGGACGGACGGCGTAAAAATATATCTCTCACATACCCCCCGATCACATACGCTTCAAGCCCTAATTCGTCGGCTGCGTCGCTTACTTGTCTGAAAGTACGCGAGGAGAGATGTTTATCTATTACTTCTTTATCTATATACATGCAGTATGTTCAATACTTTTGAGGGTACAAAGATAATTAAATTCTTCCATTGCTGCTAATTCCCCATTTTCCAATATCTTTGCATTTGGAACGCATTAATAATCAAATACAATGAAAAAGTTAATAGCAGGATTGTTTATAGCCTCACTGACGATGAGTTGTGGCAATACTGGAGAAGAGGCAAAAGCACGTCTGGCAAAAGCGCAGTCCATGTACGAAAACAATGAATTATTTGCCGCAAAGAACGAAATTGACAGTATCCGGACTCTGTACCCAAAAGAGTTTGATGTATTGAAACAAACCCTGTCGCTGATGCGTTTGGTGGAGATCAAGGAAAACGAACGCACAATCGCCTACTGCGACAGCCTGCTCCCCATAAAAACAGCAGAATTAATTGCGATTAATAAAGACTTCGTATTTGAAAAGGACAGCTTATACGAAGAAGTGGGTAACTATATATGGAAGCAACAGACCATTGAGAAAAATATAAACCGTTGTTATATACGTAGCGGGGTAAACGAAAAAGGAGAAATGTATCTGGCAAGTGTTTATTTCGGAAACACTCCTATCAATCATACCAGCATAAAAGTAAGCATTAAGGATGGTTCCTATGCAGAAACTGCCAGTATTCCATTCGATGGAGGATTAAATTATCGTTTCAAGGATTTAGGCAATACAACAGAAGTCGTAACCTATAAGGCAGAGAAGGGTGAAGATGCTGTAAAGTTTATCGCATCCAACGAAAAAGAACGGATTAAGGTAGAATATACCGGAGGAAAGCCATTTACCATCTACTTAGCCGATGGTGATAAAAAAGCGATAACTTCAACCTATGCATTTGCCATTGTTCTTTCAGATATCAACCGGATGAACAAAGAGAAACAGAAAAGTGAACAACGACTTGCTTACCTGAAACAAAAAACAGCAACAAACTGAACTCTCTGAGAATTGAATATTTGAAACCAGTCTGGCCATAGGTGGCAAATATAGAAATATGAAAGGGGAATCCGTAGGGACTCCCCTTTTTGAATGATCACCAAAAAACCACCGCTTTATTTGACAATCACCTTTGTTGAAACATTTCCTTTAGTACCTTTCACCAGTACAACATAAACACCCCGGTTAACAGGGGATAAAACAGTCTGTCCAAACTCAGGTTTACTATTATACACTATCTTGCCAGCCATATCAATGATTGAAACTGAAGTAACATCTTCAGTCACCCCATTCAAATAAATAGCACCATCAGCAGCATATACACTCATTCCTGTATAAAGCTCCTCAATACCGGTAATTAAAGCAAATTCGGCCGATACAGTAATGTCCAGAACATCGACAGTTAGTTGACGTTCTGCATCCGTATTACCATCCCACCATTTCTTAAATTTATAATTGGGTTTTGCATAGGCATTCAGAGTCAACACAGTCCCCCTATCAACAGATGAACCCGAATTAATAAAACGATCGTTATCCTTAACCGTTATTTCGCCATTAACAGGAGGAGTAATCGTAATAAGTTGTTTACCTTTCGTAAACGTAACCGCAATGGAAGTAGCACCTTCCACCTCTTTCAATACTGGGAAAGCTGTAATATCATCTACCGAAGTATTGTTTATTTTAAATGAAGAAACAACGTATGTATCGGCCGGATCGGCATAAATATACAAAACTGTTCCTTTAGCAATCAACGATCCGGAAGATACCAAAACATATGCTTCATTTGAACCTTCAACAACACGTCTTCTCACAGTCAGTGTCCCGTTTTCAGGCTGTGCGAAAGTAATCGCATATTTAGGAGCCACATAGGTAAATACAGCCTGAACAGTTACAGGTCCGGAGACCGTATAGGTAGAGCCACTTGTCAGATCTTCACTATTAACAGTAAGCGATGTTAATTCATGTTCTGCTTGTGGGGTAGCAGTGACAGTAAGCTGAGTACCATGCTCAACCAAAGCTCCCGAAGTTAGCTGAGTACTTCCTGCCATTACTGTAATAGTTCCATTAGTTGGAGGAGTAATGGTAAGTGTATATTTCTTCTTTACAACCTCCGTGCTAATTTCCAAATCGGTTGTCAGACTTGAAACTACAGTTGGATTGGTAGTTGACTCGGTTGTACCCATTATTATTTTTGAAAACTCATAACCCAAGTTTGGTTCTACCTTAACGGTAAGTTCTGTACCATCCTTTACCTCCAATTCATCATGATAAGGAGTTGATGCTGTAAATGTAGTATCTTTTGCGGTACTTCCCAGGGGAGCCGTAAAATGAACAACTACAGTTGAATTAGCAGGCTTTGAGATCTTAACGCTATGTACCTTCACAACAGATGCTTCAATTATCCGGTCACTTGTCAACGACGTAATAGTAGAAGGATTAGTGGTTGTTTTTGTTCCTCCAATTGACAAGTCTTCAAAAGCATATCCGGGATTAGGTAAAACCGTAATAATTACAGGAGTACTGTCTTTTACTTTCAACACTACATCTTCTGCAGAAGAAGATGTATACTCTTCTTCGAGTACATCTGCAGAAACAGACGGACTAGGAATATAGCTTACTTTCACAGTACAATTTACAGGTTTAGTGATTGTAAGGCTACGCATACGAACAACAGAAGAGGATATTGTAATGTCACTTTCTACACTTGTAATGGTATGAGGATTATCTGTTACCGCTGTCTCTCCAACCATTATTTTCTCAAAATCATAGAATTCATTAGGTATTACTTCAACAATCAATTGCGTACCATGAACAACCAGCAATGATCCGTTATAGGTTCCAGATTGTGTAAGAAACGTATCTTTTTGTGCAAGTGAAACTGCAGAAGTAAAAGTAACTTTTACAACTGAGTTTTGGGGTTTGACAACTTTGACCGTATCAGGTTCGGGGGGTGTTACTTCTGCGAATACGGCTAAAGGAAGCAAACAAAGCAAGAAAAAGGTAAGGAGTAAATTTTTCTTCATAATTGGGTGATTTAGAGTATGCACAAATATAAAAAAAGGCGCCCACAATGGGACGCCTTTTTAAAATTTATTTTACAGAATTATCTATTAACAAGAACTTTAGCAGTTTTGCTACCAGATTTAACCATATAGATACCGTTAGCTACATCGATACCGGCAGCAGCTTCTTCGATAGAAGCAGCCTTAACCTGCATACCTAATGCATTGAAGATTGTTACAGCTTCAGTTGCGCCAACTACATAAATCTTACCATTTACAGCGTAGATGTTCTTAGCAACTTCTACCTGATCAATACCTGTGAAGTAACCGAATGTTACACCGTCCATTGGATCACCGTCAACACGGTAAGAATCGCTGGCAGCCACAAGTTTAACAGCAGGATGAGTAGTAACAGTTACACCGTCGCAAGTAGGTTCAGTATAAGCGTAAGCTGTATAAGTTACACCTTTCTTCAAGTTGTTAACAGAAAGACCAGTCTGGAATCCGTATTGAGCTCTTTCAACAGTTACGTCATCGAAATACTGTTTGAAGTTTGCAGCAGGTACTTCAGCATGGAACATGCTAGCATACAACGGAGTCTGAGTAGTTGCGTTCAAGCTTGTATGCCATCCACCAACTGTTGTCCAGTCTGCTTCATTGAATGCACTAACCTTATAAGCAGTGGCAGCCAAATCATCTTTTCTTGTTTTGTGAGAAACATCACCTGTAAACTTGTAAACATCAAGTGTAATCTGACCTTGTTTCAATACAATTGTATATTCTTTATCATCAGCAAGATTATAGTTGATAGTCTTCACTGTGATTCCATAAGGAGTCCAAAGAGCAGCGTCAGCAGCACCTAAGATGATAGTTTGTTTCTTAGTTGCACCTTCCCATACTTCCATGTAGTAGTTAGGAGAATCTTCAGAGATAATATCATAATTCAAAGTTTCGCCTGTACCGTTGAACAACTCAACATAAGTTACGTTGTCTTTAGCATAAACTTCAGACATGAAGATTGAAGAAGTCTTCTTGTTGTATTTCAAGATACCGATACCAACTACATAGTTGTTACCACCTGCAGCAGGAGTTACTCTCAAGTCAACACGGTCACCCTGGATGTCACCAGCCTGGAATGCTCCGAATGTTGGCTGACCAACTACTGTAATACCTTCTACACCAGAGAATGCCAAATCAGCGTTTGTGCAAGTACCATAAGTATAAGTCATAGCATCAACAACATAGTCACAATTAGCGATTGTAGTGCTGTCTGGTTTGAAAGTCAAAGTAACTGTACCACCTGCATTACCGTTATCGTCGATTGTAAATGTAGTAGGAGCGATAGTGAACGGAGACTTAGCACCCTTTACCATAGCAATCTTAACTGTACCTTTTGATTTGTCAAGATCAGTTGCAGAGAATGTGAACTGTTGTGTTACAGGAACATTGATTGTTGACTGCATATTAGTTACATTTACTTTATGGAATGTAGGATCATATACACGTCCGCAAAGAGTTGCTTCTGGATATTCGTACATCGGATAGATAAAGCAATTGTCTTCATGATGACTCATCAAGATATCAACATAGTTGAATTCAGTATCCCACCAACGACGACCGTCTTCAATTGTACGACCATCATAAGCAACAGTGATAAATTCCTGAACGTCTCTCTTTTGAGCAAGTCTTACTGAAGGTTCAAAGTTTACAGTAACCTTAGCAGCTACTTCACCATATTGGTTAGGTTCGATTGACATACCATCAACTGTTCCATAACCTGGCAAAGCTTCAACTGTTACAAAGAATGCTTTTTTGTCGCCTTTATAATAAGCGTCAACAGCTTCAACGATGTTTACATTCTTGGTCAAGTTATAACCAGTTACATAGAATACGCCTTCAGAAAGAGGATTATTTTGTTCGCCGCATTCGCCAAGATAGGTATTACCATAATCTTTGCGGAATTCGCTCTTAGTCAAGAATGAACCGCTCCACAATACCTGAGCACTGTTATCCATTACTTCTACGAAATTCCAATCGTGAATAGTGTTTTCAAGATTTGCTCTTGTATCACCAAATACGATAGCACCTGTTCCAACCTGGTCGAAACCAACTTGTTCTGCCATCAATACATTGAAATGAGGATTCCAACGATAGAACAATTGATGAGGCATGTTCGGTACCATATAGTTAGCAGCTTCGAAACCATCGCAATCCGGTTTGAACTGAACAAGGATCTTATAACCCTTAGTCTGGAAGTCTTCAACCTGTTGGGCAGTATTCAACGTAATGCTGATTACCTTCTTAACAGCTGGAGTATTCCAAGTTGCACCATTATCAACACTATATCTGAATGCCATGTGGCCATCATTGTCGTGTTGAGCTAACTTATCAAGAGAAATTTCGAATTTAGCAACTTTTGTTTCATCAGTCTTAACCTTAGCACCCTTCAAATAGAAAGCTTTAGTTCTTGAAACAGCTTGTTGTTCTGGCAACAATGTTGCATCGTAAGGAGCATAGAATGCAGTTGAGATATCACCAACCATTTTAGATGGAGTTCCTTCTGTTCCTTCGTATTCAAACCAAACAGCAGCGATATTACCTACTACCAATACTTGTGGGAATGCCACTAAATTATCTGTAGGATTGGTAAAAGAAGCAACTTCTCTACCTGTAAAGTCGGTTGTACCCTTAATTGCGTTATCAATCCAGTATCTTCTGCTGATTTTTAGATATTTTGCAACATTTACATCAACATTATTCAAGAATTGAGCAAAATTAACTCTCAAATAGTTGCTTGGAGTATTTGCAATAACACCTAGTGCGCCAACAGAGAAATTGTTTTCTACACCTGCAGCTGCAGAAGAAGAATCATCCTGATCGTCCATAAATCCACCTACATAACGCAAGTCACCCTGGTCAGGAAGAGGAATATTGATACCCCAGATACGAACATCCTGATAAGTCATGTTTTCAATGAAAGTCAGTTTTGACTTATCCAAATACAATTCAGGTACAGAATTACCATAAACAGTTTCAGACGTAGCAGTCAATGACTGAATTGGAGAAAGAGCTTCATTTGCATTAACAAACTGAGCAGCAGCATTAAATGCACCATAGAAAGTATTGATCGTTGCAGGAGCAAAGTCATACTGAGAAGATACTGTAGCAGAAGTCAAAGAAACCTGACCAAGAGCCACATGAGTTGAATGCATTACAAATCCGGTAGGAGCTGTAACATCTACAATTGCAGCAGGAGTTGGAAGTGTCAAACCAGCAACAGCAACTGTTACTTTATTATCAGCATCTTCCAATTTATAACCCATACCGGCATTGAACATACCTGTACCATTGTAATCAGCAGTTCTTGTTAAAGTCATGCTTGGAACATCCGAAGCAATTGACAAACTTTTAACAATAGTAGCAGCAGGAGCTGTATCAGTTACGCCACCTGCAGGTCTGTCTGAAATCAAAGTAATACGAATAATCTTGTTATCCAAAGAGTTCGGGATAAAAGGATGATCTTCGATTACATCATTAGCAATCTGGAACAACTTCAAAGTTTTTGCACCCATTGAAGTGTTGTAGATATCCTGATATAACATTGTCATGTCAGTAGCAACGAAAGGATTCCATTGCCAGCCAAACATAGTCCATTGCCATGAACCTAAACCTGCACCTTGGTAAATATCATCATAATCTACCAATGTACCATTCAAGTTATAAACAGCTAAGTGCATGTCCCAATTAACATTTTTGTTGGCTTCGCCACCAAAAGTGTTAGCATCCAACATAATCTGCAGGTCTTTCACATTCTTCAGATATTTTGTAGTAATATCGAAAGAGATGGCTGCACGATTCTGGTCGGAAGCAAAAATGTTAAGAGATTTACCATCTTCGCCAATCCAGAAGCTGGATTGATTAGGATTGGTGGTAGGAATAGTTGAGCTCAAAGCAACAGCTGGAGAAACCGCAACAAAAGGTTGAGCATCTGTGCTGCCGGAGAAAGTTACCTTTACACCCTGAGCCAAAGCACCTGCGTTAACAGGAGCATCGATCTTAGTCTGATTGTTCCATTGCAACATTTTAGGACCAGTCGTAACACTGGTACTTCCAAAGAATGGAGCCTGACCAAATACCGACCCGACACTAAAAGCTGTCATCGCAACGAGTGCGAGAGCTTTTGTTCTAAAGTTTGTAAATTTAATCATAAAAAATTTAATTTAATTAGTAATAAAAGGAATATTAGTTTCTCATCGAATTAGTAGCTCTTACAAATAAGCGACTAAAAAAGTTAGTTTTTTGAATGGATAAATTGTTAGGATTATTAATTATCTCCTTCTATTTTCTTACTCAAAACACTATTTTTCAATACAAAGTTAGGATTCACAGGGAATCTGCATAAGTTTTTAAGGCCTATTTCAGGGAGTCACAACCAAGGTCGAGGGTTTATTATCAAACCCCATTGTTTTAAGGACGAACCCATTTTCGTGCCATTTTTTACAAAAAAGAGGTTAATGAATCCTTAACAAGAGCGTAACCACAATGTAAACACGGACAATTAATGTAGCCTTATCAAAACAAAGACCCCGGATCCTCTGCAAGAGAGAATCCGGGGCGATCATTACTTACTCAATACGTATTATCTTCCAACCACTACTTTTGTGGATAAGCTTCCCGACTTAACCATATAGATGCCGGCCGGTACAGACTGTTACGCCTTCGCAGGGTGATACTGTATAGGCATAGGCCGTATAGGTGGTACCCTTTTTCAATCCGCTTACAGATAATCCGCTATCAAATCCGTAGCTGGATCTTTCAACGGACTGGGTATCAAAATATTCACTGAAGCCGGCTCCGTTCACTTCATCCTGAAACATGCTTGCATAACGCGGTTCCTGTGCGGCATAACCCAGGCTGGTATGCCAACCGCCTACTGTTGTCCAGGATTGCTCCTGAAAGGTATCACACAGATAACTATCTGCCGGCAAGTCGTCTCTTTTGGTCTTGTGACTTACATCGCCGGTAAACTCATACACATCCAGTGACAGTCTACCCTGTTTTAGTTGTATCCGGTAATTCTGATTAGACAACAAATCCAGGGGGATTGTCTTGATGGTAATTCCGTACGGATTCCACAGCAGACTGTCGGTTGTACCGATGGTTACCGACTTTACCAGATTATCTCCCTCGTACACTTCCAGGTAATAATTGGGACTACCCTCCACAAGGATTTCTTCGTTTAGCTTTTCGCCCGTACCATTAAACAATTCAACATAGATTACGTTGCTCTTGGCGTACACTTCGCTCATAAATATGGAAGAGGTCTTCTTGCTGTATTTTAAGATTCCGATACCCACCTGGTAATTGTCTGCACCCATTGCAGGCAAAATACGCAAATCGGCCCGGTCGCCCTGAATATCACCTGCTTCAAAGGGTTGGAAGGTTGGCTGTCCAACCACTGTAGTCCCTAGAACACCCGAAAAGGGAAGATCTCCCTGCTGACAATCACCGTAGGTATAGGTCATAGCACTTATCTGGTTATCGCATAGGTTCTGCGGAGTTGGAGTAAACGTCAACGTCACTTCTGCACTTACGTTTCCATTGGCATCTATGGGGAATTCCGTAGGGGTAATGGAAAAAGGGGATGTTTTTGACCCCACTAAAGCAATGGAAACCTTTTTCTTCGATCTGTCCAGATCGGTAGCCATAAAGGTAAACCGTCCGGTAGCTGAAGTATTAACCGAAGTAGTCAGATCAGCTACTTCCACTTTATGGAAGGTGGGCTCGTAGACTTGTCCCCGTATCTGCGCAGCCGGATAGTTATACGAAGCATAAATAAAAGAATTGTCGGCATCGTATCCCCTAAAGTAATCGTTATAATTAAAGTTGGGATCCCACACCTGATCGCTACTGCTCCTTATCGCTTTGCCACTGTAGACAACCGTTATGGAATCTGTTATAGTCCGGCAATCAGCAGCCTTCATCGTTGGAGCAAAAACAACCGACACACGGGCAACCACTTCACCGTATTTATTTGGTTTAATGGTCAGACCATCCACTTCGCCAAAGCCCTCCAAAGCCTCCACCGAAACCTGGAATGCAGACGGATTATTTACGTCCTTATAATAATGTACGCGTACATTATTAATAAGGTTATAGCCTGTTATATAAAATTCACCTTTATTTAAGGGGTTGGATTGTTCTCCACACGTATTCAGATAGGTGATTCCGTAGTCTTTTCTAAAATTGGACGTCGTTAATGAACTACCCCACATACCCATGTAATTTGTATCCATCACATCCTCAAAATGCCAACTGTTGATAGTATTGGTAAGTACCGCCCGAGTATCTCCGTAAACCAGAGCTTCTGTATGTACCGTTTCCATTTTACCTACCTGAACAGCCTTCAACAAATTATGATGAGGTGCCCATTTATACATCTCGTGAGGCTGGGGCAAAGCAGTTGCTGTTTGCATCCAGGGTTCGTACCCACGGCAATCGGGCCTGAACCGCACCATCAGTTTTACGCCTTTCTCGGCAAAGTCTACGGCATCCTGCACGGTCAGTAATTTTACGCGAAGCGTATCTTTTGTAGCCGGAGTTTTCCATGTAGCTCCTTGGTCGGTGCTATACATAAAGGCATGATGACCATCCAGTTCGTGCGCGCCGTATTTCTCCAACGATATTTCGAATGCCGCCTCATCATTTGCATCGGGTTTGATTTTCGCCCCTTTTAAAACAAAAGTCTTTGGTCTGGAGTACAATGTTTCTGCAATCGTCTCATCGTAAGGAGCATAGAAAGCGGTGGATAAATCTCCTACCACCATACCCGGCACTCCCCCGGCCTTCTCGTATTCAAACCAGACTACAGCCACATCTCCGATGACCAGCACCTGTGGAAAAGGTGAAAGGTTGATAGCTGCATTGGAGAAATCGGCATACTCAGCTCCCGTAAACGTATTCACTCCTTTGATAGCCAATGGGATGGAATAATTTGTATTGATCCGAAGGTATTTAGCCACATCCAGATAGAGGTTATTCATTTCTTGCGCAAAGGTAATATCCAGGGTATTGGATGGCAGTTTTTCGATCACCCCTAAATTGCTTACCGTAAAGTGATTTTCTACCTGGGCAAAGCTCCACGTTGAGCCATCCGGATCATCGGAAGAGCAGATTCCTTCGTAATAAAAATCGGAGCGATCGTCCATAGGAATATTCTTTCCCCAGATTTGGACAGACTGTGTGCTACCTGATTCATTAAAGGTTATTTTATTGGCCGATAGAAAAAGTTCCGGAACCGAATTCCCGGCAACTGAAGCAGAAGTGGTTGTCAGCTCTTCGATGGGTGATAGCGGATCGTTTTGGTTGGTAAATTGAGCTGCTGCCGCAAATGATCCGTTAAATGTATTTATATTGACAGGGTTAAAAGCGTATTGGAAACTCATGGAAGTGGACTGCAACGTAACCTCCCGCGAATCTACCGGTTGATTCTGACCGTCGTTAAGTCTGAATCCCAGGGGACTTACAATCCGGATATCCGGTGTTTGCACAGCTCCTTTGGTTGTAACCTGCGAAGTTGGAACAACAGATGCCGGCAACGTAAGTCCGGATGCGGATAAAGTAACGGTATTTTCGGGTACAAATGGAGTCATACAATTCATTCCTGCCTCAAAAATCCCGTGATTGGATAAATCCAGATTGAGCAACGGTGTTTCTGACTGTATCGAAATACGGTTTACCACCAGTGCAGCCGGGGCATGAGCTCCTATTTCGCCTACCGGAATACCCGAAACCAATGTAATACGGAGCAGTTTATTATCCAGCGAACCGGGAATAAACGGCGAAGGAACGCCTGGATCCGTACTATGTTGGAAGAATTTCAACACTTTTCGTCCGTCGCCCGTATTGTAAATTCCGGGTATTACACCAAAAGAAGAGGTCCCTCCGGCATAAACAGAACTATAGGGGACAGGTATACCATTCAGGTCGAAGACCTCTAACTTAAGATCGAAATCCAGATCCATATTGGCTCCATCGAAACGATTGGCATCCAATACAATCTCCAAATCATTTACCTGCTTCAGGTATTTGGTTGAAAGCTGGAAGGTTACAGCCATCCGTTTAGCCTCTCCGGCAAACAGATTTAAGGCAGAACCATCAATCCACCAGGCTGTTGAAGTAGGATTTGTCTCGGGTGCCGACACAAGTTTATTTACTTCCATTTCGTTCCAAACCGAACCCTCTCCCCCATCGGAAAAAGAAAGATATACCCCCTGAACCAATGCTCCGCCTGCTACCGGAGCTTCAAGCCTGGACTGGTTATTCCATTGCAAGATTTTGGGTGTGGTTAACAAATTTAATTCATCGTGCACAGGAGGAAAGTCATTTATACCTGACACAGTAGACCCACTCCATGTAAACAGGATAAGCAAGAGTGCCTTGATTTTTAGGTCGGCTAATTTATTCATAGATTTTCAATTATTATGTAAACAGTTGGATATTAGACAGTAAGCGAATCGTAAAGCTGATTAATTCATTACAAAATTATACTTTTAACCCTATCTACATAATATATATAAAACGAATTATACAACTGTAGTACGTACATGCAGATTTATTGTACGTATTACATGTTTTTAAGGACATAATCTAATTTATTGAATTCTTGCAAATCAGTAATCAGATAATTTATTTTTCCTTTATTGGTTTGAACCAATTTTCAACCAATTAAATATGCATTTTAATAACAGTGTTAAAGACGGAATATACACATCTTAGTCTTTTTCATTCCACTATTTTCTCGTCTCTCAGCTGAGGGACAATCGTCCTCCAGCTGTGTGACCATTGTCCCTCAGCTGTGTGACAATGATCCCTCAGTTGGAAGACGAAGAATATACCTTTGGTTAACCGTCTATTATATATGATGAAAAGAACTAAAGGCGTTGGGGAAACGCTTTAAATCTATAGTAAAAAAAAGTGTACAACGTTATCAACGCAGAAGGAAACAGGAGGAAGCTGAGATATTTCGATGACAGATGACAGATAGAATGGATCTGTCACAAGCATCCCTCATTTCTAAAACCCGCTCCACCAAAGGGATTGAGGCATAAAAATGAGGGATGACAGATGTTTTTCGTAAAAACGTCAGCCAGACGGTTTCACAAGTTTTTAAACGATACTTAATTTTGATGCACCGTAAGCTGCGGGAACGGAAAGCTGATCTTTTCGAGGTTGAACGTATCGTAAACCTTCTGATTCATATCAAAATAGACACTCCAGTAGTCTTCGCTTTTAACCCAAACTCTTAAGGTAACATTCACACTGCTGTCGGCCAGGGCATGAAGGGCCACAAAGGGAGCCGGATCATTCAGAATACGTCCATCCTGTGCAACCAAACGTTCAATTACACTCTTCACCTTGGCATAATCTTCGCCATATTCGATACCAAATACCCAATCTACTCTTCGTGTGGACTGGTTGCTGTAGTTGGTAACTACCCCACTGCTAAGAGCTCCGTTGGGAATATATACCACTTTATTGTCGTAGGTGGTTAATATGGTATGAAAAATCTGTATTTCACGTACCGTACCGCTTACCCCCTGAGCCTCTATCACATCGCCTACTTTGTAGGGTTTAAATAACAAAACGACCAGACCTCCGGCAAAATTCTGCAGATTCCCGCTTAAAGCCATACCGATAGCCACACCGGCAGAGGCAAGCAAGGCGGCAAAAGAGGTGGTTTCTACACCCAATGCTCCTACAACAGAAACAATCAGGAGGATGGTAAGTAAAATATTAACCAGACTGCTCAGGAAAGTCCGGATGGATAATTCCACATTTCGTTTAATAAGAATCTTACGGAACAGTTTATTGAGGAGTCCGATAACGAGACGTCCCACAAGGAAAACGATTACCGCCGTAATGATTCGTTTGCCGAGGTCGATACCCGAATCCATCAGCACTTTCATCAGCTGTTCGGCTTTGGTTAACGAGATTACCTCGGCCTGTAATAAGATCAAAGACAATATATTCATACGTATATGAGTTTGTTATTAAGTAAGCAAAGGTACAAATAAAATTTAAAAGTTAAAATGATGACATTTTAATACTTACATTTGCAAACTAATATTGAGAGATATACGATGAGAATTATCATGTTATGGATTTGCCTGTTTTTGGGGGTTACCTCCATACAGGCTCAAGGATATGAGGAGCTTATAAGCAAGTCGTACGATTACCTGGAGAAGAAGGATCTGCCCGCTGCGGAAGAGAGTCTGAAAGCTGCCATGCGGCTTGAACCAGCCAATCCAAACAATTTTGCGCTGCTTACCAATCTGGGTACCATCCAACGCCGGCAAGGTAAGCTGGAAGAGGCTATGATTTCCTATAGTGCTGCATTAAGCGGTCACCCGCAAAACCAGGGTATCCTGGAAAGCAGGGCTTCTTTATATGCCGAGATGGGTAACACGGAAATGGCTCTGAATGATTATTCCACCCTGCTGGCTCTGGCTCCCACAAACGAAGAGGCTCTGTATAACAGAGGACTGATCTATCTGCAACAGAAAAATTACCTTTCGGCCGAGCAGGATTTTGAGAAGATTCTGGAGGTGAACGACAAGTCGGTTCGCGGAAGAGTGGGTTATGCCATTCTGGAAAAGATGAGAGGAAACTTTGACGAATCCGAACGGATCTACAATTACCTGATAAGCGAACTTCCTAAAGATTGGTCTTTGTATGAAGGGCGCGCCGACCTCTATTTCATGAAAGGGAAAAATGCACGGGCCATGGCCGATATAAATAAGGTGTTTGCCGAAACTACTCCTACAGCCGCCCTCTATGTATTGAGAGGTAAAGTTAAACTGGCATTGTACGAAAAACCTTCGGCAGCAATCGATTTCAAAAAAGCCCAGGAGATGGGATACGATCCGGAAACAATCCGCGAGCTTATAAAGCTTTGCAAATAATAAACCTCCCACCAGACTTTAATACCTCTAAGATATAGAGCGTGTTCATTAATTCGATACTATTAAAAAGGTGATTCCGAGCATGCCCGGAATCACCTTTTCTTTTTCTGTTCCTTTATACGGATATATCCCGAACAAAGTATGCTTATTTATTCTTGATATAGGATGCAACCCAGTCTCCTACGGCCGAAGTAGAATAGGCTTTTCCTTTTTCAGAAATATCTTCGGTTACAACTCCGGCATCCATTGACGCAGCAACAGCTTCGCGGATAAGTTTACCCTCTTCCTTCAGGTCGAATGCGTACTCGAACATCAAGGCAGCACTCAAAATGGTAGCAAGCGGATTAGCGATGTTCTTTCCGGCTGCCTGAGGATAAGATCCATGGATCGGTTCGAATACCGAAGTATGAATACCAACCGAAGCCGAAGGCAGCATACCTAATGAGCCGGTAATTACAGATGCCTCGTCTGTAAGGATGTCTCCAAACATATTCTCGGTTACCATCACGTCAAAGCTCTTTGGCCATTGAATCAGTCGCATGGCAGCATTGTCTACAAACATATATTCTGTTTCCACATCTGGAAACTCTGCCGAAATTTCCTGAGATACCTGACGCCATAAACGCGATGTAGCCAATACATTCGCTTTATCAACTACGGTAAGTTTTTTCCGGCGTTTCTGTGCATATCCATAGGCAAGACGAACAATCCGATCGATCTCTTCGCGCGTATATACGCAGGTATCATAAGCCGTATCGCCGTCTTCGCTGCGACCTTGCGGGCGACCAAAATACATTCCGCCGGTAAGTTCGCGGATACACATAAAATCGGCACCTTCAATCAATTCCGAACGAAGGGGTGATTTGTGCAACAAACTTGGAAATGTAGTTACAGGTCTGATGTTGGCAAAAAGGCCCAATTTCTTACGCATGGCAAGCAAGCCCTGCTCCGGACGCACTTTGGCAGAAGGATTATTGTCGTAAAAAGGAGATCCGATCGCACCAAAAAGAACCGCATCACTTTGCATACAAAGGCTGTGAGTCTCTTCCGGATAAGGATTACCCGTAGCATCGATTGCACAAGCGCCCACCAATGCCTCTTTGTATGTAAGTTCGTGATTAAATTTGGTACATACTGCCTGAACACTCTTAAGTGCTTCGGCAATGATTTCGGGACCGATACCATCTCCCGCCAATACTGCAATATTCAATTTCATTTTATTATTCTTTTCTTATCGTTTAAAATAGATATACTTTGGCTCGGTGGGAACGTAATCTTCGTTGTCCCACAACGTGCTGGTAATCATCAGGTCGGCGCTGTACCTATTGCAGGCAATGGGCACATTGTGTACACGACACTGACGTAATAACATCTGAATGTCTGCTTCGTGTGGCTGGGCATTCAAATCGTCTATAAGGAAAATAGCCAGATTCACCTCCTTACGCACCACCATAGCAGCGATTTCGGCATCTCCGCCCAACGGGCCCGAATTCATACAGGTGATATCTGCCTCAATACCCTTTTCCTGAAAGGCTTTTCTGATCAGGCTACCTGTAGTTCCGGTACATACCAGTTTATGAATGGATAGCATGTCTGCATTGTGAACAGCCCACTCAACCATATCCGCTTTACGGTTATCATGCGCAACAAGCGCAATCGTCAATTGTTTTTTCATTATCCGATGTATTATTTATAAACTATGCAATCTTATTCAGCATTTTCACCGTAGCCTTGATGGCCGCCTCCGTCTGGTCGGCGTCCAGTCCACGGGTTTTAAAGTCGACACCCTCGTGATTCCAGCTGATTACCGTTTGAACGAAAGCATCGGTACGTCCGCCTGGAGGGATGGAAACGGAATAGTTTGTAAGCATAGGGAAGGGTTTCGACAAGGATTTGTAAATCTTGCGAAGTGCCCTCACAAACGCATCGTACTGTCCGTCGCCCGAGGCCGTTTCTTCATACGCTTTGCCCTCAATTTCAATCTTGAGCGAAGCTACCGGCTTCAGACCTTGCGTCAAAGATAGTGAATAGTTTAATAACTTTATCTTATTCTCGATGGCATCGTGACGAAGCACATCGGTAATGATATAGGGTAGATCCTCTTTTGTAACCGCCTCTTTCTTATCACCCAGTTCGATGATTCGTTCGGTCACTTTGCGCATGGATTCTTCGTCCATCTCAATACCCAGCGATTCCAGGTTTTTACGGATGTTGGCCCTGCCGGAGGTTTTTCCCAGCGCATACTCTCTTGTACGCCCGAAGCGTTCGGGTAACAGGTCGTTGAAATAGAGGTTGTTCTTGGCATCTCCATCGGCATGAATCCCGGCACATTGGGTAAACACATGTTCGCCTACGATGGGTTTATTGGTTGAGATATGGATACCCGAGTAGGTTTCTACCAGCTTACTAACCTGATTGATCTTCTTTTCATTCAGACTCGTTTTTAATTTAAGCTGATCATGTATTACAGCCAACACACTGCTTAAAGGAGGATTTCCGGCACGCTCGCCCAATCCGTTTACGGTTGTATGTACACCTTTTACTCCGGCTACTATTGCTGAATATACGTTGGCCACCGCCAGGTCGTAATCATTGTGTGCATGAAAGTCGAAATGGAGTTTCGGCCAACGGGTGAGCATCTCCTTACAGAAGAAGTAGGTGTTGCGTGGATTGAGAATACCCAACGTATCGGGCAGCATGAAACGCTTGATAGGAAGGTCTTTCAATCCGTCCATCAACTGATAGACATATTCCGGCGAGTGAAGCATACCGTTGGACCAGTCTTCGAGGTAAACATTAACTTCAATCCCCATCTCCTGCGCCTTATTTACCACCTCCGTAATATCTGCGATATGTTGCTCGGGGGTTTTACGGAGCTGCTCGGTTACATGCTTGAACGAGCCTTTGCAAAGCAGGTTCATAACCTTACATCCGGCAGATTTTATCCAGTTAAGCGATGTCTCGCCGTCTACAAAACCCAATACTTCCAAACGCGAAAGGTAGCCTGCACGCTCAGCCCAGCGTACGGTAAGCTTTACCGCGTCGTATTCGCCTTCAGACACCCTGGCCGAGGCGATTTCGATACGGTTTACGCCCAGATCCGACAGAAGCTGACGGGCTATGCTGACTTTCTCGTGTGCAGAGAAAGATACGCCCGAGGTCTGTTCGCCATCCCTCAGGGTTGTATCCATTATCTCTATCACTTTATTTCCTGGCAGCCTCATAAGCCTCGATTTTTGTTTTGTTGGACAACAGGTAATCGATGTCGTCCAGTCCATTCAACAGGCAGTCTTTCTTATAGGCATTGATTTCAAAGTTTTCGCTTTTTCCGGTCGCATTGTTGGTAATTTTCTGATTCTGAAGATCTACAGTTAAGGTAGTCTTCGGATCGGATGTTACTGTTTCAAATATCTCCGCAAGAAATTCGGGTGATACCACAACCGGAAGCAATCCGTTGTTAAGGGAGTTACCCTTGAAGATGTCGGCAAAGAAACTGCTTACCACCACACGGAATCCATATCCGGAAATTGCCCATGCGGCGTGTTCGCGGCTTGATCCGCTACCAAAGTTCTTTCCGGCCACAAGAATCTGGCCCGAATAGGTATCCTGATTCAATACGAACGATGGAACCGGATTGTTCTCTTTGTCGTACCTCCAGTCGCGGAACAGATTATCGCCAAATCCTTCGCGGGTTGTTGCTTTTAAGAAACGGGCAGGTATAATTTGATCGGTATCCACATTTTCAATTGGAAGAGGAACTACCGTTGATGTCAATGTTACAAATTTTTCCATTTTTATCTGATGCTTATAATGTTCTTGGATCTGTTATTTTTCCGGTTACGGCGGCTGCGGCTGCTACTAATGGGCCTGCTAAGATAGTGCGTGCACCCGGACCCTGGCGACCTTCAAAGTTACGGTTGCTTGTACTTACAGCATACTTGCCGGCAGGTACTTTATCGTCGTTCATAGCAAGACAGGCCGAACATCCGGGCTGACGTAAAGAAAAGCCTGCCTCGGTAAGAATTACATCCAGTCCCTCCTCTTTAATCTGACGAGCTACATTCCATGAACCCGGAACCAACCAGGCAATTACATTATCAGCCTTCTTCTTCCCCTTCACAAAGTGGGCAAAAGCACGGAAGTCTTCGATACGTCCGTTGGTACAGCTACCCAGGAATACGTAATCGATAGATTTACCCTGAATAGGTTCACCAGGCTGGAATCCCATATAATCCAATGCTTTCTTGTAGGAGATACGGCTTGCCTCGTCCACGCTTTCCAAGGAAGGAATTGTTCCGCTGATACCCATACCCATACCCGGATTTGTTCCATAGGTAACCATCGGTTCGATATCTTCGGCATGATAAACAATTTCTTTGTCGAAAACAGCATCCTCATCGCTCTTCAATGTCTTCCAATAGGCCAAAGCCTTCTCCCACTCTTCTCCCTTCGGAGCGAATTCACGTCCTTTCAGGTATTCGAATGTTGTTTCGTCCGGAGCAACCATACCACCACGGGCACCCATTTCAATACTCAGGTTACAGATGGTAAGGCGTTCTTCCATGGAAGTAGCCCGGATCGCTTCGCCTGCATATTCTACAAAATAGCCGGTTGCACCACCGGTTGTCATCTGCGAAATAATATACAAGGCAATATCCTTGGCTGTAACACCCGGTTTGCGCTTTCCGTCTACCGTGATACGCATTGTCTTAGGCTTACGCTGGAATATACATTGAGTAGCAAGAGTCATTTCCACCTCACTGGTACCGATACCGAAAGCAATAGCTCCCATGGCACCATGCGTAGAAGTGTGTGAGTCTCCACAAACAATAGTCATACCCGGTTGTGTATATCCGTTTTCCGGACCTACCACGTGGATAATTCCATTCTTATTGTTTCCGATTCCGTAATAGGTGATACCAAATTCCTGAGCATTGCTTGCCAGGGTATCGACCTGATTCTTTGAAATCGGATCTTCAATCGGGAATTCCTGCTTCAGGGTAGGTACGTTGTGATCGGGCATACAAAGGGTCTGTTCCGGACGGAACACCTTTAATCCGCGGGCACGTAAACCACCAAAGGCTTGGGGACTTGTTACTTCGTGGCAGAAATGTCTGTCTATATACAATTGGATGGTGCCGTCTGCCAAGGTATCCACCACGTGCTTATCCCATATTTTTTCAAAAAGAGTATTCATACGTTTTATCTTATTTTACAAATTTATTAATTGCATCGATAAAGGCTTCAACGGATGCTGCAATGATATCCGTGTTAGCCGAAAAACCATAATAATTATTTCCATCGTATTCCACCTGCATGTGAACCTTACCTACATCATCGCTTCCCTTGTTGATAGCCTGGATAAGAAACTCCTGAATCGTCATGGTTCGATGGATGATTGATTTAACCGCTTTAATAGCTGCATCTACCGGTCCGTTTCCGGATGCGGCCGCTTCAAACTTCTCTCCTGCGATATTCAGACAGATACTGGCAACCGATTGCACGCCTACACCCGATGTAACCTGCAGATACTCCAGTTTAATCCGGTGCATAGCTGTGCGGTCTTTACCGGCAAGCATCAAAACGTCGTCGTCGTTAATATCCTTCTTCCGGTCTGCCAGCTTAAGAAACTCTTCGTACACTTTGTCCAGCTTCTCCTGATCAAGATCCACGCCCAATATATTCAGTCTGTGTTTTAATGCAGCACGTCCGCTACGGGCTGTAAGAACAATGGCATTGTCGTCTATTCCCACATCCTTAGGGTCGATAATCTCGTAACTTTCCCGATTCTTAAGAACTCCGTCCTGGTGAATCCCCGATGAGTGCGCAAATGCATTCCTTCCTACGATGGCTTTGTTTGGCTGAACCGGCATATTCATCAGGCTCGAAACCATACGGCTGGTGGAATAAATTTTCGTACTGTTTATATTAGTAACAATTCCCGTCTCTTTATGGCTACGGAAAATCATGGCAATTTCTTCCAAAGCTGTATTTCCGGCACGCTCACCAATCCCATTTACCGTTACTTCAACCTGACGTGCACCATTCATTACTCCCTGAATTGAGTTGGCTGTTGCCATTCCCAGGTCGTTGTGACAGTGCGTTGATATTATCGCATTATGAATACCATCCACATGTTCCATCAGGTAACGAATCTTTGCACCATATTCGTCGGGCATACAGTAACCAGTCGTATCGGGAATATTAACCACGGTTGCTCCAGCTTTAATAACCGCTTCCACGACCCTTGCCAGGTATTCGTTGTTGGTACGTCCGGCATCTTCTGCATAAAACTCTACGTCCTCAACAAATCTTTTGGCATATTTCACACAGGCCTTGGCCCGTTCAAGTATATCATCCTGATTGGAATTAAACTTGTAACGTATATGATAATCAGATGTACCGATTCCCGTATGGATACGTCCGCGTTTGGCAAACTTCAATGCTTCGGCAGCCACTTCAATATCTTTCTCAACAGCGCGGGTGAGTGCACAAATGGTTGGCCAGGTTACGGCCTTGGAAATCTCCACTACACTTTTGAAGTCACCCGGACTTGACACCGGAAAGCCGGCTTCGATTATATCGACGCCTAATTCTTCCAATGCCTTGGCAACCTGAATCTTTTCAAGGGTGTTTAACTGACAACCAGGCACCTGTTCACCATCTCTCAATGTGGTGTCGAAAATAAACAATTTGTCTGACATAATCCTATTTTTTATTTGTTTGAATTAACTATATCAAAAGAGCCTTTCTCACATGGAAGTGAGAAAGGCTCTTTCTTTGTTTACAAATGCTCAGAAAAGCACAGCAGTCTCACTTCCTAGTCCGTTCCCAGAGTAGAATATCAATTAGAGAAATAATAATAATGCTGTTTGCTGAATACTGTATCATTTGTCTTCTATTTTTAACGTTGCAAAGATAGAGCCTTTTTTGTAACATGCAAATATAATTCGATATTTTTATCAATATTTTTCTTACGGTTTATAATATATCTTGCTTTATTTATTCTAATTCGTTCTTTTACCTGTTTTTAAGGCTGCTGTTCAGCATATTTTATATATAGAAAACAATGACAAGTTTAAAGAAGGTGCAGTTCTTGTTTAAAATATAGATTACTTTTGTACGCGTAATTGAATATCATAAGCAGAAGTATATGGATATTGACTCATTGAACGAGAGAGCCAAAAAAGTAGAAAAAGAAACAAAGTCTTTTTTTAAAAATATAAAGAAAAACAGAATGCGGGAACTGGACGACATGGTCCACTACCTTCACGAAGAGGTATTTGAAGAGATTGATTGCCTGGAGTGCGCCAATTGTTGCCGTTCACTCGGACCACGTATTACGGACAAGGATATTGAAAGGATAGCGTCGGCCACCCGAATGAAGCAGCATGAAGTGGTGTCTGCATACTTAAGAATAGACGAAGACAACGATTACGTATTTAAAACCATGCCCTGTCCTTTTCTGGGTGCCGATAATTATTGCAGTATCTATGAAGACCGCCCCAAAGCCTGCAGGGAATATCCTCATACCGACCGAAAGAAATTCTATCAGATCCATGCGCTAACCATAAAAAATGCGGCAACTTGTCCGGCAGTATTCAATTTGCTGGAACGACTAAAAAAGGAGTTTTGACGCTACTGCTAATTAGCAAGGATCTTTCCGTTTCAATTAAACCATTCATGGGTCAGGAATTCTAAATGGGTGTTTTGAATGGCTGGCATCCGATAAGATCTACAGTAATTACTCCACTTGCAAGGTAAAAGAATATTATTTTCAAACAGGTAAGATTCATTTGAATTTGACAGGCATCTTTCGTCTATTTTGTATGATGGTTTTTTAGGTCAAGTTGATTTATATTCATTAACTTTTATTATATTTGTATACTTGTATACGAAGCCTATGAAACCTAATTTTACGATAAGTTCCGCACAGGCAAATGAATTGCTATGCAAACAGTTTGCCACCTGGCCTTTTTTTGCCACCAACTATCAGACGTTGGATAAGGTAAAAGAGAAATGTTATTCTTTCGATGATTTTAGTATTAAAGTTCAGTTTAATCCGGCACGTACAATCATGCTGCGGCCGGAGCATAATGCAGGTATTTCCTATGCCAATGGATGCCCGCTTTGTGTAAACAACCTCCCTATCCTGCAAGAAAGATTGGTTTTTGGTCGTGATTACATCGTGCTGTGCAATCCAAATCCAATCTTCCCGAATCACTTTACCATAACATCAAGGGTACATTCGCCTCAGCGTATTCTTTCCAGATTTGGAGACATGCTAGAATTAAGTATCCGGCTGGAGCGGTTTATTTTATATTACAGCGGACCCTCGTGTGGCACTTCCATACCTGGTCATGCACATTTCCAGGCAGGCACCAAAGGAGTACTTCCCTTTATGAATGAAGTGGACACATTACTCCACAAACACGGTAAAAGTATTATCACCGAACCTACCGCTACCTTGTTTGCCCTTTCAGATACGGCAAAAAGAAATTGTTTTATACTTAAGGCCCGTACATTAACCGCTGCACGAAAGCTATTCGGACTTATCTACCAGGCATTACCCGAATCCGATGGGGAACCGGAACCTATGATGAATATCATCAGTAGTTACGAAGATGGAACGTGGACCATTGTAGTATTTCCTAGACGCCCCTACCTTTCGGGAGAGGAGAACCCAGCTAAAGTAAAGCTGTCTATTAATCCGGGAGCTGTTCACGCAGGGGGACTGATTATTACCAAAAACGAAGCGGATTTTGATAAAATAACGCCAGCTTTGCTTTCGGAGATGTACAGTCAGCTTTTCCTTTCGGACGACTTATTCGCGGATGTATGTCGCTCCATCCAACATCTTTCTAGTAAATAAGGATTAAAAAGTAGGACTTCTCCAAATATGTTCGTTATATTTGCTGTTCAATAAACCTTTACAACCGGATAAGAGATATGAAACAATTTTTCAAAATGATGTTTGCTTCGGCTTTAGGTGCCATCCTTGCTGCCGGATTGCTTATTACACTTTCAATTTTCCTATTGATTGGCATTTCTGCCAGTATGAGTCAGCCTACCACCTTCTCTCCGTCTTCTAATTCGGTGCTCAAGATTGCGCTGAACGGAGCATTGAGTGATCAAAAAACGGACAATCCGTATGCAATGCTTTTGGGAGAAGAGGATACCGAATTATCTCTTACAGATATCTTGAAAGCTATTAAAGAGGCTAAAAACTCCGATAATATTAAGGGTATATATATTGAAGCCGGAAACTTTTCGGCAGGTTCTTCCAGTATTGATGCAATACGTCGTGCAATAACCGATTTTAAGGAAAGCGGTAAATTTGTTGTTGCCTACGGAGATCAATATACCCAGGGAAGCTATTACCTTGCCAGTGTTGCCGATAAAGTATACATCAACCCGCAGGGAGCGCTGTTACTCACAGGTATGTCTTCACAAACAATGTTCTATAAGGGTTTGCTAAATAAACTAGGTGTGGAAATGCTTATTTTTAAAGTAGGAACCTATAAAGGGGCTGTAGAACCTTTTATGCTTGACAAACTGAGCGATGCCAACCGTGAGCAGATAAGTTCTTACATGAATGGCATCTGGGACAATATAACAACCGACATTGCCAAATCAAGAAAAATAACCGTCGAAGATGTAAATCATTACGCTGATCAGGGATTTGCAATTGCATTACCCGAAAAGGCGTTGGAATGCGGACTTGTTGACGAACTTAAATACAAACCTGAAGCGGAAGAGTATGTTAAGGAGCTTGCCGGACAAACCGACAAGAAACTAAAGACTGTTGGCGTGGACAAGGTACGGAACATTAAATCCAAAGAAGGTAAAAGCAAAAATAAAATTGCCGTTCTGTATGCCGAAGGAGAGATTACCGAAGCGGTTACTTCTCCTTACAGTATGGATAAATCTATCACTGAAAAGGTAGCCAAAGAGCTTATCAAACTAAAAGAGGATGAATCAATAAAGGCTGTCGTACTCAGGGTTAACTCACCCGGTGGAAGTGCCTTTACCTCCGAACAGATATGGAAACAGGTCCTTGAATTGAAAAAGGTAAAACCGATTGTTGTTTCCATGGGAGATGTTGCCGCTTCGGGCGGATATTACATTTCATGTGCAGCCAATAAGATTGTTGCAGAGCCTAATACGCTGACAGGATCCATCGGTATATTCGGGATGTTTCCGAATATGACCGGACTCTTTAACAAAGTAGCGCTTACCACCGATGTGGTAAAGACAAATACCTATGCAGATCTGGGAGATGTAAGCCGCCCCATGCGTGAAGACGAAAAAGCGCTGATCCAGGGCCGCATTGAATCGGGATACGATACATTCATCACACGCTGCGCCGACGGAAGGGGTATGACTAAAGCTGCGATCGATTCAATTGGTCAGGGTCGCGTATGGACTGGCGAACAAGCTATTGAAAAGGGTCTTGTGGATGAATTGGGAGGCATCGAAAAAGCAATTGCCGTTGCAGCCAAGCTGGCCGACCTGAAAGACTACAAGCTGGTAGAAGTTTCCGGAAGCAAGGACTTCCTGAAAGATCTATTCGAAAAACAACTTGACGAAGTAAAATTGAATGTGGTGAAACAACTTATGGGTGAAGATTTTGAATACTTCAAAACTCTTAATTTAATCAAGTCGGCTCCGGCCATCCAGACTCGGTTACCCTATGATGTGCAACCTTTATAAAAGACATGCCGACAGACAACACAAGAAAAATCAACCATTTATTAGCTCCTTTTTCATTCCTATATGGATTAGGGGTAAGATGCAGGAATCAATTATTTGACTGGGGATTGTTACCAACGGAACAATTCCCTGTTCCTGTTCTATGTATCGGCAACTTAACAGTTGGAGGAACAGGAAAAACGCCTCATACCGAGTATCTCATCAGGTTGTTGCAACCTACATACCGTATTGCAGTACTCAGCAGGGGGTATAAACGAAAAACCAAAGGCTTTATTCTGGCAGACGAACATAGTACAAGCTGGCAGATAGGGGACGAGCCGTTACAAATGAAACGAAAATTTCCGATGGTTACCGTAGCTGTTGATGCCGACAGGCGTAATGGTATCAAGAGGCTTCTGGCTCTCCCTGAAAAGGAAAGGCCCGAAGTCATTTTGTTGGATGATGCATTTCAACACCGGTATGTTACACCGTCATTCAGTATTTTGCTTACAGCGTACGACCGTCTTTTTCGTTGGGATAAGCTACTCCCTGTAGGATTATTGCGCGAACCAATTTCAGGAAAACGACGGGCCGACGTTGTGATAGTCACCAAATGCAAGCCCGATTTAAAGCCAATCGAATACCGTATCATAGAGGAAGATATGCATCTGGTGGCCCATCAAAAAGTGTTTTTCACCGAAATAAGCTACGACGAGCTTATTCCTGTATTTGGAAATCACAAGAATAGAATGCACCTTTCGGATATACGGGCAAATGATACATGCGTTGTTGTATCAGGAATTGCCTCTCCTGGCAGTTTCTACGACGAGATAAGGAAGTATCCGGGTAAAGTACTCTCAATACAGTTCCCAGATCATCACGACTTCTCGCTGCAGGATGTTAAAAAAATCAAGACTACACTAGACCTGATAAAGTCTGAACGCAAGTTCCTGATTGTAACAGAGAAAGATGCAGCCAGACTGGTGGACAACAAATTGGTTCCGGAGGAGTGGAAAGACAATCTCTTTTATCTTCCCATCAGGATTAAGTTTGATTTGGATAAAGGAGACGAATTTGATGATATGATATTAAAGCATATTACTACATTTTACAAAAACAATATTTACCGTTAAGCAAATGAGCAAAAGAACAGAAATAGCAACTTTAGGAGAATTCGGCCTTATCGACCATCTTACACAAAGAATACAACTAAAAAATGCTACCAGTATAAAAGGTGTGGGAGACGATGCCGCAGTACTTGATTACAAAGACAAGCAGACTCTTGTTACAACCGATTTGTTGCTTGAAGGTATTCATTTCAATTTGATGTATTGTCCGCTGAAACACCTTGGATACAAAGCTGCAGTTGTAAACTTCTCAGACATTTACGCCATGAACGGAACCCCTAAACAGATTACTGTATCCCTGGGTATATCCAAACGGTTCAGCGTGGAAGACCTGGAATCTTTTTATGACGGTCTTCAGCTTGCATGCGATATATACGGTGTAGATATCGTAGGGGGAGACACATCCGCCTCTCTTACCGGAATGGCAATCAGCATCACTTGTATTGGTGAAGCAGAAAAGGAAAAGGTAGTCTATAGAAGCGGCGCAAAAGAAACAGATCTTATATGTGTTTCCGGCGATCTTGGAGCAGCTTATATGGGATTACAATTGCTTGAAAGAGAAAGACAATTGTTCAAGGGTGAAAAAGAATTCACTCCAGACTTTTCCGGTAAGGAATATATACTGGAGCGCCAGCTTAAACCCGAAGCCCGCAAAGATATAGTTGAACAACTTGCGCTGGCCGGAATTGTCCCTACAGCTATGATTGACGTTTCCGACGGTTTATCGTCAGAATTGCTTCACATCTCAAAACAAAGTAATACAGGCTGCCGTATTTACGAAGAGCGCATTCCGATTGATTATCAGACAGCAGCAATGGCGGAACAGTTTAATATGAATCTTGTTACAACTGCTTTGAACGGAGGTGAGGACTATGAGTTGCTGTTTACAGTACCCCTTACCTGTCACGACAAGGTTTCAGAGATGAAAGGTGTTAAAGTAATCGGACATGTAACCAACGCTTCTCTGGGAAATTACATGGTAACACGCGATGGAAACGAAATTGAGTTAATTGCACAGGGATGGAACTCCTTAAAAGAGTAAATAATTTTAATGAAACTATTGCAGAATTAAAAAATCTCCCTATCTTTGCACCCGTAATGAAAACGATGGTGCCATAGCTCAGTTGGTAGAGCAAAGGACTGAAAATCCTTGTGTCCCCGGTTCGATTCCTGGTGGCACCACATGCAAAGAATAAGATAAAATCCCTGAAAGATAAAACTTTCAGGGATTTTTCATTAATAACAAGATGATAATTATCAAACCAAAAGATATAAAGTATAAACGGATTCTTCAGTATCCACTCAAAACAGCGAATAGGTAAGCTTTGCCACAAAGTTGCCGGTCCACATCAGATTC
>JAEAMG010000373.1_pt1 | contig 56371 bp, 44 predicted proteins | sample 8958741 | NCBI WGS metagenome assembly JAEAMG01 (sample SAMN16933256, study PRJNA681125) | bioreactor sludge metagenome | isolation source: anaerobic bioreactor treating anionic surfactant - SDBS | place: India: Bengaluru | collected 2019-02-28 | reverse complement strand
AATGATAGTGCTAAGTATGTAGAACTGTCTGTAGAGTGCTTGCGGACGCGGGTTCTTATCTCAGGACCTTAAGTTGTGCGTGTTTAACTTCCTCTGCGCCACTCTTCTCCCCCTTATCTATTCGTTCATCTCGCTATTCGTTGCTCAATTTTTTGTGCACGTTTATCTCGCGAAATTGTGTCGCCCTCATCCTCCCAGCAATGAAGCCTAAGGAGCTTAAAACAGCGCTAGCCGGCTGCGAGGGGCGCCCCGGCGCGAAATAGATTGGATTGATGAAGGGGAAATTGCCGCTTGGCTGCAATTTCTTCGTTGTAGCAGATTGCAAAACAGCGCCTCCAGGCTGCTTTTGCACCACCTCAGTTTTCTGACCTCACGAGGCCACAACACGCGCCAATCCATCGCGCAACAAAGTGCGCTCCGTTCGCTCCTTGCATCCCTTTTCGCTCGAACGGCGTGCTGCCCTGCGTTTCTTTCGCCATGTGCCCGCCTTAGTACGAACGCGATTCCGACTTACGGTCGGGTTTGGTTTAAGCCAAATCCGACGGCCAGAAGGTCACAAAAACAACCCGCGTTATTTGTTCATAAATATGCAAAAAAATTATTTAGTATAAACAGTTTATATAATTAAAAATTTCGAACAATCAAGATAGAGAACATGTACGATTGCTGTACTAAAAAACTTGAGTAGTAACGTAAGCTATTGATTTTAAATGTATTTTCTATTGACCTGTGTTCGCCAATGAACTACTGTTCCATCAGTTCACGCACAAATTTGCGAAGAGAAAACACGGGAGCATTCATGGCATTAATTCACGTCCGCAAAGTAAGAGTCAACCAGTTTGGCATTGCGAGCTGGCAGCTATTTGCCCCCGATGGCGTCCCCATTTCCGTTTTTTCGGAGTATTGTCGCAAAATCGCTGGCCTAAAATATACGACGCGGCTGCGCTATACAACCGTAGTCGCGCGGTTCGTCGATTATCTCTATGAAGTCCAAGTGCTTGGTGGAGCTCCAGTCAGTCGAGGGGTAGTGAACGACTCAATCGACTACTACATCGCCCTACTGCGTAGCGGCGACCAAATTTCCCTGGCCGTCGGAAAACGTGAGAGGGCCCGGTACGCGGAAGGAGACGAGGCACGCGAACAAGCCTTGCGCGCAGTCGCAAAGCGGCTGGGTATCGAGCCGCTAGCTGCAGGCAGTTGGGACAACACCTTGGCGGCATTGAATGGATTCCTTCGCGTGTGTTCTTTGCTGGAACGCGAGGCGAAGGAAATCGCTTTATTAAAAGGCGGCATAGAGGTGAGGCTACTGGCCGCAGCGGAGTGGGACTATCGTCCACTGTTGCAAGCGGTTGATGGCATAAGGGCGTTCAGCGCTGAGGAAGCGCGACACATCAAACACTCTACTATGTTGGGCGGCGTCATTCGCTTTCGTGGCGACATACTGATGCGGCCAAGAGGACTCAGGCAAAGCAGCCGGCAGCAAGCCCAGGTTGACGTCGATTCGCTCGACTTTCCTGAGGAGTACTTCCCTGCACTGCTGCAAAGCGCTACATCGTGGCGTGACCGAGCTCTTTGGACTCTACTGCTCGCAAACGGCATCCGACGCTCAGAAGGTCTCAATTTGCAGTGGTGCGACATTGATTTTGCCACACGAGTCGTCTACGTGCTCGACCCAGACCTGTTGCGCTATGGTCGAGAAGTCGCCATTGAAGAACGCGAACGCCGTTTCAAGGGGCGAAGTATGTCGCGAACCTACTTACGTCAACCGTATCGTGACTGGTTCTTTGAGTATTTGAATCGTTATCGAAAAGAAGAATACCGGCTGCCTTTGGATGGTAACGACTTCGTTTTCCAGTATCTCATCAGCCCCCATCACGGTCGCCCTCTGCATCAGGCGACAGACGAGACTCTAAACTCAGCTTTTACCTCAGCGGTAAAACGAGCACGCATCCCCGGCCCTCCAATCAGCAGAGACTTCGTATGGACCGGGCACTCGCTGCGGCATGCATTTGGGAGGTACATGCTCAACGACTATAAGGTTCCCGGTCAAGCGCAGCCAGGTTTGACTGAAGCTGAGGTTCAGATGCTCATGGGCCACAAGGACATCGCCTCGACACGTAAGTACGCCAAGCTGCGCGCAAGCAAGCTACAGGCCAAGCTGCTAGCGCATGACCACCAATTCATCCAGGGAAATGCTCCCGCCCCATGCCTTGCATTGGCCGCGCCCGATACCGTCCCCCCGCTCGATTAAGGAACTCATGCAAATCAATCTTTCCTGCAAGCCGGTGATTATCGGTGGACCGAACGTTCCGTCAGCGTTTATGCGCACATTAGTAACGGCCCAAGAATATGCGGGAGCTTTGCTCCCCAGCTTGGCCAACGATACGCCTGAAGCACTCGAAAAATGTCTCGACGAACTCTTCGCCATCACCCGGCCGGCGTCCCGGGATAACCGCTCTGCTGGTGCTGCTGCGGCCATTCTGAGCCTCGCCTACGAGGGCGTTGTCATGCTTCCCGTTGAGGCACCGCCTCTCCGGCGTATGGCTCCATCCGACTATCCTTTTGCCATGCCAACGCTGTTTTCGGCTGTTGATACTTACGTATCTAGCCAGCGTCCGCGATGGTTACTGCAGGATAGTCACCTACACCTGCTGCTTGCAACGGATTGCCGAGATGCCGCGCACTTCGATATCTATGCGTTTGAACGCCTGCATACCTGGCTGAATGAGAGCGCGCCGAATGATGTTAAATTTTCGCTGAGTGCCCCAGCACACACGTTGCTTAGAGGTATCGAACTCGCAGAGGGGTCCTCACTCGACCGCGGCCTTCGGCATGGCTATGCCATGTGGCGGGCGTCTGAGTCCGATAAGTTAATGGGCTTCGCGGGTTTTATGTCGGACCCCACAAACCTAAAAGGTATGCGAGTCCATGGGCATGAGCGAGAACGCATCGAACTTCGGCATCATGTTGACTCCCGGCGCACTCGCGAAAATCAGCGCGCGGAAAAGGTCAGAAAAGAGCGACCGTTTACGCCATTTGTTCAATCGCTGCTTGACATCGCTGAGGCTGACCAACCGGACGCGCCTGAAGCGTACTTCGCGGCGCTTACAGGTGGGTCGAACACCAAAGGGTTTCGACCCGAGCTATGGATTGACACCCCGGTGAATTATCCCGGCCGCAGAAATATCGACGTTGGCCAGCTGGGTGAGAAATGGTTTATCGCTTTTCGGGCATTCCTTGCACACCGTCAACGCGACTACGAGACGGACAAACAGGTGCGCTCAACACTTCATGTCTTTGCTGATTACCTGTTTCTCTACTTGCCGTGGTGGATGCAGAAGCATCCGGAAACGAGTATCAGCTTTCCATCCGCACCAAAAGCGTTTTTGCGTTATTTCTTCGTCGACCGCACGCGATTCCATACCGACGAAGAGCAGGCGCTGGGCGCCCTACCAAAGACATTCAACGATTTGCTGCACTTGCGTCGACCGACGCCGGACCCGCGCAACACCACTCGCATCATCTTGCAGAAGTTCTTCAACTTTGTCACTACCTACTTCGAGGAAAACGCAGATTTTGTAACTCCGGGGATGCAGAACCCTGTGCGAAGCGACTTCGACAACGAGGTTTCCACCTCTCGACGCGGCAAAACTAACAAGGTTCCATTTGCGGAAGACGTGTTCCCCTTCCTCATCCATTACGGCCAGGCAGTCGAGGCTTTCGGCGAGTTCCTACAGCAGCAGGCTTACGAGAGGAACATCTTTAGAGAACTGCCGAACGGTCCGGCGAAAGATGGCTACGACACGGCTTCTTGGGGCTACGTGCCAATTTTCCGGTATCGAGGTCGGCTGTACCGAGTCACCTGGCTACCCGGAATTTACCTCGTCGCCAAACGTACACTCAAGGGTAATCCAGAGGGCAGTGCTGGCATCTATGTCAACGGCGTCAAGGTCAATACCGGCAAACATCGCAATGTTACTGTGGGCTTTCCGCACCTGGCAACCGTGCGGCTTCTTATGGCGATGACGGAAACCGGCTTGCGCGGACAATCAATCCAATGGCTCGACCGGCGTACGTTCGATAGCCTCGGGGCGCCCATCGACAGTCTGTCCAACCTATACGGTAATCCACTTGGACAAACCTACGGGTCACTTTACATCAACACGGACAAGGCCCACGAGCCATGGAACAATCTTGTTTCGTGGAGAGTGCGCCGGTCGATGCTCAGTGAGCGCCATTTCCAAGACTCAGTCGTCGACAGCTACACTGCCCGAGAGGTTCGATACGAAGACCGCGATAACACGCGGTTTCTACCGGTACTGCCCCTTTTTCGGAGCGACCGGGGCGCGAAGCCCGTTTGCGACAGCAACTATACCCAGCGCTGGGTCGAGTTCTTGTACGGGTTTCAGTCGTTTTACAACATCCGAGATGGCGTCGACAGAAGTAACGACATTGACGCTCTCGTGCTCCTTATCGAGCGGGAGGGCGGCGAGAATGGGGGCTCGTATTCGGACCGTTATACAGCCATCCATACTCCGCATGCCTGCCGAGCGACCTATGCCACGTTGAGAGACGGCGACCTAGAAGTGTCCGAAATTGCCGACCAACTGGGGCATTCCAACACAACGGTCACGAACCACTATCAGGTGCCTCAAATGAAGCCGCTGGTCGCCAAGCTAAAAGATATCGACGACCGGATGCTGAGCGCAGACGTATACGACCCGACCGGCAATGCGTCCGCCTACCTACACCCCGAAAATGAGGATAGTTCAGTGCGACTTGCCTTCAAGAAGAGTCCGGAGCAGGCAATCTCTGACTTCGGATTTGTGCCTGGCGTGGCCTTGTGGTCACTCTCAGAGCTCGATGGAGACACGTCAACCTTGGAGCTCCTGCGTCAGAGCCCAGCGAGCGCAATCCGATGGCACCCGACGCATGTTTGCCCCGTTGGCAACCAGTGCCCCAAAGAAGTTGTCGCGAACGCCGGAGGTATGAATCGCTGCGGCATTTGTCCGTTAGCCGCGAAGTGCATAGACCACCTTACGGGAATCGAGGCAAAACAGACGGAACTGCATGAACGCATCCGAACCGCGGGCGTCCGTCAACGACTTCTTTCAGAAAGAGGTGCCGCCCAAGGCGACATAGATGCCCTCCACCGCGAAATGCAGTTGGACACGAAAGAACTCCTTGGGTGGAAGCTGTCCGCGGAGATTCTAAGGTCTCGGCAACTTGACCTTGGTTCAGCAGGCGCTGGATACCACGTAGATAAGCCTGAGCTGGTTCGCAAGCAGCTCCAGTTGGTCACGCGAAATGGCTCAGAGAGCGAATTCTTCCTGCAGCGTATTGCGGACTCCAATGCCTATCCATCCTTGGAGTCGGCCGAGGTCCGGGCGAAGGCAACTCGATACACTCGGCTGATACTTGCCCGCCAAGGTCGTCTCGAAGACGCCGCCTTCCTTGATGTGCCCGCGCACACTGAACTGTCAGTGTTCGCGTCGTTCATTAGGCCCTATGTCGAGGCGAAGAACCTGACCTTAGCTGACCTCGCAACGGCAATTGATTCCCTGCCGGGAGCTGCAGCGCTATCTTCGCCGGGCGATTTGCCATTACTGGCAGGAGGTTTATATGGGCGTCCCAAAAGGTAAGGACAACTTTAAGGCATTCAGAGCGACCAAGCAGCAGAGTGCGCAAGAATTACTTCATACCGAGCTGGAGAAGGCAAGGCGACGGAAGATGCCCTACCCCGACAAGGCCACCCTCGTATCGGACATGGCTGAGCGCACGAAGCTACACCGAACAACACTGATACGTAATCCGGTGTATCACAGGCTGCTGCTCGAGTTCCTTGCCACCCAAGCCGGTGGCTCGACTTTCGTGTCCGACAACGACGCGCCGCCCGAACTGCTACGCGCCAAGCTCATTGATGCGCAGATGGAGATAGGTAGTCTGCGCGAACAGATTGCCGATATCGGCCGAGCGGAGGTTGGTAAAGCGAGTCGCGCGAATCCCGAAGGGTTGCGCTTGACAGAATCTGCAGCACACGCCGCGCTTTCAGACACGGTATGGGCATTGCGCGAGGTCCTGGACCGAGTGAACCTTGATGGGGAGGTCTTCGAGGTAGACATAAATCGCTGCGAGATTCGCGATTTGGCCGCCGCACCAGGCCGACGTGTCGTTGTGGCCGGCCAGCGCTTGCGCCCCTTTATCGAGGCACTGCGCACCTTGAAAGAGCAGGAGCAATGAGCAACCCAAGGAGGAGCGCCTGATGGCTAGCGGACAGCAACTCGCCGAGCAGAACGTTCGGACATTTATCGCATGGGTGGAGAGCAAGACCGATGAGGACTTTCGCGCGATGGCCAGTCGCGGTGTATTGTCACGCAAGGAGATTGCCAAAGAGTGTGCATTCGCCAAGTCGGCGCTCGACCAGAATCCGCGTATTAAACAGGCGCTGCGCGAGCTAGAGAGCTCTTTACGCTTGCGCGGAGTGTTGCCTATCGCCGTTCAACGCGAAGCTGACGCTCTCTTAATGCGTGAACCGGGCCAAATCCGTGGTGCCCGCGAGGCAGACCGACTACGACGGCTGGAACAGGAGAACGCAAGCCTGAAGGCTGAGGTCGCAGAACTCAAACGCGCCTTGGTGAAACACAGCCTACTCAAGGATGCGCTTGCTCGCACCGGAAGGTTACCACGTTGATAATCGAGCAAACCTTGAGGGTGACCTCTGTCCGCAGCCAGAACCCTAATGGTTTTGGAGGGTGTATTTTTAGCGGAAAGCAAATAGGCGCGGCCGGCCAAGTGCAAGACACGGCGGCTTACTACGTCGTCAAAGCAAACGCGAACGTGATTGGTGGGGTACAGGTTCAGCCTGGACAATGGTGGAAAGTGACAGGTATAGCGTGCGAGCGCATCACGGAAGTGAACGGCTACCGAGTGGTGGAGTGGCAACTGGAAGCCACCAGCGGCCGCATGTTGCGGCCTTCAGGCGAGCACATTGTCGCCTTTATTGCCGATAGCCCGGCATTCATGGGCATCGGACATGTCAAGGCGCGTAAGTTATGGGATACATTTGGTGATTCCCTCTACGGACTGCTCGATACGCGTAACACTGCCGCCTTGGCATCTATACTGTCACCCGACAGCGCCAATCAGGTGGTCAGTGCCTGGGCTCAATATGGAGATGGCAAGACGCTCCAATGGTTACAGGCTCAGGGATTAGACCCAGCCATTGCTCGGAAAGTGCTCGAATTCTACGCAGACGAGACCATCCAAAAACTGGAAGAAGACCCATATCGGCTCCTTTCATTCTGCGCGACTTGGGCGCAGGTCGATAAATTGGCGCGGAACCACTTTGCGATGGAAGATGCCGACCCTCGGCGCCTCCAAGGAGCCATCGAGGAGGCCCTGTACCGCGTTTTCGACGACGGGCACACTCGAGTTCCTATCCCGTCCCTTCTTTCCCGCTTGGCGAGCGTTCTGGATGGTCCTTTTAGGGACGCGGCGCGCGAGGCACTGGCAAAAGGGTTGTCGAACGGAAGCTTCATCATCGGTGCAGACGGCGATGTACATCCAATTGGTGCCTGGGTGATGGAGGCGACGGTGGCGCGAGAGATGGCAGCTCGCCTTATTCGGACGAATAACCTAGCCCTGCTTCATCCTGCCCACATCGACGCCATCGTGGGTGCATACGAGACCGGCGAAGGTATTACGTTAAACGTCGAGCAGCGCTTGGCCATACATACATCGGCCGCCAATGCCTTGTCGCTCATTGTCGGTGGTGCCGGCGTAGGCAAGACGACGGTGCTGAAAGCGCTGTACACGGTGTACGACGCGACGCGGACCCACGTTTTCCAAGTTGCGCTGGCTGGACGTGCCGCCAAACGCATGATGGAAGCCACCGGGCGGCCAGCGTCAACCATCGCCAGTTTCCTTAAGACGGCAAAAGAGGCCGACTTGGCCGGCCGCTGCGTGCTGGTAATCGACGAAGCGTCGATGGTTGATATCATCACGATGAATCGCCTTTGTGAGATGCTGCCGCTGCATGTTCGAATCGTGATGGCCGGTGATACCGGCCAGCTGATGCCCATTGGGCCAGGCTTGGTCCTACATGCTCTGGCTAGACTACGTGGAATCCCGACGGTTGAGCTCACGGTCGTGAAGCGCTACGGTGCGGACATCGCGCTAGCGGCCCAAGCTGTGCGGCAGGGTATCTGGCCTGAATTGGCCAACGATGCTACTGCACCCATCGCGTTCCTCCCCTGCGCGGCGCCGGCCATCGCGGACCTGGTCGTCGGCCTATACGCCGACGACGCGGAAGATACTCAGATACTATCGGCCCGAAAGAACGGTCTGGATGGAACAAAAGCGATAAATGACCTGTGCCAAAGTCGCTTTACGCGTCACCGTCGCCCATTGCTGCTCTATCTCGATGAGTTTCAATCGATGGCCGGCACCGGCTTCTACCTTGGGGACAAGTTGCTGTGCACGAGGAACCTTTGGGACTGGGGTTTGCAGAACGGCTCGCTGGGTCGTCTGATTGAAATCGAGGATACTCCGCGACCGCTTACGAACGCCGAAGGCGCGGAGGTTGGCCATGCCATTGCTTGGGTCCTGTGGGATGACGGTGCGCGGCGCCCGATTCTCGAGTCCATGCTCGACGACCTGGAGCTTGGAAATGCGGTGACGGTGCACAAAGCCCAGGGCTCGCAGTGGCATAGGGTTATCGTCGTGCTAACCGGAAGCAGGATGCTGGATAGGACGCTCATTTATACCGCGATGACGCGTACGCAGAGCCAGGTGATTCTGGTGGGAGACGCATTGGCAGCCCAGCGAGCAGTTGAAGGGCTTCCCCGAGTAAATAATCGTATGGTTGGATTGGACGCGCTACTCGATGAGTACACGTCGGAACTTGTGCTTGCAGATGAGGCTGGTTAATGTGGCGGAGGGGGGTGTTGCAAACTGTATAATGGAAAACTTCTGGTTGGTGGTCATTGTTCCTAGCGCTGACTACGACGATTGGCTTGGATGCAAAGACCGGGAAGGTGCTCGAACGCACCTTCTGCCCTACCCGGCCGAACTGATGGCAGGGCAGCAGGAGCCGAAGGCGGCGGTGGCCAAGCAATACGAACTTTTTTGAGCTGAACGTTCTCGCCAAAGTGGCGTAACGGGCAGGTTCAAGTGCTATTTCTCGGCATGGCAATCATTGGAGGCATTGCTGGCGGTTCGTCGGACAACTAGGTAGGTCATGGGAAGAGCCCCACCGCGACTGCCAACCGCGCGGACATCGGCGAGTCAGCAGGCGCGGCGGCGGGCTGGGCGCCGCCTTCGATGACAAGTCCAGTCCCATAGTTGAATAGGCCAAACCAGTCCATCGGTAATGCCGAACGAATGACCGATATACCTCCGACTTTTTCCACCTAATCATTTTATATCGCTGTGAGCCAGCCTACGGTTCTAATGCCCACGTGAAGTGTGCCACCAGCGTTGCTTGGCCAACCACGAGAAGAACTAAACCACTAAACGAGAGCGCCCCAGGAAGGCGCTACACTAGCCGGCGGTCGCTGTTGACGCCCTTCAACAATCGGCTCTTATTCTCGATGGGCCAGCGCTTGAACGACGTGGACCAGGTCCGCAACGTCTTCCCAGCTAGCTCAGCGCACTACCACTCCACACGCTCGGCCAAAGCTTGGGCCTTCGGCAGCTCAGGAATGCGAAACGAAATCGTGTGCGGCATCGAAGCGATGCGCCGTACCGTATTCCACGTACTCACCGTTGGAAAACGGTAGGCTTGTCCTCGGCGACATTACAGGCTGTAAGTGATGTACTCATCATCCCCTAATCTCAGATGGCTTACGAAAGGCATGCCTAGTTCGTACGCCTTCCGCGGTCATGTCTGCCGCAATGCAAACCCCCGAGCAGTCGTCAGTCAAAGTCGTAGAAGGCGCGGCTCTGTTTAAAATTGCACTGTAAAAAATGCATTCTCGTGTATAGTAGTGTCTTAGTAGTGTTCACAACCACTCAGCAACCATTTAGCCATTAACTATCGGAGAATATATGTTTGCAGATATTTTGGAAGCAATTGATGAGGCCACCGAGGACGACGGAGACGTGACTCGAGCGTTTCAGCTCGCCCGAGCCCAAAGCATAGGGAAGTTCATGAAATTTTCCGGCATGTCTCAGGCCGACGCGGCAACCGAGATTGGTGTTTCGCCGGCTGCTATCCAGAAAATGATAACGCAGCCAGGTCCCTTAGCGAAACATCTGGTGTCGTTCACAACAATGTTGTCTCTCCCAAAAAACTCAATTTCGACGGCCAAAGCTTTGACGAGTTTCGCCAAGGAGAATCGGGTCTTCGCCAGCACCCTCGACGCGGTTATTACTTACACTCCTGCCAAATATTTGCCCATGGGAATGATGCCGACCGATTACGTAATCGCCGAGGTCAAACGCAACCTTTCCGAACGCCACCAAGACCGATGTACCCGATTAGTTGCGTACTTCACGGCGCCGGCTAAAGAAAATGAGCCAAATTTGGACGACATGGCGGCTCTTGAAGAAAGTCTGGAAGTTCCAGTAGGAGCAATTCAAAATCCTGCGGAGCTTGCAGCAACGAAAACCAAAGTTAGCAAACTTTCATATGCAACACGAAAGAAAATAAGTGCAAATATTAAAAGAATAGCCACCGAACGCAGGCTGGATTACTCCGATATTGCCAGCAAGGCCGGTGTACCGCTAATTTCCATTTTGAGCTTGCGAGAAAAGCCCTACAATTGCACTTTGGCCCTCGTTGTCGCCCTGGCTTCTGCCCTTGAGGTTGAACCTTATCAATTAATGCAAGACCACATTAAGAGCGAGGTCGAAGAACCTCTCCAACCCAATTTGTTTGAAGACTTACCGAAGGTGCCACGCGAGTTTATTTTGAATTATGTAACCTCAATTCGGGACAAACGAGAAGGATTACCAACTACTAAGGCGAGTGCTGTTTTGATGGCAACGCCGCTCTTGCAACATGCAATAGGCTTATTGTCCACGTATTCGAGTCAAGGGAGTGACGAGGATAATCCGCGCAATCTTGGAGACTTGGTAAACCAGATGGTGGCATCTCTTCGAGTCGGACTTTGATGACGTGCCCTCGGCCTAGCTCCTCTACCGAGGGTGCGTACAGAGCCGGGATTTTCGTGCAAGGACTGGGAATCCGGCCTTGCGCACTATACTCAGACCGAGTTGCGGTTTTGCGGACTGCAATTGGCGGAAGACTTAGTCACCAAAGACTTGCATACGGGTTTCGGTACTCAACGCCATCGACGTCGGGCCATTGTGCATTCACTAATGGGTCAAGCCAGTCGGCCATCTATGCCATCAGCGCTAAGCTGTCGACGAGTTCCAGCGGCGCCGCTTTGCGCACAGCAATCTCTATCATTAAACGCCGAAGCGACCGGACACGGCCCAGGTCCTTTGCCATTTTCTCGAACGAGGCAAGCTTGGCTAGTAGTGCGTCATTGTTGGCCTTGGCTAAAATCTTCAGAAAACAACCGTCTTTCACGTGCCATGTAATACCTCCGATAGTGACTTCATACCTATCGAAAGTGTCCGTCATGCTGGGGGAAGGCCAAAAGTCACCCGCCCAAACTGGCAGTGCGTATGCATATCAGCCACTGCTATGCTATCTCCGGCTGCGCTAACTCCTTGCGGTAGACTTCCTGAATGCGCAAGGTCGCCGCAGCTTTTCCTGGAACTCGGAGAACGACTTCGTCCCCTGCAGTGGAGCCCAGCAAAACTTGAGCCAAAGGTGTTCCTTCCCCTATCAATCCTTGATTCAAGTCTGTCAGCAAGGTCGTTATCTGGACTGAAAGATGCATCTCTGGACTCTCGATATTGAAGTACGTTACGAGGTCGCCAACACGCACTTCAATTTCGTCATCTGCAGTTTCGAGAACCATCTCGGAGACTTTCAAACTAGCCGCAGGTGCCTCATCCGATGCTGGCAGCCCGGCCTCTTCATAGTCTTCTTCTACTACTTCATCGTAGCTCTCGCCGACGGGAAGTGGAACGGAGCGAAGTTCCTCAAGGAAGCTAAAGAGGCGCTCGGCTTCCAATTGTGGATTACGGAACCAGTCTGTCGACCAAATACGCCAGATGCGACCACGCCATCCCAATCCCTCGAGAATTTCTTGTCGAATCCGGTCTCGGTCGCGTACGGTTACACCGGAGTGATAGCTAGCGCCGTCACATTCGATGGCCGCCAGGAAGACGGACTTGTAGTCTGGATGCCGCACCGCGATGTCGATTCTAAAGCCGGCGACACCCAACTGAGGAACTACTTCGTAGCCTTTACCTTTCAACAAATCGAGTATTGCCACCTCAAAATCGCTATCTGGAGGCAGGTCTGTTTCTTCATTCTGTGTGAGCACGTTATCCCGTGCGAAGAGAAGATAGTTACGTAAAGCCTTCGTACCTTCGGGAGTGCTTTTATCGACTACGATGTCTTCAGGGCGCATTGAGCTAAAAACTACGACCGATTTTTTCGCACGGGTGAAAAGCACGTTAAGCCTGCGCCATCCTCCGCCCCTACTAATAGGACCGAAATTCTGTCGAACCACGCCCGCAGTCGCTGGGCGGCCAAAAGTGGTGGAAATTATGATGCAGTCACGCTCATCACCCTGAACGTTCTCGAGATTTTTCACGAACAGTTCCATGCCATGCGATTTCCAATGCATCTTGAAATCGTCAGCACCGCTCACTGTTTTCAGGCGCTCTTCAAGCATCTCTGAAATGAGTTCCCGTTGCTTCACATTCAGGGTCACTACGCCGAGCGAAATGCCTGGCCGGGTCTGAATGTGAGAGGCGACAGCTTCGACGACTTGGCGCGCTTCTATTACATTCATTTGGCCTTCGTATATCCCGTTCTTCACGTAGTGGTAACGCAGTCCAAGCTCTTTGCTTTTTCCGAATGGAGACGGGAAGACGACTAAGTTGCCGCGGTAAAAGTTCTGGTTCGAAAACGCTATGAGCGACTCGTGCTGGGAGCGGTAGTGCCAACGTAGGGTGCGAACCGGGTGAAAGTGGCTAATGCAAACGTCGAGTATGCTTTCCGCATCTACTGCGGCTGCACCCTTACCGCTATCGCCATCGTCATCTGGCGCAGCCATACGTGCGAAGAATGACGTTGGAGGAAGCTGTTTCGGGTCCCCTACGACGACAAGTTGCGAGCCACGTGCAATCGCACCCAGGGCTTGTTCCGGTTTCAATTGCGACGCTTCGTCCATGATAACGATGTCAAAGTGCAGTCGACCCGGCTGAAGGAATTGAGCCACTGCCTGTGGTCCCATCATGAAGCAGGGCTTTAACGACTGAATAGCTCTGCCCGAGCGGCTCAGTAGTTTCCTTAACGGCACGCGGGGCCGCTGTTGCGGAATCAGATGCTCGAGAAGCCTCAGTTCGGTCTTGTCATCAACCCGGACGCCGGAGGTACCTTGTGGTGGCGTGCTAGCCCTCATGCAATCACGCGCCACCTGCGCACCACGCATTTTGATGACCTCGCGGTCCAGCGAAACGAAGTCTTTGCGTACCGATGAATGGCGCGTTCCACTGAATGTTCGCAGGTCCTTGTTCTGACGGAAGAGCTGTTCAGCTATCGATGCGTAAAAACGGAAAGCAAAGCCACTTGTTAATCGCTTTGCAGAGAGCCTACCCGTCTCAACTAGGGAGAGATAGTCCATCAGGCCGGCGTGTTGGCATGCCTTGCGCGCCTGCACGTACTGCGCCCAGGGGAGCAGGCTTGAATAATTCTGCACAGCCGATGCCGTACGTTCGAAAAGGCCGCTCGCGAACTCGGTGATGTCATCTGCGTCGCTGCCAGCCCATTGCGTAGTGTTTACCTCACCAAATTCTCTCAAGGATTGTTCGAACTCGACCAGGTCCTGCCAACCCTTATTGATTGCGATGATTGACTCTTCAATCGCAGCATAGTTTGCGACGGAGTTGGCCGATAGCAGTAACTGCTCGATTGAAACAGGTAGGCGCGCTGCGAGCAGAAGTGTCCCGTAGGTATGGGCAGCGAAGGCAGTCGCTAAGTTAGTGTCTCGGCCTCGATAGGATGTTCCGAAAATTTCTCGTCCCTGCGTGTGGAACGCAAGAGAGCGCTCGACTTCGGGAACTTTCGAAGCATCTGCGATTGCGACGACGCCATCCCTGAGCGTAGCATTTGGCCTGACCCATTTCGTCATAAACGCAATCGCTGAATCAAACATCTCAGCGAATTCATGATATTCGCACAGTCGTTCATCCCAATTGGCAAGGTCGATGCGGGCGCAAACCTCAGGCGCTGCCGAATGTGTCGATGCTGCCAATGCCGCCAACGAATTCAACGCGGTGAGTGCTGCGTGAAGATTGCTCGTCGCGTTGGTCAATTCGACTATATCGGGGCGTGCGATTCTAAGAAGGTCAAGGGACGCGTCGGTTATGCGGCTGTCCGCAAATTTTTCGCTAGATTTTACCAACCAAGTGGCGACAGGGATTAGGTCTTGGAACGGAGTTGCTTCGCCATCGAAGGCGGTACCGGCAACGCTTTTGAGCTTCTCATCGTTTTTCCAAGCCTGGTGTCGCTTCGCATATTTCCGAATAGACTCAAGTTCAGCAAGCCTCTGGTCGGAGGAGAGCTTGATGGTTTTGTTGCGTGCAAGTCGCTTGTGCAAGCTTATAGCCTTCCGCCAACCACCTTGGAATATTCGATACCAAGCGCTGCCTTCACGCAGTGTCGCGATTGCCTCTGTCAGTTCGCCTTCGGAAGGTATCGAGTCCATGTAGAGAGACTCTTCAAGCTTGCCGAATGACGATTGAATGGATTTGAGCTCCTCAGCCATGCGCTTGAGTGTTTCGAGCGATGTCGGATGCATAAGGTACTCGCTTCGAAGGTGCAACAGTCCCACAGGTGCATCTTCCAAGACCGAGCGCACTATTTGAAGCTTGTTGACGTCTTCAGCAGAACCTTCAAACAATATGCGGAAAAGTGCCGCAATACGCTCCAAATCCCGGAGCGCCAATCGACCGGCTTCAACTGCCGGCCGAAACTTATCGAGCATGTGTTCAAACTGCTCACGCGTTCGTTCGTCAAGCTTTGTGAAAGTTGCAAGCCTGAGGATTTCTTCACCTTGCGCGAGGTCCTCGATGGACGGGGCTGAGTTTGGAATCAACGTACGGTCGCGGCTACGCTCCAGTGCGGATAGCAGCTCCTGAGCAGCAGCCAGTTCCTTGAGGACCGCAACAGACTTCCTCCCTTGTTCGTCTTCCGGTGGAAAGAGCGAAGGAAGTAGCTGGAAGTCCACTTCCTCGGGCTCCGCCGGCGCCAAATCTGTCAGTACTGAAATCAGCTTTGACGCGGTAGCATTGTCCAACTGGACTTCGTCTGTGCCCAATATCTTTAGCGCACGCTCTAAACCGTTTTGGAAGTCCTGGAAGCGAGCTCGATAAGTCGTAAGTATTTGCTGTATCGGAATAGCATCGTGCGGCGTCAGCTCTGTTGGGAAAAATCCCCAGAACGGATGCGACTCATCGAATTTTTCGATAGCTTCAAACTGTTGAACCGTGTATTTCAGACTATCGTGAATACCCAAGAACGCAGCTGAGGTCGTCACCGCTGCAGGTAAATATTCAAGAGTTTCTACCGCGATGGACTCATCCCCGCATCGAGCGCGATTGAGCTCAGCTCTCCACATAACCTGATGCAGCGTCAACCCAAGCGCATTGCCGTCGGTGTTCCGCATGATTTCCATGTGGGAGCGCAGCTCGTCCTTCTTTTCCTGTAACTGACTCATCAGCGCAGGTAGTTCTCCGAGCCGCGGCACAGTCATTTCCAGGCGGTGCTTTAAGTCCTCCAGCACGCGCTTTTTATTCGTCTTATTGCTATGCAGCTCGAGCACAAAATCTTCCAGGCCTGCCTGTTCTAGTCTGGACTTAACGACCTCAAGGGCCGCCAACTTTTCAGCAACGAAAAGTACCGTCTTGCCGGCTTGCATTGCGGCCGCAACGATATTAGTAATGGTCTGGGACTTGCCGGTTCCAGGCGGGCCTTCGATTACTCGATTCTTGCCTTCAAGGACATCAATCAATGCACTGTGCTGGGAGCTATCCGCGTCGTAAATTAGCGGTACGTCGCCGCGTGGATGGGCATCAATGTCGTACTCGCCGGCGTATGCTGGCTCTCCGATTGACGAATGGCTTCCCTCGAATACCTGACGAATCAAAGGATGGTCAAGCAACGCAGAATTTCCTGATGCGTCAACCCAAGTCTCGGGCGCGATGTCTTTAACCATCAGCATGTTTGCGAACGAGAGTAGCGAGAGCGTGATGCGGTGTTGCACCCGCCAGCCGGGTAGTTCTTTAACTGTCTCCGCTACGCGTGCTAGGTACGCGTCAGCTGACTCGTCTTCTTCGTCCAAATAGGTCGGAAGGTTGAGACCAAAGTCCCGCTTTACTTTCTCACGTAACGAGAGATTGTCCGTTAGCTCTTCGCCAGAAGTAAATAGCGTAAAGGTAGAATACTGACCCTCGTCCGAAATAGCTACGGTCACGGGTACGCACAGCAGAGGAGCCTGGTAGAGCTTGTCGCTGCCAGGGTTATCGGGAAACTCTAAAAACCCAAAAACGAGGTACAGCATATTCGAGCCAGTTTCTTCGATGGCCAACTTTGCTTCGCGCGCCAGCTTACGACCGTGCTTTCCTAATTCGTCGCCGTAGTATAACGTCTGCAATGCGGCCGGCGACAGGGCTCGACCGCCCGTCACAATTTTGACGCTTGCTAGGTCATAAGCCGTGCTTTTGCCGATTCGGCCGGCATAGACCTTTGCATCCGGGCGAACCAGCCGGCCGTTTTTCGTCTCCCAGTCCCCGCGGCTGGGCTCTGGAATGAACTCAAGCCTTACCCCGGCCGCCGTCTCGCCTGCAATCCGTTCAAAAACGGCATTGAAGTCGCTGTCAACGAATTGGATTGTTTTGCCGGGTCCGTGCTTAAAATTGATTAGCCGATTCCTGCCTGTCAGGTCCAACAGCCGAAGTCGGAGTTGCTCGAGTGCTTGGGTGATAGGCATTCCGGAAATCGTTGGTGGCATTTCTACACCCGACTCGATGGACTCCTCAGTGTGGAAATCGTCTTCACTCATATTAAACTTTCAGGTTATTGCGTCTGGCTCTGCGCTCGCATCTCGTAGTCGAGCGCCACTGGCAGTTTAATACAGTGCTGTTGCTCAGGTGATATTTTTTGCATTTCTCGCAGAATTATGCTTCTTTTGAAGCGGGACTATTCTTAAATACTGGGATGGAATTGGACATTCACACGTTGCTCCAGTTGATACCGTGCGTCGCACTTTGAGAATCGGGTCCTCTGCTGCTAGTTGGACGGACACACATTGTCGAGACGCATTTTGCCGTTGTAACTGAATCGCTAGGGCGGTAGGCTGTAGCGTCTACTTGACACGGTGGCTCCAACCCGAGGGTACTAGGTGGGCCCAGTGCGATGGTGACCGTTGAAAGAAGGCCTTCTGACGGTTTGAGTGCACGCCTGTGCGGCCGGCCTAGTCAATATTTTTCGCGGTTCATGAGCGCACGCAGGTGGCGAAGTTCACTGGCACAGCTTTTTGCGTTGTTCACATCGTTCTCAAGCGCTTCAATGGAGGCTTGAGCAGAGCTGTCTAACACCGCTTTCTGGGTACGACGCACCAGCGTTGAAAGCGTCCATGCGGCGTCAAGCGCGAGGTGAAGCTGCGCAATATCTGCGTACGCGTCTCCAGCGTCTTTCCCTTTTTTGACGATGGCGGCGTTCCATGCTGGATTCTTCATGAATGAGGGCGTCCCCCCCGGAATCGCCATGAGGTAGCCGTGGACCAAGCTGTTTCGATACTAACAAATGTCACCAGCCGCTTGTCCGGCAACGCACAGCACAGCGTTGGCCTTTTTGCTAAAGGACTGATGCCCTGCGGCGAGAAGCTTGAACTGGTCTTTCGAGCCCATCCCACGGACGTTCGTGTTCGCCAACGCTAATAGACCGGGCTCAAGACCCGTCTCAAAAAGGCCGTAGGCAACAACGAAAGCCCCGATGAGTTGCAAATGCTCAGGCGTGAGTGTGAGCGCAGATAGCTTATTAAGAATCAAACTCGCTCTTCGCTCCGGGGAGTGTGGTGGCATCGCGTCTCCAGCATTTATTGTGGCCAGCTGGCCTGTTTTCCCATCTGCTCACGAATGTTCGCTGCATTCAAGTCCGCCGCATGTTACCTGGCGCATATTCGCGACTGGCATTGCTGCCAGTTAAAACTTATCGGGAAATTCGGCATCCTCCGCTGGCATCTCAATTTTTAACAGTAATCGCAAGAGCCTGTTGAGCTGAGTATCCGCAGCCAATTCTTGTTTAACCTGCTCGATAAGTTCATTAGAGTGTTCACGGGTCAGCTTTAGTCGACCGAGGTAATACGATAGGGCAAAATCTGCAGCTGCTTCGCCTTGAGGCAGTGCGCTTTGCAAAAAGATTTTAGTGAGGAGGTCCAGCATAAATTTGCTAGACTCGACTTCTGAAGAGTAGTCCAGCTCCCCGGGCAATGCAGCTCTTAAGATAGCCGCCTGGATGACGCCGTCGTTGTATCGCCCAAAATTCTCGGGGTCCAAAACAACCTGTTGGAACGCCTCGGTCCTCAACCTGTAGACGTTTTGCATTGTGGCTGACTCGCGAGCATTTTGTAAAATTGCCGCGACAGTAAGCAAGACTGCCGGCGTGTTTTGCAAGTTTGCGTCATACTTGAAATTCCAGAAAGCAAAATCAGGTCTGAGACTTTGCTTGGTCTCAAGGTTGGTTCCCGATGGTAGGACGGCATCGGCTGTCACACCATTAGGCGTTCCTGAAACGAGCGCCAGGCGGCCGGATACGCCTGCGTCAACAGACTCTAACCGCAGCTTGGCAATTGCGTCCGCTTCCGCCCGATAGGCGACGGGCAAGGAGGCACCGATAGCCACGCTAGCAAAAGTGAAAATCAGTATTGACGACTGCGTTGCTGAGAATTCTAAATTTCGCCTCAATGTGACAGCTTGCGCGTTAGTCTCGGAAATCTGAGTGCCGATTATGTACACGCGCGCTCCAGTATGTTTAGGTCGCAAATCGCGGCTGATTGACAGTAGTTTAGTTCCTCGTCCAACTACCGCGGCTATTATCAGCAGCGCGCCCGTTTTATGTATTTCTTGCTCCGCCTGGTCAATTTGAGACTGCGAAATTAGCGGCAATTGCGCGGCCGCTCCGGTGATACGCTGCAGCTCTGAGGCACAGTATTGTGCGATGGCGAGTGACGACGCATCTTCCTGATGCACGATAGCTTTCGTCGAAGCGGGGACGTTTTGTTCAAGAACCCTGAGTAAAAAAACCTTGAACCTTTCATGTGCTGCGAGGGCCGCGCCATCGATAAAAATCGGACGGACCTTCGAAGTCGGGATTGGACCTCGTCCTTGAACTGTCAGCGCCGCGCCGCCAGTGAAAAGTTCAGAACAATGATTTGCATCTTCATTGACAAAGTGGATTTTCCGTCGAAGAAGAATCTTTTTAGGTAGGACCTCTTCTGGCGCGAAACGTTCTCCGGACATCCGGATGTCTCTTAAGCCATCCGTAAGGCCGATGTCGGCGCACCCGTTGGGGATTGCGAAGAGAGCGTCCGACGCGTTTTCTGCACTAGACATTGTCAGCAGGGTGACCACCTCTGCTGGGTGACAACATGTTTTTTCCAGCCACAGCTTCTGTAGGCGCATTGAAGACGAGGCCGAAATTATGCACAACGAAGTTCCCAGCTGAGGGAAGTCTACGTCCTTGAAGCCATTATGGGAGTGGAAGCTAACGACCCTGGGGCTGGGGACCTTGAAGAGGGTGCAGTACAGGTCCCTCAGTGCGTACGCCACCGACGCGATAGCCATTGAGTCTATGTATATCACCTCAATAGGACTCTTAAGCTCAGCTTCGCGCTTCTTGACCTTCGACATAAGCGCCAAGCTCAGGAATTGAACGTTTTCAATCTCGTTGAGGGCATCTTCCGCACGAAGAAACTGTGTGGAGCGTTCACCAGATGGTTTTACGAAGGTGAATCCGGGCGGGGCGCTGACGAGCACATGATGTGCGGAGAAAAGAGTTTGCAGACCCGCAGAGAATATCCGGTCCGAGGCAAAGCTTAATTGCTCCTTATCTTGGCTGACCGCATTGCGAACTGCTTTGTTGAATAATATTTTGCCGGCGCTATCAGTGCTGCACACGCAAAGTGAGATTTTATCTGATAGGCGTGCCATGGCTTGCTTCAGACCCGATGAAGTGCCTAGAGCGCTCAATAACGCTGCGACCTCTGATTGAATGCAGACTATGGCGATGCCGTCTGGCCAGAGTACTTGGCCTGCGCTTCTTTCGATAGCGTCGGCGAGGTCCCCCTCTTTCAGAGTTCCAGGTGACTTAAAGAGGAACTGGTAGTTTCGTCGGCCGCCGGTCGGCGCAATATTGCAGTTGAACGCAAAATAGTTCTTCACTGTTCACCCCGCGATAGTGGGATGATGATTGAGTAGGCAGCGCCCGGGACAATTTCTAGTTCAGGGTGTTCTCGTAGCCAATGCCTAGGTGAAAACGAAGTTGCAGATGCTGAGGAAAAGTCTTGGTACAAGCACACACGACCCGTGCGAAGTCTAAGGAATGCATTTACCTCTCGAAGGGCTTTAACGACCAGGCTTAGGCCATGTCCGCTCTCTTTGCTATCCTTGGTCGTCGCGTGCTGCTCAAAGCACTCCTTTACATATTTCATTTCGGAGTCGATAGTGATGTCTTGCAACGATTGGCTAGGGGCGTGCTTGCTCATCCAACGTCGCACAAGTCCAGGCCCGGTATCGAAGACGGTTAGTTCAAGAAAATTTGCATCGGCGACGGCGCGAGACCGGGTACCGTCCGCTGCTCTATTCAGCCGCGCATTTGATAACGTCCTCAGGATGAAAATGTTCTGGGGCACATCTTTACCAGCCGTATCGGCAGCAATCGTAGACTTGCTTTTTGATACAAATTTCGCCATCACGCCCCGGATATTCCGGTGATAGACTTCGCCATTTTCATCAGTCTGAGCGTGCTCGTCGGTATTGCGGAATAGTTCGTAAATTAGATGCGAAATTGCTTGGAACTGGTCTGGTGAAATACTACGCATAGCCGAAGGAGCACAAGAGTCAATTAACCGCTCTGCTAAAAATGCAAAGTCTTCACGGCCTCTTAGAGAGCCCTTTTTCCCAGTGGAGTACAACGGCATCAAAAATTCATTTCTGGCTCCAGCAAAGCACGCCAGGAAAGCTCCTCGCCCATGCATGGTTTCGCGGTATCGCCCTGACTGCATAGCCTCGATTCGAGGAATGGCATGCGCTAACCCTACCTTAGATGGCTCTAGGCCAGTTCCCGAATATTCGATGGCCGACGCGAAGTAGAGCGCAGCCATGCCTTGCGGCTCTTGCGCAAACGCTTTCAAGCTCGTTTCCGGGGCATCCGATGGATAGAGTTTTAAGCGAGAATTTTCACACGCTCGAGACCACGCCGCTAGAAATTGAATAAACGCTGCAGGGATACCAAAACCGCCTCCGTGGCGTAGCGCACCTGGGATACGAATCGATGTTTGAGGCTCATCCAAAAGCTTTTTGTAAGCATTCTCTAGGTCGCTCAGAGAGGTTGCTTGTGTGAAGGAAATCATGTGCTACCTACTTTTGAGTTTACGAGCGAATCCGGCTGGCCCTAACGTGGTGCAAAATTTCTTGACAGCAGCAAGTTGAGTTTATGGTAACTTAGAACGAATGCTTGTCGTAGTCAAACTAATTCTGACGCCAAAAAATGCCAGGAAAACAAACTAACGTTCGCGCTCTTGAAATCCCAGCCTCTTCAGGAAACTAAAAACAGCGTCGGCGGTCGCGTCATCATTATTTCGAGGTCACGAAAAAAGGTCCAAGAGCCAATTAAAGAATCCCTTTTTCTTCCTTGGCGCAGCTGCGTGGTTTTGCGAATAATTGGTGGGCCCGGCACCGCCAGACAAGTTAGTCGGTTTGCGAGTTCCCGCACCGGCTACCGAATTAGTCCCAGTGGAATTCGTACTACTGGCCTGGCCGCCGGGTGGCGCCGCCTGTTGACGAAGTTTTTGAAGGGCCAATTGGTTCGAAGTAAGCGCCTGCGGCTGGGCCGTTGCAGTGGGTGTGGGCGCCTGCTTCCGCGGCGCAGCGCCCACCAGCACTTCTGATGCAGAGCCAGTATTCTTAAGAGCAATGAGTGCTGCCGCATTCGTGGACAATGGTCGACTGGCTGCTTGCACGGATGAGGCTGGCGTTAAGCGATACCGGGCTTCCTGCTCAGTAATCTTCGAGACATGGCTGGCAAGAGCTGCTGTTATTGTGATGTGGTCATATCCCAGCTTCTTACTTGAGTACACTGGCTCAACGAGGCCGCGAATGGTCACCCACTGCCCCACCCATGCTGCTGAAGGTAGCTCACGCTCCCCGGTCAAAGCCGTACTCCACAGAGCGATTTTCACAGCTTTCCCTTTCCAGGGTGCAAAATTAATGAAAATGTACGGCTTACCGTGTCGAGTTCGGTCTACCTTCACCTCAATCACTTTGCCGACCAACTCCACCATCGCTCCGATGTTTGCGTGGAAAACGTCATAATTCGCAGGATTCAACACCGGGTATTGGCTAATATAGCCAGCACGCTGCACAGTTCCGACAACAATTTGCTGCACCAACACGGCCGGGATGTTTGCACCATTGAAGTAGTCCGAAAGCGAGGGTATTGCCGAAAATTCAGCGGCACAAATCGACATGAAGCTTTTTGCATCACGTTCCAACCCAGGGATTTTTGCAATGTCCTGGATGACAACTGATTGCCCTGGTGCCGCAAAATCATTTGCACGAAAGAGGATTACGCCCGCTCCGCTTTGCGATGCATTCCATAAGGCTGGGCGCTGGCAAAGTGCACGCAGAGCGAGGTTCAGTGAAATGAACGAAAATCGGTCGAGTCTTGGTCCGAAGTTCGCAAAGCTCCGCTTGGGATGCTGATAGTCTCGGTGCCCGAGTTCGGAACCTCCTAGTACCGCGACTTCCGGTACATACATCCCATCGTAGTCGATAAGCTGGACTTTGCGACCAGCCTCGGCCACCATCAGGTTGCCCTCCTGGATGTCACCGTGGGCAATTCCCACCGACTCCAAATACTTGGAAAGCTCGGTTAACGATGCAATCAGGTTAGAAAGTTTGGCCCTGTCTTGGTAGTTGGACTCAACGAACTCCCCTAGCGTTTCACCTTCCGCCCATGCCATCTTAACGAGCGGGTAGTAGCCCTTCTCAATTTGGGCACCACGCTGTTGGAAATCGAAGTCGACAAAGTACTTTGAGGATAACCCCTTCACCTTGGCGGAAATCGCGGCGTACCGTCGTTCAATTCCCGGTGCTTCCCGGTGGAAGCAACGCACTGCGAATTTCCGCCCGCCTGATTCCAAGGCATAAGTCAGTGCAAAGCCCCCGGATGCCACTAAGGGCAATCCTAGCCCTGATGACCGAATGGTGCCATTCTTTAGTTGGGCGTCTGCAAAAACGTACTGTGGATTTTGTAGGGCACGCTGATATTGGTCAATACTGGGGTAAGCCATGATGCAATCACTCATCCTCGACAATAAGCCGAAGCACTGTGGAGTCATCGAGCCTAATCTCTCGACCTGGTCGCATTGACTGGACCAAATCCGTAAAATCGGCTTCGGACCTTACTTTCAAGAGCCGGTCTGAGATGCTCTTGTTTTCGGTTAATTGAGACAAAATCCAATGGCCCACAGCATCGGTTACGGCGTAGATAACATCACCCGCCTCCACCTTCCAGGTCCGACTAGCGCCTTGGAAGAATTCCGAATTCACCCACAGAGAATTGGAATGTCCCTTTGTTGAAAGCAATGTTGGGCGCGCGTCGAACTGCTCGGGCACGTCAAACGGGAACGACGAAATTACACGTCCATCCCGCACAAGCAGTGCAAGGCTGTCGCCAACGCAAAGGACCTCGAGGTCAGTCTCATTGTGCCCAATGACCAAGCCCAGTAAGGTCGCGAAACTACCTCGGTCGAATGCACGTTGCCCCGACCATGTGAGGTCTTCGAAGTTGAACGCGCTCGAATATTCGCTAAGCGCTTCACCAACCCAATCTGGTGTCATAGCATGGTTGCTGGCGTAACGTTTCACGAGCAGCTGTGCCCAAGTTTTGGAATCGAACGACTCCGAAGCGCCATCAGAAAGGGCGATGCAAGTGAACTCATCGTTATGAGCCCACGCATCCTCATTAAGGTCAGGGTAAGCGCAGTCCTTAGGGACTGAGGCCGCCAGGTCAACGCGAAAACGCATAGGTTATCGAAGCTGGGAAGCTCGAGTACCAATGTCGAAGAAGTCGACGATTTCTGCCGCCTCTGCATTAAAAATATAGCCGCGCGACTCATGGGACACCTTCAGGCCCTTTTCTTGAACAGCCTTTACTAGGTGCTCGGGAAGTTGGCTGGACATGCGGAAGAGAAGTTTGGCGTATTGGTCAGGAAGACTGTGCTCACCCGATGGGAACGAAACGGGTTGACCGGCCTGGGCGCTGACATGCAGGTTCAATAGCAGCACACCTCCGTCGCCAGTCGAGAACTGTCGCAATGTCTCGGCCAGTTCCTCTGGGTCGCCATCGTTGGACTCACCATCGGTCACGTGAAGTACTGTCGGCGGATAGCTGTCCGGATGCGTGTCACACCATGCGGCCAACTCTTCCCCAGCGCGACGAATCGCTTCGCGCATTGGCGTTCCGCCACTCGCCTTCGGCTCGAACCAGACTGGGAATTTGATGGACTGCTCCACCAGCCCGCCGGCACCGTCGTCGACACGACGCTTGCGGTCTTCGATGCGCAGTGGGTTCGCTTCAAGTGCAGAAATAGGATTCAGTACCTGGCCGCTGAGCCCACCAGCCAAACCATTACTGACCCCATCGCCGCCATAGCCGATAACACCAATTTCGAAGTAGTCACGCACGCCATCTGCCTTCGTGCAGCGAGTGACCAAGTCCACAAAGGTCCGATTCAGCACATCGGACACGAACTGTGCTTTTGTCTTTTCAGAGCCCGCCATGCGGTCTCCCATGGACCCCGACTGGTCAACTAGAAATAGAAATGCCGTTGGGGTGCTACGCTGAATGGGAGCCTGGTATGCCATGTCTTGAACTTCCTAGGTGGTTACGGATATATCGAAACATTCTAAGGGAGATTGTCGCGAAAATGGAAGTATTCTTGCACGAAGTACCAATATTGCTTACATGGATATTCATTGCCGCCTTCTAGGCCGAGAACTCGACGCTGGAGTATTATGACGAGAGGTTAAAATCTATGCAAAAGACACTATGAATATTGAACTCGGCGATGAGCCGCAAGACGAATCGGAAGCGGCGCTCTTTGCCGCGCTGCCATTTGATTTCCCACGTCCAAGCAACCTTGGCGCCGTTTCAGGCGCCCAGCCTAAATTTTCCATGAATCGGTACCAAGGCCGATTCTACAGTCCTGGCTGCTCGCCGCCGGAGCTACTCGAGCGCTGGAACAACTGCGAAGACCTTGCGCAACAACTCGCCGTAACGTCCCTTGACTCCAAGGCCGGGAAACGCTCGCACATGTCAGAGACTGAGATTCTCGACCAATATTTGCCGCGGCTGATTGCAACGGGCTGGGTATCCGAGCCAGAGGCCAGGTGGGTAATGCGTCGAACCGCCGAACTGGTTGGATGGCAGGCGCCGCCATCCGCGTCCCCCTGACTTGTTTCATGACAGAAGCACATGGCGATGATAATCCGACCACATCCGTACCAAGCTGCCGCGAGCGAAACGAAAGCTGCACTCAGGTGGCTTCGTCATTTATGCTTGGGGCTTAGATTGCAATCGTCTCTGGCATTGCCGTCTTGCTCAGGCACTTTTTGAAAAACTTTTTGAAAACACGCGCCATCGGTGCTTCTTCAAAGCTGTACATCGACGGTGCAAAAACTTTGAAATAGAGTTTGCGCAGGTTTCCCCAGCTCTGGACGTCAAGAGGCAAATGCTCACAGGCGATGGGGTCTTCGATGAGATGCCGGCGGTCACTGTTGGCCTCAAGTGCATGCCTACGGCACAGCATATGTTCCTTTTGCCACCAAAACGAAGAACTGGCTACGCGATGCGCATTTACGCCATCGACTAATTGGCCGGCGATTGCGATGGCGCCTGATGTCTACGGACAAGACTCGCCGCAGCTAGACTTCCACGACGAATCAACTCACGGTACGCATCCTCCATGTATGGCGGTTCCAATTCAAATGAACTGGGCCTTCCCTGCTGCATCTCTGGCACCTGACGAAATACTCGTCTGAACCCGAGCAAGAAGGGCCCTGTTTCCAAACTGTCCTAGTTACATCCACAGTTCGCTATTGCACAATCGTCTCTGTCGGCAATTTCACCGGCAACAACCACATGGAGTTACAAATGAGCAGAACCGCAAACGACGACCGCAGCGACAGCATGAATCCAAACAACGACAGCTACGACGACAGCCAGGACAACCGCTCTGACCAGCTAAACCCCAACAACGACCGCTATCAAGGTGACGATGGGGACGACGAGTAATCTTAGCCAAGACACGTATGCAGCTTTTGCGTGCGGGCACAATATTCCCGCACGCGTATCACCCCACCTAAATGCCTGGACACGTTCCACTGGCCCTATCAGCGCCGACCATCGGTACTAATCACGGAACCTGCGCCGATGAAATTCTAGCCAGTACTGGTACCGACTGCTAAACCAAGATTCGATGGAGCAATGGCCGAAAGGCATTGCCGGCCAAGGTGCCAAAGCATCTGCTGCAGGCGTTCCATGCAGCTTTTTTGCTCTTTCTGACACCAATTCGGCGAGGTACCCTATGAAGTTGAAATACGTCGCAGCCCAATACATTCGCTGTGTCTCCTCAGTCTCAACTTTGCCGAAGAGCGCGACTGACATTGACTTCAAATACGACCATTTTGGAAGGTTCGTTCCGCGGCTCCAGGCGCCCAGAGTTCCTATGTCAACGCATAAGCTGTCAAGTCTCACGTCCTCACTCAGTGCCTTAATTGTAGCAACCCCAGCTTTTTCCAGCAGCCATTGAAAGAATAGGCCAACGGGACTCTTCCGTTTCGAATGCTGCGACGGCAAAAGAATGGCGAAATTCGACGTCCCGATGTCGTCCGTAGCAACCTGCAATTGAACGTCCCAACAGGCCATGATGCTTAGTCGCGCGTCGAGAGCAACCGCTGCCCTAACAGGAAGCAAGTCCTGGAAGTTGGAAGATTTTTCTATAATCTCCAGCGCATCGGGCCAGAGAAAATGCCGCATCAACGGGTCGTTTGCCAAAAGCCGTGCGGCGGCGGAAAAATCTCCTTGATTGCAGAGCTTAGCCACATCAACGCATGCGCGTTCGATGTCAATGGTCCACTGTTCATGGGAATGAAGTGGCTTATCCCTCAAAGACTCCACCGCGTAGAAATAAAAGGTCCAGTGCCCAACTATGCCCGCTCGTTGTGCGACGGATTCATCGCCTGCGAGCATGGCACGTACATCTGCTTGTATCTGTGATGGCAGCAACTCAATCACATCGTTTGATAGTCGCTTCGACCATGGTATGTCTAATTTTGCCGAGCGTTCCAATCGTTTATACAGCGATTCCTTATCCATCTCTATATATAATGAACGGAGCGGATTACCGCCGAGTTTCATCTCAACAATTGGGTCAAACAGAAAGAGCCCACTCAGCTCAAGTGCTTTCGCACGCCCGTCAAATGGATTTGTGAAGTTTGTCTTGAATTTTTGGACAATTCGCGCCATATTTTTAACTTCTACCACCTGCGGTTAATTAGTCATATCAAGAAGAAGCGTTGGCCGTCCGGGTTTTGTTTTTTCGTCGGGACACGATGCGAACTGTCAGCATTAGGTGAACTTAATGAGCGACACCATATACACGCGCAGATGCATGGACCATCGGCATGAATCGTCGAAGGCTCGAATGACGGATTGTGGCGCTAGTACTTTCAGAACCGGAGCGCCGCGGATGCCCTGCGAGGCACCATAACCGCCAAAGGACCAACGCAGGTATCGTCGCATAGGTTCTTTCCCCATATAGGTTCTTTCCCCATAATCGTACTCCACCCATGTCCAATGGCGCCCGGCGAAGAACTGGCTGAACACTGGTTTGTAATAATGCGCCATGTTCATGTGTCCGCCTTTGCCCTGACTGATGAACTGAAAAATTTCATCAAACTCTCTTGATGTGAAGCCATCGACATCAGCCATTGAGCCCGATTTTTTTCTCAATTTCGGTTTGTGCCGAACCATTCAAATTCAACAAAACAGTATGACTAGCGCTGCTGACCGATACTACGTCAATGCCCAATTGTCGAGCCGCCTCAACTACCTTAGCTTCATCACTACTCGACGATGCTTTTCCAAGCGAAAATGCATCGACACCTCCACTATAGGGTTTTTTGTAAAAGTATTGCATAACGACCTAATCAATTAAGCTGAATCCATTCAGCTCAAATATAGTTGCCGCGAAGCAAGCACTACTTTAATTGCACCGCACGCTTCCAATTCGGCGCCTGCCACTCCCATACATGCACCTCTTCGAAAATCTTTGGTAGCATCATGCGTCCAATTTCGACGCTCGCGCACAACGGCGTCGCTGGTAGGATGTGCAGCACACTAACCCCAGCGGCATTGAGGGCATTTAAGAATACGTTGAATTGCCGGCGGAACTCGAGCACGTGCGCCTCTGTTCGAATGATTCCCCTATTGGGCGATTCAGCACGGAATTCCAAAACCGGCATCTGGAGGTCCGGCCGCGTGGCGACGCCTGAAATATTGACGACAACCGAAACCTCTCGAGGGAGCTTCTCGGGAACGTCAAATTTGTATTTCGGAGCTGGACATTCCGGCCGAACATCCCATAGCCATCGTTCGACCGGCAAATCGAGAACCGTCGTTTCTATCTTGTCACCCAGTAGCGCCCCCAATTTCATGAGCATCGGAATCGGCGCAAATGCTGCAATCGTTAGATGTGTTGGCCCGTGCTTCTCTGTCAGCACCGGTCGGATACGCTGCTCAAAAATTGTTTGCAGCGCAGCTTCAGCGCGTGGCCAGAAATCATCAGCGCTGTCCAAGATGTCGAAGTCTGCGCGGTCGATATGAATGTGCGGGCTCCGGGGAGCGCGAGTGAATCGGCTGTTTTCAAGCATCGCATAGTTCACCTGGCGAACATCAAAGACCGGCAAATGTGTTCCGATGGGGAAGGACATCAGGATTGGCAGGCTGTCTGTAACCCCCGTGGCACTGTAAATGAGCTCGATGCGTGCCTCATGCTCACGCTTCATTGCCCGCAGCTGTTCCGCGGTGAACTCGCTGTTTTTCCCGTTGCGGTCAACGCGGTCGTGACAGTCCAAACATGCGAGCATGAGATTGTTGGCATCGTCGGCAAGCTGTTCTGAAAGCCCTACAACGCCCCTCGCGCCACCCGGGCTGTCAGCAATGATGTGGGCCAGCTCACCAACCTTCGCAGCGCGTTGCGTCAGGAAGTCGCGCGAGACGGGCTTATTACAGCCGCGGAATTGACACCTTCCCGCTGCGGCAATCCACAGGGCCTGCTTGGTCGCAGCGGGGATGGTCGCTCGTGCTTGTGTCCTAGCCATTCTTTTCCTCAACGTTCAATTCGAAAAATGCTCCATCGGTGTCCATTGTCCACACACGAATTCGCTCAATGCCAACTATCGGGAAAAACAGCCTGCTACCGTGAAAGGTGTCTTTCAACACTGCTTGTGTCCAGTCCTGCCGGTCGACTCCACTCGGCGTTGGGTCGCGTTCTGGGTGGCTGTGCCATAAGCCCAAATACGCTAGCGTGCTTGCCTCTTCCTGCCAGCGGCTATTTGCGATTTCGCTGTGCCTCTTGGAGCGAAAAAAGCTGAAGCGGCTACGGCGGTCCGCATTCTGCGGCGCCGTGACCTCGTCAACGACAACATCGTTGGTATCGAGCAGATGCCGGCCTAATAGAACTCCGCCGGCTTCTGCCTGCCACCAGGAGCGCTGTCGAAAAGTGAGCATCTGTTCAATCGCCTGTTCCACGAAGATGAGGCGTTGACTGCATGTGACGCGGAATACCAATTTCATTTCGGCGACCTACAGCTCTTGCAAGGGCGGCCGAAAGCGCGCCGGGAGTGCGTCTCACCGGAGAACGCAGTACGGGCTTCGGTCCACCAAGGTGTTGTTAGCAGTTCTCGTTCTGCGGCAGCTTTTCCTTCGCCTGTCCAGAACCGGTAAGACGGACCAGTTTCACCACCAAGTGCAGACAGCATGTGTTCGGCGGCCATCAATCCTGTCCGCCGCGCCTGTATCGCTCCATAAGGAACGAACACACTCCCGCAACCCGTAAGGTTTTTGGAGACGGCCTGGTTGGGCGCCAGGAACGCAATACGCGACTGTAGGCTAAGTGCTCCTTCCTCGTCTCGATAAAGGCAAGCTAAACAACCCTCCCCCTGCGTCCAAACGAGAACCGAATGCCCGCCCAAGTCGAGCGGTTCCAACCATGTGAAAAGCATTGGAATTTGCCGTTTTGTCTTCCGTAGCGCGCGGCAGAAAGACTGCTCTAAAGTAGGTAAGCCGAGAGCGATGATTACTGCGTCAACGTCATTGAGGTCTGCTCCGCGAAGCCACTTTTGGCCAGTGTTCGAATAGGCGTTGACCTTGATTCCAGGGTAGTGCGTTTCCAGCTGATATTTAAGCGCGTACACCTTGGAAGTATCAACCCAGAAAGGGTCAAGAATATGGCGAAAGACGTTGTCTTCAGAGTAGTCATCGTGGTCCACCAGAGTGAGCTGTCCCACACCAGTTGCTGCCAGTGTATCGGCGATAACTGAACCGACTGCGCCGCATCCAACAACGACGACATGCCTTGAATACATAGTCTCAGACGCGCCACCACGTTCGCGCATGTAGGAGGCTGTAAGTCGCCGCATGGTTAGCGGCGTCACTGCTGCTTCGAGGTCGATATCCCCATTACGAGTTCCAAACTCGATACCAATCAGCGATACCCCCCCAGCTTCGCGGGGAGCCGAGACAAGCAACACCGTGCGCCTCGGGTGGTTCTTGTTTGATGAGGGCCGGACGAGTTTGCCCCAGAGCTCATGCTGCGCCGCCGACATTTTGTCCCGGATGGTCGCAACATATTTTGCAGTGAGCTTTTCAGGGCTGACAGGAGGAGCAATCAGGGCATCGAGATGGATATACAGTGCAGCTTGCGAAGCGGCCCCCTTCACGTCAAATTTTCGGGGTGGCGCGACATCTCGCTCGGTAAAGTACCATTTGCGTTTATTGTCCTTCGCGGTGACGTAGAAGGTAATGAACCTGTCCTTCCGGTCGACTTCAATTGCACCGGAACTTCCCGTGGCGCCCGGCAGGCCGGACCAGTATCCTTCGAGCTCATTGAAGAATTCGGAAGTGCCGGCGTCTTTATCGACATCCCATTTTTCGAGCAAGTCGAACGCTGCCAGCAAAGTGTATGCGACGATGTCTGCAGGACGGTCAGGGTCCAACGAAATTCCCTGATGGTCGTTCACGCATACAGTGCCGCGGTAGCCCACATGCGGGTGCAGTCGGCCAGTCGAATGCAACCTTACATGAGGTAACCCAGCGACCGCTGTACTGTCACATTCGATTGAGAGGTCCCAGTCTTGAAACGTACCCTTCAAGGTGACCCGCAGTCGTTTGTCCTCATTAATATCGAGCGCGTCAAACGCGATGCCACGGTCGCCGCAGGCCAGACGGACTGCAGCGACACACGCATCAATAGATTCATCGGCGCCGACAGACTTGCTCATCATGCGGAGTTGCCAGTGCTAATTACTGGCGGCACCACAGCACGAGCCGTCGCGGCCTTCTCGGGCACCATAAAGTCGTCACCAAACTGTTTCTTCAGCACTTTGCATGCGTCCTCTGGCAATTCCTCGTCGTAGGCATCCTGGAGAGCGTCACGAAGTACCTCGAACTTAGATTTCACCGTACTCATCTGCCCCTCAGTCATCCATTCCATCAAGTCACAGTAAGGAGTGACCGGGAGCGTGACGGCAAGCCGCTGATAAAAACTGCCGTCGGTGCTAGTCCACTGAAACTGGGCGAGAATCGCATTCACCCAGTTGAGCATCGCTTGAAGGTCACCAGCCTTCCCCGACGTCTCAAAGTGGGGTTTGAACCATTTTTGCGCTGCGACGGTGAGCGCAATGCTCAGCGGCGCGCCAGACGCAAACTGCACTTGGCGCCACCGCTTGAGGTACCGGATGCAGCGACGGTATTGGGCGAGTTCGTTAGTTTCCAAAAATGCGTTGCAGATTATCTTGGTGAGTTGTTTGGGGTCTGACGTTTCCCATACACGTTTGCTTGCCTCGGAATTTTCTTTCCCCTTGGCAAGGTCGAGGAACTCGTCGTCACGCTTCGTATAGACCGCAAGGTCAACGTGATACGAAATCACGTCGCCCCGTATGTAGTTCACTGTGACGCATGGACGGCGGATGTTTACGTTGCGGCCATGAGTATCCAGGGCGTCGCGAATTATTTTTTTGAGAGCGACCGGGTCAGGGTATTTATCTCTTTTGCAATCAAAAACGATTCCAACGTCAATATCGTAATTCCCGTCCAAGGGGACTACGCCGGTGTGCATGGAATAGCTGCCTTGATGGAAGTTATCGTATTTCGGAACGTCTTCGGGCAAATTCGCGTCGAGAGCTCTCAGAATAGTGTCGCGCTTCTCTCGCAAATTTGCTTTTTCGTCGTCGTCATCAAGTTTGATTTTGGAATGAAAATCATCGAAGTATTTCTGAACTGCGGGCATTTTGAAATCCTTAATTAAGAGCCGAAACTCACCGCTGCGATGTTGCACAGCCTGGCGCAAGGTTGCATTTTTACAATGGATTGGCACTCTCACCTATCGAGTGCTAACTCATCAGTATGATACTCCGGTTTTAAACGAATACAACCATGCCGCCAAAATAAGCTGGGTTTTTATACACCTCACAGATAACCTCGCGTTCTCAAATCAGTCACTTGTTGTCCTTATCACAGCATTCCCAATGCAAACGTAGTAAATGGCTTTCGGTGAACGCCAGTGCACCAGACTTGAAATCTTGCGTGTTGCCTGTACTCAGATACACGTCGGAGATTGTCCTCCAACGCTTGAAAATTTGATATCTGGCCCAACGTGGAGTCCGCCAGGAAATTGTTCCTTATATCAACTCTTATTGCACCGAAAGCAAAAAATGGCCTTTTACAATGACGCAGAAAAAGTTAGACAATCGAAAACAAATGCTAAATACAGCTTAGCCCGAAAGCCTGGGGAGAAGCCATCAAGCCCCGGGATTTACAAATGCCAATCGTGCGGATACGAGGACGTCATAAACAGGGAATGCGGTCGCCTGCCACCCTGCTCCAATTGCGATAAGAAGCCACACACATGGAAATTGCTGGTAACTGCAGCCGACGAATAATTGCCCGAAATCAACCATGAGCCGGTTTTAAAGGCTGGCTCTTTCTGTTTATGGGTTAATGGCTGCCGCGAGCGTTTGGACTCCTACCGGCGTCGCATGATGACTTAAGGACTTTGAACTAACTGAACAGAAAACTGTCCAGGATAAGGACGCTCTGCCAGACGAGTTCATTCGCGCGGAGAATTCAGATTCAAATTCACACTATCGTATTAATGGGCCATATGATGCCGAGAGCAAAAAAATGGACGATTTAGAAATTCACAATAATTTTCCGCTCCCAACATAGCTGGGTGCTGTTCCAAGCCCTCAGAAGATATACCTGGCGGTCGAATTTGATGGCCGCTACTACCAACCAGGCTGCACGCCTCCTGAACTACATGAACGGTGGAGGTATTGCGTGTCATTGGTCGAGCAATTCGTGACCTCCTGCATTGAAACTAAAGCTGGAAAGCGCAGGAATATGCCGGAGGCCGACATTCTCGACCAGTATCTCGTGCGCCTAATCGAGGCCAGATGGGTCAGCGACGACGAAGCCAAGTGGGTGATTCGCGCGAGGCCGCAACGATGTTGAAATGGTCCTCGCCGAACGCCGCAACACCTGAGGTTTAAATAGGAAGCCGATTGACCGCAAGAGCCTGTGCCCTCAGCAACAGGCGCACCTGCTCTTTCGTGGGCGCCACTGGAGCGAAACGCGAACGCCAGGGGCGTGGACCACGAACCTCTCGCAGCATACCTTGAGCTGCCAGGTTCCTCAGAAAATGATACGCACCTTCGGCAACAGGGCTAAATCCGTTCGTGGATTGGGTGAGACTTTCCGGCGTCGAGAAGGCCTTATCGTCGATAGAATTACGAACCCATGCCTCAACGTCTTGTGCGGCGAACTCGCCGCCGCTCATGCAAAACTTTGCAAACACTCCTGTCTGCCAAAGTACTGGATGGGAGCCCAAAGCACCTCCGTTTTCAACACTCTGCATTAGATTAAGAGGGAGCAGTAATGGGCTAACGCCAAGATAGTGGCAGTGAAGTGCGATACGCGTGGTTGTATCAAGGCCGCGAACGAGCCGAATCTTTTCCGCTGGGGTCACGGTCGCCATCTGGACAATTAGCGCTTGTACCTTGCCCCGCATGTTCGCAGCCTGTTTGAGCTTGGCCGACGGCAAAGTGCTCATCCGGAGCGTCGGGGATGCAACGGCCGGCTGCGGAACGAAAATTCTGGTGGACATCGCAAGCAGTCGGACCATCTGCACCTCGAGATACCTCGAATGTTGATTGTGTAGCCAACGCCAGCGACTTAAATCTGTCAAGGCCATTTCGATAGATGCGCTGGAGGCATCGACCGCGACATCAGCAAGGCATATCTCAACAGCCGACATATGCAGCTTTTTGGCGTACTTCCATACTTTCTCAGCTTGCACTTGGTGCCTAAAGAAGACTTCTAGCGCGACGCGCCCCATATTGGTCTCAAGGAGCACATCGGGAACAACCTTGGTTTCGTCGTATCCAGAGACTTCAGCTTCAACGTGCGAGTTGACCACCTCCAATTGGAAAAACGGATGGTGGCGCCGCGACATCTGATGCACGCGCCCGTCGTTAGATTCGTGCCTGGCGTTCACTGTGAAGCCGGGCAGTACGAGGGTAACCAATGTCGCTAATTGCTGTTTAGCGTAACGGTGAATAAGGGACTCAGGTGCAGGATGGCAATTTGGGTCGTCGGCGCTGTGAGCGAAATGATGCCGAAGCACGGGTCCCTTTTTTGCTACCAGTGGCCTTTCACACTCCACACAATAGCAAGAGCATGCCAGCCCACTGGCTGCGTCGTCAACGTGCACGAGTCGAGAATCTCTCAAACCGTAAAGAATTTCTGTCCCTGTCATTTCGATGCGCGCATACAATATAAGCATTCGCACATGGTGGCCATCACGCGTCCGCTCGAATAACGTCGACTTCGCGATTCTGGGGAGTCATCAGCGCACATCTTGCCCTTAACGTTTTTAACGATACACGTGCGCCAGTACAGACGCGACTATCTAGGATTTTTGCACCTTGAGCACTTCGTTTAGCCATGCTGTGAAATCCGGGCAATCGGCAGGCTCGGGCGGTTGGACCACGAGCATTGAAACGTCGCACAATCGAGGGTCTTCGGTTTGAGCACATCCGCACTGCGAGAGTATGAGAATCCAGCCTCCTTTGACGTCTTCGAATCCTAGCAAAGCCTCATCAATATTCAGGAAGCTATCGTGGTGGCTGGCAAAACAGCTGCAACGTGCCCTGCTTACCAATGTTACGTCACGATACCCCGCTGCCTTGGCTTGCTGCAGGTACTCGAAATTACGTCGCAGTGTGAGGCACGTTTCCAAAACCGACGGATGGAAGAATCCACACAACTGGTCCCGCGCATCATGGGCAGCATTACGAACTTTCCAATCAGTTGCGCTCGTAACTGGAGTGGAAGCTAGCCAAAAACGTTCGACTATTTCTGGGAGTTGCATCTCACGCTTAGGAACAAAGGGGAACTTGAGTAGAGCTGGCAGTACCGCTAGCGAAAATTCGCTCAACGATAAGTCGTATGCCATTCTCAGGATGCGATTCCGAGTTTCGAGCGCCTCATTCTGGGCCTGCCAACTCCCATTCGTCACTTTGTTGTCTCCGCCTCGACGCTGTTAGGCGGCGCGGGCATCACAACCGAGAGCCCGAATCGAGCAATTGCTTTTCGCAAGAAAGAGTGGCCGAACTTTTCCAAAACGTAATCTACACTGTGCTTTGCCTTGAAATTTTCCGCTGTGTTCTCCGCCTTATCTTCGGGCGCACGCACCTTTCGTCCAATGTTCACCAGTGCCAAGCACTCGGCGAGTTGCTCTCCTGTCAAAGAGGCGAGCAACTGCAGCCCTTTACGTTCAGCGACGGTCGCCCCCTCGAGTATCAAATCTAAAATTTTTCCACGGCCGCTAACGTTCGCATTTTTGTTTTCCGCAGCAAGCTCATCATCGAGCTCTACAAGCTTCTGTAGTGTCGCGATGTCCAGGTCCTCGAGAACCAGTTCCGCGCGAGCGAAAGTTGAGCCGTTCAGCAGGCGGACGATTGGTATCAGCTGCATCGAAGTAACCGCATCTTCTGCGGTCAACTCTTCGAAGTAGCCCTGAAATAGGCGTCGCAAACCTTCCGGGCCGAGCGCCTGCATATTCCCTTGATAGTCGTCAATCGTGTTGTAGACTCCACCTGTTGGAGCGAAAACGAAAACACCTTTGGCAAAGCGTCTTTCACATCCTATTCCGAAGGAAGCATTGACCGGTTCATCATCGTCTCGGTCGTCGGCCAAATAATCGCAGTCTCCAATTTTTCGTAACTCCTCCGACGTCTTGGTTGCATACTTCTTTGCGACGCCGAGAGGGGCAATTTCTTCCGTTTCTAAGACAGCGTAGCCGAGTTCAGGCTTTCCGATAAATCGTTCCAATGTTAGTCGTTTCGGCTTCAAGATAAGCTTGCCACTGTAGGGTATTGTGAGAGCAAGCATGGAACCGTCCTCGCAGACGTTGACTCCAGATATTTGCTGCCCGCCGCCCTCCGGAAAAAAGAAGTGATTTAAGCCGTCCCGGCGCGAGAGTACCCGCAGGGCGCTAGCGATATGTTCAACTGTCTCCCAAGTGGCACGCACAAGCCCTGGGCCAGATACGGCATCCAGTTCAGCAGCTGCCCACTGAGCGGTATTCCCACTGCGAAAATCAGACTGGAGCTTAATGACATCACGGATTCGCGCCGAAAACTCCGCGGCCGTTGGTCTAAGGGCTGGTTTCGAATTCGTGCTGTCGCTAAGCAGGCTTTCAAGCGGCTCAATAACAGCACCTTGCACGCTTCTGTCGGAGGCTAGTCCTTCGCGCCCGACCGCGCTGTATTGTCCAGAAAACGGAATCTTTTCCTCTGTAATGAGCGACCACACGGTTTTGGCCAAGCTGTAGACGTCGGCCTTGAACGGGTCCGCCGTTTTCGGAGAGGTCAGCATTTCATTCGCCATGTAGGCCCAAGGTCCCATGGGCTCATTCTTTTCCGTCAAGGCGAGTTTTTCTGGAAACGATGCAATTCCAAAATCGCCGAATCTATACGTGCCCTCGAAGAAAAATAAGTTCTCAGGTTTGATATCCCGATGCGCAACTTCCTGCCTGTGTATCTCGGTGAGAGCCTCGGCGAGCTCGGAAAATGCTAGCAGCTTAGCGTCGAGCGATGCCCCCGCAAGAACCTTTGACACCGGTCGAGCGGTTGGCATCACGTAATACGGCACTTCATACGAAGGATTAGTTAAAACGAACTCTAAAATTGGCAAGACACGAGGAGAATTCTTCAGCCGCTCCGTTACCACCTTGACTTCGTCGCAGAATCGTCCATACCGCTTCTTGTTATCGTTAAGCAGAAATTTGACGGCGACCCCGCCAAGGGTGGGATGTACGCCGGCGTATACCACCCCGTTTCCACCGATACCGAGCTGTTCCCCTAGTTGGACACCCACAGAAACCTTTGCGAGTTCCGCTTTTGTCTTTGATATCAAGGCCATCTGCTGCTCCCAAGTTGTAAGGCATTTACGGCGTTTTAAACTTAAACCCCGCACACCGGCTAGCGTAGTCGGCACCGAGCCCCTTCTCCAACTCTAACCTAGATTTGCGCGATTTTTCGAAGAAGATTCAATCCTCGTCCAAATGGCCTATGGCCCAGTAATCGTCGTCGACCGCTTCGTCATCAAGCGAGTCTGAAACAACGCGTGTGAACATAGGGCCTCGGAGCTTTTCGATGCCTAGGGCCTCCTAGGGCATCTATGAACCCTCGGACCAAAGCGTTTCCACCTGTGCTCCAACCTTGGAGCCAAACCAGCTCTTCGATTCGCGGAACGATTGGGGCGCGTCACCGTCGAGTGGGCGCCGGCACCTGAACTTCAGCATCCATCGGTACCCTCCTCGTGACTCTTAAGAAATCCATTCTCCTTAAGCGCAAACTCTAAACGGGAAAAGCGAAGAAAAAATTTAAATGCCAACTGTTCGACTTCTTTAGCTGCAGGGGCGCGCGACATGTATTCCTCCCAATTGTGGGGGGCGATGCAAGCACTACCGCCGCCCCACACTCAATCAAAAATTCTTGCGATTAGTTCGTCAATCGACTTGCCGTCAATACCGCCGCGCTCATCATCTTCCGTCACTATTAAGGATGCCCGTTCGCCACCACCGTCAGAAAGTAAAGCGACACCGTTATCTCGATACCACTGGAGCTTTTCCTTCCATCGCTTAGCGTAGCCGGCATCGGCCAGCATCCCGCAGTGCTCCCATAGATACGTGATGCCAAGTGACTGGTCTTCGATTGTAAAGTCCGGCAGGCGGTATCCCTTTCCATCAACGCCGTAGAACCGCACTTCGTAAGCGGCATCAATGTCGTGTGCACCGAGCGCGTCGTCGATGATGACCTCTGACTTGGACCTCAGTAACGTACCGCGCCTAGACCGGTGAATCAGTTTTTCGTCAAGCCACTTACCGCTTACCAGCACTGGGGCCGGGAGGAGCTCTGGTGCCTCTTTCTCAAAAAGGTTCGTGAAACGGGCGGGAATAACAGCGTTGTCATCAGTTGCCAACTGCTGTAAGTCTGCTAGTTCGCCCTGGTGCAGAATGACGACTCGTCGCTTCTGGCGCGTTAAGGCGGTATAGAGCATCTCGCGACTTATGAGTCGGCTCTTCTTAGGGAGTACAAGAATGGTGGTCTCGAATTCGCTCCCCTGCGCCTTGTGCACCGTGACAGCAAAAGCCAACTCGAGCGATGAGCCTCTATCCGCGTCGAAATCAGACTTCCAATAGTTATATACAAATCCTTGCTGCGAAGTGAACTCAACTTTAGTCCTCTGCAGCTCGTTGGAAGTACCACTTTCCGCTATCTCACCTTCAACAACGCCAATTTCGCCGTTAGCGATGTACCGAAGCGCCCCATCAATGGGACTCACATACTTGCGCTTGTGATTGCGAACGTTAATGACCTTATCTCCATAGACAATCTCCTCTATTCCCCTGGGAGGAGTCGTCCTGGAGCCACCACGCCGGCCGTTGTTTGCCCAAGCTACGGCATCCCTCCGAAAGGTACGGTGCAACAGTCGATTGATGTCTTTCGCGCCAAAGACGTCATTGCGCAGCGGCGTCAACACCTGCCAGTCGTCGACTCGCGCAGCGGCGCCCCGGTCGAAGCGGACGTAATCGTCCTTTGCAACCCCGCCGTAACTAAGAGCGAATCCTCGTTGGTCATCAGTCCCTTTCAAACCTAGTTCCGCGCATAAGGATTTGAGAATTGTGCTTCGTAGTTCCTCGACCGAGTCCCAGCGATGAGTCATCACGCGACCAGTTGTATCACCGGCACCACCGAGAATCGACCAAACCTCGTCTTCGCCCGGTGCTAAGGGGCGACCACTGAACCAATTTGCCAGTTGCAGGTCGAGTGGAAAACTATCAGCTTCACCAGAGCCCTTGTGACGTCGCTGGATTGTGAGCTCTGCGTAACCTCTTCCAACCCGAGGAAATTGGCTGCCAGTTTTGGGAGTGAGGTGGGTTACCGCGTCGTAGAACGGTTTGCCAGCCCCAATAGGAGGCAACTGTCTCGGGTCACCCACCAGAATGATTCTCTCAACAGTACCTTTTATAGCGTCGAAAAGCGCATGCAGCATATCTTCCGTGAGCATCGAGGCTTCATCAACGATAACGGTCTTGCAGCCATCATAAGGAGCTCCCTTGACCGTTTTGTACATGCCCGTTCGACTGTCAAACCGCCCGCCACATCCCAACAGGAATTGGGCCAAGGTCGAGGCTTCTTGTCCAGATTTTTGACTTAATTGGACCCGAGCTTTACCGGTTGGCGCCAATAAGAGCACCCCTTTGTTCTTGATGGCCTCATGTTCACAAAGCGCTTTAAGCACGGTGGTCTTTCCGGCGCCAGCGGGACCAATCAAAATTGAGAAGCGACAGGCCGCCAGTTCTGCAAGCGCGGCAGCCTTTTCTTCGCGTGCGCGAACTTCATCCTGGTCGGCTGGGTCGAGTGCCGGCAGAAGCTTGTCCAGCCGCACTCTCCAATCGTCGTGAATATCAAAGCGTTTTCCATTCAATGCTCGACTGTGCATCTCCTTCGAAAGCAATTTCTTGGACGCGACATAGCGCTGAAGCTGAAGCGCGGGCTTTCCACCCTTCAGGTCGACACGAAATACTTCGTACGGGAAGTACTCAGCAACCGCTTCAATCACGTCTTCCGATGCCGGACAAGGGGGTTCAAGTTTCGCACTTCGTATCCCAAGGATTACCATTTCCTCTGGAAGCATCGTATGGCCATTTGCTTCTGCGGCATGCTCAAGTTGACCAATCACTTGTGCTCGGAGTCGACGTTTGTCCAACGCGCCGGACATGCGTGAAGGCTCCGGAAGTGGGTGTTTCGACGCAACAGCTTCTGCGGGATACGCTCCGCGGTCGATGGTCGCTAGCTTCACACGCTCGAGCGTGTGCTCATCCGACGCCGGTGAAGAGAACCTGTCGCCTTCATAGATGACGTACGGGTTTTCTAGCAACTGCTCATCGACATAGTCCAGACCGGACGCGCTACGGACCGCCGAATGGAAGAAACGGTCCGCTTGCTCGTTGGTTAGTGCAAAGCGCGCCAGGAGTTTGAGTAGCTCCAGCCGCTTTGGCTTCAGGTTCTTCCACACCGCTGTTAGGTCACTCGTCACTATCGCTTGAAGCGTCGGAGGCATTGAAGTTGGATTACGCATCACCTTGTCTACGAGCGGCCATGGGTCTTCGTTATCTCCCAGCTGCTCAGCGAGGTGCAGCGCCAGGAAGTTCCCGTGTTGCACACCTAATGAGGTCAACGCAGCGCCAAGCCCTGGATAGGCGCCCCGCAAGTTCCACAGTTCGGATATTCGGGAATCAATCCATCGAAGTGCCTTCGGAATGCCATCCCCATCGACAAGAACTGCTCGAGCCGCTTCAAGCGCATGCTTACATTCCAGTAATGCGGAGATAGCTCCATCGTGGCTCACATGCTCGGCGGCATACGAGAATTCTGAAGTTAATCCTTCCGGTGAGAAGGCAAGGCACTTGTCCCAGTCGATGACCGCACCCAGGTTCTGCGCTGCCACCAGCTCCGCATAGGGGAGCAGGAAGCCGTCTCCATCGGTCGGCCGAATCGAATGTTCAATGGTCACGTCCCAGACGTACGATGTATCGGCATCAGCGCTACGTCCCTCGCGCTCGTACTGCAGTGGCTTCCCAACCCTTTTGACGCGACCAACACCTACGATAACCCGGCGCGCATCGTCTGAGAAAGGAGTCTGTTTAGCATAAAAAAAGCACAAGGAATCTTCTGCTTTGATTGCAGAAAAAAAGCCGTCAAGCATGGCCTTTTGATTGCGTCCGTTTTGAATCCAACCGCTATGAATCAGCCAATCTGGCTCCGTGGGTTCGCGCCCCGGGTCAAAATCGAGACGCCGAGCCGCAGCGAACGAATCTGCATGCTCACGACGCATCCATTTAAAAGGGATACATGTGGCTGAGAACGCAGGCTGTTGCTGCGTCATCGTTTTCAGGTCGCGATGCTCCGGGGTTGTGCTTCGTTTGTAGGGATGAACGAAATCTCGACGCAGCGCGAATGGCGCCATGAACGAGACACGCTCGCGGACACACGGTGGCAATTCCGCCTCCGTCAATTCATCAAAGCGGCGCCCGGCAACGCATTCCTCGGCGGCGTCCATTTTCTTACCTGCGATTTCGGGAAGTGCGATGCACGCCGCATTTTCTCGAGGCTTCTTGCACACCGTCCCCTGCCACTGGTCGTCGTGCCAGGGAACCCGAACGGACAAATGGTTCATAAATATCATAGCTTTCCCCTTTTTCTAGTTTTTGCACCACGGGTGTGGAGATTCCCGAACGATGCAAGTCGACGCTCGCTCGTAGCCACTTTGCACGACAACGTGCGCTTAGGCAATGCGAAAAGTGATAATTTTTGGGGTATGCACGAAGCATAAAACGACGTGCGCAATGTAGCGCTTACAGACCTACTGCAGCTTTAGCGAGCCTGAACCTTTGCCTTCGTATTGTGAGGGCACATCTACGCAGTAGACCCACGCGTCAATGGTGTACGCTCGTAGCCCTACCCGCAAAGGTCACCAGACTCGCGGGAATCTCGCGCCGTTTTTCCAAGCCCAAAGGACAGTAGTTCCTCGTGTGGATAAATGTGTAGCCCTATGCAAGGATTACAGGGGCTCTTATGACCAGAAAAACTCAAACTTGTATTCACGCATGCAATGGTGCTGTCTAAGGTACTGCGACGTATTGACGTCGAAATCGCCAGCGCGGCGGACAGGAGGTAAACAATTCAGTCTTGAATCATTGACATCAAAGCGCTATATTGTTTGGCGGCCTATGCCCAACGTGAGCGCCAGCTATGTGGCGCCTTCTTCCATGGATTACCCTTTGACTGCTACCTATGACCGGTTCAACCGTGCCGATAGCTGAGCCGTTGTGGCTGACGGAGCTGCTTGCTGTGGTTGCAAAGCACCCGATTGTCGTCTTCCGGCTCGGTTCCACATTAGACCAGCTTCAAGACACGAAAAGCGGTATCACTGACTTCACGCTGATTCGCCCGCATGACCATTTTCACGACATCGTCCAGAACAGCGTGTGCATAATCCTCGGGGAATTAACACCTCGCTTTGGCGCCGGCCCGACTACGCCGGCCGCCTTCCTATGTATTCTCGGCCTTCGCGATGCGGTAGCTAGTTTGGAAACCCGAGTTCGAGTACGCCGCGCGTCTCCCATACAACCCGCTACCGAGGCAGCGTTGCTCGCAATGGTTAGCGAAAAGCGCCAACACGGCGACTTGAAGCGGGCACTGGCTGGTCAATCCGACTTAGTCAAGCTATCGCCGAAGGTGAGTCAAGCTCTCCTTAAAGGTCTGGCCGCATCCACCTCCAATCATCGCAGCATCGAGGCAGTCGCGAACGGCTTACCTGGCAAAAAGCGCGGACAGAATCAAAGCACGCAGCTAGACGCGATACACACGGCGTTGAAGGCCTTTGGCCTAAAAGCAGACGCGATGGCTACCAGGCTCGAAATTTCTCGGGACGAGACCACCTTGAAGGAAGTCCGCGTGCGGGAAGACGACGTCATTGCGCACGACGCGGTCACTTTACCTGGCTACGAGTTTATACATTTAGATACAACAGGAAAGGCATCATTTCGCAACGGTAATGAGACGCTCGACGTGTTCACTGCAAACAGAAAGGCATTGGAGGATGTCCTCGGCGTTGACCTTATCTATCTTAATAGCCACCACAACAATGCGATTCTCATTCAGTACAAGATGCTTAAGAAGACAGGCGGCTCCGATGAAGCAAACTCGGACTGGCAGTATACGAAAGAGCGGCATTTCCCGGGCCAGATAGCCAAGATGCGGAGTTTTTCCCAACACTCGGATAAGAAGGGATACCGTTTGAACGCGGGCGGGTTCTATTTCAAGTTCGTACGAAACATCCTCTCTCCCTCTGACAAGAATCTCCTCATTCCACTAGACCATATGGAGGAATTGTTGCGACAGCCCCAATTTGAGAACAAAAACGGGAATCTCAAAATTAGCTACAAGTCGCTTAACGGCCACTACATGCGGCAGGACGCTCTGTTCAGTCTGATTCAATCAGGATATATCGGCACACATGTGGGGACGACAGATGACCTGCGTACCCTGATTGAGTCAATCGTCGAGGGTGACAGTGCTGCCGTCATTGCGATTCAAAGAGCGACGACCAGCGAAGAACACGAAGAGGACAATGCCGCAGTTCAGCGCAAATACACAGACGTCGGGCCGACGCGAAATCAAATTAACGACGGCATCTGACCGTTAGCACTCGCTGGTTCGCGGCATTGGCCTTGTCAGCGTCTTGCAGCAGGCAGCGCTACACCACGTCGCTAAGTGGAAACTCAGGCCCAAACTGCGAACGAAGAATTCGGGCGGCTTCGGCAGTGGAATCGACGGCATAACACTTCGACAGCGCATCCTTCAGGCAATCCAGGCGCTCTTTAAAAACGCTCATTTGACCGGATGTCAGGCCTGACATCAAGTCTATGGGCAGTTAGCTTATCACGCCGAATCACTAGCCTCAGGGCGTGGAAGCACCCTCTATCAAATGCTGCGTGCAGACCGTTCGTGCTAACCACGAACCCCGGCCAGCCTGCTGCTGCGCCAGCGTCGAAGGGCAGGAGTTCAAATCACACCCTTGCGCCAGGTCGATGGCCTGCTGAACACTAGCCCGAAAATCTGGGCCAGTGGCATAAAGGGGGTGGTGATTCGCCATCCCCTTTGACCTCAGCGTTTGGTGCAGAGACGCCGGGAATTTTTTCGGCGTCAGGCCACCCCGGCTAATCCTATCTGGCGTCGCGGTGGCCGGCTTGGCCCGCACACTGGCGACGGTCCCAAAAAATTGGGAGCGCGAGCCCGGTCACCTGCAGGCGGGCCAGTGTCGGCGACGACGAACGAAAATTTTCGCTGGTGGGCGCGCAAGCGTGCAACCATGAGAGCGATGAAACATGGGGTTTCAAATATCAGGACGAGGCTGGCCAGCTATTCCAGGCGCTGGACCGTACATACCGGCTTGGACGGTATGTAGAACGAGCTGCGGCGCATCGGCTTCGATGGTCCTTCGAGGGGGCTTGCAGGGGGCTCCACTGCGGACGAAATTCGTACGCGGTTGACCTGCTGCTGGTGCCAACCATCGCGCCGGCCGCGCCGGCCAACGCTCAGCAAAGGGGCAGGACGGAACTGGCACCGTCGTGGAGCCGTCGACGGCGCCGGAACAGCGCATAGTACCTTTCGGACGGCGCGAGCTACGGGAGCGATACCACTCGGCCGCCGTCGCTACTTACGAGGGTATAGACCTGGATGCTTCGGCAAGGCGTCAATCTGACCATCTCTGTCGTAAACGCCCAACTCACCAGTCTTTAAAATTACGTAGTAGTCTCCGGAACTGCTTTCTTTGCGATAGTAACGTCCTTGTGTGCCTTTGCGCAGCGGCTCGCCGGTGGCGCCGCTGGAGCAATACTTACTCCGGTAGACCTTGTAAACTTTGCCGCCGACATCTTCCAGACTTGTCGTCAGCCCGTTCATGCCATCCACCCACGTGCCGAGAATCCTGCGTTGCGATAGCGGTGGCAACTTTGGGTCACTGCCATATGACTTCCCAGGTTCTTTACTAGGGTCGCATTCCGCGAGCTTGGCGGAGGCAGGCGCCAAGAGCATATTTTCTCGAATATCAATTACCGGCTTCATCTTTTCAGCATTGAGCCTGGCGACCCATGATGAGCTAATGGCACTGGCAGGCGATACATACAAGAATATGCGAACGTCTGTCACTGGGCTGCGTCTACACGCTTGCTGCGCATTCGCATATAGCTGGTTCAACGCCGTGCGGACTTGAACTTCGGACGGTGCAGGCTTCACATCAGTGAAAGCATAAGTTTGGGTAAGTGAAGAACGGACCGGCGTGTCAACATCGTCGTGCGAAATCAAACGAACTGTACCGTCTGCGCTGGCTAGTTTCATCTCTTTGCCATTTGCTGGCATAGGAATACAGGCAGCGAGACTCGCCTGCGCCGTGGAAAATGCCAAAAATGCAAATATAATGCGCTTCATATTCTCCTATCGCTTATTGCCAAGAGTGGCCCATCAGTATCTCATCGTAAGCACCAGGCCAGATAGTATTTTTTGCAAAATTGATAATTCATAGCGCGAATTCTTAGTGCATTGGAATCCTGATTTGAATCGATGAGATTACTTGACGCTTGGGAGAGAGTGCGCTCGGCGCGGTGCCGGCGGCAATCATTGCAGCTCGGCGTGGTTGCTTATGCAAGGGGGCAGCCCCACCCGCTCGTAATCGTTGGCGCTGCTCGTCCGTGTCAGTGCGTGCTGCTCGTGCTGCTGGGCCAGGTCGGCAATGCCGCATGCTCTCCTAACAAGGCGACCTTTGATGCTGGCCGCGCCCTGGGTATGCGCTGGCTGCTGGTGCTGCTCGATGCGCGGCGCCGCTGGCTTGGCGGAGGCGCTGAACCGCTCACCCTGGATTGGGCTCAAGCCGGTAACGATAACGCCGTCCAGCTGGACACAGGGCCTCGCGGCCCCTCAAACGACAGCCTAGTCCTCGTAACTGGTTCCGCCGAGCCGCCGCTAGCGAAAACTCGTTCCTGCGGCACTCCGCAGCCTAGGCGACCGCATTTACCCTCGAATTTCCAATGAATCGGCCGATAAAAAATATTTTCAATGCATATAACAAAATTCGCTCCTTTGTGCCTACACCAAAGGTAGGCGCCTCTTGCGCGCCGAAAACAATTTCCGAAAGGACAAAATTATGCTGACAATCTCTGACGTGTCGAACCTTGTTAAGCTCGAAACTGAATACAACGATGCAGTCGAACACCGTAGTGCTGCAAGAGAAGCGGCAAACTTAGCCGACTTCCGGTTTCACGCAACATTAGAGGTGTGTGAGCACGCAATCAATTTGAAGCACGCATTGGAGAAGAATAGATTTCATGAAATTCAGGAGGCGTTTATCCCTGTTCACCGTATGCTGATGGATATGCAGAGGGAGACCGAAGCTTTGTACCAGCATGCTGACGCGGCGTATAAAAACGCCCATACAGCCGCAAAGATGAGTTTTTACGCGGTCAAAGAAGCACAGGTGTCTGCAACTTCAGGTGTGCCGAAAACTCAGTCAGGCACCGATGAAATCTTGTTAAAAGACATTTCATAATTTGATGAGGGGCGTGCTACCAGCATGCCCCTCATATTTTCTCGCGCCCGTCGCCACTCCCCTTGATGTATCCCACTGCATCGGACGAGGACAAGTCATGGGTTTGGTGGGTGAAGCTGAGGGCCGTCGGTGTGCAAAAGTGTCATGGCGCGATGGAGGCTTTGAGCGCCGCCAGTGCATTTATTTATCTGGAAACCGAATGTACTTAGGAGGGACGTTCGGAATCAACCACACACCGTTGTCAGAGCACCTGAATCGGTACCCGTCACGGAGCAGTGGAAATGTTTCCACGAGGAGCACGACCGGCGTACCCCGTCGCGCACCTACTTCTTCTGCAGTTTGTTTCGTCGCAGACAGGTGTACGTCTCGCCGCGTTCCTGGCAGCAGACCTTGCCGGCGAATCGACGCGATAAAATTTTGCACCGTACCGTGAAATAGCACCGGAGGCGGGGTTTTGACCGGTAGCTTCAGGTCAACGTCGACGGAGTGCCCTTGTGCCGCGCGGATACGCGTCCGGTCCTCACTCAACGAAAATCGCTGCTTATCGTTTTCGAGCACTATTTGCATCAGCTCGTCTTTAGTGAGTGCGACGCCAGCACTCGCTGATTTCAAGAGCAGCTCAGCAACGTCAACCCATCCACGTTTATCGATTTCAATGCCGATAGCGTCAGGGCGGTGCCGAAGCCAGCGCGATAGCAACTTGCTCTTCTGTTCCAAAGTTGTCATTTGATTTTTCGCTTTCAATTCATAAACGCGCCCTGCATTTTCCGGAATTCCTTCGGGCTGCTGCTGTTACCTCCCGGCGAACAGTTGTCTGTGCAGCCGTTGGCCTCAGCTCAGCCGACTTTACACAACGAACTGAGGCGCACAGGCGTGACACTCGAACTGCCGTGGCAGGAGTACCAGGCCGTGCTACCGAACATCTACCCGCATTCGAGTCAGGGGCACCCGTGTTACACCGATAATCTCGGCGGCGTTAGAACGAGGCTAAGGCCTTGCGAATTGCGTCCTGCACGCCGATGTCGCTCAGTCCAAGATGGTCTTCCGTTTTAATGAGATGGTCTCTGCACCACGCTGGCCAGCCCCGGTCATCATTATCAATCGCGAACCACTTTGTTGGCTTGCGGCGCTCGACGTCCCGCCACACCTGCAGGCCTCTCGGCATCAGGTCGAAATCCAGCTTTTGGGATACGCGATTGTCGAAGGTTGCACCAACCACTCTTGCCTGAAGTGCCGGGGAAAGCTGAGCCTTAGCAAACTCAAGACTTCGGGCGCGCACCCACGATGTACTGAGTACGATTTCAACTTCGGGGAATGGTTGTAGCAGCCGTTCCAAAATCGGTGCCCATTCGAAAAGTTGGTGTCCGTGCGCCGTCATATGAATCCCACGGCTGGAGCTTACGTAGACAGAGTCAAAATGCGTCACTCCGTCGAAGTCGCAATAGCAGACCCATAACGGCCCCCCAGGCACTTCGTCATCACTATTCAACTGTTGCATTTCGTCGCTCCAGTAAGGCAACAAAAGTGGCGAACGGCAAAGGCAACGCCCTTGGCCAACGGGACGGTGCCACCCTCTGAGAAAAACGCAACGCTACGGTAATGCTGCATAGCTCGTCCAAATCGAGATAGAGCACAGGGTTTATGACCGCCATAGACGTAGGAGTTCACGACACAGTAAGTACGCTCTGGCGCCCAGGGCGAACGCAGATGTAGGGAGGATTTGCAGTCAAAAGCTAGCCTAAACCTCTATCGGTTACGACGTCCGTTGGGCTCGGAGAATTGCTACTGCACGCTCCAGTTCGATTCCTGTAAACCCCACCCATTCATCGCAGAATACGGTATGCGGTTCCAAGACTGAACCGACCAGAGTGCGGCCGCTCGATAAGTCGTCGAGGATGACGTACGCGAACGGTCGCGTGGCACCGTTTGTCCTCAACCACGCAGCGATATCTGTAACACGATATGAGCCTATCTCGGTTGCGCTCCGCCAGTTTGAATGTAACGACGCGGCGACGAAACCTAGCCCCCCACTAATGAGCACCTCCTGAATTTCTTCGCGTGACAGATACGTCGACCAAGTGGAACTGATTACGTAATTGGGGTCGAACTCGTGGTGCAGCCGCGCTAGGTTAGCCCTCAATTCTTGATGAAATACGTTTGCCCAGAGCTCTATTGCCAGATGCGGATTGCCGGACCTGAGCGCTGCCACGACCACTCCTGACGTGTAGTCAGGGTGGATAGCAATGACATCGTCAAAATCGAGAAATACCAGCGGCTTCACAGCTCTCCTTTGATTTGCTTGTTACTGTGCGTCTGCGACAAAGCGCTTCCAAATATCGCTCCGCGGTGATGGCAGCCGCATCGCGCCTGAACCTGTTACTTCATCCGAGTGCTATTGTTCGTTGCGATGCGGGCCTTGATGTCAGCGATGCGCTGCGCTGCCGCGCTGCAATCGGCTGCGGGCATTTTTCCTTGAGCATCAACCTGGTAGTACGGATAGCGGCCAGTGAAATACAGCGATGCATTGCTGCGGCACGCAGTATCCATGACGAGGTCCATCACCAGGTAGCGACTCACATACTCGTTTAGACGAGGTGCGACTTTAGTGCCGGCAACAGTCCCCGATACTTTTTGCGCATCAGGCGTTTTAGTATCCCGGAGGGCCTGTAGGGTCATCGTTGCGCCGGGGTTAAACGTGCCGTTCGCCCATGTCCCGACACTGATGGGCATGCCCGAGCCATCTACATTGGCCAACGCGTAGCTGCCCTGAGCCGCGGCACCGACAGCCTTGACCACCGCTTGGGCGGGCAGGTCCAGCAGCACGCCGAGGTACTCGAGCCCGTTAAGGAGTTCCTGGCCTTGTAACGATTGGGCACCATAATAGGTTGTGTCACTCTTGACCGCCCCCTTCAAGACATTCAGGTAAACCGTTTTGTCCTGCAGGAAAACGGCGTTTGCAACATCTAGCTCGAGCAGGCGTTGCATACCCTCGACGAATGCGTTGGCCAATGTCGCGCCGCTCCGTGCGCTCGATGTCATCGCGTTAGCCGCGATATCGGTCAGCGGACTAATTTTGAAGTTGTTGTACTCAGTTGTCACGAACGGTGTTATCAGCTCCAGCGAACCACCTGGCTGAATAGTGTTGTCCGCAACGCGGGCTACGGTTCCGCCAACCGCCACGAGGCGCACCGGACCCAATGGTGCGGCGGTTGCTTTGATAACGAACAGGCCGTTGACATCGGCAGTGGCAGCGGCCCCCAAGGCCGCACCGGAGCTGCCATCCACCTGCACGCTATAGGCGGTCACGGAGGCGCCTACGTATGCCGTCCCGCGAATAGACTGGGTGGCGACGCCCGGCGCAGCGGTGCCGGTCAAAATGTTGATTATGGTCGTTGGCGCCGCCGTTACTGGCGGCGTCACCGTTGTTGGTAGCGCGGACGGGCCGGCATTGCTACTGGAACCCCCTCCGCCGCATCCAGCAATGATAAGCATGGCGGCGGTTGCTGAAATTTTTTGTATAGTTTTCATTTTTCTTAAGGATGGACAAGCGTAGGCCCTCGCGGGCAGATGTAAGACTTTTGTAGCTGAGGTCATCGGTGAAGAATTGTTTCGCTTAGGGCAGCTGCGTACTTCGGCTAGCATCCATCTGGTTTCCAATCCCATTTACCACTAAAGGGGTCGTGGCAATACTGGGCTTGGAACCGCTGCGTGCAGCCATTTTCAAATGTGCGAACGCAATCGCCGTTACTGCACTGGTAGGTAGACCGAACTGTTCGACCCGGTGGCGGGCCGCAATTCGACTTTGCCTCTCGTTTCGCCGTACTTGGCTGGCCATACCCTGTCTCGTCCCACCAGCTGGTGATATCAGTAGTTTGACAATCACCTAACTTCTTTTGCTCACATTGGCGAAATGCGCGGTCTACGGCATCCTGCTGCGTGTCGACACCTGTGCTCATCGCGCATCCTCCTACCCCGCACACCATCGCACCGCCGCCGAAGCCTTTTTGCCTATGTATTACGGCGCACGTTGCCGCCCTCTTAGTCAGGCCGCTTTCTTTTGCATAGGCTCTACATCCTTTTACTGCAGCCAAGTCAGCCCCTTTTTGATTTGCGTAACCCCACGCGGCGTAAATCGTGCCGTGTGGTGTCCCGTCGACTTGCGCGATGGCGGTGTAAGCTTGACTGACCAGCGGGGTGAGGGCCGCCACTAATAGCAGCAGAAACCGCCGACCCCATCTAGCAAAGCCAAGCTGATGACTGCGTGCTTCGCGTTCCATCCCGGCGTCCGCAAGATTGGCGGATGTGCAAAGAGAGTGAGCTCCGTCATGCCGTGTCATAGGCTTAACCTCGTTTTAGGTACTCGTCGTCGAAATTCCTTTGCTGCCAGCAGTACCTGCTCAAGTCTCTGCTCGAACTCTACGGCGCCGCCGTGCTGCCCTTTGGTCGCCAATATTTTTAACGGTGTCTGGTTGCCCAAGTCCGCGTGCTCGGTTGTGACAAAACGAAACTTACGAACTCCGTCAATGCCAAGTAGTCCTTTTGAGACAGCGGCAAGACAGGCTGGGTCGTACTGCGATTCAGCAAAAAAAGCGGGGTAATAGTCATCGCCGAAAACACCGTCAACCCAATGCGGCATCGTGAAGACCTTTCGTTCACGTACCAACTCGAGTAGGCGAGCTTCGGTGAGGCCAGCACGAAGACACAGCTCAGTTGCGGTGATTAAGGTGCCATCGTCAATTAATTCACGTCCACGTCTTCCTAGGGCACGGTCGAGACGGAACTCAGTCGCATAGGTCTGGGTCAGGTTACTTTCAACGCACCCAGGCTGCGTAGTTATCCAATGCAAGTACTCCGTGATGCTGGCCAAGTCTGACCGTGCCAGTCCCTTGGTGGCCTCCTTGAACGCTTTTGCCACCGCTTTGCTATCGGCGTCGGTGCGGCCCACGGGCAGGCCTGCACGGAATGCACCCACTGCTGCTGAAAAAATGCAGTAGGAAGAAAGGAATTGAGCTGAAGTCATTTCGTAGTTAAAAATTGCCTTGGTCAAAACGTTATGTGGATGCGTTCTGCTAGTAAATGAGAAGGAGCACAACTGCGCCAAACTTCTTTACCCCTATGGCTGCAGAAAAAACAGAGCGGAGAACTGGCGTAGAAGAACGCCGCAAGCTTAGTTTGCCGCATTATGAAATATTGTATCGTATACTTTATAGACCGAGTAAAGTATATAACTCATGCTATGGCTGTCATGAGCAGCCATTACACAGTCAAAACAGCCCGAGAACGACTCGCTCGCAATCTAAGGGATTGGCGTGCAAAAAGAGGGATGAGCCAAGATGTTCTGGCAGAGCATTCGGGTCTTTCCCGCGTGTTTCTTTCTCGCATCGAGGGAGCGCTCGACACTGTTTCTCTCGACAATATCGAAAAAATAGCCGAAGTATTGAAGATTGATATCCTAGATTTGCTGCAGCACTAGCACGCTCACAGAAATGCCATCTACCGCTATGCCGCCATTGCGGTGGCACCTACAACAGCGGATTCGAGTTTTCGGGCCGGCTCCGGCAGGAGCTTAGGAGACCTTCTGCGTGACTGTCTTCACAGCATGGCCTGTGAGGCAGCGGCTACAGCAGTGTTAGGAGCGCGCCCGCCAAGGATTTGGCCGGTAGAACTGGGTTCAATTTGGCGGGGTATGGCCGCATGACCCGTGTAGCCCACAACGCCCAGGGGCACCAGTCTGCGGCCCGACGTGTCGCGGTACCTGATGCAGTGCTCGCGCCATGCAGAAGGTGTGGCTTTTGGACTATATCCCGCGGTTTAGACTATCGTTCCGTGGGATGCGAATACTGCATATACTCATCGTTATAGAGTGCAGTGCGAAGTTGGTGGGTCAACTCTGCTACTCGTATTCCGGTTTGTTCGATATCAGCGTCACTTTGTGGTCCTGGGTGGGTAACACCGTTATGGCTAAACAGACCGGCCCAATCTAATTCATTGCAGGCGCGCGCCGAGCGGAGCGATTCCAAGAAGTACCGCCGTTCCTGTTCCTTGGCAGTTTCCAGGGCGGGCTTGCCGAATCGGACTTCGGCCAGCACGAAAAGCCCCAAGGCTGCGATGATAAGTGTCGCCCCCCAACCCGTAGCGCCCCCTAGCAGAATTACCGTCCCCACTGCAAGAACGATTCCGCCGACACCACCGCCGACCATCGCCTTCAACATCAACCGTGCGGCCTTGGTTTGCAATGCCTCTTGAGATTCGCTATTACGGAGCTCCTCAAGTTGCTTGCTGAAGCGGTTGTAGTTGGCGACGTGGTTCTCGCTGGCCGGGTTGTAACCATGGAGGGACTTCAGATAAAAAATGAAGGTCTCCACTTGTTGCGCGTTAAGAGTCTCCAAACCCGGCAGCGCCTGTTCGACGATGCGATAGAGCTCTTCGTCTTGTTTCACGTAGCTCAGATATTCAGACGCCATGCTCGTCCCGTGTGAGATTTTTTGCATGTAGTCTACACTGTAGGTTGCAGGGCTTGCTAGTCGAACAGTACCCGACAACGCTCAAAGTCAGGCGGAAGTGCTCGCTTGGCAAAGCGCAGAAACCATGCACTCGTCGCCGTCACGGATAGACTCCGGAGTCGCAATGGGGCCAGCCGGTCCACGTGCGCGTGCCGCGCGCAGTAACTCCTAGACCTTCGCGTCGACTGCGGCAGCCTCGGCAACCTCGTTTTGAGTCACAGGAGCCATACCTTTCACTTCGGGTTGTTGTCGGCGCCAGGTGCTCCTGTCATGAGGCTGGATGGCCCTTCGTGCATGGGGAATGCGCCTCGTGGCCGATTAATTGATGAGGGGGCAATAGTCGATAGCTCCCCATAAATACTGGGCTCAAACGCGCTTTTGCACGGCGATTGACTCGAGTTCAGCACTTTCCATGAAGCGGTGCTATACTAGGCATGCTGTCTCAATGGGGGCGACCTGGTTTCGACGGGGGTTGCAAAGCAGCGCAGGGCATACCGAGGGCAGGCTACCTCGTAAATACAACCTGAAAAAACTTAACTGCAAACGATAACTCGTACGCACTGGCAGCTTAATCGCTGTTAGCTCCACAACACCTCGTCCCTGGGGTGGGCCGTTAAAAGCTGTGGAGTCATTTACAGGGACTCGCGCTGTGAGGGGTCACTTCAATCAGCGCTAAATCTAAGGTGAACCGCTTGTCCAGAACGTGCACATCCGTGCTGTACAGGTTAAATTAAATGATAGTGCTAAGTATGTAGAACTGTCTGTAGAGTACTTTCGGACGCGGGTTCGATTCCCGCCGCCTCCATACCCTATTCTGTCTCAAAGCCCGCCTCTAGCGGGCTTTGTTTTTGTGGGTGTACCAGCAGCAAATGCGCCCAAATTGGAACTCGCATTACGCCGAGCGTCCCTTTCAAGGATTGTCGAATGACGAGCGATGAGACTGTTAGCACCGGCCCACTGTACAAGTACGCAGTACGGGACTTACAAAAGGCATCTATCCTCCTCCACTCTATCAAGGCTGAGCCAGAGCGACTTGACCTTGTCCTTGAATTGCAGCGCCATCTTGTTCGGTGCATTGTTCGCACTGAGCTTCGAATAAAGCGGCTGAAGCGCAAGCGCAAGGCGCCTTCAGTAGCACCGACGACGCAAGTATCGAGAGCCGAAGCAAGAGCAAAGAAGGCCAGGATGAGTGCGCTTCGTGGACGTGGGCAAGAATTGTCGCACCTGCTGTTTTTGTGGCGATGTTTCGGGGACGGCATCGCGTTTGTGTACCAATCCAAATATAGCCTGAAGCACCTGTACTACGACGGCCAATACAACGTTAAGGAATCTGCTGGCTTTATGACCGAGCACGGCCGGCTAAAGCGTGGCTTTGCGCGTGAATACCGCATCTTGCTTTCCGGCATCAAACACAAGATTCCAGTTGTTCTGAGCGACGTGACAAACATCGTCCGACATGGCGATGTGTGTGCATTGGGAGGGGCTGACCCGGTACCAATCGAGGTCAAGACCTCGAACAACAGAAACGCCCGCACCGACCGTCAGGACGAGCAGCGCATTCAACTTGAGGCGTTTTATGCGAATGATGGGGCTCCTCAATTTCGCGGCCTACAAAACGTTCGGCGAGAGGCGCTCACGACGACAGAGATTGAATATCAATCCATAGCCAACGAATGCGTGGCCACTGCCTTGGAAACAGGATGGTGTTCGGCTAGCCCGGAATCAGGCATTACATACCTTGCCTACACAACTTTCGACCATGTGAAGTTCGAACAACTTGGGGCGGGCAGGTCTACCTTGTGCGTATCACTGTCGGCGCAACCAGGGCACCTCCCGTCTTATCCATTTACGCTCTCATTTACAACGGCGAACTGCCTCGCGTTTATGCAACAACTGCTCGTGGTGTTCGTGCTTATCGACATGGCTCAGGTTAAAGCAGCCTTCGCACGTCGAGGGGTGCACGCGACGATGTTGATGGATGGCACATCGTCGGTCCAAATCACGAAGACGCCAGAGAATCTACTACTCGGGGTGCAACGCCTCAGCGAGCTACTGTTCCTGCGTATCGCGACAGAGTTTCTGTCTATCGAATGGTTCGCCGAAGAGTTTTCCAAGGTCCTTGACCAGACGGCAGAACCAATCACTGCGGAGGATGTTAAGCGCTTGCCTGGCCTTATCTACGAGATGCCGCCAGGCTGGGAAGGGCTGGTCGATTTCTACGCGTAAGCTACCCCAATCACTGAGGTTGCTTCTGGCAGCGACACGACTCCACTTTTTCCGCATAAAGATTTAGATGATATTTCGTTATCATTTCAGGAAATCATCGGCGTCGGACTTAAGAGCGCACATTGGTGCATATTTATTTTTACTATGATGGCTCACTCACTCACACTCTACGACGACAATAAAAGTCCTGAGATAAGAGTTCGATTCCCGCCGTCTCCACCACTGAATAAATAAAAGGGCTTCCCCGTTTTGG
>JAEAMG010000368.1_pt1 | contig 56491 bp, 50 predicted proteins | sample 8958741 | NCBI WGS metagenome assembly JAEAMG01 (sample SAMN16933256, study PRJNA681125) | bioreactor sludge metagenome | isolation source: anaerobic bioreactor treating anionic surfactant - SDBS | place: India: Bengaluru | collected 2019-02-28 | reverse complement strand
CGGCTGAAGTGCAGGCCGCGGCTTTCGCGGCGGGACAGGGCGCTGTTGACGATCATCGAGGCCACGTCGACCAGGTTGCGCAGTTCCAGCAAATCGTGCGTGATGCGGAAGTTGCGGTAGTACTCGTCGATTTCTTCCTTCAGCAGGGCGATGCGGTGCTGGGCCCGTTCCAGGCGCTTGGTGGTGCGCACGATGCCCACGTAATTCCACATGAAGCGGCGCAGCTCGTCCCAGTTGTGGGAAATCACCACTTCCTCGTCCGCATCGGTGACGCGGCTTTCATCCCAGTCGGGCAGGTACGGCGTGCCCAGCTTTTCCTTGCTTTCGATATCCTGCGCGCAGGCGCGGCCGATGACGATGCATTCCAGCAAGGAATTGCTCGCCAGGCGGTTCGCGCCATGCAGACCCGTGCAGGCCGTCTCGCCGACGGCATACAGGCCCGGCAAGTCGGCGCGGCCCGCCAAGTCTGTTACCACGCCGCCGCACGTGTAGTGGGCGGCCGGCACGATGGGGATAGGCTGCTTGGTGATGTCGATGCCCAGTTCCAGACAGCGCGCGTAAATGGTGGGGAAGTGCTCGATGAGAAATGCGGCCGGCTTGTGGCTGATGTCCAGGTGCACGTAGTCGAGGCCGCGCTTCTTGATTTCGAAGTCGATGGCGCGCGCCACCACGTCGCGCGGCGCCAGTTCGGCCCGCTCATCGTGGGCCAGCATGAAGCGCGTGCCGGCTGCCGCGCCCGCTTCGGGCGGCAGTTTCAGCAATCCTCCTTCGCCACGGATGGCTTCGGTGATCAGGAAAGACTTGGCATACGGGTGGTACAGGCAAGTCGGGTGGAACTGGATGAATTCCATGTTCGACACGCGGCAGCCCGCGCGCCAGGCCATGGCGATGCCGTCGCCGCTGGCCGTGTCCGGGTTGGTGGTATATAAATACACCTTGCCGGCGCCGCCCGTGGCCAGCACGGTGTGTTCGGCGGCGAAGGTGTGCACCTTGCCCGTTTGCTCATCCTGCACGTACAGGCCGTGGCAATGCGGTTGCGCATTACGCTGGGTGGGCTTCATGCCCAGCTTGTCGGAGGTGATCAGGTCGATGGCGCAATGGTGTTCGAACAGGCTGATGTTCGGGTGGGCGCGCACCTTTTCTTCCAGGGTCACCTGCACGGCGTGCCCGGTGGCATCGGCCGCGTGGATGATGCGGCGCTGGCTGTGTCCGCCTTCGCGGGTCAAATGAAAACCCAGCTCGGCCGAGGCATCGCGCGTAAATGGCACGCCTTGCTCGATCAGCCATTCGATCGCTTCGCGGCCGTGCTCGACGATGTAGCGCGTGGCGCTTTCGTCGCACAGGCCGCCGCCGGCGATCAGGGTGTCTTCGATGTGCTGCTGGTGGCTGTCGCCCGAGTCCAGCACGGCCGCGATCCCGCCCTGCGCCCAGTTGCTGGCGCCATCGAGCAGCGCGCGTTTGGAAATGATCGCGACAGTGCGCGTTTCAGCTAAATGCAGTGCAACCGATAAACCCGCCAGGCCACTGCCGACAATCGCTACATCAAATTTCATGACATTCATCTCTTTTAGGGGAAGCATACTATATGCCATTTCCCCTCATTCGGTAATGTGTTGAGATAAATTATGCAAGCGAAAGATAGCTGGGGCCGTAGCTTGTGACGCATCAATGTCTTCTTGGAACAGTTCGCCATCATGGCAAGACAGCAGCAAGCCGCCCTGTGCGCGGCGTGATGTTTTTTGCCGCAGGAGGAACCATGATCCGCATCTTCAGCCATTATGTCTCGAAAACAGCGTTTATCTTGCTGTTGCTGGAAATCCTGATCCTGCTGCTGTCGGCCACCCTGACCTCAATGCTGTGGCTGGCGGACGGTAGCCGCGTGCTGCGCGTGGGCGAGATTTACCTGTCGTCCACGATCTTTGCGCTGGTCATCGTGCTGAGCATGAGCGCGCTGGGCATGTACCAGCACCGCTCGCGCGAAGACATCCGCAACACGCTATTGCGCATCCTGCCATCGTTCGCGCTGGGCTTTGCCCTGCTCAGCGTCTTGATCCGCTTCGTCCCGTCCCTGCATTTCGGGCGCGGCAGCGTGCTGATCTTCGGCCTGGGCGCCATCGGCGTGCTGCTGGCGCGCCTGGTGGTGTTCAAATCCGCGCAATCGGCGCTGATGGAAGGCCGGCTGATCCTGGTGGGTGGCGGGGCGCTGGCGCGCGAATGCATGGACTTGGCAGCGAGCAAGAGCGGTTTCCACCAGTTTACGGTCGTCGGCTGTATCGATGTGGCGGGAGAGCAATGCTGCGTGCCGGCCTCGGCCTTGCTGCCCGCCGAACCGTCGCTGCTGGCCATGGCCCAGCGCCATGCGGCGCATGAGATCGTCGTCTCCGTCAGTGACCGGCGCAATGGTGCGTTTCCTGCCAAGCAACTATTGGAATGCGCGCTGGGCGGCGTCAGGGTGATCGACGCGGCCACGTTTTTCGAGCGCGAAGCGTGCCAGATCCGCATCGATTCCTTGCAACCGAGCTATCTGATCTACGGCGGCGGCTTCGACCAGAGTTTTTTTCGCGCTAGCTCGAAGCGGCTGTTCGACCTGGCGGCCAGCGGCGTCATCTGCCTGGCCGCGCTGCCCGTGATGCTGGTGACGGCCCTGTGCATCCGCCTGGAAGACGGCGGCCCCGTGTTTTACCAGCAAGAAAGGGTGGGACGCGACGGCTTGCCTTTCAATGTGCTGAAATTTCGCAGCATGCGCTGCGATGCGGAGCGCGACGGCAAGCCCATCTGGGCGCAGACCAACGATGCGCGCATCACGCGCGTGGGTAATGTCATTCGCAAGCTGCGCATCGACGAGTTGCCGCAGATGCTCAATGTGTTTCGCGGCGAAATGAGTTTTGTCGGGCCGCGCCCCGAGCGCGCCTACTTTGTAGAGCAACTGAAGCAGCAGGTGCCGTACTACAACATCCGTCACAGCATCAAGCCCGGCATCACGGGCCTGGCGCAAGTGCGCTACCAATATGGCGCCTCCGTCGACGATGCCGTCAAGAAGTTGCAATACGATTTGTATTATGTAAAAAATAACAGCCTGTTCCTCGACTTGCTGATCTTGCTCGATACGGTGCAGGTGGTGCTGTTTGGCAAGGGCAGCCGATGATGCGGGAACAGTCGGCCTGGCTGGCGGCGACCGACGCGGCGGCGCTCAGCCATGGCCTGGCGTCGCTGGCTTTCTTCGTGCTGGCACTGCTGCTCATCAGCAACTGGCGCGCGCGGCAAAACGTGCGCGCCTTGCTCGTGGCGTGCCTGGCGACGGGCGGCTGGGCCACGGGCACGGTGGTGCTGGTGCTGCTGGGGCAGCGCATCGCGCTGGCCGGCGATGCGCTGGAACTGCTGCGCACCCTGGCCTGGCTGGTGTTCCTGCTGTTGCTGATCGAGCCGTCGCGGCCCCGCTTGCGCCTGGTGCTGGTGGGCATCGTCCTCACGGCGCTGGCACCCGCCTTGTCCGCGCTGGCCTCGTCGTGGCTGGCGCTGCCTTTGCCGGCGCGCATCATCGCCAGCGTCAGCCGTTTGCTGCTGGCCGTGCTGGGCATGTTGCTGGTGGAACAGTGGTACCGCAATACGCCGCCCCTGAAACGCTGGGGCATCAAGTTCGCCTGCCTGGGCGTGGGCGGGCTGTTCGCCTACGATTTTTATCTGTACAGCGACGCCTTGCTGTTTCGTGCGATCAACGATGACATCTGGGCCGCGCGCGGCATCGTCGACGCCCTGTGCGCGCCGCTGCTGGCCGTCTCGGCCGCGCGCAATCCCGGCTGGGCGCTGGGCTTGTCCGTCTCGCGCCAGATGCTGTACCGCTCGGCCGCCTTGCTCGGTTCGGCAATCTATCTGCTGGCCATGGCGGCCAGCGCCTATTATTTGCGCTATTTCGGCGGTACCTGGGGCTCCTTGATGCAAATGGCTTACCTGGGCGGCGCGGCCCTGTTGCTGGCGGGCGTGCTGTTTTCCGGCAGCTTGCGCGCCAAGCTCAAGGTCAGCATTAATAAACATTTTTACAATGCCATCTTCGATTACCGCGAAGAATGGTTGCGTTTTACCCGCGCCTTGTCCGAAGATGGCCCGGCCTTGGGCGAACGCACGATACAAGCGATGGCGCAGTTGGTGGAAAGCCGCGCCGGCGCGTTGTGGATCTTGCGCGAGCAGGGGCAGTTTGCCCCGGCCGCCAGCTGGAACTGGCCACCGAGTACATGGAGCGAGCCGGCGTCCGGGCCCCTGTGCCAGTTCCTGGAGGCAAGACTATGGGTGATCGATGTGCCCGACTGCCAGCACAACCCGCTCCAGTACGGCGGCTTGCAGTTACCGCCGGCACTGCTGGCGCTGCCCGACGTATGGCTGCTGGTGCCCTTGATGCTGCATGGCCAGCTGTTCGCCTTTGTCGCGCTGGCGCGGCCCCGCACGCGTATCGGCCTGAACTGGGAAATCCGCGACGTGCTGAAAATAGCCGGCAGCCAGGCCGCCAGCTACCTGGCGCACCGCGAATCGCTCGATACCCTGACGGTGGCGCGCCAGTTCGACTCGTTCAACCGCATGTCCACCTTCATCGTGCACGACTTGAAAAACCTGGTGTTTCAATTGTCGCTGCTACTGAGCAATGCGGAAAAGCACCGCGCCAATCCCGCCTTCCAGGAAGACATGCTGGGCACGCTCGACCATTCCGTGCAGAAAATGAAGACCTTGCTGCAAAAACTGGCGCGTGGCGAGGCGCCGGAAGCACCGGCACCGCTGCTGCTCGATGGCTTGCTGCGCCAGGCCGTGGCCGCCAAGGCCAGCCTGGCGCCGGCGCCCCGGCTGGAAATCGTCGATGGCGAGCTGACGGTACTGGCCAACCGCGCGCGCCTGGAGCGCGTGCTCGGTCATTTGATCCAGAACGCCATCGAGGCGACGGCCAGCGATGGCACGGTGGACGTGCGGCTGCGGCGCGTACAGCATACGGCCGTGGTTGAACTCGACGATACGGGGCAGGGCATGAGCGAGCAATTCATCCGCGAACGCCTGTTCAAACCGTTCGACACGACGAAGACGGCGGGCATGGGCATCGGCGTGTTCGAAAGCCGCGAATACCTGCGCGAAGTGGGCGGCAGCCTGGAAGTGCGCAGCGAGCCGCAAGTGGGCACGACGTTTCGCGTGATCCTGCCGCTGCATGCGGCATAGCAAAGGAGTGCCATGGGCAAACAAAAACTGCTGGTCATCGAAGACGATCCCGGCCTGCAAAAGCAGCTGCACTGGAGTTTTGACGGCTATGACGTCTTGCTGGCGGGCGAGCGCGAAACGGCGCTGGCGCTGGTGCGGCGCCACCAGCCGGCCGTGGTGACGATGGACCTGGGCTTGCCGCCCGACCCGGACGGCGCCACGGAAGGCCTGGCCACCCTGCAGCAAATCCTTGCGCTGGCGCCGGACACGAAAGTCATCATCCTCTCGGGCAACCAGGAACGCGCGCATGCGTTGAAAGCGATTGCCCTGGGCGCCTATGATTTTCACCAGAAACCGTTTGACGCCGACATGCTGGGCCTGGTGATCGCCCGCGCGTTCTACTTGCACGCGATGCAGCAGGAAAACCGGCGCATGCTGCAGACGCAGGCGGACTCGCCGCTGGCGGGCATCGTCAGCCGCGACCCCGGCATGCTGAAACTATGTCGCAGCGTGGAAAAAGTGGCGCCCTCGTCGGCAAGCGTGATGCTGCTGGGCGACTCGGGCAGCGGCAAGGAGCTGATTGCGCGGGGCTTGCATGCGCTGTCGAGCCGTCATGCACAGCGCTTCGTCGCCATCAATTGCGCGGCGATTCCCGAAAACCTGCTGGAAAGCGAGCTCTTCGGCTATGAACGGGGGGCATTTACGGGCGCGGCGCGGCAAACCCTGGGCAAAATCGAGCTGGCCCACGGCGGCACCTTCTTTCTCGACGAGGTCGGCGACATGCCGATGGCGCTGCAGGCGAAACTGCTGCGCTTCTTGCAGGAACGGGTCATCGAAAGGGTGGGCGGGCGCGCCGAGATCGCCGTCGATGTGCGCATCGTCTGCGCCACGCACCAGGACCTGAAAGTGCTGGCGGAACAGGGACGTTTCCGCGAAGACCTGTTTTACCGGCTCAGCGAAATCGTCTTGCGCATTCCTCCGCTGCGCGAGCGGGCCGGGGATGCGGCCTTGCTGGCCCACCACTTCAAGAACAAGTTCTGCGCCAGCGAAGGACGCAGCAACCTGCATTTCAGCGCCGGTGCGCTGCAGCTGATCGAAAGCTATGGCTGGCCCGGTAATGTGCGCGAGGTGGAAAACTGCATCAGGCGCGCCGTCATCATGAGCGACGGGCCGCAGATCGCCGCTGACGACCTGGGTTTGCCCGCCAGCGCCCAGGCGGCACCCGTGGACGAGGCCATCAACCTGCGCCAGGCCCGCGAAGCGGCCGAATACAAGGTGATGGTGCGCGCGCTGGCGCGGGCCGACGGCAATATCGCCCGCGCGGCCGAACTGCTGGGTGTGAGCCGGCCCACCCTGTACGACCTGATGGGGCATCACGGCATCAAGTAGGCAGCTAAATAAGTAAATGTATTAAAAATCAATATTGTGTATGGCGTCGCACATACGCGGCGGCGCCGGCGCGGCATGCTTCCCCCAGCAACTTAATCAAGTCAACAGGGAGAATTCCATGCAAGCTACACAACTGTCCGCGTCGGACCTGAACAATCCTGGCGTGTCCTGGGGCGCCGTGCTGGCGGGCGCCGCCGCGGCCGCCGCCTTGTCCTTCATCCTGCTGATCCTCGGCGTGGGCCTGGGCCTGTCGTCCGTGTCGCCATGGTCGTTCAACGCCACGGCCATCGGCGTGTCGACCATCGCCTGGCTGGCCTTCATGCAGCTGGCCGCGTCCGGCATCGGCGGCTACCTGGCGGGCCGTCTGCGAGTGAAATGGAGTTCCATCCACACGGATGAGGTGCATTTCCGCGATACGGCGCATGGCTTGCTGGCCTGGGCCGTGGCCACCTTGCTCACCGTGGCCGTGCTCGCCGGCGGCACGCGCGCCGTGCTCAGCGGCGCCATCGATGCTGGCAGCGGCGTGGCGGCGGCAGTGGCACCGGCTGCAGCGGCTGGGGCCGGTGCGGCCAGTGCGAAGGCCGGCGAGGGTGGCGGCAGCGCCAATCCGCTCGATTATTTCTCGGACATGCTGCTGCGCGCCGCACCAGCGGCTGGTACGGGCGAGGCGGGTGGTACTGTTGCCGACCAGCGCGTGGAAATCGGCAAGATCTTCGCAACAAGCCTGTCCACGGGCAGCCTGGCCGCCGATGACCGCGCCTACCTGGGCCAGGTCGTGGCCAGCCGCACGGGCTTGACGCAAGCTGAAGCGGAAGCGCGCGTCGACGCCGTCTACGCCCGCGCCGCCAAGGCCGCCGCCGATGCCAAGGCGAAAGCACAGCAGGCGGCCGACACGGCCCGCAAGGCCGGTGCCCACACGGCATTGTGGATGTTCGTCGCCTTGCTGCTCGGTGCTTTCGTCGCCAGCCTGGCGGCAACGTTTGGCGGCCGCCAGCGCGACCATGAGCGCGTGCTGCGCCACGTGACCATTTAAATCATCCATTTCAATCTAGGAGACTGCCATGCGTTCCATCCTCTTGCTGCTGCTGGGCATCCCATTGCCCATCGTCATACTGATCGCCCTGTTCGTGCATTAATATGATGTTGACGTAAAAAAACGGCGCCCGCCGCAAGCCGGGCGCCGTTTGTGTTGAAGCAGGCGCATGTGTAAGATGGCGCCATCTTTCCACCGAGACTATCCATGACTGTGACCGCCATCCGTCCCTTGCTGAAAACCGCCGCCATCGCCGCTTTTGCGTGCACCATGCTGGCCTCGTGTTCCACCCTGATCGGTCCGCGCGACGTGAATGTGTCGCTGAGCAAGATGCAGCAAGGCCTGGAGCGCCGCTTTCCCATCGACAAGCGTGTGCTGTCCGTGCTGGACGTCAAGCTGACGCATCCGCAACTGTCCTTGCAGCCCGAGCGTGAAAGAGTCGCCCTCAGCGTCGATGCCAGCGTCCTGCCGCCGTTCATACGCCAGAGCTGGCGCGGCAGCCTGGCCATGTCGGGCCGGCTGGTGCTCGACGTCCGGCGCAATGCCGTCTACCTGAGCGAAGCGAGCGTGGACAAGGTCAGCATTGACGGCATGGACGAGTCGCAGCAGCGCCAGTTCGCCAAGGTGGCCAGCCTGGTGGCCGACCAGCTCATGCATGAAACGCCGATCTACACCTTCAAGCCGGACGAATTGCGCTACGCGGGCGTGCAATTCGTGCCCACGCAAATCAGGACGACAGGCAATGGCTTGACGGTGACGTTTGAGCCGGTGAAGTAGGCTAGTAAGCCCTAGGCCTCGAACGCGGGCGAGCTGATTTTCGTGGCCGTGTTGTTGCGCGGCGTCGCCTCTTCATGGAACAGGTCCGCCAGGTATTCACACAGCGCATCGGCTCCAATATCGTCCGGAATAATGAAATCGGCGGGGCGGCGCTTGCCTTCCGCACCGAGATAGAATGCGCGCCATGCTCCCGGATTTCCCCGGACGGCAATCAGCGTGCCGAAAATATTGAATCTGCATTCCTGCATCAAGCTGCTCCATTCCCTTGCTCAGGCTTGAGCATTTATTGTGCTATAGTAATATTTACTTATATAGTAACATTTACTGATTTGGGGCGGGCGATGATGAATATCAGCACTGCGGGAATCCGGTCTGGGACGCTGTCTGGCTCAGAAGGCAATAAAACGTCATCGGATAAGGCACCGGCCACGCAGGCGCCAACCACCGTCGGCGCCGTGGCCGACGAGGTCGTGATTTCGACCCTGGCGGGGCGTTTGTCGGCGGCCTCGACGGCCACCAGCGCCACCATCCGGGGCTACGATCATGCGGCGCTGGGTGCCTGGGTGAATGACAATACCACCGACATCCTGTATCCGCTGGACGCCGAACACAAGGCGGCCGCCGCCAGTCAGGTGCCGCAACCGAATGACGCGGCAGCCGCAAAGTCGGCTGCTGCCGCCACAGCGTTTATCGACAGGAAGGGCCCCAATCCGTTTGCGGGCTTGTCGCGCGAGCAATTGTCTGCCATTTCGAACGATGACAGTGGCACATTCACCATCAACGAGCGGCGCGCCGCCTTTACGCAGGCCTATGATGAAGAACAAGCCTGGCGCACCCAGGTCGTGGCGCAAGCCATGCAGGAATACAATACCACCGGCAAGATGACCAGTTTCTTCAAGTCGGTGCTCGCGCATTTCAATACATTGCCGCAGCTGGAGCAGTCGCAATATCCGGCCAATTATGCGAGCGACCTGGAAGACAAGATCAAGCTCGATTTTAATTATTTCAATCACGCGGCCGGCAATGGCGGGCCAACGCCGGGTTCGCTTGCAGACATGCTGAAAAATCAGGATAAAAAAGACCTGGACCTGTTCGACCTGCTGATCCGCTGATCCCTGGGATTGTTCAACTGCCATTGTTGCCCACTGGCAGGCCGACTATAATTCGGCCTCCCATGCCTGGACACAGCATGTTCCCCAACATGAAGTTAAAACAATTAAAGGAATCTTCGTGAAACGTTCACTCATCAGCGCCGCCTGCTGCGCCTTGCTCGCCTTATCTTCGCCATCGCTGTACGCCCAAGCCACCAACGCTACCGCGCCAGTCTCCGGCATCGACCTGAAAACCCTGGACCCGGCAGTGAGCCCCCGCGATGATTTCTATGGCTACGTCAACGGCGTCTGGACCCGCAATACGGATATCCCGGCCGACAAATCCGTCTGGGGCACGTATATCGAACTGCGTGAAATCGCGCAAGGCCAGCTGCGCGGCCTGATCGATGCTACCGTCAGGAACCCCGGCAAGCCCGGCAGCGAAGCGCACAAAATCGCCGACTTGTACACGAGCTTCATGAATGACAAGGCGCGCAATGCTGCCGGCTTCAAGCCCCTGCACGCCGAACTGGCCCGCGTCGCCGCCGTCAAGGACAAGAAAGACTTGCCGGCGCTGTTCGCCTACCTGCAGGGCAATGGCGTCGCCACGCCGTTTTCCGCCTATGTGGCGCCCGACGCGCAAGACCCCGAGCAGTACACGGTCAACATCAGCCAGTCCGGCCTGGGTTTGCCTGACCGCGATTACTACCTGAAGGAGGACGACGCCAAGCTGCAAGCCGTGCGCGCCAAATACCTCAAGCATATCGAAACCATGCTGGCCATGAGCGGCGACAAGGCCGCTGCCGACCACGCGGCGCAAATTCTCGACATCGAAACGCGTTTGGCGGCAGTGCAGTGGACGCGCGTGCAGATGCGCGACCCCGTCAAATCGTACAACCGCGTCGACTTCGACAAATTTACGGCACTGGCGCCGGCCTTCGACTGGAACGCTTACTTTACCGCCGCCGGCCTGGCGCCGAAAGCCTCTTCGGCCGTGGTGCGCCAGCCCAGCTTCATGACAGGGTTTTCCGAGACCGTGGCCGCCGTGCCGCTGGCATCTTGGAAGAGCTACCTGAACTGGCGCATCATCGAAAGCTATGCGTCTTACCTGGACAGCGCCACCGTCAAGGAGCGCTTCGCTTTCGACGGCACGGTGCTGCGCGGCGTGCCGCAAAGCGAACCGCAGTGGCAACTGGCGCTGCGCTTCACGGATGGCGCCATCAGCGACGCCGTCGGCAAGCGCTACGTGCAAATGTATCTGCCGCCGGAAACGAAGCCACGCGTGATGGCCATGTTCGACAATTTCGTCGCCTCGTTCAAGGATGGCATCGAGCAACTCGACTGGATGGGCCCGGAAACCAAGAAGGAAGCCCAGCTCAAGCTGGCAGCGCTGAAGCCGAAGATCGCCTACCCGGATACCTGGCGCGACTACAGCAGCATGCAGACGCGGCCGAACGATCTGATCGCCAACGTGCGCGCCGCGCGCGCATGGAGCCGCCAGCAAAACCTGGGCAAGCTGGGCAAGCCTGTGGATCGCGACGAATGGTCGATGACGCCGCAAACCGTCAACGCCAGCTACAGCCCGGCCCTGAATGCCATCACGATCCCGGCCGCGATTTTGCAGCCGCCGTTTTTCAACGTGAAAGCGGAAGATGCCGTCAATTATGGCTTGCTGGGCATCACCTTCGGCCATGAAATCAGCCATGCCTTCGACGATTCCGGCAGCCAATATGATGCCAAGGGCCGTCTGCGCAACTGGTGGACGGCGCAAGACCGCACGGCCTTCAAGGCGCTGGCCGCCGGGCTGGTCAAGCAATACGGTGCCTACAGCCCCGTGCCTGGCTACCATATCAATGGCGAGCTGACCCTGGGTGAAAACATCGGCGACAATTCCGGTCTGTCGATCACCTACAAGGCCTACCAGCGTTCCTTGAACGGCAAGCCGTCGCCCGTCATCGATGGCTTGACGGGCGAACAGCGGCTGTACATCGGCTTTGCACAGAAGTGGCGCGCCAAACTGCGTCCGGAAGCGGCCATCGCCCAGATCAAGAGCGACCCCCATTCGCCGGGCGAATTTCGCGCCAAGGGCACGGTGAAAAACCAGCCCGGCTTTTACGAAGCGTTCGGCATCAAGCCGGGCGACCCGATGTATCTGCCACCCGAGCAGCGCGTGATCATGTGGTAAGCATGGTCAGATAAGCCGGCCGCCACGCCAGGGACTATTCCTTGGCGTGGTTGAGGGTGTACCTGGGCAGCTCCACCGTCAGGTCTTCCTGCGCCAGGCGCGCCTGGCACGACAGGCGCGAGTGGGGCTGCAAGCCCCAGGCCTGGTCGAGCATGTCTTCTTCATTGTCGCCCAATTCATTGAGCGACTCGAAACCCTGCAGCACGACCACGTGGCAGGTGGAGCAGGCGCCCACCTGACCGCAGGCATGTTCCATGTCAATCTTGTTGAGCAGCAAAGCGTCGCAAATACTCATTTTCTCGGGCGCGTCGAACACGGCGCCCTCGGGGGCCAGCTCGGGATGGGGCAGGACGGTGATGGTGGGCATGCGGGATTCTCCTTGAGTTCCTTGAATACCGTTAGCTTGGACCTTCCCGCCTTGGCAAGGTCAAGCCCCCGCGCAATCCTGCGCGGTGATGCACTCGTCCAGATGCTCGAGCAATTGCAGGAACACGCGTTTATCGGCAAAGTGATTCATCGTGGCACTCGTCAATACATCGCTGGCAGCGGCCGTCACGGCCTCCTTGGCTGCCATGCAGGCGGCATGTAGTTGTGCGCGATCCAGTTCCAGCAGCGCCGTAGCGACACCTTCGCGCGTGAAGTCGTAGGCATCCATGCCGCAGCAGCCGGCCACGCAATGGGTTTCCAGGCGGCAGATCAGCGGCCACAGCTCCCCCAGCAAGGCATCGATGTCGCTCGCCTGGGCATAGCGGCCGTCAAGATCGATGAATTCGATCCAGGCGTCGTCGCCGATCTGGATATCGTACTGGCGGTCGCGTTCGGTCATTTTCTAAAATTCTCCTGGTCAGTGGCATTGCACTATAAAAAAACCGCCCGAAGGCGGTTTGATCAAACAGGCAAGGCCGGTTGCTAGATAAAGTAGATCAGCGCGATGACGCCCACCACCAGGACCACGCGGGTGAGCTGGTAGGCTGTCTTGTTCCACGCCTTGAAGCGGCGGCGGTACTGGCCCATGGTCCAGGAAATCTGGAACAGTTTGCTCACACCACCCACCTGGTCGCCCAGTTCGTTGGGCGAGGCGGCGGCCGTCATCAGGGTGCGCCCCAGCCAGCGGTTCAGTCCTTGCGCCCAACGGTAGCGCATCGGGCGCTCGATGTCGCAGAACAGGATGATGCGGTCGCTGTCGGCATCGTTGCGGGCCCAGTGGATATACGTTTCATCGAACATCACGGCCTGGCCGTCGCGCCAGCTGTGGCGTTCGCCATCGACGTCGATGAAGCAGCGGTCGTCGTTCGGCGTCTGCAAGCCCAGGTGGTAGCGCAGGGAACCGGCGAACGGGTCGCGGTGGGGGTTGAGCTTGCCGCCTTGCGGCAGTTCCGCGAACATGGCCGCCTTGATCGAGGGAATCGATTGCAGCAGCGCATAGGTTTGCGGACACATCTGCTGTGCCGAGGGGTGATTCGCGTCATACCATTTCAGGTAGAAACGCTTCCAGCCATATTTGAAGAAGGAGTTGAAGCCCACGTCATTGTTCTTTTCCGCCGCCTTGATCTTTTTCATTTCCTGCATGCGCAGCGCTTCATCGCGGATGATTTGCCAGTTCTGCTGCAGCGGCGCCAGTTCCGGAAATTGATCGACGGAAAGATATGGCGTGGCCGGCACCTTGGAAAAGGTGTGCATGAACAGGTTCAGCGGCGCCATGAACGAGGAGTGATCGAAGATCTGGCGGCGAAACGGCAGGCGTACCTTGCCACGAAAATGAATATGTAAAACAGAAAACACAAAAATGCCCAGCAAGGCCCACTTCATACACAACCTCGTTTTTTTAAGAATGGGGCAATTATAACCAGTTAATGTCCGTATCACTCCGTGCCACGGTGAAGGAAGGATGAAGCAGCGCGTGCGCGCCGGCTGCCCTACAATGGTTTTTTCTCTACACATATCCGAGGTAATCATGGAAATCTGGCACGCACCGCTCGACCTGGCCACGCTCAACGCCGCCAGCGAGGGCACGGCCATGCGCCACCTGGGCATCGAATTCACGGCCTTCGGCCCCGACTGGATCGAGGCGACCATGCCCGTCGACCACCGCACCATGCAGCCGTTCAAGCTGCTGCATGGCGGCGCTTCCGTCTTGCTGGCCGAAACCTTGGGCAGCATGGCCGCGAATGCCTGCCTGGATAATCGCCGGCATGTCAGCGTGGGGCAGGAAATCAACGCCAACCACGTGCGTGGCGTGCGCGGCGGCCACGTGACGGGCCACGCCACGCCGATACACCGGGGCCGCAGCAGCCAGGTCTGGGAAATTCGCATCGTCGATGACGGCGGAAAACTGTGCTGCATTTCGCGCATCACCATGGCCGTCATCGACGCTCCTTGACTTGCATCAAAGCATTAAAAGTGAACGCGTGGAATCATCCACAACGCTGTTCGCTTATAATTCAGTGTGCTGTTGTGCCTGCGTGGGAGTTTTTTTCGCGCGCGTTCACATTGCCCGAAATAGAAGCTGACTGCCCAAAAAACGCCAGTTGGATACTGATATTGCTCTCTATGCAATATCGGCAAGTGACGGTGAGCAGATCGCTGGTTTTTAGATGACCGGCAACAATCAACTTTATTACAGGGCAATAACAATAATGATGTCATTCAATCGTTTGACGATAGGCGCGCGCCTGAGCGCAGGCTTCGGGCTGCTGGTGGTACTCATGCTGGTGCTGGCCGCCTTCGCGCTGCTGCGCATGGGTGCCATCTCCGGCGCCATGGATGCGCAAGAAAAAGTTCAACTGGAAAAACTCGACCCGCTGTACGTGGCGCGCGAAGCGCTCGATCAGACCGGCATGGCCGCCCGCAACGCGTATATCTTCCACGACCAGGCCGCCGCTGAAAAAGAGCTGGCCATCCTCGACAGCCAGAAGGCGCTGTACCTGGAAGCGCTGGCCCGGCTGGCGCCAAAGTTTGCCGGCGATGCCCAGTTCGAGAAAGTCAGCACGGGCCTGAAAACCATGGCGCAGGAACTGCAGCGTCCGCGCCAGTTCCGTGCCACGGGACAGATGGAGCAGTACGGCACCTTCCTCGTCGACGAGTGCAGCCCGTTGCGGCGCCAGATCGTCGCCGACATCGATGCTGTCCTGAAAAACGTGCAGCGCGAATCGGAGCAGGCCAGCGTGGCCGCGCGCGCCATCTACGGCCAGTCGCTGCGCTGGATCGGCGTGCTGGCCGCGCTCAGCGTGCTCATTTGCATTGCGGTCGCCACCGTCATCACGCGGGGATTGCTGGGCCAGCTGGGCGGCGAACCCGCGTATGCGGCCTCGATTGCCGGCCGCATCGCGCTCGGTGAACTGGCCATCGACGTGCACACGCGCGATGGCGACGACAGCAGTTTATTGTTCGCCATCAAAACCATGCGCGATAACCTGGCTGCCATCGTCGGCAAGGTGCGCCTCGGTACGGAAAGCATCGCCACGGCCTCTACCGAGATCGCTTCGGGCAACCGCGACCTGTCGCAACGCACGGAGCAGCAGGCCGGTTCGCTGGAAGAAGTGGCCTCGTCGATGGAAGAACTGATCTCCACCGTGCGCCAGAATGCGGACAACGCGCAGCAGGCGAATCATTTGGCGCGCGAAGCGTCGAAGGTGTCGGAGCAGGGCGGCAAGGCCGTAGCCGAAGTGGTGCATACCATGGGCCTGATCAATGCCTCGTCGAACAAGATCGTCGACATCATCGGCGTGATCGACAGCATCGCCTTCCAGACCAACATCCTGGCCTTGAACGCGGCCGTGGAGGCGGCGCGCGCCGGTGAGCAGGGGCGCGGCTTTGCCGTGGTCGCCACCGAGGTGCGCAGCCTGGCACAGCGTTCCGCCGCCGCCGCGCGCGAAATCAAGACCCTGATCGACGATTCCGTCAGCAAGGTGGGCACGGGCACGCTGCTCGTCGAGCAGGCGGGCGCCACCATGCATGAGGTGGTGGCCGGCATCGGCAGGGTGACGGGCATCATGGCCGAGATCAGCCACGCCACGCAGGAGCAGGGCGCCGGCATCGAGCAAGTCAACCGCGCCATCGTCGACATGGACCGCGTGACCCAGCAAAACGCGGCCCTGGTGGAACAGGCGGCCGCCGCCGCGCACGAACTGCAGCAGCAGGCGGCGCAGCTGGAACAGGAAGTGGGGATTTTCAAACTGGCCCAGCCGGCCAGCGGTCCTCTGCGCCTGGCGGCCTGAGGCCGATCTTGCAGCAGCGCGGCGCGCCGACAGGCATGTTCCGCGCTACAATGAGAGCTGGATCACCGCCAGGACTTCTCATGCAAGTGCGCAGCAGCCACGATCTATCCAGCCCGGACGACGAGCAAGCGGCGCCGCCCGTGCTGCGACTGGCCCTTGCCGGCCTCGGTTGGGGCTTGCTCACCTGCATGCTGTGCTTTGCCATCCTGTTCCTCACCAAATGGCTGCTGCCGCCCGCCTACTGGGGCGCGCACACGGGCCTGGCCAAGTTCAAGCACGAAATGTCGCTGCCCCTGCTGGTGTTCTGGGTCGTCATCTATTCTCCCATCCTGGAAACCTTCCTCGGCCAGCTGCTGCCGCTGGAAATCCTCAAGCGCCTGGGCGCCAGCCGCCAGCTGAGCATTTTCATCGGCGCCCTCCTGTGGGCCATCGTGCATTTCATCAGCGGCGGCTTGCTGCACGCCATCGTCGCGCTGGGCTCGGGCGCCATGTTCAGCTTTGTCTACCTGCGCTACCGTGCTCCCGGCGTGGCTGTTGCCTATGCGACAACGACATTTTCCCGCGCCTGCAATAACATCGCCGTCCTTGTTGCTGTTTTCTACGGCCTGGATACATAGACGCCTTCTTTATTCCTGAGCAAATACGGCACCAGCGCCGCCAGCGCCACGGCCAGCCCCGCCAAGCCGTTCAGCAACTGGCGGAAGGCGACGTCATAACTGGCGCGCAGCAGCGTTTCGTGGCCGCCCAGCAGCTGTGTCGCTTGCGCGATATCGCCGAGCGCGGCGCGGCTGGCGGCCGCCAGCACGGGCAGACCGGCGGGCAGCTGGCGCGCCAGGCCTGTGCCGATCAGGCCGGCCAGCATGGCACCCGCCAGGGCCAGCGCCAGCCCATCGGCGCTGATGCGCACCGTATTGAAGATGCCCGTCGCCATGCCTGCCCGCTCTGTTTCCACCACGTTCAGGGCCATGCCATCCATCAAGCCCCACGGCAAGCCGATGCCCGCGCCGATCAGCAGCAGGGGGCCGGCCAAAGTGCCAGCGTCACCGCCACCGAGCACCTGCGCCAGCCAGGCCAGGCCCGCCGCTGCCAGCAGCAAACCCGCCGCGCACACGCTGCCGGCCTTGACCCAGCGCAACAGCAGCGCCGCCAGCATGGGCACGAGCAGCAGCGGCGCGGCCAGGGCGATCATCAAACGGCCCGCCGCCAGCGCGGACATGCTGTCGATGCCGATGAAGCGCCCTGGCAGCATGACGATCAGCACGATGAACAGGAAGGCGGGCGAGGCGGCCAGCACTTGCACCGCGATAAAGCGGCGCTGGCGGAACAGCGATAAATCGAGCAGGGGCTGCGCCGTCCGGCGCTCGATCGCGCCAAAGGCGAGGAACAGCAGCATGGACGCGGCGACGGGCAGCAGCACGGCCCCGCTGCGCCAGCCGTGTTCGGGCACCAGCAGCATGCCCAGGGTCAACAGGGCCAGCGCGGCGCTGAAGCTGAGGGCGCCAGGCCAGTCCAGCCGGCTATTGCCGCGCGGCGGATCGGCCAGCACGCTGCCCCAGACCAGCAGCATGCCGATGGCGCCCAGCGCGGCCGTGGCGTAAAAAATGGCGGGCCAGCGGGCCAGCGCCAGCATGGCGCCGGCCGCCAGCGGACCGAAGGCCAGGCCCAGGCCGAACGTCGTGCCCAGCACGCTCATCACGCGGCTGCGCGCCGCGCCGTGGAACAGCGGCGCCAGCGACGACATGGCGGCGGCGAATGCGGCCGCGCCACCGAGGCCCTGCACGAAGCGCAGCGCGGCGATCCATGCCACGGAGGGCGCGTGGGCAATGGCCAGGGTCGCCACGCAAAACAGCGCCAGCCCCGCCAGCCAGACGCGGCGCCGTCCCAGCACGTCCGTCAGGCTGCCCGCCACCATCATGGCGCTGCCGTAGCTGAGGATATACGCATTGATGACCCAGTTCAGCGCGGCGGCGCTGCCGTGCAGTTCGGCGCCGAGGGCGGGCAGCGCCACGGCGGGGCCCGTAAAACACAGGGGTATCAGCAAGCCTGTCAGGCAGGCGGCCAGTACTTGCAGGGGGAGTGACAGTGGTGAGGAAGAGGGCATGGGATCGGCTCGGAAAGAAGGAGCGGCGAGTATGGCGCGCCCGTCATTGAAGAAAAATGGGCTAAACTGACGAACATATCGGACAAAAATGTCGTGAATGGAGCGCGGATGGATAGCTTGGGTGGCATCGCCATGTTCGTGCAGGTGGCCGACAGCGGCAGTTTTTCAGCCACGGGCCGGCTGCTGGGCCTGTCATCGTCGGCCGTGGGCAAGAGCGTGGCGCGCATGGAAGTGCGACTGGGCGCGCGCCTGTTCCAGCGCAGCACGCGGCATCTGGCGCTGACGGCGGAAGGAGAAAAATTCCTGCAGCGCTGCAAGCGCATCCTTGCGGAGGTGGCAGCGGCCGAGCGGGAATTGAGCGAGGCCAGCAGCGGGCCCAGCGGCCGCCTGCGCATCAGCCTGCCGCGCTACAGCGGCCTGTTCGAGCCGGCCATCGGCGCCTTCATGCAAGCCTATCCCACCATCGAACTCGACTTGGATTTCTCCGACGCCATGGTCAATATCGTCAGCGATGGCTTTGACGCGGCCGTGCGCACGGGCGAATTGGCCGACTCAGGCTTGATGCGGCGCAAACTGTGCACATTCCGCCGCCTGCTGGTGGCGTCGCCCGCCTATCTGGCGCGCCATGGCCGGCCCGTCGATGGCGCCGCGCTGCTGCGCCACGCGCGCCTGGATTACCGTTTTCCCGCTACGGGCCGCCTGGAACAGTGGCCCTTGCTGGACGAGGCTGTCCAGCCGGCGCCCGGTATGGTCTGCAACAGCGTGGAAATGCGCGTCTTCCTGGCCGTGCAGGGGCAGGGCATCGCCTACCTGCCTGCTTTTGCCGTGCAGCGCGAGCTGGCGGCCGGACAACTGGTCTCGCTGCTGGATGCGCATACGCAGGCGCGCACGGCCTTCTGGCTGCTGTGGCCGGCCAGCCGCCACCTGCCGCCGCGCTTGCGTGTGTTTATTGATTTCCTGGTGGAGCAGTTGCAGGATCGTAATTTTGGCGGCTGATGCCCGCGCCTTGGCCGCATTGCGCGCCATGGCCGCGCAATAGTGACTATATTGGTGGCTGTCCTTCCCGCGCGGGAAGGCGTTCCTATTCCGGCGATTCAGACCTAGGGAGACATCATGCATAGCGTACAAAAGATTACCCCATGTTTATGGTTCAACGGCAACGCCGAGGCGGCGGCCCGGTTGTATACGGAAATTTTTCCCAATTCCAGGATCGGCCAGATCCTGCGCTATGGCGAGGAGGGCAAGGAAATCCACGGCCAGGAGCCGGGCAGCGTGCTGACGGTGGCCTTCGAACTCGATGGCCAGACTTTCACGGGTTTGAATGGCGGCCCTTTGTTCCAGTTTTCCGAGGCGATCTCGTTTCAGGTCAATTGTGAAACCCAGGACGAGGTCGACCACTACTGGAAGCAGCTGTCTCAGGGCGGTCCCCCGGAAGCGCAGCAGTGCAGCTGGCTCAAGGACCGGTTCGGCGTGTCCTGGCAAATCGTGCCCACCCTCATGATCAGCCTGCTGACGGACCCCGACCCCGTCAAGGCCGGGCGCGTGATGAAAGCCATGATGAGCATGAAGAAAATCGACATTGACGAGATCAAGCGGGCGTACGCCGGTTAGTACGGCCCGCTGGGCGCAGGGGGACGGCCGCACGCCAGCGGGCGCGCCCTGTCCAAGAGGGCCGGCATTTGTTATAGTCCCAGCCATCTTTCCATCCGCCTACAGATCCTGCCATGACCACTAGCAACATCACCAGCAGCACTATCGCGCCACGTACCTTCGGCACACCGCTGTCTTCCACCGCCATCAAAGTCATGCTGCTGGGCTCCGGCGAACTGGGCAAGGAAGTGATCATTTCGCTGCAGCGCCTGGGCGTGGAAGTGATTGCCGTCGACCGCTATCCGAACGCGCCGGGCCACCCGGTGGCGCACCGCTCGCATGTGATCGACATGAGCGACGGCGTGGCCCTGGCCGCGTTGATCGACCTGGAAAAGCCGGATCTGATCGTGCCGGAAATCGAAGCCATCGCCACCGAGACCCTGGCGGCGCTGGAAGCGGCCGGGCAGATCACCTGCATCCCGAACGCGCGCGCGGCCGTGCTGACGATGAACCGCGAAGGCATCCGTACCCTAGCGGCCGAAACGCTCGGCGTGGCCACCTCGCCATACCGCTTCGCCAGCAGCCTGCAGGAGCTGCAGCTGGCGTGCCAGGAAATCGGCTTTCCATGCGTGGTAAAACCCGTGATGTCGTCGTCGGGCAAGGGCCAGTCCAAGCTCGATGGCGCAGCTGACGTGGACGCGGCGTGGGCGTATGCGGCCAGCGGCAGCCGGGTCGACACGGGCCGCGTGATCGTCGAGGGCTTCATCGATTTCGATTATGAAATCACCCTGCTGACGGTGCGTGCTGTCGGCGCGTCGGGACAGATCGAGACGCAGTTTTGCGAGCCGATCGGCCACTTGCAGGTGCACGGCGACTATGTGGAATCGTGGCAGCCGGCCCGCATGGCGCCGCTGGCCCTCGAGCGTTCGCGCGAGATCGCGCGCAAGGTGACCGATAACCTGGGCGGCCTGGGGCTGTTCGGCGTGGAGCTGTTCGTCAAGGACGACATGGTGTGGTTCTCGGAAGTGAGCCCGCGTCCGCACGACACGGGCATGGTCACCATGGCCAGCCAGGTGCAGAGCGAATTCGAGCTGCACGCGAAAGCCATCCTGGGCTTGCCCGTCAACGTGGCGCTGCGTTCGCCCGGCGCCTCGGCTGTCATCTACGGCCAACTGGAAGCGAAAGGCATCGCCTTCGAAGGCGTGGCCGACGCCTTGAGCGTGCCGGGCGCGGACCTGCGCCTGTTCGGCAAGCCGGAATCGTTCGCCCGCCGCCGCATGGGTGTGGCCCTGGCCACGGCCGACGATATCGACACGGCCCGCGCGCGCGCCGTGCTGGCCGCGTCGAAGGTCAAGCCGGTGGCGAAATAGTGGCGGACGCCAGCCTGCCGCTGGCCGACGCCGGCGGCGACGACATCAAGCGCAAGCTGCGCGGCCACATCGCGCGGCGCAACCTGGCCGGCGCCGCCAACGACTGCAAGTGGAACGAGCTGCTGGCCTTCATGCGCGGGCGGACTGACTGGGTGCCGTCGTACCGCTACGGTTCCGTGTCCGGTTACGTCTCGCGCTGGGATACGGAATGGGACTACCACCCGCCGTTCCCCTTCCTGGGCGTGGAATGGTTCGACATCGGCCTGACTTCGGAAGAACACGTGGCCATGCTGCTGCCAAAGAAAATCATCGACCATGGGGTGTGGATCGTGCCCGAACTGGAACGCATCGGCTTCGATTTCGAGGTGCGTGAGCGGGTAGCGCGCATCTGGGGCTATCTGCCCCGCAATTATCATGACTTCCCTCCCGCCGATTAATTCAAAGACCAATCTCATGCCTGAAAACGTTATCCCCCAAGTACCGCAACCTGACGACGCCGTCGTCGGCAAGGACGCAGGCGCACAGATGCTGGCCACGGCCTGCGCCGCGCGCGACGCCTTTTATGCCAGCCTGGGCACCGTAGATGCCGACGTGCTGGCGCCGCTGGTCAATCCCGCCTTCATGGGAGGCCCGCGCTGGCCATCGCTGCGCCAGGCCTGGCGCGTGATCCGCCGTGCCGATTCGATCATCATCGCCAGCGACGGCTTGAGCGATCCTTTTGAAGATGACGACGACGTGTTCGTGCCGCGCGGCCACCTGCTGGAAGTGTGCATCGAAGCGCCGCTGGCCGCCTTCGACAGCGCTCCCGTGCAGGCATCGTGGCTGTTCGACGTGATTTATCAAGTCAGCCAGAACGTGGCCGACCACGGCTCCATCGACTTGCTGCTGCAGCGCCACGGCAGCGTCTCGATGGCGCTGGACGTGCAGCATGCGCCAGAAGGGCTGGAAGACGAAAACGAACAGGTGGGCGTGCTGCTGGTCCAAGGCACAGCCACGCTTCCCCCATCTTTCGACATGCCATATGGCGAAGTGATGCTGCTGACCGCCACCGTGCTGCAGCCGGTCGAACTGGCGTCCATCGGCGAAGCCGCCGACAAGGCGCAGTCGCGGCGCGACCTGGCCGCCGCGCTGGCCGCCTCGCCGACCGGGCATTGGAGCGTGGCCGAGCGGCCCGCCGTCATTGTCCGCTAGCTAGCGTCATCCTTTAACGGCGGGTGGTGCCAACTTTCCGTCCCACCCTATATTGCCGCGCTTGCCATCTTTGAATAATCCACATCTCTAAATAGTATTCAAATATTCAAATTAACTTGTTTCTTATTTATAAAGACAAGGTATAATTTCCACACGGAAATTTTTTGAATATAATTAAAGGCGCTATTCATGAAGAGTTGGCTGTCGAAGAAAATCCAGGATGCTGGCATTTCTGAAAAAATGCAAAGCGCGGTTGCTGGTGGCAAGGGATGGATATCGGAGAAAGTGGATAATTCCGAAATTCTGGACAAGGTCCAGGGGAAAATTACGGAATGCAAGGAATGGGCCGCTGATAAACTTGATTCTTCCGATGCCTACGCGGCGATGCAGCAAAAGCTGGCGGCGAGCATTGATGGCGCCTTTGAGTCGGTGATCGAATCGAAACGCAAAGCCCTGCCATCGGCTGAGTCTGCCATGAGCACGGATGTTGATTACATTATCAAGAAGTGTGCAATGGAAAATGCCGCCATTGCTGGTGGTTCCAGTCTGATTCCCGGGCCGTGGGGCATGGTTGCCGTGGTGCCAGAAATTGCCTTGGTGATCAGGAATCAAATTTCCATGGTGTACGATATTGGCGCAGCCAATGGCAAGGCGGCCGAGATCAATAAGGAATTGCTCGCGGCAATAGTATTAAGTGCCATGAGTAATGGTGTCGCAGGCTTGATGGTAATGCATGGCGGGAAAGTACTGATACGGCGCTCGTCGTTGAGAGTATTCAAGAAGATCGTTACATTACTTTCAGGGAAAGTCACGCAGCAGGCTTTGAAATCCTCTATCAGCAAATGGTTGCCTGTGGTTGGCGCTGCTTTCATGGCCTGGATTACCAACCAGATGACCCAGAATATAGGCCGGCGTGCCAATGAGATTTTTCAGAAAGAAATAGAAATCTCGGACGTGGAAATCGCCGAGGCCGACGTGGTTGACGTCTGATGGGCATGGCGGCCCGATACCGGCCAGCCGGGATTTTAAGCGGCCTCCAGGCCATCATTCTTCGCCAGCGGGCGTTTCGTCCGGTGCCACCGGTTCGGCGGCGGGCGTAACGGCCGCGGCCGGTACCGGTACCGGCGCGGGCGGCGGTTCTTTCCACTTGCCCGCCGCCTTCAGCTTGTTCTTCAGCCCCGGCAGGGGAAAACCCAGCGCATAGGCTTTTTGCGCGTGCGCGCTGGCCTTCTCGTATTCCTTCTTTTTCACATACATCAAGCCCAGGTTGTACTGGATGGTGGCCTGCTCGGGCGCCAGGCGGCTGGCCGCGTCCAGTTGTTCCAGCGCCATGGCATCCTGGCCCGTGGCCAGCAGGTAGCTGCCATACACCATGCGCGCCGTCACGTCGTGCGGCGCGAAGGCGATCGCCCGTTCGAAGTAGCAGCTGACCGTGTAGCGGGCGCCATGTGGCTGCGCGCTTTTCAGGCGCAAGCCCAGCTTGGCCATCGAGGCCAGCGCCCGGTGGTGGTTCGGGAAGTGTTCCAGGGTGTAGCTGATGTCGCCGCCCAGGCTGCCCGTCATGCCTTGCGTGAGCGTTTCCACGGCGCGCGAAAAATGGAATTGTTCGACCACGGACAGGTCCTTGCGGTCTTCCGCGCTCGTGTAGTCGCCGCCCGTGCTGCCCTTGACGTAGGGCGGGCAGGCGGCGGCGCCGGCGCTGGCGCAGCAGGCGGCCAGGGTGCAGGCAAGTATCAGGTGTTTCATGCTGTTCTCCTGTGGCTGACCTGGTCCAGCAAGTCGGCCAGGGCGTTGCTGCGGGCTTGCCGCGATTGCAGGGCGATGGCGGCGGGACTGGCCAGCGGCGCGCGGCCCTGGCGCGCCAGTTCCAGGAAGCGCAACAGCGCGCGCGCGCAGTCGGCGCTGGACGCCAGCTGGCCGATGGTGTCGATGCCGCAGTGGCGCAGCTTGGCCGCGCTGTCGCCCGCCAGGTCGGTCAGCGCCAGGATGGGCCGGCGGCAGCGCAGGTATTCATACAGCTTGGCGGGAATCTGCGCATTGCAGTTGGCCGCCTGCAGCAGCAGCAAGCCGTCGGCGGCCAGCATTTCCTGCAGCGCCGCGCCGTGCGGCTGCAGCGGCTCCAGGCGCACCAGATCGAGGATGCCGTATTTCGCCAGCAGGCAGGCTAGCCATGCGTCGTGGCCCGTGGCGCGCAGCACCAGCTGGAAATTGCGCGCATGCAGTACGCCGTCGTGACGCAGCTTGGCCAGCGCCTCGAACAGCGCTTGCGGATCGCGCTCGGACGGGTAGATCACGCCGCTGTGCAGCAGCAGGAAGCGGCTGCGGTGGCCCGTGCGCGCAGGGCTGCCGTCATGGCCGTCTTCGTCGTAGCCGTTCTCGATCAGGCAGAAGCGCTCGCGCCCCACCTGCGCCAGGCGCCTCCGGTGCGCATCGATGGCGCCCGGCGTGGTGCAGACGATGGCCGCGCTGCGTGCCGCAATGCGCTGTTCTATCCACGCATGCATGCGGTGCAAACGCACTTCGGACGGATACGGTGCCAGCGGGTCGCTGTCATCGAGCATGGGGTCGCGCTGGTCGGCGATCCACGGCAGGCCGCTGAGTTTTTGCAGGGTCAGCGCGATCAGGTGCGCCGTGGCGATCGGGTACGTCGACCAGATGGCATCGGGGCGGTATTCGCGGATCATGCGCAGGCCGGCTGGCACGGCGCTCAACCACCAGGAACTCCAGCGGTCGGGCAGGGCCAGGCAGCGCGGATAGCGCCCGCCGATGGAGAAATGGCGCGCCGCGTCCAGCGCCAGGGTGCGCCGCACGGTGGCGCGCTCCCCGATCTGCGCCAGCTGGGACACGCCTTTCTGCGCATACGCGACAGGGCTGGGACTGAGCACCAGCGGCTGCCAGCCGCAGTCGGGCAAATGGCGCGCGAAGCCCAGGGTGCGCAGGATGCCGCTGCCGCCGGCGAGCGGCGGGGTCGGGCCGCGTTCGGCGTGAGCGCTACCATGACTGCAGCCAGCGTGCGCACAGCTGTTCGACTTCGCCGCGCCAGGCGGCGCTGGCGAAGGTGTGGTTGGCGCCATCGACCTGCGCCTGCGTCCATTGCGCGCGGGCGGCGACGGCGCGCCAGGCCCCGTCGCCATGGAGCAGGGCTTGCCACTCGCGCGCACCGAGGTCGTCGCCGCTGAGGATCAGCAGCACCTTGCCCTGGAATTGCGTCAGCGCCCGCAGCAGGGCCGGCGCGGGCGCATCGTCTTCCTGCGCTTCCTGCGCTTCCTGCGTCTGCGCCAGCGTGGCGGCGGCCGCCTGCCGCAGCGACGCCAGGCTGGCGCCCGTGCGTACGCCGCCGCTGGCCAGCTTGCGCCAGAACGCGCCTTGCAGCAGGCGCGGCAAATAATAATGGCGCAAGGTGGCGCGCGCCAGGCCGGCGCTGCTGCGCACCCACGGATTGAGCAGGATCAGGGCATAGACGCGCGCATCGCGTGGCGCATGGCAGGCGGCCGCCGTGGCGCCGTCGCACAAGCCCCACAGCACCACTTCGCGCAAGGTTGGCACGGCGTCAAAGAATTGCGCCAGCGCGCCGGCGATGTCGGGACCGGCGGCGCGGTAATCGCGCGCGCTACCCTCGCTGTCGCCCATGCCGCGCAAGTCGAAACGCAGCACGGGCCAGCCTTGCGCGGCCAGGGCGCGGGCCAGCAGGACGAACTGGCGATGGCTGCCGACCCGGTACTGCGGGCCGCCCGTGACGATCAATATGCCGCGTGGGCCCGGTGCGGCGGGCAGGCTGAGGATGCCGACCATGCGCGCCTGCGCTTCAGCGTCTTCGGCCGCGCTGCGAAAGCGCAGGGGCAGCTCGCGCACGCTGTGTCCTGCGAGGTGCTGCTGACTGCTGTCGCGCTTCATGGCGGCGTCCTTTTCTCGTCGAGCCAGTCGCGGCACACGGTGCGCGTGGCGGCCAGCAGTTGCGGACACGCCAGCAGCTCGCCGCTGTGCCAGAACGGGCCGTCGCCAAAGCTGGCCACGTGCACGGCGGCGCCCTGTTCGCGCCAGTGCCGCGCCAGGGGCGGCAACGGTGCGCCGGCTTGCTCCGGTGCCTGGTGATCGAGCCAGTAGACTGGCACGGAGGGCGGCAGCGCCGCTGCGCTGGCGCCATCGATGGCCAGCGCCAGCTCGGGCGCCAGCAGGTAGCCGGCCACTTCCACAGATTCACCCTGCGCCAGGGCGGCGCGCGCATGGCCCGGTGCTTCGCGCATGCCGCCGGCCAGCATGCTGGTTGCCAGGCGCAGGCGCAGGAAGCGGTCGATGCTGCGCCGTCCATCGGTTTCCGGCTGCCATAGCAGCAAACGCGCCAGCGCCAGCGGCAGCGGCGCGTGGCTGGCGAAATCGAGGGCCAGCAGGGCGCCCAGGCGCAAGCCCCATATGGTCAAGGGGCCGTCGACGCGCTGCGCCAGCCACGCGCAAGCCAGGTGCAAGTCGTTGTGCCAGATGTCCCAGCGCGCTTCGCTGAAGTCGCCGCTGCTGTCGCCGCAGCCAAACAGGTCGATCTGCAGCACGCTGTAACCCAGGGCGGCAAAGGCGCGCGCCTGCGCGGCGGCTACGTGGCGGCTTTTATTGAGTTCTTCCGCGAACGGATGCACGTAGAGAATGCCGCCGCGCGCGCTGCGGCCCGGCGGCGGCAGGTGCAGCAGGCAGTAGCGCTGGCCGCCGCTGGCGGGCAGGAAAAAAGGCAGCAGCGGCAGTGCGTCGACGGCGGCGCTGTTCATGGCCGCAGCTGTGCAAACACGAAGTCGTGCAGGGTGCCCACGGTGGCGAAGTGGCGCGCGTGGATGTCGTCGTCGGCGACAATGATGCCGAAATGGTCTTCCAGCGCGGCGATCACGCCGATCACGGCCATCGAGTCGAGTTCCGGCACGCTGCCCAAGAGCGGCGTGTGCTCTTCCAGCGCGCGCCCGTTCAAGCCCAGGGTGGTGTCGAGGATGCGTTTTACTGCTTCAAGATGCGGCATGTCAGCTCCAGGGAAGGGTAGTGCGGCAGGGACGACGTATCGAAGGCCAAGCAGGGGATGTCGTCCGGGCGGCGCGACAGGTGGACATATGGCGGCAGGCTGGCGGCCATCCATTGCCAGCGCCCGCAGCGGATAAAGGTGGCCGTGCCCAGCGCGTGCGTGCCCAGGCGTGCATGGGCGCCCAGCGAGGCGCGGTTGAAACGCGAAATGCGGCTGCACGACCAGCGCACGCCCTGCGCGTGCAGCACGGCGTTGGCTTCTTCCCACAGCCGGGCGAAGACCAGGCCGGCGCGCTGCTCGGGATGCACCCACACGTCCAGATCCCACGACGACTGCTGCGAGGCCAGCGCATAGCGGGCGCGCACCTCGTCTTCCTGGCAGCCGTGGCGCAGCAGCCAGATCCAGCCGGCCATGCCTGACTTGTCACGCGCCACCAGGCATTGCGCACCTTGCCGGTAGCGTTCGCGCAGCGCGCCGGGGCGGCGCTCGGGACCGGGCGGCAAGTCCGCCTCCGCCAGGCAGCGCATGACGGTGATGGCCTGGCCGCGGCCGCGGCATAGCGAACCGGGCGCCACTGCCTGCGCGACGAATTGATAACGATATAGCGCGCAGCGCCCGCCCGGCACGCGTGCCAGCAAGCGTGCCACGGCCAGCCAGGCGCTGTCGCGCCAGCCCAGCTGATCGAGGCTGGCGCTCAGCCGTTGCAGCAGGGGAAATTGTGGAAACAGGGCCATGGCAGTAAGGGATGAGGCGGCTATGCAGCCAACGCTGTCCATTAGAGCGCAGCGGCCAGCGGCGGTCTTGCGCCGGCTCAAGCTGTGTTGCTGAAACTGTTAATTGATCAAAATCAAGACCGTTGTGGCAGTTTGTCTGAATCATAGGGGAATGCATGGCAATCATGGCAACCCGGGGACGACACGATGGCGACACTGATACATGACCTGATCTTCGAGACGGCGCAGCGCGCGGCCCACGCGCCGGCCCTGTCCTGGCAGGGCGAAGAAACAAGCTATGGCGCGCTGGCACAATCCGTGCGCGAAGTGGCTGGCACCTTGCTGACCCTGGGCTTGCGGCGTGGCGCGCGCGTGGCCGTGTATCTGGAGAAACGCCCGGAAAACGTCAGCGCCATGTTTGGCGCGGCGGCGGCCGGCGGCGTGTTCGTGCCCGTCAATCCGCTGCTCAAGCCGGATCAGGTGGCGTATATCCTGGCCGATTGCAACGTGGCCATCCTCGTTACCTCGCGCGAACGCCTGGCGCAGCTGGGCCCCGCGCTGGCCGCCTGCCCGGACTTGCATACGGTGCTGCTGACAGGCGAAGGGGAGACGGAAACCCACCTGGGCAAGGTACGGCTGCTGGCGTGGCGTGGCCTGTCCGCCGCGCCCGCACTCCCACTGCTGTGGCATACGGCGATCGACACGGACATGGCCGCCATTTTATATACCTCGGGCAGCACGGGGCGGCCGAAAGGCGTGGTGCTGTCGCACCGCAACATGCTGGCCGGCGCGCTCAGCGTGTCCGGCTATCTGCGCAACACGCCGGACGACCGTATCCTGTGCGTCCTGCCGCTCAGTTTTGATTACGGCCTGAGCCAGCTGACGACGGCGTTTGCCAGCGGCGCCTGCGCCGTGCTGATGAATTATCTGCTGCTGCGCGACATCGTCGAAGCCGTGGAGCAGGAAGCCATCACGGGACTGGCCGCCGTGCCGCCGCTGTGGGTGCAGCTGTCGCAGCTGAGCTGGCCGCTGTCGACGCCCTTGCGCTACATCACCAATTCGGGCGGCGTGATGCAGCGCTCCACGCTGGACAAGCTGCGCGAATCGCTGCCGCGCACGCAGGTCTACCTGATGTATGGCTTGACGGAAGCGTTCCGTTCCACCTATCTGGCGCCGGAACAGCTGGAGCGGCGCCCCGATTCCATCGGGCAAGCGATCCCGAATGCGGAAGTGCTGGTGCTGCGCCCCGACGGCAGCGTGTGCGACGCCGATGAGCCGGGCGAACTCGTGCACCGTGGCGCACTGGTGGCGCTGGGCTACTGGAACGATGCGGCGCGCACGGCCGAGCGCTTCAAGCCGCTGCCGCCGCAGGCCAGCGGCCTGGTGCTGCCGGAACTGGCCGTCTGGTCGGGCGACACCGTGCGCCGCGATGCGGATGGCTATCTGTACTTCGTGGGCCGCAGTGATGACATGATCAAGACGTCCGGCTACCGGGTCAGCCCGGCCGAGATCGAGGAAGTCGCGTATGCAAGCGGACTGGTGGGTGAGGCGGTCGCGCTGGGCCTGCCCCATGCCGTGCTCGGCCAGGCCATCGCCTTGCTCGTCACACCCGCGCCGGGCACGCAATTGTTGCGCGACAGCGTGCTGGCCGCCTGCCGCGCCCGCTTGCCCAGCTATATGGTGCCGCTGTGGGTAGAGATCCGCGACGGCGTGCTGCCGCGCAATCCGAATGGCAAGATCGACCGTCCCTTGCTGGCCCGGGAACTGGCGCGTGCGTATGCGGTCCAATCAGGAGAGGTGGCATGGAGGATTTGATACGCTCGAACAGCACGCCATTGCCGTTGCACTCGTCACTGGGCCAGCAGTTTGCCGTGGACAACGACATGCTGCAGGTCGGCGGCGTATCGTTGCAGCGGCTGGCCCAGAGGGTGGGCAGCACGCCGTTTTATGCCTATGAGCGCGCGCATATCATGCGCCGCGTGGCCGAACTGCGCGCCGCCTTGCCGGCCGGAGTGCACCTGCATTACGCCATGAAGGCCAATCCCATGCCGGCCGTGGTGCAGTCGCTGGCGGGCCTGGTCGATGGCATCGATGTGGCCTCGGGCGGCGAACTGGCCACCGCGCTCGATACGCCCATGGCGGCCGAACGCATCAGTTTTGCGGGACCGGGCAAGCGCGATGGGGAACTGGCGCGTGCCGTGGCGGCGGGCGTCTTGATCAACGTGGAATCGGGCGCGCAGCTGGAAAGGACGGCGCTGGCCAGTGAACGGCTGGGCGTGACGGCCCGAGTGGCCGTGCGCGTGAATCCCGATTTCGCCCTGCGCCGCACGGGCATGCGCATGGGCGGCGGCGCGCAGCCGTTCGGCGTCGATGCGGCCCTGGTGCCGGCACTGCTGGGCCGCATCGGCCAGCTGGGCCTGGATTTCCACGGCTTTCACCTGTATGCGGGTTCGCAAAGCCTGTCGGCGACGGCCCTGGCCGAAGCGCAAGCCCTCAGCGTGCAGCTGGCGCTGCAGCTGGCCGACAGCGCGCCGTCACCCTTGCGCACCCTGAATATCGGCGGCGGCTTCGGCGTGCCGTATTTCCCCGGCGACCAGGCGCTGGACCTGGCGCCAGTGGCGGACGGCTTGCAGCGGCAACTCGATCTGCTGGCGCAGGCGGCGCCGGGCGCGCGCCTGAACCTGGAACTGGGCCGTTATCTGGTGGCCGAGGCCGGTATCTATGTGTGCAAGGTCATTGAGCGCAAGTTATCGCATGGGCAAGTGTTTCTCGTCACGGATGGCGGCTTGCACCATCACCTGGCCGCTTCCGGCAATTTTGGCCAGTTGATCCGCAAGAATTACCCGGTCGCCATCGGCAACCGGCTGCACGGCGGGGTGCGCGAAGTGGCATCCGTCGTGGGACCGCTGTGCACGCCGCTGGACGTGCTGGCCGACCAGATGGAGCTGGCGCGCGCCGAGGAGGGCGACCTGGTGGTGGTGTTCCAGTCGGGCGCCTATGGCTTGACGGCCAGCCCGACGGCCTTTCTCGGCCATCCTTTGCCGGCCGAGGTGCTCGTATGAGCGGCCTGTGCGGTTGGCTGGCGCCGGCGCAGAGTGTTGCGCCAGCCGATGGCGCGGCGCGGGTCGCCCTGGCCGGCATGGCCGCGCCCCTGTCGCGCTTCGATGGCGCGCCCCTGGCCGCCAGCTTGAGCGAAGTGGGCGGCGTGGCCGTGGCCGCCATCGACGGCAGCCGCCATGTGTATCAGCAAGATGGCTTGCAAGTGGCCATCTGGGGCCGGCCCGTGCTCGACGGCTCGGCCGACGACGTGGCGTCTCGCCTCGCGTCCCTGTGGCTGAGCCGGGGCGTGGCCGCCTGCGTCAGCCTGTCCGGGCCTTTCTGTTTGGTCATCCTCGACGCTTTTTCCGGCTCGGCCCTGCTGGCCGTGGACCGTGCCGGCATCCACCCCCTCAGCTATGCGAGCAATGCGCAAGGCCTGTTTTTTGCCTCCTCGATGGATGCCTTGCTGGCCCATCCGTCCGTGCGGGGCGCGCTCGATCCGCAAGCGCTGTATCACTACCTGTATTTCCACATGGTGCCCGGCCCGGCCACGGCCTATTTGGGCCAGCAGCGCTTGCTGCCCGGTGAATACCTGCATGTGCGCGGCGGCAGGCAATGCAAGGGCAGCTACTGGCAGCTGGCCTTTCAGGAGCCAGGCGCGGCGCGCCCGCGAGCCAGCTTTGCGGCCAACAAGCAGGAATTCCTGCGCCTGCTGCGCCAGGCCGTGGAAAGCAGCCTGGGCAACGACGGCGCCAGCACGGGCGCGTTTCTCAGCGGCGGCACCGACAGTTCCACTCTGGCCGCCATCATGGGGCAGGTGACGGGTCGGCCCGCGCGCACGTATTCCATCGGTTTTGACGCTCCCGGCTATGACGAAATGGCGTATGCGCGCCTGGCCGCCAGCCACGCGGGCAGCATCCACCACGAGCGCTACGTGACTCCAGACGACGTGCTGGCCGCGATCCCCGCCATGGCGGCCATCTTCGACCAGCCTTTCGGCAATGCCTCGGCCATTCCCGCTTACTATTGCGCGCAGATGGCGCGCGACGATGGCGTGACGCGGCTGCTGGGCGGCGATGGCGGCGACGAATTGTTTGGTGGCAATGAGCGCTATGCGCACCAGGCCTTGCTGTCGCAGTACGAGCGCTTGCCTGTCATGTTGCGTCAGGCCATCATCGAGCCGCTGCTGTTCCGTCAACAGAAAGGCAAGCCGTGGCGGCTGGGCGACAAGGCGCGCCGCTACATCGAGCAAGCGAGCCTGCCGCTGCCGGCCCGCCTCGACGGCTACAACCTGCTGCTGCGCCATGGTTATCGCACGGTGCTGGAAGCGGGCTTTATCGACACCATCGAGCCGGGCATGGCGCCCGCCTGCGTGAATGGCGCGTATTGGGAGCGGCAGGGCCAGGGTTTGAGCCAGATCAATCAGTTGCTGGCGCTGGACATGCGCTTTACCTTGGCCGACAACGACCTGTTCAAGGTGCGCAAGGCGTGCGAGCTGGCGGGCGTGGAAGCGGCCTTTCCCTTCCTGCACGATGCGATGGTGGCGTTTGCGTCGCGCCTGGCGCCGCGCGACAAGCTCGACGGCAGGCAGCTGCGGCCCTTCTTCAAGCGGGCGCTGGCGGAGATCCTGCCGCCGGCCATCGTGCGCAAGAAAAAGCACGGCTTCGGCTTGCCCTTCGGCCAGTGGCTGCACAGCCATGCGCCGCTGCGCGAGTTTGCGTTCGATAACCTGACGCAGCTGCGCGGGCGCGGCATCGTGCGGCCAGCCTTCATCGACGATTTACAAGGGCGCTTGCTGGCGGAACACCCGGCCTATCACGGCACCATGGTGTGGCTGTTGCTGATGCTGGAACAGTGGCTCAGCCAGCATCCGGGCGCGCTGGGTGCGCTTGCCGGCGGTTTTGCCGCAAGCGCCACAGAAACGCCAGCCGTCCTCGATCCCACGGCGTAAAGCGGGGCAGTTGCAGCACGTCCAGCCCCGCGCCGGGGCGCGCCACGCCCCAGTCCGTCGCCACGGCCGCCTTGAAACCCAGGCTGTGGACCATCGCCACGTGGGATGCGCCATAATCGCGCCCGGCCTTGCCGTTCGGATAGGCAAACGCGGTGACGGGCGCCTGGATCAACGCTTCCAGCTGATGCTTGCCGTTGGCGATGTCGAGCCACGCCTCCCGCTCCGGCAAGGTGGACAATATCGGGTGGCTCAGCGTGTGCGCACCCAGTTCCATGCCTGCCGCCTGTAATTGACGCAGCTGCGCCGTGCTCAGCATGGCCGGCGCCCCGGCCGTGGCGCCGGCCTGGCGGCGGATCTGCACGGCCAGCTGCTGGCGCCGGGCGAATGGCAGGTACTTGAGCTGGCCCAGCAAGGTGGCGATGGCCGCTCGCCGCTGTGCCAGCTCGGCGACGGGCAGGCAGTCCAGCCCGAGTGCGCGCAAGTCGAGTACGGGAGCTGGTGCCTGGCGCACGGCCTCGATCACCGTGTCGTTCCACATTTGTCCGCCGTCCAGGTAGCCCGTGGCGATAAAAAACGTGGCGTGCAAGCCGTGGCGCTGCAGCAGCGGCAGGGCCACTTGCGCATTGTCCGCATAACCGTCGTCGAAGGTGATGCAGGCGGCGCGCGCGGGCAGGCTGCCATCTTGCAGCCGCTGCACGGCCTCGGCTGCAGGCGGCGCGCGCGGGCAGGCTGCCATCTTGCAGCCGCTGCACGGCCTCGGCGAGCGGCAGCGGCGTATGGAAACGTTTTACAAGGCGTAGCTGGCGCTCGAACAGGGCCGCATCGACTTCGCCGGGAAACAGCGGGTCGGGCCGCGCCAGCACGCGGTGATAGATCAGAATCGACAAGGTGGCGCTCATGGCTGCTCCGCGACGGCGGCCCGGGCCTGGCGCCATGTGGAGGCCGGTGCCTGCCGCTCGACGATGATGCGCGTGGCGATCAGGGCCGCCATCAGGTAATACGGCATGTCGAAATACAGCAGGCTGAGGAAGGCGCCGCCCACGGCAAAGCCGATCAGGCTGGCCTGGCTCATGGTGGCCAGGCCGTGCGCCCAGCGCAATTCCGGCTGGCCCCGCGTGCGGCGGATGATGACGGCCGCCGTGCGCCAGGTGGCGACGCCCAGCGCCAGGTAAATCAACAGGCCGATGAAGCCGTGTTCGCCCAGCACCTGGAAGTAGATGCTGTGCGCCGCGTGCACGTCCATGGGGTTGGGCGCGTAGCGGGCAAAGATGGCGGCATCGGACACGTCGAAGCCGCCGCCAAGAAAACGGTCGCGCGCCAGGTTCCATGCCATGCGCCAGGCATTCAGGCGGCCCATGGCGGACACGTCATCCTGATAGGTGTTGATGGTGTCCATGCGTTCGGTCCAGCGCTCGGGCATGAAGGCCAGCAGCAGGGGCGCGACGGCGCCGAGCAGCGCGCCCAGCACCAGCTTGCGGTCGCTTTTCAGCCACATGAACAGGCCCATGGCGGCAATGGCCAGCAGGCCGCCGCGCGAATACGAGCCCAGCGCGGCCAGCGCCGACAGCAGCATCGCCGCCGACAAGCCATGGCGCAGCCAGCGTTTGTCCGTGTTTTGCTGCAAATAGTACATGAGGGGGATGGTGATGATCAGGGCCAGGGCCAGCGCATTGTTATCACCAATGAACGTATCTTCCGGTCCCCAGACCCGTTCCGTGCCGCCGCTGCGGATGGTGAAGATGCCGCCTTTCACGCCGTAATAGCCGATCGAGCCCACCAGCACCCACACGAGGCGCACGATGTCGCGCCGCGTGCGTATCACCATCATGATCACAAAGCTCATCAGCATGATCTTCATGACCTTGTTCCACTGCACCCACGACGCTTCCGGCAACAGGGCGAACGGCGCCGTGACATTCATCCACCCGACGAACAGCAGCAGCAGCACGCTGACGGGCGTCAGCGGCAGGCTTTTCGGCTCGCGCGTCATCACGAGGCTGAGCATGGTGGCGATGGCGATGATGAAGGCGAACGGCAAGTGGGTGGCAAAGCCCCAGGCTTGCGTGTGCGGATTCATCACGCTGACCCATACCCACATCAGGCCGCCGATGGCCGGTGACTTTAGGATGAAGGGCAGCGAACCGAGGATGATGATGGTAATCAGTATGTCGCGCATGAAGGGGGACGCTCCTGGTTTTGCCCGGCTTGGCAAGCTCTTGATGCCTGTCAACGGGCTGGCGGGCAGGCTCAGTACACTGGATCAATACTGCTTGATGCATAGTTTTGTCATGGTAAGACCAAGGAGGCATGTCCTTGTTGACCGTTCTCATGGCGACCTACAATGGCGCCGGCACTTTGCCCCAGGTCTTGCGCGCCTACATGGCGCTGCGTTCGCCCGCTGGCGGCTGGCGGCTGGTCATCGCCGACAATGGCAGCACGGACGCCACGGCCCAGGTGATCGCCGCCTTTCGCGGCCGCTTGCCCTTGAGCTATATCTACGTGGCGCGGCGCGGCCGCAGTCCCGCCCTGAACGGCGCCGTCGAACACGCCTTGCGCTCAAACGGCGATGGCGGCGAGCTGTTCGTGTTTGGCGACGACGACGCCATGCCCGCATCCGACTGGCTGTGCCGCTTGCAGGACTGCGCGCGCGATCACCCCGGCTATGCGCTGTTCGGCGGCGCCATCGTGCCCGCCTGGCGGGAAAAGCCGGCCGACTGGCTGCTGCGCCTGACGCCCGTTGGCTTGACGTGGGGCATTACCAGTCCCGACCTGCGCGACGCCCCCATCTATCCGGGTCTGGTGTGGGGCGCCAACATGGCGATACGCCGCCGCATCTTCGAGGCGGGCGCCCGCTATGACGAAAGCATCGGCCCGCAGGGGAGCAATTACGCCATGGGCAGCGAAACCCGCCTCAACCTGGAAATGCATGCGGCGGGCAACCCTTCCTGGTTCTGTCCGCAAGCCAGGGTGGCGCACATCATCCGCGTCCCGCAAGTGCAGCGTGGCTGGATACTGCGCCGCGCCATGCTGTTCGGCCGGGGCCAGTGCCGGCTAGCGACCTTCGCGCCCAGCGTGGAGTTTCTCGGCGTGCCGCGCTGGATGCTGGGCCGATACGTGCGCGAGTCGCTCGGCGCCGTGCGGGCCTGGCTGCGGCGCGACCGGGCCGAGCTGTTCCTGCGCCAGTGGGAACGCGCTTGGCTGCGCGGTTTCTTTCATGAAGCGTGGCGGGGACGGCGCAAACGCCTGCCGCGCATCGTCATCAGCAGTTATTCGGGCGAGCTGGGCGGCATGGAGCTGCGCCTGGCGCAAGAGGCGAAGATGCTGGGCGCGAGCGGCTATGACAGCGTGCTGGCGCTGCGGCGCTTTCCCGGTTTTACTGCCTGGGCGCAAGACTTGCGTGCAAGGGAGATGCAAGTGCGCGTGTACGAGCCGCCCCTGTTTCTCGAACACTGGGCCTGGCGCCGCTGGAATTGGCTGCGCGCCAGGGTCACGGGCGCCTGGCGGCTACGGCGGCTGCGGCCCGACCTGGTCCACGTGGCGTTTTGCTGGACGGCATATGGCGCCTCCATCCTGTGGCTGGCCCGGCAATGCCGGCTGCCTGCCGTGATCAGCGTGCACAATGCGTTTCCCTTGGAAACGTTCAGCGATTGGCAGCGGCCCCGGCTGGAAGAGGCGTTTCGCAGCGTCAAAGGCGTGTATGCCGTGGCAGCGGCCCCGGCTGGAAGAGGCGTTTCGCAGCGTCAAAGGCGTGTATGCCGTGTCGGACTCGGCCATGCGGCACTTCCTCGACCTGTACCGCGACATGCTGGCGCCGCAGACGCGGCTGGCCGTGATTCCCAACGGCGTCGATACGGACACTTTTACTGTTTCGCCCGAACGGAGAGTCTTGGCGCGCAAGCAGCTCGGGCTGCCGTCGGATGCGCTCGTGCTCGGCTGCGTGGCCAGACTCTCCGCGCAAAAGCGTCCGCAAGCGCTGCTGGCCCTGTTCGCCAGGCTGGCGCCGCAGTTCCCCAACTTATATGTAGTGCTGGTGGGCACGGGGCCGCTGGACGCCATGCTGCGGCTGCAGGCGCAGCAATCGGGTTTGCAGGACAGAATCGTGTTTGCCGGCTTCCGGCAGCGCGTCGAGTTGCTGATGCCCGCCTTCGACCTGCACGTGCTGCTGAGTAAAAACGAGGGCTTCGGCATCGCCACGATTGAGGCCATGGCGTGCGGCGTGCCGGCCGTGGGGACGGATGTGCCGGGCACCCGCGATATTCTGCACGATAGTGAAGGCGGCTTGTTGCTGCCGCTCGATGACGAGCACGCCGCCTGCGCGGCCGTGGCCAGGTTGCTGGTCGATGCACCCCGGCGCGCCCGCATGGGACGGCTGGCGCGCGAGGAAACCGTGCAGCGCTATTCGATGCCACGCCTGGAACGCCAGTTGCGGCAGTTCTATGCGGGCCTCGTGTAGGCGCGGGCGGCCCGCATGAGCGCCACCCGCCATGCGTTTCTGTTTTCGTTTGCCGAGAAATACACGGTGCTGCTGCTGGGCATCATCGCCACCATGGTGCTGTCGCGCCTGCTGACGCCGGCCGAGGTGGGCGTATATTCGCTGGGCGCCGTGCTGGTGGCGCTGGCGCAAGTGGTGCGCGATTTTGGCGTGGGGCAATACCTGATCCAGGAAAAGCAGCTCGACGCCGTGAAACTGCGCGCCGCGCTGGCCACCAGCCTGCTTGTCGCCTGGCTGCTGGCGGGCCTGGTGCTGCTGGCCAGTGCGCCGCTCGCGCATTTCTATGGCGAACCCCGGCTGACCCCCGTGCTGCGTTTGCTGTCGATTAACTTCCTGCTGATCCCGTTCAGCGCCTTGACACTCCCCATGTTGCGCCGGCAACTGCGCTTTCGCGCCATTTACGCCATCAATGGGGCCAATAGCGTGGTCAACCTGCTGGTGGCCGTGCTGCTGGCGCTGCAGGGCTACAGTTATATGAGCATGGTATGGGCGGCGCTGGCCGGTTCCTGCGCCTCGCTGGCAGTCAGTCTGCTGGTGCGGCCGCGCGAACTGCCGTGGCTGCCGGGACGGCGCGGCGTGGGCGATATCGCCCGTTTTGGCGCCTATGCGACGGGTGGCAGCCTGGTCGATGAGGCGGGGGTGGCGGCGCCGGACCTGATCATCGGCAAGCTGATCGGCATTGAAAGCCTGGCCCTGTTCGGCAAGGCGCAAAGTGTACTCAATATCTTCAACCAGGCCATCACCAGCGCCATCTCGCCTGTGGTGTTTCCCCTGTTCGCGGCGCGCGCGCGGGAAGGGGATGGCCAGGGCGGGGCGGAGCTCGTGTATTTGCGCACGATCAGCTACATGACGGCGCTGGCCTGGCCGTTTTTTCTCTTCCTCGCCTGCATGGCTTTGCCCCTGGTCAAGGTGTTGTATGGCACGCAATGGCTAGGATGTGTGCCCTTGATCCGCATCATGTGCCTGTCCTCGGCGGTGTATAGCATGTTCAGCATGGCCCGCTACCTGTTCGTGGCGACGGGCCAGCTGCATGCGCAGGTGCGGCTCGATGCTTGGGCGGGCGCAAGCAAAGTGGCGCTGCTGCTGGCCGCGGCGCCGTTCGGCCTGGTGGCCGTGGCCTGGGCCGTGGTGCTCAGCAATGTGCTGCGCAGCTGGCTGGTGTATGGCTGCCTGCGGCGCTTGAGCGCGCTCGACTGGCGTACCCTGGCGCGGGCCGTGCGCAAAAGCCTGCTGCTCTGCGGCGTGAGCGGCGTGGCGCCCCTCGCTGCGCTGCTGTGGCTGCCTGTTGATACGCCGGCGCTGCTGGCGCTGACGGGCACGGCGCTGGCTACCTTGCTGTGCTGGCTGGCGGGCCTGTTCCTGTTGAAACATGAACTGGCCGGAGAATTCTTGTTGTTGCAACGCAGGCTGGCAGGCCGCTGGCTGGCCGTCAAATGCACGAAAGGATGACCATGCGTGTCGGTATCTTGTCCTACCCGATGCTGTTCCAGCGCGACGGCGGCTTGCAGATCCAGGTACGCGAAACCATTGCCGCGCTGAACCGGCTGCCCCAGCAAGCTGCGCGGCCCCTGGAAGTGCAGCTGGTCGACGCCAACCATCAGCGACTGGCCGATTTCGACGTACTGCACGTGTTTTCGGCGAGCAATGGCACCTACCGCATCATGGAAATGGCCAGCGAGCAAGGCGTGCCCGTGGTGCTGTCGCCGCTGCTGTCGCCCGGCTGGGGCCGTGCCAGCGCCTGGCGCGCGCGGCTGGCCGACCGGCTGGCAGGGCGCCTGACGGAGTGGATGGTGCAAACGAGCTATGCGCAAACGCGGCGCGCCCTGCAACTGGCCGACGTGGTGATCGCCCTGGGCGAGGCTGAGCGCGACGCCATCGCGCAAGGTTTCGGCATGGAGGCGGAGGCCATCCGCGTCTTGCCGAACGGGGTCAATCCGCATTTCTTCACGGCCAATGGCGACCTGTTCCTGCGCGAAACAGGCATCGCCGGGCCATTCGTGCTGATGACGGGCAGCATTTCACCATATAAGAACCAGCTGGGGCTGGCCCAGGCGCTGGCAGGGGCCGGCTTGCCCCTGGTGCTGATCGGCGCCGCGCCGCGCGAACAGCAGGCGTATCTGCAGCAGTTGCTGGACTTGCCGCACGTCAGCTGGCTCGGCGCGCTCGACCACGCCGACCCGCTGCTGGCCAGCGCCTACCATGCGGCGGCCGTGGCGGCCTTGCCCAGCCAGGGCGAAGTGTTTCCGCTATCCGTGCTGGAAGCGCTGGCGGCCGGCACGCCCGCCGTCATGACGGCGCAAAGCGCGCTGGACTTGCCCGATTCCGCGTTCGCGCTGCGCAAGGTGGCCTGGGACGATGGCCCCGCGCAGCGCCAGGCCATCCTCGACTTGCTGGCGCTGCCGCCCGAGCGCGCCCGCGTGCAAGCGCTGGTGGAACGTTTTACGTGGGAGCGGGTGGCGGCGCAGATTGCCGAGTGTTACTACCAGCTGCAGTCCTTGCCTGCCAGGAGGCAACATGCTGTTTAACTCCTTCGCCTTCCTGTTCGGCTATCTGCCCATCGTGCTGGCCGGCTATTTTCTGCTGGACCGATTGACGTCCTCCGCCAGCTGGCGCCTGGCGCCAGCCGTGTGGCTGGCGCTCGCCTCGCTGTTCTTCTATGCCTGGTGGAACGTGCGCTATTTGCCGCTGCTGCTGGCGTCGATCTGCGTCAATTACGGCGCCGGCCGCCTGATCGGTGCGCGTGCGGGCGCGGCCCGCAAGCGCGTGCTGGTGGCGGCCCTGGCGCTGAACCTGGGCTTGCTTGCCTACTATAAATATGCGAATTTCTTCATCGACAGCGTCAACGCAGTCGCCGTGGCCGCCGGTGCTGGCGCTGGCAGCCTGCCGTGGTCCGGCCTCGACATCATCCTGCCGATCGGCATCTCGTTTTTCACCTTCACGCAGATCGCCTTCCTCGTCGATTGCTACCGGGGCGAGGTGCGCGAGTACCGTTTCATTCATTACGTGCTGTTCGTCAGCTATTTCCCCCATTTGATCGCCGGCCCGGTGCTGCACCACCGCGACATGATGCCGCAGTTCGCCGATCCGGCCAACGCCCACCCGCGCGCCGCCAATTTCGCCATCGGCCTTTCGATCTTTACCATTGGACTGGCCAAAAAAGTGCTGATCGCCGACAACCTGTCGCCACTGGCCATGCCCGTCTTCGCGGCCGGGGCCACACCCACCCTGATCGAGGCCTGGATCGGCGTGCTGGCCTACACCTTCCAGCTGTATTTCGACTTTTCCGGCTATTCGGACATGGCCATCGGCCTGTCGCGCCTGTTCGGCGTGAAATTGCCGCTGAACTTCAATTCGCCGTACAAGGCGGCCAATATCGCCGATTTCTGGCGCCGTTGGCACATGACCTTGTCGCGTTTCCTGCGCGATTACTTATATATTCCCCTGGGCGGCAGCCGCCACGGCGAAGCCATGCGCTACCGCAACCTGATGCTGACCATGCTGCTGGGCGGCTTGTGGCATGGCGCCGGCTGGACCTTCGTCATCTGGGGCGGCTTGCACGGCCTGTACCTGGTGCTGCAGCAGGCGTGGCAGCGGCTCTTCGGCGCGGCGCGGGCGCACTGGTGGCCCACCTTGCTGACTTTTCTTGCCGTGATGCTGGCCTGGATCTTCTTCCGCGCGCCCGACGTGGCCACGGCCTGGGACATCAGCGGCGCGCTGGTGGGCGCGAATGGCGTGAGCTTGCCGCGCGGCCTGGCCAGCCATGCGGCCAGCCTGGCGCAATGGGGCTTGCACCCCGCGTTCGACGGCATCCGCTGGATCGAACTGGCTGGTCCGGGCTTGCCCGTGCTGCTGGGCGCCATGTTGCTGGCTTTCAAGGCACCCAACACGCAAGAAATATTCTTTCTCTACGAGCCTGCCATTGAAAGAATATTTCAGCCGACAGGGCGCTGGGCCTTCAGCTGGCGGCCCACGCGGCGCTGGAGCGTAGGATTTGCCGCGCTGTTCGTCGCCTGCATCTTCGGCATGAACCGCGTTACCGAATTTCTCTACTTCCAGTTCTGAGCATGGACACTGCCGGCCGCCGCTATCTTGTCTGCTTCCTCGCCTGCGTCGCCCTGGTGCTCGGCGCCGTCTCGTTCATGAATTACCAGGTCGATCCCTACCTGCTGCACCAGTGGGACAGTCCCTTGCTGCAGCGTCCGCGCCAGCTGAACGAAAAGCTTGGCGCCTGGGCCAAGACCTATGCCGTGGCGCGCTACCGGCCGGCCATCATCTACATCGGCAATTCGCGCACGGAAATGGGCTTGCCGACGCGCGTGCGTGCCTTGTTCGACGGCAAGAGGATCTTCAACAGCGCCGTCTCCGGCGCCTCGATCGGCGACGCCATCCGCCTGGCCGAGCATGCAGCCAGGGTCAGCCGCGTCGAGACCATGGTGTGGGGCATCGACGCGCCCACTTTTTCCCTGGACATGGGCGCGGCGCGCGTGGAAGACAGCCTGACGGGCGCCGAGCACGGCTTTTTTGCCCGGCGCGCCCTGGTCAACCTGAAGCGCGGCCTGACCCTGGACATGACGCAGGACAGCGTACGCATCCTGACAGGCCATGCCGGCGATACCTGCCGCTCCAACCTGGCCGTGTATGGGCAGCGCGACGAGACTTGCACCCTCAAGGGCATCAAGCACTGGCTTGGTACGAAGGACGCCATTCCCGTGCGGCTGCAGGAATTCGGCGCTGGCCTGGGGCCGACACCGCCGTCGACGCCAGCGTTTGATGCCAGCATCGGCAAGCTGTGCCGGAGCGGCACGCGCCTGCGTCTGTACATCAACCCCACGCACGCGCTGACCTTGTACGCGCTGTACTGGCGCGGCAAGTGGGATGCCATGCAGGCCTGGCAGCGTGGCCTGGTGCAAGTCATCGAGCACCACCGCGCGCAGGGCTGCGACGTGCGCCTGCATGATTTTTCCGGCTTTAACAGCGTCACGAGCGAAGCGACCCCGCTCGTCAGCGGCAAGCCCGACATGCATTATTACTGGGAAGTGTCGCATTACCGGGACAATGTGGGCCGCTTGATCCTGGCGCGTTTGTTCGGCGGCGACACGCCACCGCCGGCCGATTTCGGCGTCGAGCTGACGCAGGCCAGCATCGACGCCCACCAGGCGGCCACGCGCGCTGCGCGCGAGCGCTATCGCGTGGAGCACGCGCGCGAGGTGGCCTATGCGCAGCGGGTGCTGGACGGACCGCTGATCCGGCGTTGATGCAAAGCCCCACAAATACGCCATTTTTCACCTTCAATGCTGACCATGGATACCACCGCCCGCCGCTACCTCGCCATCTTCCTTGCCTGCGTGCTGGCCGCGCTGGCCCTCGTTTCGGCCGTGAATTATCACGTCGATCCGTACTTGCTGCACCAGTGGGACAGCCCGCTGCTGCAGCGATTGCGGCCGACGACCGAAAAACTCAGCGTGTGGGGCAAGACGTATGCCGTGGCGCGCTACCGGCCCGCCGTTGTGTATATCGGCAACTCGCGCACGGAAATGGGCTTGCCGGCGAACAGTGCGCGCAGTTTATTTGAAGGCAAGAGCGTCTTCAACAGCGCCGTCTCGGGCGCCTCCATCGGCGAGGCCATGCGCCTGGCCGAGCACGCGGCCAGGGTCAGCCATGTCGACACCATGGTGTGGGGTATCGACGCGCCCTCGTTCTCCCTGGAACTGGGCTCGGCCGGCGTGGAACCGGGCCTGACCGATGGCGGTCCCGCGTTCTTCGCGCGGCGCGCCTTGCTCAATATCAAGCGCGGCCTGACTGTTGACATGACGCGCGACACCTGGCGCATCCTCAGCGGCAGCTATGACGGCGTCTGCCTGTCCAGCCTGGCGCTGCACGGCCAGCGCGACGAGTCCTGCCTCACCAGCCGCAACCGTACTTGGACCGGTACGGCGCGCGCGTTCACGCCGCGCCTGCAGGAATTTGGCGATGGCCTGGGGCCGACGGCGCCCGCGCTGCGCGCCTTCGATGCCAGCGTCGGCAAACTGTGCCGGGGCGGTACGCGCCTGCGCCTGTACATCAACCCCACGCATGCGCTCACGCTCGACGCCCTGTACTGGCGCGGCAAGTGGGACGCCATGGAAACCTGGCAGCGCGACCTGGCGCAGATGACCGGGCGCTACCGGCGCCAGGGCTGCGACGTACGCCTGCATGATTTTTCCGGCTTTAACAGCATCACCAGCGAGGCTATCCCGCAAGTGACGGGCGCGCGCGCGATGCGCTATTACTGGGAAGCATCGCACTACCGCGACAATGTGGGCCGCCTCATCCTGGCGCGCCTGTTCGGCGGCCCTGTGCCGGTGCCGGCGGACTTCGGCGTCGAGCTGACGGAAACGGGCATTGCGGCCCACCAGGCGGCCACGCGCGCCGCGCGCGAACGCTACCACCTGCAGCACGCCGAAGAAACAGCGTATCTGCGCCATGTGCTGACCTTGCCGCGCGAACCCAAATAGGGGGCGGCAAGCGCCAGGCGTACGCCGTGGGGCAGGGTGCTTGCGCTATGATGCTGTTTTGCCATTCAGCAAGTTCCAGGACTCACCATGAAAATCGCCTTCTTTGCCAGCCAGCCCTACGACCGCCGTTTCTTCGATGAAGCCTTGCCATCCCAACCCGAGCCGGACAGCATCGAACTGGTCTACCACAGCGCCTTGCTGAGCCAGGAAACCGTGGTCCTGGCGCAAGGTGCCGAGGCTGTCTGCGTCTTCGTCAACGACGTGCTCGACGCGTCCGTGCTGGAAGCCCTGCACGGCTATGGCGTGCGCGCCATCCTGCTGCGCTGCGCCGGCTACAACAATCTCGACCTGGAAACGGCCAGGCGCCTGGGCCTGTTCGTCGCCCGCGTGCCTGCCTACTCTCCGGAAGCCGTGGCCGAGTACACGCTGGCCCTGGTGCAAACGCTGAACCGCCACACGCACCGCGCGTATGCCCGCGTGCGCGAAGGCAATTTTTCGCTCGATGGCTTGCTGGGCTCCACCTTGCACGGCAAGACGGTGGGCATCGTCGGCACGGGCAAGATCGGCCTGGCCACGGCGCGCATCTTCAAGGGTTTTGGCTGCACGGTGCTGGGCCACGACCCGTATCCTGCGCCCGCGTTCGCGCAGCTGGGCACGATGGTGGAGCTGCCGCAGCTGCTGGCCGAGTCCGACATCGTCTCCCTGCATTGCCCCCTGATGGACAGCACGCGCCACATGATCAGCGAAGCCACCTTGCCGCTGATGAAGACGGGCGCCATGCTGGTCAACACCTCGCGTGGCGGCCTGATCGACACGGGCGCCGTCATCGAAGCGCTCAAATCGCGCCAACTGGGTTCCCTGGCCATCGACGTGTACGAGCAGGAAAGCAATCTGTTCTTCCAGGACCGCTCGTCCGACATCATCGACGATGACATCTTCCAGCGTTTGATGACCTTCCCGAACGTGCTCGTGACGGGTCACCAGGGCTTCTTTACCATCGAAGCGCTGCGCGAAATCGCCGCCATCACCTATCACAACCTGCAATGTTTCCTGCAGGGCAAAGCGTGTGAAAACAGCGTATTAGCTGCTTGAAGCCGGTTTCTTGGGCTTGGGCGGCGGCTTGGGTTTCGGCAACGGCAAGGCGTCCGCCGTGCGCCGCGCCAGCTGGGACAACCAGTCGCGCTCGTCCCACAGGCCGCCATCGATGAGGAAATACGGCTTGGCTTGCGGATAGGGCGGCGCCTCCTGCGGCGTGCCCATCGTACTGATCCAGGCGCGGCCCGCGTCCGTCGGCTTGATGAACAGCTGGTCGTCGGCGACGATGGCGAACATCTTGCCGTCGCAATACAGGCCATATTCGCCAAACATTTTTTTCGCGTTGATACTGCCTGCGCCCGCCAGCTGGTCGAGCAAAAAATCCACCGTGCCTTGCTGTGATGCCATGTTGTCCTCCGTTTGAAACAGCAGTGTAGCGCACTGGTCAGGAGTCGCCGGCAAGGCTACACTACATCTATTGATTTTTTCGCATGACGTATTTTCCTATGACACCCGAGCATATTATTCACCGCGGCATCCGCATCGTCACCCTGGCCGCCGAGCAGCCGGTTGAAACCCATTGTGCGCCGGGCCAGACAGCCATCCGCGAGCAGGGCGACGGCTGGTGGCTGTATTTTGTCGACGAAGACGGCAAGGTCGACGGCTATGACAGCCCGTTCGCCAGCCATGCCGAGGCGCTGTGGGCGGCCAAGGCCGCAGCCGAATTCAGCGCGCAATGAAGGCCAGTCCATGGGCCTTCCTGGGTTTGCCGCAAGCGCCCGTGCCGGAAGCGGAAAGCGCGGACTACGGCGCCTGCCGCGCCACGTTCGATGGCAAGCGGCTGGTCTTGCGCGTGGCCAAAACCACGCCGACGAAAACCGGCCAGTTCGTCACCGTCTGGAAGCGCCCCCATCCCGATGCCGAGATCGCCCCGCTCGATGAAGCGGACCCCGTCGATATCGTCATCATCGCCGTGGACGACGGCGCGCGGCACGGCTTTTTCATTTTTCCACGCAGCGTGCTGCTCGAACGCGGCGTGATGTCGCGCGCGGGCAGCGGCGGCAAGCGCGCGCTGCGCGTGTATCCGCCGTGGTGCGCGCCAGAATCTGCCCAGGCCCTGCGCACGCAGCGCTGGCAGGTGGAGTGGTTTGTGGCGGCGGGGGACCAGCAAGGGCTGGATAGATTGTTTTATTGAGGAAACAAATGATTTTTATGAAAATTGATAAGCCTGTGTTCTTTCCCTATGCCCGAGCGTCTTGCGCATGGACGCGAGCAGTGCGGGAAGTGCTGATGATGTTGTTCCTGGGCGTAGCGCTCTGGCCGCTGGCGGTGCTGGCGGCGCCGCCCGCTCCGGGCGTCGACGCGTGGCGCGCGCGATTCGCACGCGAAGTCGATCATCGGCTGGAGGTGCCAACGGCCGACCAGGCGCGCTATGTGGCGCTGTTGAAACAAGCGCTGGCCGATGCCAATGTCACCGATACGTCAGCACAGACTTTGCTGCTGGTGGACCGCAGCCCGCAGGTACAGGCCGCCTTTGTGATCTTGCATACAGAGCAAGATGCATGGTCGTTCATCGGCGCCACGGCCGTCTCGACCGGCAAGGTGGGAAGCTATAATCATTTCTTGACGCCGTTGGGGGTGTTTCCACATACCTTGGAAAATCCCGACTTTCGCTCCGAAGGCACGCTCAACGACAATCACATCCGTGGCTATGGACGGCGCGGCATGCGCGTCTTCGATTTCGGTTGGCAACAGGCACAGCGCGGGTGGGGCACGGGCGCCATCAGCCAGATGCGCTTGCAAATGCACGCTACCGATCCGGATGTGCTGGAAGCTCGCTTGGGCAATGTTGCTTCCGAGGGCTGCATCCGCATTCCAGCCACATTGAATGTTTTTCTCGATTCACACGGTCTGCTCGATGTAGCCTATGAACAAGCCGTCAAGGACGGCCGCCATTTGTGGGTGCTCAAAGCGGATCGCGATATGATTGAATGGCCGGGGCAGTATATGGTCATCGTCGATTCGCTGACGGAAGTGCGGCCTGTCTGGTCGCCCGCGCCCAAACCCTGATGCCGCAATCACGACCAGGACCTGCTTAGCCACTACACGCTGCCTCTCAGGAAAAGGATGAATGCCATGTCGGAGCCGCAGGGTAGTGAAGGGCTGACAGCCGCGCAGGCCGCGCAGCGCTTGCTGGAAAACGGGCCGAATGCCTTGCCCGCCTCGCGTCCCTTGAGTGCCGGGCGCCTGCTGCTCGATGTCGTTTCCGAACCGATGTTTTTGCTGCTGGTCGCCTGCGGCGTCATCTACCTGCTGCTGGGCGACCGCAATGAAGCGCTGATGCTGCTGGGCTTTGTTTGCATCGTCATGGGCATCACTTTTTTTCAGCGCAGGCGCACGGAACGCTCGCTGAACGCGCTGAGCGACCTTTCCTGTCCGCGCGCCCTGGTGATACGCGACGGGAAGCAGCAGCGCATCGCTGGCAGGGACCTGGTGCTGGGCGACCTGGTGCTGCTGGCCGAGGGCGACCGCGTGCCCGCCGATATGGAACTGCTCAGCGCATCGAATTTGACGGCCGACGAGTCCATGCTCACGGGCGAGTCCGTGCCGGTCATCAAGCATGGCGCCTCCGATGCCGGCGGCAGTCCGGACAGTCTGGTGTATTCCGGCACCCTGATCACGCAAGGCACGGCCAGCGGCCTGGTGGTCGCCACCGGCCCGCACAGCGCGCTTGGCCGCATCGGCGCCTCGCTGGCCACCATGGGGAGCGAGCTGACGCCGATTCAACGGGAAACGCGGCGCGTCGTCAGGCATGTCGCCATCGGCGGCTTGTGTCTCGCCGCCGGCCTGGCATTGGCGTATTGGTGGCTGCGCGGCGACGCCTTGCAAGGACTGCTGGCAGGTCTCACGCTGGCCATGGCGATCCTGCCTGAAGAATTGCCGGTGATACTGACGCTTTTCCTGGGCCTGGGCGCCTGGCGTCTGGGGCGCGAAAGCATCCTGGCGCGTAGCATACCCGCGATCGAATTGCTCGGCGCGACGACGGTACTGTGCGTCGACAAGACGGGTACGTTGACGGCCAACCGCATGGACGTGGCCCGGCTGTGCTCGGAGACCTCCGCCCATGATTGTCAGGGCGATCCTGCCGCCGCCTTGCAGGAAGAGCTGCACGGCTTGCTCGAATATGCCGTCCTGGCAAGCCATCGTCGGGCGTTTGATCCGATGGAATCGGCCATCGGCCAGACCGGCGCCCGCTTGCTGGCCAATACGGAGCACCTGCATGCCGACTGGCAGCTGATCGACGATTATCCGCTGTCGCGGCAGATGCTGGCCATGTCGCGGGTGTGGCAATCGCCGGACCGTTCCGAGTTCCTGGTGGCGGCGAAGGGTGCGCCCGAGGCCATCATCGATCTGTGCCATCTGGCACCAAAGCGCGCCGCCGCCATCGCGGCCCAGGTGCAGGCCATGGCGAACGACGGTTTGCGCGTGATCGGCGTCGCCCGCGCCACGTTTGCCGCGCCGCCCCTGCCTGACAACCAGCATGTCTTTGAGTTTGAGTTCCTAGGCTTGCTTGGCTTGCACGACCCGGTGCGCCCGGAAGTGCCCGATGCGGTGGCGCAATGTCACGCGGCGGGAATCCGCGTGGTGATGATCACGGGCGACCATCCCGCCACGGCACTGGCGATCGCGCGGCAGGCCGGTATCGCCGGCGTGGCCAGCGGTGTGATGTCCGGCATGGACCTGGCCGCGCTGGACGACACGGCACTGCGCGCGCGCCTGGCCGATACCGACGTCTTTTGCCGCATTGCGCCCGAGCAAAAGTTGCGCCTGGTACAAGCTTTCCGCAGCCGTGGCGATATCGTCGCCATGACCGGCGACGGCGTCAACGACGCGCCCGCATTGAAGGCGGCCAACATCGGCGTGGCCATGGGCGCCCGTGGCACCGACGTCGCGCGCGAGGCGGCAGCGCTGGTCTTGCTCAAGGATGATTTTTCTTCGCTGCTGCTGGCGGTGCAACATGGCCGCCGCCTGTTTGCCAATCTGCGCAAGGCCATCGTCTTCATCGTCGCGGTGCATGTGCCCATCGTTGGCCTGTCCATCCTGCCCGTGCTGCTGGGCTGGCCCATGCTCCTGATGCCCGTGCACATACTGTTTTTGCAAATGGTGATCGACCCCGCCTGCTCGATCGTGTTCGAGGCCGAGCCGATCGAAGCCGATGCCATGACGAGCAAACCGAGAAGGCCGGACATGCATTTGTTCGACCGTGAAATACTGCTGCGCGGCTTGCTGCAGGGGGCAGGGCTGTTGGCCATGCTGGTCGGCTTCCACGTGCTGGTGCGCTGGGCCGGCCATTCCGACGAAGTGGCACGCACGACGACCTTCCTCAGCCTGGTGCTGTCGAACCTGGGACTGATCTATGTCAACCGCCAGTGGACCCAGCCGTCATGGAGGAGGGGGATCAAGTCGAACCGGGCGTTCGCCTGGATCAGCATGGCGGCCTCGCTGTTGCTGTTGCTGGTGCTGGGCGCGGCGCCTGTCCGCGAGTTGTTTGCCTTCGCGCTGCCGGACATGGCGCTGCTGATGCAGTGCGCATTCGTCGCCGTGCTCGGCATCGCCTGGTTCGAGTGCGTCAAGTGGGCGCTATCGACATGGCGATGGCCGCGCGGCGCGGCGGCGGCGCAGTGATGCGCGGTCATTGAGCTCAGACCATTTTGCCGTCGATGAGCAGAATTTCTTCGAGCAGGGCGCCGTGACGCAGGACGAACAGCACATCCATGCCGCGTTTCCTGGCCAGCGCGACACCGTCGACCTCGCCCAGGACCATGAACGCCGTGGCCCAGGCGTCGGCCAGCATGCAGCTGGGGGCCAGCACGCTCACGGCGGCGAGACGGTTCGCTACCGGTTGGTGCAAGGCCGGATGCATGGTGTGGGCATGGCGCGTGCCGTCGATCTCGACCCAGCGGCGATAGTCGCCCGAGGTGGCGATGGCCATGTCGTGCATTTCCATCACGCCACCGATTTCACGCATGCCATGTGTCGGCTTTTCTATCGCCACGCTCCAGGCCTGGCCATCGGGTCTGGTCGAGCGCGCGCGCATTTCGCCATCGATGCCGACCAGGTAGCTGGCGATGGACCAGCCATCGAGGCAATGCGCCAGCTGGTCGACGCCAAAACCCTTGGCGATACCCGACAGGTCGAGCCTCAGCGGCGCGCGCTTGCGCACCTGCAGAGCTGCCAGATCCACGTCCAATGCCTCGGTGGCGGGGCAGTACGTTTTGCCATGCCGGGCCGCGATCTGCGGCGATGGCGCGCATTGCGACGGCCCGAATCCCCAGTCCTCCACCAGCTGGCCAACTGCCATGTCGAAGGCGCCGCCCGATTCGCCGCTGACCTGCAGCCCCGCAGCGAGCACCTGCGCCAGTTCCCGCGGCACAGGAATCCAGGTATTTTCCGGCGCCGCGTTCAGGCGGCACAGGTCCGAGGCGACATTCCAGGTCGACATCTGCCGGTCGACCTGGTCGACGGCGGCAAACAGGCTGGCGCCGATGGCGGCCAGGTCCGCTTGTCCGCCCGCATAGAATACGGCCGTATAGCGGCTGCCCATGGTTTCGCCATTCAGGCTGTAGCGCCGCAGCGCGGGTTCAGAAGACGTCTTCACGATACCTTCCTTTTTCCCGCAGCGCCGCCACATCGAGCTTGAGCGGCGCGAGTATCTGGTCCATGGCCTGCCTGACGCTGGCAGCCATGGCGCGGCTGCCGCAGACGAGCACCTGGCCATCGTCGGCGATCAGGCGGCGCATATTGTCGGCATCCTCCATCAGCCGGGTCTGCACGTGGACGCCGTTCGTGACTCTTGAGAAGGCCGTGTGCAGCTGCGTCAGCCGGCGGTCGGCCAGATAGTTGCGCAGCTCGGGCTCATACAGAAAATCGGAGTCGGGATGGCGCCCGCCCCAGTACAGGTACATCGGATGCTGGCCCGTATTGTTGCGGATGAAACCGGCCAGTGGCCCGATCCCGGTACCGGCACCGATCAGGATGACGGGCGCCTTGCCCAGGGCTGGACGAAATTGCGGATTGGGCTGGATAAAGGCCTCGATGCGGTCCCCCGGCAGCAAGTTGTACAGGTAGCTTGAACACACGCCCCCGGGCTGCTTGCGCACGCAAATTTCCAGCACGCCGTCAGCCGATCCGCTCGCCAGCGAATAGAAGCGTGGCATGGAACTGCCGGGCGCCATGACACCCGCGAGGTCGCCGGCCTCGAAGCGGGGCAGTCGGTGGGAGGCAAGCCGGCTTTTCAGCCAACCGGCGCTGGCCGGCGGCGGGGCGGCTATAAAGCGCAGCACCACGGTGGGATCGTGCTCCTCCTCGCCGTAGGCGATGCGCTCGCGCAACTGCAGCGCATGCGTGTGCGGATGTGCGGGCGCATAGTCGAGTACGAGCTCGTGGCCCAGCAGCGCGCCGACCTGGCTCCCCCAGCGCGCGAATTCCTGCGGCGACTGGCGGTCGATCAGGGCCAGTTCCAGCGACCGGCGCCATCCGCGCGCCGCCATCGCCGCGTCGACCTCGTGCGCGAACTGGCAGAACGTGGGGAACTGGCGGTCGCCGAAACCGAGTACAGCGTAACTTGCCTCCTGCTTGGGGGCAATACCGGCCAAATTGGTCAGAAAGTGCGTGGCGCAGGCGGGGGCGTCGCCATCGCCATACGTCGCCGTCAGGATGAACAACTGGCGCGCGGCGTTGTGGCGCGACGAGAACTGATTCATCGGCGCCGTGTGCACGCGTTGTCCGGCCTGTCGCAAGGCATCATGCAGCGCGCGGGCAAAGCCCCAGGTACTGTTGTTTTCGCTCCCCACCAGGATCACGCTGTCGGCCGAAGCCGGAGCCGAATTGTTGGCGATGCGCGGTTTTGCCCGCTGCCGCTGCCACCATACGGCGATGCCCGTCACCGCCAGCCAAGGCGCGCCGAGCGCACTCAGGCCGAGTATCAGACCCAGCCACCACAGGCCTTCGCCCGTATGCAACTGATAGATCAGTTCAAAGGCTTCCCGGACATTGCTGTGCGCGCGGAAGGCCAGCAGCGCGCCGCTGGACTGGTCGACATAGGCGTCGCCTTGCCGGGTGCGCAAGGTATAGACGGCGCTGCTGTCACCGGCAAGCGGAAAGGAAAGCTCGCGCAGATCGACCAGCCTGGTGGCCAGCAGGGCTGGCAAGCGGGCAGCAGGCAGCGGGGTTCCGCCGGAGGTGGTGGCGGGGATATCGGGTTCGTCCTGGCTGCCATCGGCAATGAGGGCGAAGGTCGCCGCCGACATGTAGCTGCCGGTTACTGCGGACAACAGCAGGCCGGCGACAGCAAAACGGGCCACCGCGGCGTGCCAGCGCTGGCTGCGGTTGCCATGCAGTGGACGTGCCAGCTGGCGCCAGCCGCCCACCCGCTTGAGCAGCAGGAATAAGCCTGAGCTTGAGACCAGCAGCATCAGCAGGGCGGTGATGCCGACCGCGGCGCTGCCTGGCGTGTCGAGGAAGAGTGACCTGTGCAACTCCTTGAACCAGCGCGCGTAGGCCGGCGGCGCATAGGGCGCGATCGCCTTGCCGCTGGATGGGTCGACCCGGTCCACGCCCGAGACGTCGCCGGCGCTGTAGTAGACGATGATGGTTCCGGAGGCCGTGCGCTGGATCTGCTCGGCTCCCGGATAGTGGCGCACCACCCGGCCCGCGAGTTCGGCAACGCTGACGCCCGCCGGCACGCTGGTGGCCAGCCGCTCGAGCGCGGGGTTGATCGACAGCACGGCGCCCGTCAAGCCGATGAGCATGACCAGCAGTGCGCTGATCAGGCCAGCGAGCGAATGTATCTGTCGTAACATGCGGCGGTGGCTACATGTCGTAAATGAAGGACTTGACGTAGCCGCGTCCACCGACGGGTTTGCCGGCGCCCTGTTTGCTCAGTGGCGTGCGCACGTCGGCCGGATTGTCGCGCCCGTCCTCTGCCGCGCTGTCAACTCGGATCTCGTAACCTGCATCGATCAGGGTGTCGGCCAGTTCGACCGTCACCTTGAGGGTTTTGCCGCTGCCGACGCTCGCTCCGCTGATCCCGTCAAATTCGCGCGCGTTCATGCCGCTACCGCGGGCCCAGTCGCTCAGGTGCTTGTAATACTTGGTCTTCTTTCCAGCTACCCACAACGTTTTCTTGTACTTGCCGGCGGCATCCGTGACATATACCGCCAGGTAGGCGCCGTTGCCGGCGTAGTTCTTCAGTTGCGCGGTGAGTGTGACCGGGCGTGCCTGGACGAAGCCGGGCAGCGCCAATGCACCTGCAAGGCAGGCGCAGGCTGTGATGTGTTTCATTTCTTTTCCCCTTGGAATGTCGGACCTGCAGGCCGCCTGACGGGAGCCTGTGGTACAGGGCCGAGGTAGTCGGAGGCGTCGCCGTTGTTGCCGAAGTCCACCGCCATGCTGCGGATGCGCAGCGACGCCGGGGAGTATTTGGCCTTGACTTTGTTGCCGTTGCGATCAATGGCTCTGAGCTCGTAGCAGCCATCATCGATCTTGATGCGCTGGACCGTCCAGCCGCGCTGTTCGGCTTCCCGCTGCAATTGCTCGCGAGGTTTCCAGTCGGCAATCGGATCCGTGCAGTGGACATCCGCATGGACCGCATTGCTGAAAACCAGGGCAGACAACGCCATGCATGTGCGCGCTAAGAACATCGCTTGCTCTCCTTGATAACCACCTGAGCATGGCAGTTCATGCTGACATGATACTGACCTGCCCGGCATCGCGCGATGACAAATCCGGGTATTTGCGGGTCAACCATCGTGAGATCAATTATTTGCAGAAACATGCGGCAGAATGTGCCGCCGTGCTTGTTTCCGGGCCATAGCGGGCCTATTGCTTGGTGAGCAAGGGGCCGTGGATGCGTTTGCATGTTTTCAGACCGCGTTGAGCGGTATTTTCAGATAGCGTATGCCGTTTGCCTCAGGCGCGGGAAAATGCCCGGCGCGCATATTGACTTGCACCGATGGCAGAATCAAGGTCGGCATTTCCAGCGACGCATCGCGTTTGGTGCGCATGGCAACAAACTCTTCTTCGCTGATGCCGTTGCGCACATGGATATTGCCGGTGCGCTCCTCCCCGACGGTGCTGACATAGCGTACTTCACGGCCGCCCGGCTGGTAGTCGTGGCACATGTAGAGCAGGGTGTCCTCCGGCAAGCTCAGTACCTTGTTGATGGAGTGGAACAGGGTGCGCGCATCGCCGCCAGGAAAGTCGCAGCGGGCCGTGCCATAGTCCGGCATGAACAGCGTGTCGCCGACAAAGGCGGCGCTATGCGCAGCGTCGCTGACGACGTAGCTCATGCAGGCGGGGGTGTGGCCAGGCGTGTGCAGGGCGCGGCATTGCAGCGCGCCGATGGAAAACAGCTCGCCATCGGCAAACAGATGGTCGAACTGGCTGCCGTCGCGCGCCACGTCGTCGCCAGTGTTGAACAGCTTGCCGAATACCTGCTGCACCGTGACGATATGCTGGCCGATGCCGATCTTGCCACCCAGCATTTCCTTCAGATAGGGCGCGGCGGTCAAATGATCCGCATGCACATGGGTTTCCAGTAGCCATTCGACCCTGGCGTCCAGGGCCGCGACGCGCGCCAGCAGGCGGTCGGCCGAGGCGGTGCTGGTGCAGCCCGACTTCGGATCATAGTCGAGTACGCTGTCGATCAAGGCGCAGCGGCGCGTGGCCGGATCGAGCACCAGATAGCTGACGGTGCTGGTGGCGGGGTCGAAGAAACCTTCTATTTGCGCTGATGTGTTGGTCATGATGAGTCTATCTCCTGGGTGTGCAAGCCTGGCGTGCATGAGGTCTGACTGGTAACGCAAGTCCTGTGCCAGTACGAGCTTGGGCTAGCTATCTCTCCCCAATGCCTGATTCCATGCGTTTTCCTGCCAGAGGTAAACATGCGCGACCTCCGTTTGGTGCTGCCACTGGCAGTGCCACTTGACGCATTGGCAGTCCTGCGACAGTATGGCTGCACAATAAGGAGCCAGCATGCCAACGCCACCGGTCACCCGCATCGAGCCATCCCCCAGCGCGCCCTCGGTGCAGTCCTTGATCTCGTTTCTCGAACACGAGGCCCAGCCGATGATCGTGCTCGATCCCGATTACACGATTCTGGCCGCGAATGTCGCCTACCAGCGGCAATTTGGCAGCATCGGCCAGCCCGTGACCGGCCACAAGTGCTACCGCATTTCGCATCATTACGATGCCCCTTGCGACCAGGCCGGTGAACATTGCCCCATGAAGAAGGCGCAGGAACTGCGCGGACCCGACCGCGTGCTGCACATCCACCATACGCCGCGGGGCCCCGAGCACGTCGCCGTCGAACTGCGTCCGATCTTCGATGCCGGCGGCAGCATTACCGCCTATGTGGAGCGGCTGGAAGTGGTGCGCAGCGCTTCGGCCAAGCCCAGCGAGGAGGGACTGGTGGGCCGTTCCGCCCCATTTACCCGGGTACTGGAGGCATTGCAGCGCGTGGCGCCGTCGATGCTGCCGGTGCTGCTGCTGGGCGAGTCAGGCACGGGCAAGGAACTGTTTGCGCGTGCCGTACACGAAAACAGCGCGCGGGCCACAGGACCTTTCGTCGTGGTCGATTGCTCCGGACTGACCGAAACGCTATTCGAAAGCGAATTATTCGGACACGAAAAGGGCGCTTTCACGGGCGCGACCTCGCGCAAGCCTGGGCTGGTCGATACGGCACAAGGCGGCACCTTGTTTCTCGACGAAATAGGCGACGTGCCCCTTTCCATGCAAGTCAAGCTGCTGCGCCTGATCGAGTCGGGTACTTACCGGCGCGTGGGCAGCGTCGAGACCCAGCACGCCAATTTCCGCCTGGTCGCCGCGACCCACAAATCGCTGGAACACATGATGGCGCGGGGCGAGTTCCGACAGGACTTGTATTACCGCATCAGTGCCTTTCCCATCGCCTTGCCGCCGCTGCGCGCGCGGCCCGACGATATCGCGTTGCTGGTGCAGTCTTTTCTGCGCCGCGCGGGCGCGGGCAAGCGCGCGCTGACGATAGACGCCGAAGCCATGGCGCAGCTGCAGCAACGCCCATGGCCAGGCAATATCCGCGAACTGCGCAACGTGCTGGACAGGGCCAGCCTGTTCGCCGATGATGGCGTGATCCGCGTCGAGCAACTGCTGGCGGCGCCAGTGGAGCAGGGGGCTGCACCAGGCATGCAGGTGCGCGGCGACAGCATCCCGCTGGCCGAGCTGCACGCCAGCTTCGGCGGCACGCGCAAGGAACTCGCGGCCTACCTGGGCCTCAGCGAGCGCACCCTGTACCGCCGCCTGAAAGCGCTGGGGATCGCCTAGCAGGAGCCGGCCACACTGCCATGCTGCCAGTGTGGCAGTGCCACCCGTTCATTGGCAGCGCGCTGCTGCCTGCCGCATCGTCCTAAGTCCCTGTTTTATATCCATTCCTCCATGCCTGTAACGCTGGCACGAAATATGCTCTGTTAAAGCATGACGTGTACCTGAAACTTGGGTGTATCTCGTGTTGTCATCGCAACGCATGAGCAGATTAACCATAGAGGAGCAAGACCATGAACGCAAACGTCGGCAATATTGATCGTGCCATTCGGATACTGCTGGGGCTGGGCCTGATCG
>JAEAMG010000367.1_pt1 | contig 56773 bp, 50 predicted proteins | sample 8958741 | NCBI WGS metagenome assembly JAEAMG01 (sample SAMN16933256, study PRJNA681125) | bioreactor sludge metagenome | isolation source: anaerobic bioreactor treating anionic surfactant - SDBS | place: India: Bengaluru | collected 2019-02-28 | reverse complement strand
TTCGCTCGTCCCCTTACAAAGGGGACATCTACGCCGTGCGAAATTTATCAAATTATCAAATTTCTCAAATTTCTCAAATCTTCAAATTATCAATTATCTCTGTCGCCCCATCGATTTAATAAAATAAGTAGGTGCTTGTTTTTGAATCTTATAAGACCCCTCCGCTTCGCTCGTCCCCAAAACCTCACCCCAGCCCTCTCCCAAAGGAGAGGGAATAAGAAAGGGGACATCTGCGCAGTGCGAAATTTATCAAAATATCAAAATATCAAATTTCTCAAATCTTCAAATTATCAATTATCTCTGTCGCCCCATCGATTTAATAAAATAAGTAGGTGCTTGTTTTTGAATCTTATAAGACCCCTCCGCTTCGCTCGTCCCCAAAACCTCACCCCAGCCCTCTCCCAAAGGAGAGGGAATAAGAAAGGGGACATCTGCGCAGTGCGAAATTTATCAATTTATCAAATTTCTCAAATTTCTCAAATCTTCAAATTATCAATTATCAATTCTCAATTATCAATTATCTCTGACGCTTCATTGATTTATTAAAATAAGAAAGAGTGTTTTTCGAAGTAATATCTTCGTAAAACACTCTTTTCTTTTTGTAGCGGGAACGAGAGTTGAACTCGTGACCTCCGGGTTATGAATCCGACGCTCTAACCATCTGAGCTATCCCGCCATTTTTCTAAGGCGGTGCAAAGATAGCTTTTTTAGCCCAAACGCCAAATTATTTGAATAAAAAAAATTGATAAAAACATGAGAAAGAATTCATAATTTATAATTTATAATTCATAATGAAGAACTTGGTAATTATTTCGGGATTGAAAACTTGAGAAGTAAAGAACAAGAAGTAAATTTGAAGTTAAGAAGTTAAACAGAGAACAATTCATAATTCATAATAATAGGTTTATTTTCAATCGTTCAACAATTGACCGGAAGCCGGGGACTTGAGAGAGTTGAGCGCTCATTCAGTCCCCGGGGTTTTGAATTAGAATTGGGGTTTCATTCCCAAATGATACATTATAAACGACCACATGTCGGTTTGTGCATCAATTACTTTCCCGATTGGTTTTCCGGCACCATGACCAGCCTTGGTATCGATACGAATCAGGGAAGGTGTATTGCCTGCGTTGCTTGCCTGTAAAGTGGCAGCAAATTTAAACGAATGAGCAGGAACTACGCGGTCGTCGTGATCGCCCGTCATCACCATAGTGGCAGGATACCTGACGCCTGGTTTCAGGTTGTGCAGCGGCGAGTAGGCTTTCAGGTAGTCGAACATTTCCTTGCTTTCTTCGCTGGTACCATAGTCGGTAGCCCAGGCCCAGCCAATTGTGAATTTGTGGTAACGAAGCATATCGAGTACACCTACTTCGGGTATTGCAACAGCAAAAAGATCGGGACGTTGTGTCATGCAGGCGCCTACGAGCAAACCTCCGTTCGAACCGCCATCAATGGCTAATTTCTGTGAGGAAGTATATTTTTCTTTGATAAGAAATTCGGCTGCAGCAATAAAGTCGTCGAAAACATTTTGTTTCTGCATTTTTGTACCAGCTTTGTGCCATGCTTCACCATATTCGCCACCGCCACGAATGTTGGCTATCACATAAATACCGCCATTTTCGAGGAAAGGAATACGTGCAACACTGAAACCGGGATTTACACTTATATTAAAACCACCGTATCCGTAAAGCAATAAAGGGTTTTTACCTGTTTTCTGCATGCCTTTTTTGTAGGTGATAAACATAGGTACTTTGGTACCATCTTTACTTGTGTAAAACAGTTGTTCGCTTACATAATCCTCCGGTTGGAAAGATACATCTGCTTTGCGGAAGACTTCAGCTTTGTTGGCTGCCACATCGAACCTGTAAATGGTAGGCGGGAAAGTGAAAGAGCTAAAGGTGTAGAAGGCTTCGTTATCGTCCTTGTCGCCCGAAAAACCTGAGATTGTGCCTACTGTAGGTAGTTTTACTTCGTAGAGCAGTTTGCCGCTTAAATCGTAAGCATAAGCATGGCTTGCAGCGTCCTTCAGGTATTGCGCAACGAATTTACCACCCAATACCGAAACACCTTCCAATACATTTTCAGAGGCAGGAATAATTGTCTTCCAGTTTTCACGTCCGGGATTTTTGGTGTCAATTTCCATTAATTGCTGGTTGGATGCTTGCCAGTTGGTGAGTAAGTATATTTTACCGTCGATATGATCTACCACCGAATAGTCGTTGTCGAAACCCGCTTCGAGTGTTACGAATTCGGCATCCGGGTTGTTCAGGTCTTTGAACTGTAGTGAATTACCTGATGTAGATGCTGTTTCTGCAATAAAGAGCAAAGCTTCATCTTCGCTTACTATGGCTGAGCAGTTTCTCAAAGGATAATCTTTGTTTTCGAACACCAGCTGGTCTTTGTTTTGCGTATCGCCTACCTTGTGATAATACACTTTGTGGTATTCATTCTTATTGGAGTATTCCTTTCCGGCCACTGGCGCATCGTAAGCGCTGTAGTAAAAACCATCGCCTTTCCACGCAATACCTGAGAATTTAACCCAATGAATCACATCGGGCAATAGTTTGCCGGTGGCTATGTCCATGAGGTAAATTTCGTTCCAGTCCGAACCACTTCGGGCAATGCTGTAAGCAAGGTATTTACCATCGTTCGAGAAGGAAATCTGCGAAAGGGCTACCGTGCCATCAGTCGAGAGTTGATTCGGGTCGAGCAATACTTTTGGCGTTCCATCCAAAGTAGCAAGACTGTAGAGTACGCTTTGGTTTTGCAACCCATCGTTTTTGAAAAAATAATATTTGCCATTTTTCTTGAAAGGAGAACCATACTTAGGATAGTTTGTCAAGTCGGTTAAACGCTTTTTTAATCCGGGTCGAAAGTTGATTTGATCCAGATACTGATAGGTTACTTTGTTTTGCGCCTTTACCCATGCTTCTGTTGCTGCCGATGTATCGTTCTCGAGCCAGCGATAAGGTTCGGGCACTGCTGTGCCGAAATAGTTGTCGACAACATCCTCTTTCGTAGTGACAGGGTATTTTAATTTGTTTGACGAAGTGCATGCTGACATAAGCAGAATTGAAAAGGTGAATAGAATGAGTTGTTTCATATATACTAATTTGTTTTTTAAGTTATTACCAAAACTGTTCAGTGTATTCCTTGTTTTTGGATTCTATTAAAAAAAAATCCGGGGTTTTTCTGTTGCTAATTATTTCAGGGCCTGATACACTAAATTATGAAAGAGCACTTTTAAATCGATTCCCGAATAGTTGGGCTGTAAATTGATATAAAACAACAGGATTAAATCCTCTTTCGGATCGATAATATAATCGGTACCAAACATTCCTCCCCAGCGCAATGAGCCTTCGGAGGCAATGGATGTATATGAGTATTGTGCACGGAAATCGTCGAAAGCCAGTCCGAAGCCAATGCTGCCACGCAGATCGCCCACAGCATTTTTACGCATCATTTCAATTGTTTTTCGGCTCAGAATGCGTTTGCCGTTGAATTCGCCTTCGTTGAGTATCATTTGGCAGAATTTGGCATAATCTTCAATCGTACCCGAGAGTCCGGCGCCGGTGCTGCAAAATGTTTTTGCTCCCGAATAAGGGAAAATCTGATAAATACTGTTGGAAGCTTCGTTTCGCGTTAGGGGTTTGTCGGTTGCTTTCTGATACAAAGTGACAATGTCTTGTTTTTTGTTGTCGGGCAAATAGAAGTAAGTGTTGTTCATTCCCAGTGGTTCGAAAATTCTTTCTTTGAAAAAAACATCAATTTTCTGACCTGAAACCACTTCGATAAGGTAGCCCAATACATCAACGCTCATACCATAGCTGAATTTCTCTCCCGGATCATGTTCGAGCGGGCAGGTGGCCAATACTTTAATTATATCGCCTAAGGTTTTGTTTTCGAGGGTATAAAGTGGTGAAACCGGAATTCCCATTTTGTCGTACATTTTACGTGAATTGCCCGAACCATACGAAATACCCGAAGTGTGTGTCAGCAAATCGCGGATGGTGATGTCGCGTTTGGCAGGACGGGTAGTGAAACTTGAATCCTCCGGATTGAAGGAGGTCATCACCTTTGGATGAGCAAATTCAGGGATGTATTTTTTGATGGGATCGTCGAGCAGAATTTTCCCTTCTTCGAACAAAGTGAGTACAGCCACAGCCGTGATGGCTTTGGTTTGAGAAGCCATTCTGAAGATATTGTCGGTTTGGCAGGGCGTTTTACTCTCTATATCCTGCCAGCCGAAAGCCTTGTTGTGTACTACTTTGCCATGGTGAGCCACAAAGGTAACTGCATGGGGAATGACTCCATCGTCCACCAACTTTTGGAAAACGGTATCCATGCGAGCCAAACGGGCAGCATCAAAAGTAGCTGGTACTTTTTTGGAATAGATAAATTTTTGTGCGTTTTCATTCTTTTGAGCCGATAAGGCCACCGAAAACAGCAAAACGAGAAAGATAGAAAATTTTTTTTTCATGTGATGATTAATATGTGTATTTTGTTTGTTAAAGCAATAAATCAATGTGATAATTGTTGACAGGTCTACAGTCACCGGTCTCCGGTCTCCAGACTCCAGACTTTGGTCAAAGGTCTAATGTCAACTGTCGAAAATACCAATGTGACAATATGCCAATCCCGATAAATTCGGGACAAGTTGTGCTAATTGTTGATAAGTCTCCGGTCTACAGTCTCCGGTCTACAGACGTTGACAAGAGGTCTAAAGTCAAGAGTCTAAAGTCAATTGCAGAAATGCTGAACTGTTGAACTTGTCTGTAGCTTCGCCTGTGCCTTTCAGAACCCGAAACCCGAAACTCAAAACCCGAAATCCGGAACCCGAAATCCGAAACGCGGAACCCGAAACTCACGTTATAAATTTCCAGGCCAACCATGCCATTCCACCAAAGCCTGTACAGAGTGCTTCTTCGTCGATACAGAAATCAGCGCTGTGCAGGCCGCCGGTATCGGCATTCGAAGCTCCTCTCACTCCAAAACGGTAAAAAGTACAAGGATATTGTTGGGTGAAAAAAGCAAAATCTTCGGAGGTCATTCTCATTTCGAGGTCCACCACCTTTTCATTGCCTACCCATTCGGTTGCAAATTGCCGTGCTTTGAGCGTTGTTTTCACATCGTTCACAACACAAGGATATCCATCGGGGATTTCAATTTCGGCAGTGCAACCATAGGCGGCACTGGTTTCGTTTATAATGCGCCGGATATGAATTTTGGCTTTTTCTCTCCATTGTTCGTCCACAGTTCTGAGAGTTCCCGAAAGCAATGCTTCGTGAGGAATGATATTCTGGGCACTACCAGCCTGTAATTTTCCGAAAGTAAGCACCATGGGAATGAGCGGTGAACAGAGCCGACTACGCACCTGTTGCAGCGAAACCAGGGTTTGTGCAGCACAAAGAACAGTGTCGTTGGTGAGATGAGGCAATGCTCCATGTCCGCCTTTTCCGTTTATTTTTACATGAATTTCGTCGGCCGAAGCCATTATCATTCCCGGTAAAAATCCAAGCGTTCCGGTAGGATAGTCCACCGATACATGTTGAGCAATGATGAGTTCAGGTTTTATTTCGTCAAATACTCCATCTTCGAGCATTAGCCGTGCTCCACCGGGTGCTTTTTCCTCGCCGGGTTGGAAAATGAGTAGTATTGTACCTTCAAACTGATGTCGAAGCTCGTTCAGTATTTTAGCAGCTCCAAGCAAACAGGCAGTGTGCGCATCGTGGCCACAGGCATGCATTACGTTTTCATTTTTCGATTTCCATGGAAGATCAACCGCTTCGTCGATAGGCAAAGCATCCATATCGGCACGCAGGGCAATTACCTTTTTCAGAGGATTTATTCCTTCAATACGACCGAGAATACCGTTTCCGCCTATTCCGGCACGAAACGGAATTTGCATCTCTGTAAGTTGATCCTGAATGTATTGAGCGGTGAGGAATTCCTCAAACGAAAGTTCAGGATGGGCATGCAGATGACGATAATGCTGAATTACATCATTGCTGTATTTCAAAGTAAGTGCTTTTATTTGCTCTCTCATTGTAATGTTTTTTTTACTTAAAAACAGGACGGGTCTATAAAATGCAAAGAACAATACCCGCCTACTGAGCGTTAGGGTGTTGATTGTTTTTACTGTTCAAATTAATTGCTCTGCATTACAAAAGTAATCTTTTTTGTCGGAATAATTATTGGGAATTTTGAATTGTGTAATGTTTATAATCAAAATTAACTCAGTCGTTTGCACACCGAATATTTTTTAGTGAGGAATTAAAAATCCTTGTATTTAACTAAAATATGGTAGATATTTTAAATTCTAAGGTATAATGACAATCCTTTTTTCTATTTTTGTATTTCACAAGTTGAAGAGAAAAACTATTTATAAAACAATACCATATACTGTAAAACGCTTGTTGTACAGTGATTTTGCACATAAAGAATAACAACGTTATTAAAATATTAATTTACTTATGAGGAAGTATAGTTTATTATTGATCTGTTTTGCACTTTCAGTTGTATCGTTTGCTCAAAAAGCGGTGATTACTTTCGAAACAAAAACATGGGATTTTGGGAAAATAGCCGAAGAAGATAAGAAGGCTACTTATGTTTTTAATTTTACCAATACCGGCAAATCTCCGCTTGTAGTGAGCCGTGTTCATGCTTCGTGTGGTTGTACTACACCTACATGGACCAAGGAACCGATTGAGCCCGGGAAAAAAGGATCGGTGACTGTAGCTTACAATCCGTTGGGCAGGCCGGGTGGTTGTACTACACCCACATGGACCAAGGAACCGATTGAACCCGGGAAAAAAGGATCGGTGACTGTAGCTTACAATCCGTTGGGCAGGCCGGGTGTGTTTACAAAAACAATTACTGTTTTTACAAATGCTTCGGAAGAGAATGTTACCCTGCTTATCAAGGGTGAAGTTATACCATAAACGGCTTCAGGAAACAGTGTATATAACAAACAACAACATTATTAAAATATTAATTTACTTATGAGGAAGTATAGTTTATTACTGATCTGTTTTGCACTTTCAGTTGTATCGTTTGCTCAAAAAGCGGTGATTACTTTCGAAACAAAAACATGGGATTTTGGGAAAATAGCCGAAGAAGATCAGAAGGCTACTTATGTATTTAATTTTACGAATACCGGCAATACTCCGCTTGTAGTGAGCCGTGTACAGGCTTCGTGTGGTTGTACTACACCCACATGGACCAAGGAACCGATTGAACCCGGGAAAAAAGGATCAGTGACTGTGGCTTACAATCCGCTGGGCAGACCGGGTGTGTTTACAAAAACAATCACTGTTTATACAAATGCTTCGGAAGAGCAGGTTACGTTGCTTATCAAGGGAGAGGTGATCCCAAAATCGGCTTCAGGAAACAATGCATTTCCAGTGGCCATGGGCGATTTACGACTTAAATCGAAAGTAATTCAAATGAACAATGTGGATAAAGGTAAAAGTCAGCTCAGGACAATAGAAATTCAGAATACGGGAAAAACAAATTTAAAACCTGTGATTGAAAATTTACCATCCTACCTGAATGCTACCGTACAACCCGAAGTGCTGAAACCCAACGAAGAAGGAACGATTACATTCACCTTGAATAGCAAAAACACAAATCAGTGGGGCCCTGTAACCGACGAAATTTATGTAGTGTTGAATAATCAGCGTAAATTTTCGGAAGAATTTCAGTTAAGGGTTATCGGAAATATTGTAGAAGATTTCAGTGGGCTTACTTTGGATCAAAAACGTAAAGCGCCTATCATGGAAGCCATAAGCCGTACGATTGATTTTGGAGTGATAAAAGCCGGAAGCAAGAAAACTGCCAAATATAAAATCGCCAATAAAGGGGTTAATCCGCTCGAAGTGAGAAGAGTGATCAATAATAACAGGGAAATCAATGTGCATCCTGCTAAAATGTCGGTTACCGGTGGAAAGTCATCTTTTCTAATCATCGACTTGATGACAAAATCGTTACCCGAAGGTGATTATAAAAAATCAATTACTTTACAAACCAACGATCCGGACAATAGCTTCGTGATACTCGTTTTGAACTGGAAAGTGCAGAAGTAAATTTTTTCCGTCCCCAAAAATAATTATAGAAGAGCCTTGATGTTTTTTAATAGCAGGGCTCTTGATTTTTTTAGCATTTTAATCATCAATATTTCAATTTTTTTACCGAAATGCATTATCATCATCATCCCGAAAACGATCCGAATTTCAAAGGTTTAACTGTGAATCAAGGCGTTGATGCCGTTCCCACCATTAATCCTTATCAACGAACAAAACGCAAACGACGCAATTTTTCGGTAGCCGAATTTGTGGAAGGTATTGTGAAAGGCGATGTTTCGGTACTGAGTCAGGCCGTTACTTTGGTTGAGAGTTCGTTACCCGAACATCAGGCAATAGCGCAGGAGGTGATTGAAAAATGTCTTCCTTATGCCGGAAATTCGGTGCGGCTAGGCATTACAGGAGTTCCCGGAGCCGGCAAAAGTACTTTTATAGAAGCGTTGGGAATGCATCTGGTTCGGGCAAATCACAAACTGGCTGTGTTGGCGATTGATCCGAGCAGCGAGCGTAGCAAAGGAAGTATTCTGGGCGATAAAACCCGTATGGAAGAACTTTCGGTAGCTAAAAACGCATTTATACGTCCTTCGCCCTCAGCAGGTTCGTTGGGCGGAGTGGCACGCAAAACCCGCGAAAGCATAGTGCTTTGCGAAGCAGCTGGTTTCGATACAATTTTTGTGGAAACAGTGGGAGTAGGGCAATCGGAAACAGCTGTTCATTCTATGGTCGATTTCTTTTTGCTGATTCAATTGGCCGGAACAGGTGATGAACTTCAGGGCATTAAACGTGGAATTATGGAAATGGCTGATGGCATTGCTATTAATAAATGCGATGGCGCCAACATAGACAAAGCAAATGTGGCTAAAGTGCAATTTAAGAATGCTCTGCATTTGTTTCCTGCACCCGATTCGGGCTGGTCTCCGGATGTTGTAACATGTTCGGCAGTTGAAAATACAGGAATTACTGATGTATGGGAAATGGTTGAAAGATATATTGCATTTGTAAAAACGAATCATTATTTTGAACACAAGCGGAATTCTCAGTCCAAGTACTGGATGTACGAGTCGATCAATGAGTATTTGAAAAATAATTTCTATCAAAACAAAGAAATTCAGCAACTTTTAGTCAAAAATGAAGCCCGTGTTTTGTCCAACGAAATAAGCTCGTTTATTGCCGCTAAGGATTTGCTCGATACATATTTCAAAAAGTAAATTTCGCATTGTCTCGCCTCTAAACGGGATTTTTGCTGTGATTGGTACTTTATCCCTGAGAGTTTAAAAAAGGTTTCGGGTTCCGGGTTCCGTGTTCTGGGTTTTGGAATGCAGAATGAAAAATTCAACAGTTCAGCATTTCTGCAATTGACTTTAGACTTTTGACTTTAGACCTCTTGTCAACGTCCGGAGACCTGCGACTGTAGACCTGCGACTTATAAATAATTGACACATTTTCAAATTGATATTCACAAATTAAACTACATGGAGCTCAACATTATTTATCATCAGTCATGCCTCGAAGGGTTAAAACAGTTGCCCGATGGCTGTGTAGATTTGATTTTTACCGATCCTCCTTATTATCAATATCGTGCTCAGAATATAAGTAGTCTGAAAAATCACAAGGATGTTGTCACCGAATTCGATTTCGATGGATTTACATCCGAGGAAGCGTATTTACAATTTCTTGAAGATGTTTTGATTGAATGTTTCAGAGTGGCCAAACCCGGTGCTGCCGGTTATATGTGGTGTGGCGACGATTTTGTTTCGTATATCAACCGTATTGTCGAAAAAGTGGGTTTTCAATTTCGCAAAGTAATACATTGGCACAAAACCAATCCATTTCCGGCCATTTACACTAGGAAAATGTTTGCTAACAGCATGGAAATGCTTGTGCACTTTTCGAAGGGAACACCCAAAACCTGGAACCATAAGCCGGTGAATGAAATGCACAATTTTATTCAGGCACCAATATGCATGGGCAAGGAAAGAACAAAGCACAAAACCCAAAAACCGCTGAAAGTATGCTTGCCATTTATCGAAATCAGCAGCAACGAAGGCGATGTGGTGCTCGATCCGTTTATGGGTTCGGGAAGTACGGCTGTAGCCGCTAAAATGCTGAAAAGGAATTTTATAGGCTACGAGCTGAATGCTGAATTTTGCGAAATTGCCAATCAGCGGCTCAGCAATACGTCAACTCAAACCCGCTAAAACTTACAAAATATCTTCGTCCGAGAGTGGGGCATAGGGGCCTTCTTTCACCTCAAAAATAACCGTTCCCTTCTCAAGCACTTCAATTGTATGCCATTGTCCGGCAGGGATAGACGCGCCATAATTCCCTGTTTCGGGGTTTAAAACATATTCGTCGACGAGTGTTTTTGAATCATCGTACAACTTCAGTATCAAACTTCCACGCAATAAAAGGTAAGTTTCATCTGTATGTCGGTGCCGGTGTACAGGTAATTCAGTGCCCGGCTCAAGTGCATTCAGAAGCCTTTGCACCTTGTCGTCCAGACTTGCATGGAGGTTGTAATTTTTTCGTAAACGCAGGTTTTCAGCAGCTTCGGCTGACACACTGTTCAGTAATTCTTCGTTTATTAATTGCATGAGGACTGTATTTAGAAGTTGTATGGGTAGATAAGTTTATGATGAAATATGCTGATTTTTATGATTCACATACAGAAACCCTTTAGTGATAGATTCAAGACGTATGAAGACTAAAATACCTGAATTTGAATGCTACATACACGATGGCTAACAGTATAACAAATAATAAGCTATAGAAGGGTACCAAAATAACCAAAATTGATAAAATAAGTTGTAGTCCTGAATAGCATAAGGATACAACTAAATGTGGAATTTTTAACTCGTTAGCCATAAGCTGATATGCATGTTTCCGATGGGCTTTTAAAATATCTTCCTTTAGGATGATACGGTGAATAATTGTAAGTATCGTATCCACGCCATATACAGCCAGAAAAAGTAAATATCGGGGATCTCCACTCACAACTATGAGTTTACCCAGTAAAAATACAAGGATAAAGGCAATGCTAACTGAGCCCACGTCGCCGGCAAAGCAACTGGCTTTAGTTCTGAAATTAAAGAAATTAAATACCAACACCGACAAAAAAACGATATAGATTAAACTTTGATCGGCAAACGAAATAATGTATTGATTGACATACCACAATGCAAGCAATGCCACCATACTGTAAGCGCCTGTAATACCGTTGATACCATCCATGAAATTAAATGCATTGATTATGCCTACCGCTATTACAAGTGCTATCACCCAAAAATACCAGGGCAAAGCGTAAAGACCTAAATCGATAAACATAATGCCCATAGCCATGAAATGCAGGGGCAAGCGTAACCGAGAACTTAACGGACGGATATCGTCGAGAAAACTAACTGTAGAAATAAGAGAAAGACCTAAAAAGAATGCCGGATATAACCAACCCTGCAGGATAGTAAAGAGAAAGATACCAAAATAAAATACAACTCCACCACCTCTTAAAGTGATGTGAGTGTGCGAACTACGTTCATTCGGTTTGTCAATAATATCAAATTTATCGGCCACCCTGAAATAAAGTATTTCGAACACAAAAAGTGCTACAACAATAAGTATATAGAAGATTAGATGCATTGGAATTGTATAAATGATGATTAGCTAAAATTGAGTGTAGTTTGTTTATTCAAAACAAATAACTGATAAGCTCCTCAGTTTTTAGATTAATTTTGGCTCAACCTGTATTTATTATATCTATTGTAGTTTCTGTTTGTAATTAGCTGATAAGCATCTATTTGTGATGTTCTTCGAGTTGAGGTGAATTGTCAAGTGACTCGAAAGGTGAATTCTGACTTATAAATTCAGGAACTATCTTCTTCATGATCTTTACAGTAGCATTTATATCAACTTTGATTGAATTTGCTAATAAAGGCTCAATCGAAGCTATCACCTCATCATAATCGTATTGTCTCACTTTGGCAATCGTAATTTTCTCATGTTTAGTAGGCATGGTATTCTCATTGTCGTTTAGCAATTCTTCATACAATTTTTCACCCTGTCGCAAACCTACATATTGAATCATAATGTCTTTGTCGGGAATAAAACCAGCCAGCTTAATCATTCGACGTGCTAAATCGGCAATTTTCACAGGTGAACCCATATCAAAGACGTAGATTTCGCCGGTCTGTCCAAAAGAAGCTGCCTCCATAACCAATCTGCAGGCTTCGGGAATAGTCATAAAGTAACGAATTATCTCCGGATGAGTTACTGTTACAGGACCACCTTTTTCAATTTGCTCTTTGAAAAAAGGTATTACAGACCCATTTGAACCCAATACATTGCCAAATCGTGTAGTTACAAAATTAATTGTTTTTCCCTGTTCTTTTAGCTTATATGCAAATGATTGAATATAAATCTCAGCAATACGTTTTGATGCACCCATTACATTTGTAGGATTAACAGCTTTATCAGTAGAAATCATTACAAATTTCTCAGCATTATATTTCACTGCCAGTTTCGATACATTTATTGTCCCTTCAACGTTGGTGAGGATGGCTTCACAGGGATTTTCTTCCATCAACGGAACATGTTTGTAGGCAGCAGCATGGTAAATAATTTGCGGTTTGTATTTTTGAAAAACATAGTCCAAACGATTTTTGTTGCGGACATCGCCAATTACAGTTTCGAATCGAAAGGCAGGAAAACGCTTAACAAGTTCCAAATGTAAGTTGTGCAAAGGAGTTTCAGCGATATCGAATATAACAATCAGCTTTGGCTTAAATGCTGTGAGCTGACGAACTAATTCGCTGCCTATCGAACCGGCTCCACCTGTTATAAGAATTACTTTGTCATTCGTATGAGCTCCAACGTTCTTCATGTCAATTTGTATTTCATCGCGACCGAGCAAATCTTCAAACTGAATGGGTTTCATTTGGAAACGAATTTTATTGTTTATATCCAGTCCTTCTAATGGTGGGCTTACCAATACATTTAAGCCCATTTCAATAAATTTGGAAATATTCTCCTGTTCTGTGTTTAAACTTTTATAATCCGGAAAAATGATTGTGCTGATGTTATGTTTTCTGAAAACTCTGTAAGATAGCTCTGAATCATCCAAATTGTATACCGGCAATTCCTGAATTCTTGATTTATAGGAGATTTTTTCTCTTGTTATAAAGCCAACTACATGATATTGCATTGAAGTTGTTTTGTTTAGCCATTGCATAAGCGCCACACTATGCGAATTTGTGGAATAAATCAGGGTGTTTTTAGCTACATTTAAATTATAGCTTATACTGAAATTATAAACTATTACTACTCCAAACCGGGCAAATAACAAAAAAAACAGATTGATAAGAAATAAGTTTTGACAGAAGAAGTAGCGATGTAACATCTCAAATCCGCTGACAAGCATAAAAATATATAAGCATGCAATTGCCAGAAAAAGAGAAACATAAAGCCGCCAAAACTCTAAAAAGCCAGAATGGCGAACTAATCCCCGATTTGACTTTAGTAGAATAAAGAAAGCAACACTAATGAACGTATAAATGCCCCCAAGAGTTAAAATGCTTGTAAGACTATATTCAACCTTCAATAGCTCATTGTGAATGATAATAGCAAATATAAATGCAAATATTCCAAGTATTATATCGGCTTCCAATATGATATATCGATTTTTCATCGATATATTTAAAAGATTCTTAAAAAAATATCGCAATTTATCTTTAAATTTTTCCATGTAAATTTAGTTTGAAATACAAAGGTATCAAAATTTGAAGTTTTTAATAACATCAATTGATTCCCATGCTAATTCTTTTTTTGCCTTTTCGTTACTGAACGTCAGCGATTTTGTAATTTTAGACAATTTATCTGAATTTATAGGTGCATATTTCCCAAGCAAATCACCCACTATTGCGAGTAGCTTTGCAATATAAAATGGTACAGAGATTACACTTGATTTATTCAACTGTTTACAAATCAATTCTTCCAATTCACGAAAGCAGGGATGATGCGAATCGCAGACATTGTAAACTCCACCTTTATCAGCTACTAATGGGATTAAATTAGCAATATCTTGCACCATCAGTACACTTTTACGGGCTTTACCATCACCAATACTTAAATACTTTCCGGTTGAAATTCCTTTAATCATAGCACCCAAATTACCCGGAGGATTTGGACCAGCAATTAATGATGGACGTAAGATGGTTAATGTAACGTTATTAATTCCACACCATTCTTTAAGAAATTGTTCAGCTTGTATTTTACTTAATGCATAAGGACTTGTTCCGTTTAAAGGGTAGTCTTCGGTTATATTCTCGCCTGTTTCTATTCCATAAACAGCTACAGTACTAATGAATATAAACGATTTTGGCAAGCCTGTATTTTCTAATGCAGCGCAGAGATGCTTTGTTCCCTGCAGATTCACATCGAAAAAAACTTTGCTTTCAGCCTCTGTTTTTGGAACAGAGTGTGCTTTGCCTGCGGCGTGAAGTACAATATCATATTTCTCACTTAATTCCGGTATCTCTTCAGCAATATTACACTGGATATTATCAATAGCTGTTAAGCCAACAGTTGTAATCAGATAGCGCTGCCTCAGCAATTCAAGAATATTAATTCCCAAAAAACCAGATGCACCCGTAAAAAGTAATTTCATAAGTATTATTATTTAAAACAGCTCTATCATTTTTTCTGTAAGAACCTTATAATCAAATAATTTTGCAGTCTCTATATTTCGGTCATGAATTCCAAGTAATTCGTCTTCGTTCAGATTTGATAATTTATATATTGCATCAGCATATTCCTGAGTCGAAACAAATTCTTTAGCAATTCCTAAATTATTTTTATTGATGGGACAGTACATCATTTTCAAATTGCAACAAATTGGTTTTCCACTTGCCATATACTGAAACATTTTACTCTGACTACCCCCATAGCCTCCGAAATGCGCAGGCATGTAATTCAGGATATTAACCGTACTTGCAGAAACCACATAAGGAACAAATTTTGGATCAATCCATTTTTCCTTGAATATCACGTTTGAGATATTATTTTCCTGACAATACTTAATCAGATAATCTCTATCATCACCATTACCATAAAGTAAAAATTTTATGTCTTTGTGTGTTTTCAGCAAAGCAGCTGCATCGACTAATTGTTTCAGATTGTTAGCTAGACGAATAGAACCCAGATAAATAATTTTCTTTATATCCGGATTGGACAAATCTTTATCTGCCAGCACAAAATTTCTTACATTATAGTTAAAATCACTTAGATCAACACCATTGTTTATATAACGTATTTTTTCTAAATTAATTTTTCCGCCCTGAGCAATATCCCATTTTTTATCCTGAATATAGTTAATTCCTCCTTCCATAGAGAAAACAACATTATCTGCTTTTTCATATAACCATCTTTCGGTCCGATATGCAAAATAGAGAATCGGATTTGTTTTTTTTATCAATCCCAACTCTACGAAAGTCTCAGGCCAAAGATCAACAATCTCTACAATATATCTGGCCCGGAGTTTTTTTGCTGTATAATATAAACTCAAACCGAACGGTATATATGCTGTGTGTAATATCACATCTGGCTTTGGGAGTTTTTTTAAATATCTTTTCAGTCTGAGATGAAACTGAACAGAACTTATTATCCTGTTAAGTCCATTCGTTTTATAAGATTTGGATTTGACATGTACAAACTTAATATTTTCATATGATTTTGGGAGATACTTTACATCCTCCTCAATTAAATCAATATCCATGTTATGCATAACACTGGATGCAAATATAGTAACATCGTATCCTTTTTGCGTGAGATATTGTGCAAATTTTATCGTCCTCAATCGTGATTCCAATTCAGGAGGCATGGCGTATTGATTAATCAACCAAACTCTTTTCATATTGCGTCTTACCACTTATTTATTACATCAATCACTTTCATAACCTCATTTTCAGTCATTACCGGACTTATAGGAAGGCTTAATTCCTCTCTGTGAATCTGTTCGGTAATTGGTAACGACAATTCATTCATATCTTTATAGCATTCCTGTTTATGAGGTGGAATAGGATAATGTATGATTGTCTGAATTTCATTCACAGCCAAATAATTCTGTAAAGAATCTCTATCTTTACACAATACAGGAAACAGATGAAACACATGAGCATCCCAATCAGGAATTGTGAGAAGTTTAATTTTATCGTTTTTAATTCCTTCCATATAAAGTCTGGCAAAATGCTTTCGCTGTTTGATATCCTCATCAAGATGTATAAGTTTAACAGTCAGAATTGCAGCTTGTATCTCATCCAAACGACTATTTCTTCCTGTGTATTTAAAAACATATTTCTTTGATGATCCGTAGTTAGCAAGCGTACGAACCGTCTCTGCCAGTTCATCATCATCTGTAGTGACAGCCCCTCCATCTCCAAGTGCTCCCAGATTTTTGCCCGGATAAAAACTATGGCCGGCAACATCTCCAAGTGCTCCGGTTTTGCGTCCTTTAAAAAGGCAGCCATGCGCCTGAGCATTGTCTTCAATCAGTTTAAGATTATATTTTTGGGAGAGTTGAGCTATTGTTTCTGTATATGCACACTGTCCATACAAATGTACTATAAGTATCCCTTTTGTTTTTGAATTTATTACAGCTTCAATTTTTGATCCATCAATCTGTAAAGTATCAATATCCGGTTCTACAAGAACAGGTTTTAAATTATTTTCAGTTATAGCTAATATAGAAGCTATATAGGTGTTGGCCGGAACAATAATCTCATCGCCCGGTTGCATAATACCTAATTCAATGTAAGCACGAAATATCCAGATTAAAGCATCCAATCCGTTAGCGCAGCCAATAGTGTGCTTCGTCCCGATATACTCTGAATACATGGACTCAAATCTTTCGTTTTCAACCCCCTGTAAGTACCAACCCGAATCAATAACTCTGGCGACTGCAGTATGTATTTCTTCAGAATATTTCTGAGTAATCTTTTGTAAATCTAAAAATTTAATCATTAGTCTAATTTTCTAACAAACTTTGCCGGATTTCCAAACCACAATTCATTATCAGGAACGTCTTTTGTAACAACACTTCCTGCTCCTATCATTGCATATTCCCCAATAGTAACCCCTCCCAGAATAACAGAAGCGGCACCAATTGAAGCATGCTTTTTTATATAAGTGCGTTGCATTGTGAAAGCCTTTTTGGCTCTTGGGTATTTGTCATTTACGAACGTAACATTAGGCCCAATAAATACACCATCTTCAATTGTAATACCATCCCACAAATAAACCCCACATTTCACGGTTACATTATTCCCGATTATTACATCATTCTCAATAAAACAGTGGCTGCAGACATTACAATTATAGCCAATTTCTGCATTTGGAAGAACTACAACAAATTGCCAAATATTTGTTGAGTCAGGAATATCAGAGTTCTGGCAATCAGATAATTTGTGAATCATTTTTTTTGTATTTAATAAACTCGTCGTAATTTCTTATGTAGTCTTCCGTTTCGAAAAGGTGTGATGCGAGAACTAAGCAAACAGAACCTGATGAAAAATCATCCAACTCCCTCCATATTCCGGGAACAACTAAAAGCCCCTGATAAGGATGATTAAGGTGAAATGTTCTCTTCACTGTACCATCGTCAAGCGTTATATTAAAACTTCCACTTACAGCAACAATTAGCTGTTGAAGTTCCTTATGCGCATGCCCCCCTCTTGATTCTCCTCCAGGCACATCATACAAATAATACACTCGCTTTACATCAAAAGGTATTGTCTCACTATTCTCTATAACACTTATATTTCCTTTATGATGATGGTGTTTGTCAATTTCAATTATACTACATTCGTAAACCGTTGAATTTTTCATAATATCATCCTTTTGAATTCATCATAATCAAAAATATAATCAGCTGCATCATATTTTGTTGAAGCCAAAACGAGAGCGAGCGAATTAGTAGAAAAATTCTCCATCTGTCGCCAAACCCCTTTGGGGACATAAAGACCATAATATGATCTGTTTAGAGAAAATACGTTTCTGTTTTTTCCATCATCAATAATAACGTCAAAACTACCTGATAAAGCAACAATGAACTCTTGATTTTCCTTATAAGCATGACCACCCCGTTTTTCACCACCGGGCACATCATATATCCAATAAGAGCGTTCAATTTTGAACGGGATATGTCTTAATTCCTCAATAAAAGACAAATTACCTCTATCATCCAGTATCTTAGGCAAGTCGATTAATCTTGATAAATTGTAAGTCATTGTAATTATGTATTATTCAACAGTGTCCTTTAACTTCAGGAAATAAATCATTCAACTCTCGTAATTCTATTACGAGCAATCTTCACAAACCAATCAAAATTCCTCCACAAAGATTCATTGTTTGGATAGTCCGCAAATGTCTTATTTTCGGCATTCATAATGTTGTTAAATTCTTCATTTGTGAGACCAAACTTCTTGACAACATATTCTCTGTCCTGATTTAATATTTCCGGAGGAGCTGTTGGCTTTTCTAATTCCTCTATAGCAGTTTTTCTGTCAATTTGACCAGAACAAATTAATGCAGATAAATATGATTTTCTTAAATCATAACCAAATTTAGTTGGCAAATAATAAGCATGAAAGAACCTTGTAAAAACCGATTCATAATGCTTGCCTCCATAATCCCTCCACCCTAACTCGTTAATGAGTAATTGCTTTGCATCATCCTTTACAAATGGCACATAATTTAATATTGGAACCCATCTTATTCTTTTAACCAACAGGTATTTCACATAGTCAAAAGTTGTTAGTCTGGGATATGACTTCATCTTAACTTTACCAAACCTAGAATGAATTGACTTAATCAATTTTGAATCTTTTGATGGATACAACCATGAAGATGGCATAATTGCCTCAGTAACAACATTATTTCCCGCAATAATATAAGGGATACCAAGCTTTCCTGCAGTTTTAATTAAAGTTGCCCAAATCGCATGATCAGTTGGAATTTCAATATTTGAAATCGATGATTTCATAAATGAAACCTGTATATCTTTAAACTCCTTCCAATCTAATACATTCGTTTGTAGATCTATGTCTAATATTTTTACAATATTTTCGACATTTGAAACAGACAATTCGGTATTCCATCCATTATCCAAATGAATAGCCAGAGCTCTCAAACCATATTTTTTCTTTACAAGATATGCAACATATGAACTGTCGACCCCCCCACTAAGGCCAATCAAACAATCGTATTTTCTGTTTTTACCTTTTTCTTTAATTTTTTTGATCAAAGAATTTAATTTTGATTCTCCTAAATCATTTGAGTAAAGCTCCTTTACAGAAACATCAAAATAATGCTTACAAATATTACAAACCCCTGATTCATCAAAATGTATGTCGGGGACAGTGCTATCCATCACACATCTGCTACAAACTTTAATTTCTTTTTCCATAACAATATAACGATTAATAATTTTTTTCATTCAACAAGCTGTCCATATCTTTACTATCAATATAACTTATTAAAACAGCTCTATGTATGCCCTGATATACGAATAAAGAGCCTGCCGCAACAGCCGAAGCACCTGCATTAATCGCATTTGCAAGATCAGTTATATTTCCGGCGCCACCTGATGCAACAACTGGGATTTCAAGCTGTTGAGCATATTTTTGTATCAGATTTAAATCATATCCATTCATAGTTCCATCCCTGTCAATAGAATTAAGTATGATTTCACCGACACCTAAATGCTCCAGTTTCTTCAATGACTCTAATACATCAACCTTAAGTTTTGTTTTTCCTGAATTGATGTAAATATTGTAGTTGCCAAATAAGTCTTTTTTTATATCTATACACGCAACTATGCTTTGATTGCCAAAGATTCTGGCTGCCTCTGTTACTAATTCTGGATTCGTAAAAGCTATAGTATTAAGAATTACTTTTTCTACTCCAAGCTTAAAGAGTTTTTCTATTTGATATAAACTGCGAATTCCCCCTCCATAGCCAATTGGCATAAATGCCTCAGACACAATCTCTTCAATTTCCGAATAATTTGGCTCTCGTCCTTCCACACCTGCGTTAATATCCAAAAGCACCAATTCATCCACTTCTTTCTGATTAAAAATTCTAACTGCATTGATTGGATCACCAATGTATTGAGGATTCTTAAACTTAACTGTTTTCACCAATCCTCCATCTAAAAGCAGGAGTGTAGGAATAATACGGCTTCTTTGCATTAGAATTCAATAAAATTTTTGAAAATATTCATACCAAATTTATGACTCTTTTCGGGGTGAAACTGTACACCAATAATATTCTGAGATTGAAATGAAGATACAAATCTCTTTCCATAATTTGTATAAGTCATTACATCATCGTAATTTTCACAACTAACAAAATATGAATGAACAAAATAGAATCTCGAATCTTCATCTAAATTGTTTAACACGTTTGTATCCTTAACAATTTCGATATTATTCCAGCCCATATGTGGAATTTTCAATTTCAACTCATCCTGAAATTTAAATTTATTTACGCTTCCATTAATGAGAGATAACCCTGGAAGGACACCTTCCTCACTTGTTTTACACATTATCTGCATTCCTAAACATATACCAAGAATTGGGGTCTGTTGAATCAATGCTTTGTTTCTGATTAAGTCAAATATATTAAGCGAATTGATGTTCTGTATTGCTTTATCAAAGTGTCCAACCCCGGGTAAAATCAATTTATCTGCTGTTTCAATAATTTGGGGATCAGAAGACACAACAGCAGAAACGCCAAGATATTTAAACATATTGCTTATCGAGCCGATATTACCCATACCATAATCGATAATTACAATTTTTTGATTATTACTAATTTGCATATTCATTTTTTTTAAAATCAGTAATTGTATTCAGATACTTCATCGCCACTTTTTCATCTGTCATACTCTTTGCTGTGTCAATAGCATTTTTTGAAATATTCTTCAATTGTTCAACTTTCATTTGACTGATTCTGACAAAGATAGCTGACAATTCGTCAATATCTCTTGATTTACACAAAAAACCGTTGTATCCATCAATAATCACACCGTCAATCCCTTGTCCTTTTGTACCTATAGTTATACAACCTTTCGCCATTGCCTCCAGGTAAACTAATCCAAAAGCCTCTGGCTCACTAACCATAACAAAACAATCTGAAGCTGCAATTTGCTCTTGTACTTTGTCTCTGCTTGTTTTACCTGTAAAATGAATATTGTCATTCAATTTGAGCTCATCCACAATAGATTGAAGAAAATCACGCTCCATACCTTCGCCCAAAATACTGAAAGTAAAATCTTTATTTGGATGTGCAATTTTTAATGATTTAATTATAATATCAACATTCTTAAGCGGAATCAACATCCCTGCAAAACAATAGCGTAAATTTTCACTAAAGCCCTTTGATTCAATTTGATAGTTTATATATTTGCTTGGCACTCCTGAATAACAAATAAAGGTAGTATAAGAATCTCCATATAAATCTATAAACTTTGATTCCATTGCCTTATATCTAAATCCCCAAATATCAATTCCGTTTAATAAGGCTTTATATTCCTTCGGAAATTTCTGCTTGATAATGGCAGGTTCCTCATGAAGTACAATACAGGATTTTGCCTTAGGATAGTGTCTTTGCAAGCGATTTACAATTACAATCTGTGGATTAAAAAAATGACCAATTATGATATCCGGCTCAAAATTGTTTGATTTATTTCGAACAAGAATATTGTCAACGTGCTTATTTATAGTTTTTTCAGAATATCTAATGTGAGGAAAGAGCTTAAAAATTGGCACCGTCTTTCCTTTTACATCATCAAGACAAAAATCAGATTCTTTTGACAAACGGTTTGTGGGTACAAAGTCGGTACCTACAAGCTTTTTAATAATCTTATTAAAGTATTTTGCTATCCAATAAAAGAATACAGGAAAAACAGATCTGTAATGAATTACTTCTACACGATGACCATCCTTCACCCACTCTCTCGCAAAATAATGAACAATTGGAGTATCATATTCAGAAAAATTATTCGGATATTCGGATGTCAGTATTTGTATATTCATAAAAAATAATTTACATGTTCAGTGCTTAAGATTGTTGTTATTAATACAATCCAAAGTTTTTTCATAAAAAACTAAAAAAATATAAGTTGTAATTTACAACAATTGCTAACAATGCTTTCTTGACAAATCAATTTTGCAGTACTGTTATATTATTCTCTCAACAATAAACCTAACACATTCTCTAATTCGTACAAAACATTTCCAGGGAGAACACGTTCCGGACAATATGCAATAAAAATTTTGCCTTTAAGCTCCGGACGTTCTTTAAATATTATTTCAGCCATTTTTTCTGTTGTCATAACCGGAGATGTTGACTCAATCACAAATAAATTTCCCTCTTTCAAAAATGGAATAACCATTCTTGTTGCTGATTCAACATAGGAAATATCAGCTCTGTGATTTTGCTTAAAGGGAGTAGGTACAACTATAAAAAAAGCATCTGCTTCTTCCGGAATAAGAGCTGCTTTTAATTGACCTTTTTCAACCACCTCTTTAACTACTTTATCTAAATCTGGTTCAACTATATGTATTTTCCCTGCATTAATTGTATTTACGACAGTTGGGTTTACATCCACTCCTACAATATTAATTCCTTTGCTTGCAGCTACTGCCGCTGTTGAAGTCCAATGTATCCCAATCCCATGAAAACTGCTTTCATATAAAATATTTCACTTATTAGTGTTGTTCGTTTTAATTTATATATAGACAGTTGTTTGAATTTTTGCACTAAGATATTATATTTAAAATAGCTGATAATGAAATAATTCAAAAAACTTAATCAATCAAAAAATTACTTTTTCCAAACCATCTTATTGATAATTGAAGTGTAACTTTGTATTATTTTGACAACTTTAGTTGAAACATTGTCATCAACATACGCTGGTACCTCGCTAGCAAAGCTTCCTTCTTTATTCATTTCAACAGCCATATTAACCGCCTGTAGTATTTGTTCAGATGTAACAGAGCCAATCGTGAATACCCCTTTATCTATTGCTTCGGGACGTTCAGAGGAAGTCCTAACCGAAATAGCGGGAAAATGGAAAAAAGCACTTTCCTCCGGCAATGTTCCACTGTCGGACACTACGCAGAATGCTTGTTGCTGAAGTTTATTATAATCAAAAAAACCAAATGGTTGGGATAAAATTACCCTGCTGTCAAATTTAAATTCTTTTTGATCTATATTCTTTTTTGAGCGTGGATGACAACTGTATATTATTGGCATGTTATACGTTTCTGCCATTACGTTTATGCTACTCATTAAAGAGAAGAAATTTGCTTCAATATCAATATTCTCTTCTCTGTGAATGGAAAGCAAAATATATTTGCCTGACTTCAAGCTGAGCTGATCTAAAATACTACTCTCATTTATCTGGCTCAAACAGCCTCTTAACACTTCTGCAGTCGGAGAACCAACTACAAATGTATATTCAGGCTTAACGCCTGAATCAAGTATATAACGTCGGGCATGTTCTGAATAACAAAGATTTACATCACTTGTCACATCCACTATTCTTCGGATAACTTCTTCGGGCAAATTTTCATCTTTACAACGATTACCTGCTTCCATATGGAATACCGGAATTTTCAAACGTTTAGCTGAAATAACACATAAACACGAATTAGTGTCGCCCAACACTATAACTGCATTTGGTTTAATTTCTGTCATTAATTCATACGATCGGGCAATTACATTACCCATAGTTTGACCAAGATTTTCTCCGACTACACCCAGATAATAATCAGGTTCACGTAGGTTAAGGTCTTTAAAAAAAACCTCATTTAGAGTGTAATCGTAGTTTTGACCTGTGTGTACAAGTGTATGTTCGAAGTATTTATCGCATTTCTTTATTATTGCCGACATTTTAATTATTTCAGGACGAGTCCCAACAACTGTCATCAATTTCAGCTTTTTCATATTTAATTATTTTAGATTATAGTGAGGATACATTTCCTTGTGAGCCAATATCCATTGAGCCATTTCTGCAATCATTGTTTCATAATCTGGGATAATATAATTGAAGTCGAACCTTGTACGTTTAAGCGATTTATCGAGGTTAATACCTTCTACCGGATTAATAACCAGTGCATCCTGTTTAAGATAATGGTTGAATAATTTTAAAAGATCGAACTTCGAAACAGAATGATCCGGAACTGTATTATAGAGACCATGAGCTTTACTGATAGCAGCAGCTTCCATTGTTTTTGCAAGCTGTAGAGTTGTCTGACCTGTCCACATTGCTTTTGTATAACCATTTATCACTCCATCCTGTTGTAAAAACCAGTTTAAGAGTCCAATTCCTTGAGGATTAATATCCGGACCTACAATTGAATTTCTTAATGTAATATTTTTATTGTCATCAATTTCACCAAGAGCCTTAGATCTATCGTAAAACGTTTCTCCGTCCCTGAAATCAGCTTCAGTATATTCGCCTCTTTTACCGGAAAAAACACAATCAGTGCTCATGTGTATTACCTGAGTATTTGTATCTAAAGTAGTTTCTACTAAAAAGTGAGGAAAATAAGAATTCAAAAAGGTAGCCAATGCTTTATTTTGTTCGGCGTACTGATTAAGTATTCCAATACAGTTAATTATTGAATCGTAATTACCTGAGAGAATATTTTTTCTTAAATATTCAGTATCACGAGCATCACCGGAAAAGCTATCAATATACTGTGACTTTGTTCTGTCAAAGCCAATAACTTCATGCCCCTTTTCTTTAAGATACAGGGATATAGTATGACCGGCCATACCATTACAACCTAACACTAAGAATTTCATATTCTATTTTTTTTTAGTTCATCCTGAATATAATCAAGCGATAATAATTTCTCTTTTACCTGCTCAATATTCAGAAGTTCAGTATTGTTGCTATTAAATTCAGTTAATAAGTTTCGTTCGATATCTCCACTAACAAAATATTTATCATAATTTAAATCACGTTTATCGCTGGGTACTCTGAAAAAATTACCCATATCTATGGCTTGAGCACATTCTTCGTTTGTTAGTAATGTTTCATACATTTTTTCACCATGACGAATACCTACAAGTTTGATATTGCTTTTTTTGCCGCCAAAAAGTTCGCAAACAGCTTCTGCCTGAGTCTGAATTGTACAAGCCGGGGCTTTTTGAACAAGAATATCTCCATTAGATCCATGTTCAAAAGCAAACAGAACAAGATCAATGGCTTCATCAAGCGACATTATAAACCGGGTCATTGTTGGTTCTGTTAGCGTTATTGCCTGACCATTTTTAATCTGATCAACCCAAAGAGGTATCACTGAACCACGGGAACACATTACATTTCCATAACGGGTACAGCATATCTTTGTTTTTTGAGGATTTACAGAACGTGATCTAGCCACAACGACTTTCTCCATCATAGCTTTAGATGTCCCCATAGCATTAACCGGATAAGCAGCTTTATCTGTAGATAAGCAAATTACAGCCTTTACACCCTCCTCAATTGCAGCACTAAGCACATTGTCTGTACCTAATACATTTGTTTTTACAGCTTCAATTGGAAAAAACTCACATGAAGGAACCTGTTTGAGAGCTGCTGCATGAAATATAAAGTCAACTCCATGTATTGCATTTTTTACGCTCGATAAATCCCTAACGTCACCAATATAGAATTTTATTTTTTCAGCAAATGAAGGAAATTTTGTCTGAAATTCATGACGCATATCATCCTGCTTTTTTTCATCACGAGAAAAAATTCTAATTTCACCAATATCGGTTTTCAGAAAGCGGTTTAACACTGCATTTCCAAATGACCCTGTTCCTCCTGTTATCAGAAGTGTTTTATCTTTAAATAATGACATAGTAAAAATTAATTATTGATCAATATCCGGGAGCGACTCCTTTTTATACTTTCTGGTTCTGATTAGCAATCTACATGTATTCTTAAAAAAATCATAAAATGCTTTAAACGTGACCCTATTGTAAAAATTATACACAAAATTAGTAGCAAGTGCAGCATCGTAAATATTATGAATACCCAAAGCAGTTCCATCAAATCTAATAGAATGAGTTATGAGGAATCCATAAATCTCCTCTTCTCTGACTACTCTTCTTTTCGTTTTAAGCATTAACTCATCAAACAAATCCATCAAATCATGTTGTTTTGCAATTTCTTTGAGAATTTTCAATTCCCTTAATAAAACTTCATTTTCGTATGTGGCAGTTTTCATGAACTTAAACGATTCCCGTATAAGAGCTTCAAATGATATAGGAGTAAATTTTCCATTCCATCCGGGCAGGTCTTTAGCTGTTAACAGATAATCTGCCGTCATTAATGTCTCCAAAGGAGAGTATTGTTGCGATGCAAGTTGAGAATGCATCGTTTTTCTCAGGTTATCATTAAAAAACTGCTGAGCTTCTGCTTTGGACTTTTGGTCTGTTCGCTGATAATTTCTACCCTGAGATTTTATGGAATTTCCAGCAATTGAAAGTGGCTCGTAAGTAAAAGCATATTCTTCAACCTCTCCTGCTAATACTACACCCGAAAATCCATCTGGAGTAGGACAGTAGTAGAAACTATTATCCGGAGTTCTTGATTTCACTCTATCAACAAGAGCTGTCGATGCTACACCTTTCATATAAAACATTGGACACTCCTCTATTTGATACAAAAATGTTTTTGCAATTTTATTCAGAAATGTTTCTGATTTAATTAACTTCACACCTGCATTTCTCTTTCTTTTAATATAAAATATATTTTTACCTCCACTATAGTTGGGATAAGAAAATGCTGCAGGTGTCCATGTTAGCAATTCTTTATTTGTAGTTGAAAGAATTTCATACATTCTCCATATACAGCCAGGTACAAGTCCATCATCACCTCCCAAAGCCATTACATATCCGGGGCGAACCTGATTTAGAGCAAATTCAAAATTATCTCTCATTCCCAAATGGTTCTCATGAGCAAACAACTTGATTCTGGAATCACGCATTGAAAGCTCCCTCACAACTTCAACTGATTTATCATCGCTACAATCATCAGAGACAATTATTTCGAAATTTGGATAATCCTGAATCATACAGGTTTTTAATGTATGAATCAGATATTCAGCTCTGTTCTTTTGCGGAATAATAACAGTAAATAGTGGAAATTCAGATGTTTCTTTCATATTTATAAATAAAAAATATAATTATCAATCTATTAAAATACCTGCTTGTTAAAAAATCATATTCGTTTTTTTATGCTGTGTGATAAGATAATCAGCTTTAAAAATCAGATAGGCTAAAAAATAAAAAATCAATTGTAAATTGCCCCCAGTATCGGAAAAAGGGTATAACTTCATACCACCAACCATACAGACACTCATTACAAAATGAATAAGTATTAGTTGATGAAATAAAATTTCTCCATCCCATATTCGGGTTTTTCTTAGAACAATTAATGTGAAAATTATCAGGATCAATGTAGCTGGTACAGGCCCAAAATCTAAAGTAAAATCTCCTATAAAACCAATAAAAACTTCATCATTTATTTCTAATTCAGGGTACTTCTCTCTCCTTTCCCAAAAGTTGTTGGGTATATTTTCAAATCCAAGCATGCGTTTAAATAGTGGGAAAGTTCTATCACCATATCTAATACCCCCATTATCCAATCCGTAATTATTAAAGTACAAATTTTCCTGACCTACATAATAATATACAGATGAAAGTGAACCATCAAGATTATCTTCGAAACGACTATTAGTCAATGCAATAATTGGAACTGAAACCATAGCGATTAAAGAAATACCAACAATTTTAATTATTTTATTCACCTTTGGAGTTATAAACTTCTTTAGTGCAAAATAAGTAATAATCATAGAAAAGAGGATTTCCACTATTGGCCCTCTTTGACCCAATGAAATATATGTAAAAACAACAAATACATTTGAAAGAAGTAATCCAAGTGTAATCAATTTATTCCGGTTGTCAAGTGTCAGATAATAAAAAAATAACAATACCCCAAAGTATCCATAAGCATTTGTAATAACTGAGGCTAAATTAGCAATATTTCCATCGCCTGTGGAATAGCTATTCTCCATTGCCTCATTATACATATCCTGGCCTGCTGAAGATACTGTCATCAACTCAACGATGCTATTTTTAAACTCGGAAATAATCGCCGGAATTTGAATTAATGATACAAAGATAAAAACAATCGAAATCGCATTAAATAACAATGTATTAGGTCTTTGAATCTGTTGTATCTTATTCTGATCGTATTTAAAAATTGGCAAAGCAGTAAGCATCAGCATTAAATACAAATAAACAAACGGAAACAAACGAATCGGTTTAAATGTGAAGACAAAAAAAGGGTAATTATATAGAAGTAAAGACATCACTGAATAAAAAAGATATGATAGCAATAAGACACTCCCCGAGTCAAAATAACCCTTTTTCTTTTGATATATAATAAAGGTTATAAGTAATAGTATTATATAAACTGCAATATTTATATTGCTAATTAACTCTTCCATAATCATTACAAACCTATTTTCCCTTTCAAGTTAACAAACATCTGAAACAACAAACCTTTCTCTGCTCTTGATAGCCCCAATAAATATGCAAGTATCATAATACTAATGATTGAAGCAAAAGTTACTGCAATAAGTCGCACAAACATATTATCAATATTTAAGTGCACAAATATAACAATAAAAAAAACAGTTGTTGTTATAACTAAAGCCGGGATTACAAATGTTTTTATATATTCCAAATAACTAAATGGCTTATAGAACTTTTTAAGACAAATTAATCTAACAGTATGTGCTAATACAGCAGCAATTATCATGATAATATAGGTAGAATAAGCTGGAAAACCTAATTTAAAGAAAACATAAGTTATTGGCATACACAAGAGTGTAAATATTTCTACAGAAAGATGATATTCTTTAACATGGCCTGTAGCATGTATTATTATTGAAATAGGATTATTCAAAGCCATTATCAAAGTATAAATAACCATTAATCTGGAGAACAACACAGTTTGTTCATCATTAGTTGTTAGCCACAAACTCAACACAGTATCCATTTCTGAAATGAGTGGCAAGCAAATCATTAGTAAAAAATAGAATATAAATTTATTACTAATATTAAAAATTTTATTCAAATATAAATAGGACTCTTCCGCATAAGACTTAATCATTGGAGTACGAACGGCTAAGATAAAGCTATTGACAAATGAAGTCAAAGCCATATTAAACTGAAATGATATTGCTCTTGCTGCATTGACTATTGGTCCAAAAAAAATGTTTACAAAAATTGTATTCACTTGAGACATTCCGACACTGGCAAGGGAACCAAAAAATGACCAGCCTGAAAAGGATATCAACTCCCTAAACAATTGTTTTTCAGTCGGTTTTTTATATGTACATTCAGTGTATTTATCACGTGCAACTAAAATATAAGATATCAACACTATAAGTGAAATTATAAAAAGCATAGCTCCATACACAACCAATCTATCGATTGGAATAATAAAAATTAAAAAGACTGATAACAATTTCAACACCGTTTCAGAAGTACTAATAATTGAAAACAATCCCATATCCTCATGTGCAATCATTGCAGAAGAATATGGGACTTGCATAATTGTTGCTATAAAAGAAAATATCGAAAATTGGTAAATCCAGTTTGCTGCAATTATTCTATCGTCTGGAATTACTAATTGAGTGTTTATAAACCATAGACCAACCGTTTCTCCTATTAATAATACTATAAAAGAAAGCACTACATAGATATATAAACTCGTCGAAAAAATCTCTCGCAGGTGCTCGAATGTGTTTTCTCCTATTGAATATGAATAAAATCTTTGAGTGGCAGATGAAAGAACACTACTTACGCTATAAAGCATTGTTATAACTCCAGCTATAACATTGTAAATACCATAATCTTCCACTCCAAGAGCTGTCAAAACAAGACGAACGGCATATAGGTTGATAATCATAACAACCATCATCCTGATGTAAAGCAAAGTAGTGTTTTTAGCGATGCGCTTGGTATTTATTGAGATATCCGACATTAAATTTTAGCTAGTATATGTTACTAGTAATTATTGTATTTTTTTATAAATAGTTGAAGATTCGTTATTTGTCGCAGACAACCTGTAGTTGTTGATTGAATAAGAGCAACGTTTTCTAGAAAAATGTTAGTTACACTTCGTAGTTTTGAATCGTTTTTTTGCAATGAAAAGCAGATATTATATACTACAATTTAAAAAGTCCTATCGCCTGATATTGTTTTCTCTGAAAGAACCTGCATGCTTATGGATAAACCATATTGATTCTTACTACAGTATTAAATCTTATTTTCTTCCTACAATCTTCCATCCACCCAACGTCTGTCTACCACTGCTTTGGCATCGAATACTACAGCACCGGCTGAGAAGTGTTTTTCGAAATCAAAGGTCTGAAATTCGTCGTGGGCAACAGCAAGTAAAACAGCCTGGTACTTTTTATTTTCATCAAGCTCGCTGATAATGTCCACTCCATATTCATGTTTCACTTCTTCGGCTATGGCCCAGGGGTCGTAAATATCAACCCTGGTTCCAAATTCGCTGAATTCTTTGAAGATATCGATAACTTTGGTGTTTCGAATATCGGGACAATTTTCTTTAAAAGTTACACCGAGGATCAGTATATTGGCACCTTTGATGGTTTGCCCTTTCTGAATCATTAGTTTCATCACCTTGTTGGCTATGAAAGGTGCGATGCTGTTGTTCACATGGCGCCCCGAAAGAATCACCTGCGGAACGTAACCGAGCGACTCTGCTTTGCTGGCCAAATAATAGGGATCGACACTGATGCAATGACCACCCACCAATCCGGGACGGTATTTCAGAAAGTTCCATTTAGTGCCGGCAGCATCGAGTACATCGTTGGTATCAATACCTACTTTGTCGAAAATCAGTGCTAATTCATTTACAAACGAAATATTGACATCGCGTTGAGCATTTTCGATGATTTTAGAAGCTTCGGCCACTTTTATGCTGGGTGCTTTGTGTGTTCCTGCAGTAATAATGGAGGCGTAAAGATTGTTTACAATATCGGCTACTTCGGGCGTAGACCCTGAGGTAACCTTTTTGATTTTTGTAAGCGTGTTTATTTTATCGCCCGGATTGATGCGTTCGGGGCTATAGCCAGCATAGAAATCAACGTTAAATTTCAGTCCGGATGTTTTTTCTATCTGTGGAACACAGTCTTCTTCGGTGCAACCAGGATAGGTCGTCGATTCGTAAATGATTATATCATCCTTTTTTACAACACGTCCAAGCATTTGCGACGCCTTTATAAGTGGTTGCAAATCGGGCATATTAAAGTTGTTAATAGGAGTGGGGACGGTAACTATATAAGTATTGTAATTTAGTAATTCAGCTTCGTCGGAAGAGAAAGATAAACCTATATTTGGATGAGTTTTATGAATGTTGATGGCTTCGTTCATCTCTTCTAAATCAGCTTCGAGTGTATGATCAAAACCTTTTTGCAGCTCTTCAACTCTTTTTTGGTTGATGTCGTAGCCAAGTACTTTATATTTTTTACTAAACTCGATAGCGAGAGGTAAACCTACATAACCTAAGCCGATTACTGCAATTTTGAATTCTTTCATATAGGAAATTTAATTTTATTTTTCAATTTATTAAGTTTATTTTATGCCCTCAAAAGCGGTCACAAAGATACTACAAACCTTTTATATAAACGAAAAATAGCTGCTGAATGCCTTTAAATACTCAGCGATTAATAAAATTGTTTCAAATGTATTCTGTTCAATAAGTGATAAATATATTTACGTATTTTTTTAGCTTTTATTTTACTTTTCAAAAAAAAAATCATTAATTTGTGCTTATGAAAACAAAAGCTATTGAGTATTTTCCGCTTGTGGATGAGGCTGGTCACATTACCGGAATGGCTACGCGTTCGGAATGTCATTCGGGTACTTTTTTGTTACACCCTGTGGTTCATTTACATGTGTTTAATTCCGAAGGGAACTTGTACCTTCAAAAAAGAGCAATTGACAAAGATATTCAGCCGGGGAAGTGGGACACTTCGGTGGGTGGGCATGTAGATTATGGCGAAACAATTGAAGCTGCGCTTCGACGCGAAGTAGGTGAGGAGTTAGGAATAACCGATTTTGAGCCTGTTTTTATTACGCGCTACAAGTTTGTTTCGGCGCAGGAGGCTGAGTTGGTACACTGTTTTTATACCGTTTACAATGGAGCAATAGTGCCTGATCCGGTTGAGATTATGGAAGGAAAATTTTGGAGCAGGGACGAGATAGTCGAGCACTTAGATCAGCATATTTTCACGCCAAATTTTGAAAACGAATATCGAAGTATGATCGAAAAAATTCATTCTGAGATGATTATAAAGAGTAATGGTGATGTTTAAAGAACTTACTTCGCTTCTGAATGAAGTATGGAAATTTATAAAATCTGACTTCCATCTGAGTTCTTATCTTTTCACTTTCTTTATTGTTGGCGTAGCTGTCTATTTCAATTATTCGTGGGGTTTTTACAGCAAAGTGCTATTGAATAGCTATTTTGATGGTACTTCGGTGTGGATCTTTCCTGTTTTTTATGCTATTGTTTATTTTTCTGTTGCTATTCCTGTTGTCATTCTCCGAAAGGATGTGGCTGTACTCAGAACTCCCGGGTTTTATTTCAAGAGTTTATTTATAATTGTTATTTATGGCCTATCGATAGGATATTATGGATATCATCAATGGCAGTTTCCTTCGCTTTTCGATGATGAAAGCAAATTCGTCCTTCGTTTGGTGTCGCAATTAAAAAGTCTTGTTTTTTATTTCGTTCCGCTTGTTTTGCTGAAGCTCATTGTGGATCGTAAAACGAAAGGATTGTATGGATTATCGTTGAATACAAGTTACTTTAAAGGGTATTTTTCTTTCTTTTTGTTGTTGCTTCCGTTCTTGATTTTAGCATCGTATTCGACTGATTTTCAAAATGCTTATCCGCAGTTTAAGCCCTGGCTCTACGAAGGTGTTTTAGGTCTGGAAATATGGGAAAGTACTGCCCTGTTCGACATTTCGTACGTAATTGATTTTGTTATGACTGAATTGCTTTTCAGAGGGGCGTTGGTGATTGGCATGGTCGGTTTAATGGGACGTGGCGCTGTTTTGCCCATGGTAGCTATGTATGTTGTCATTCATTTTGGCAAACCGCCTGTCGAAACCATATCATCGTTGTTTGGAGGTTACATTTTGGGTGCGCTGGTTTATCAAACACGTCATATCTGGGGAGGCGTTATTGTGCATGTGTTTATTGCGCTTACAATGGAAATAATGGGTCTTTTTCAGTATTATTTGCCGGATAAATAAAACAATAGGTATTCTGCCAGACAGTGCCATTCCTGATATTTTAGTTAAAAACAAAAGAAACTCAACCAGAATACTGGTTGAGTTTCTTTTGTTTATTTCGATAAATCGAGCTGCTATTCTACAGCTTCCAATTCTATCATCAGAGTTTCCTTCGGAATCCGCTCACCAACTGCTACGTTAATTTTTTTGATACGAGCAGTGAATGGCATTTCAATGCGGTTTAGCATTTTCATGGCTTCGAGTATGAGTAAGGGCGCACCTTCTTTTACGATTTCACCCTCGGCGACAGATATTTGTATAATAGTACCCGGAATTGACGACTGAACATCGTAAGGATTGGGATCCACCCAAACCTTACGGTTCATGTATTTAGTTGTAAGCTGTGTTTTATATTTACGCGCTGTTACTGCAAAATCTACCAATTCGGGAGTTTCTTTTTTCTTATTCATTATATTTTAATTTTATAAGACAACGATTAAAAGTTCAATAAATGAGCTTGAATCAAATTCCATCAAAATGGAGGAATCCCGTGTTTTTTAGCAGGACGGTGATCGTCTTTGTTTTTCGAAACATCAAGCGCATGCAATAATAAATCGCGGGTCTCGAGCGGTTCAATTACTGCATCGATATAACCTTTTGATGCTGCTACGTAAGGATTTGCAAATTTTTCAATATATTCTTTCACTTTGATCTGACGCATTGCATCTTCGTCTTCGGCTTCCATAATTTCTTTGCGGAAAATAATATTGGCTGCACCTTCAGGCCCCATTACTGCAATTTCGGCACCTGGCCATGCAAACATAAAGTCGGCACCAAGGTGACGCGAATTCATAGCAATATAGCCTCCACCATACGCTTTTCGCAGAATGACAGTAATTTTAGGTACTGTAGCTTCGGAATAAGCGTAAAGCATTTTAGCGCCGTGACGGATAACGCCTGCATGTTCCTGATCTACTCCAGGCAAATAACCAGGCATATCTTCGAGCGTGATAATAGGAATATTAAATGCATCGCAGAAACGAATAAAGCGGGCTGCTTTGTCGGATGCATCGCAATCGAGAACTCCTGCAAGATACATAGGCTGATTGGCCACGAAACCTACTGTTTCGCCTTCCAAACGTCCGAAACCAATAACAATATTAGGCGCCCACAATTCCTGAACTTCGAGGAATTTCGAATCGTCGGCCAGTGCGAAAATTATTTCGCGCACGTCATAAGGTTGTTTAGGATCGGATGGAATAATATTTTCGATGTTTTTTCTTGATTTTGGTTTCTTGGGCTCAACCTTAGCTGCTTTTGTCTGATTGTTGTGAGGAATAAGAGAAATCAGTTGCTTGATTTGATCGAGACATTCTAATTCGCTCAAAGCATAAAAATGCGCGTTGCCGGTAATTTCGGCATGTACGCGTGCACCTCCAAGATCTTCCTGCGAAATTTTTTCACCCAGCACGGTCTCAATTACGTTAGGACCCGTTATAAACATTTTGGAGATGTTTTCCACAACAAAAACAAAATCGGTGAGAGCAGGCGAATATACAGCACCACCAGCACAAGGGCCCAAAATCACTGATATTTGAGGAATTACACCTGACGCCATTGTGTTCCGGTAAAAGATTTCACCATAACCGGCTAATGCTCCAATTCCTTCCTGGATACGTGCACCACCTGAATCGTTGATACCGATGCAGGGAACTTTCATTTTAAGGGCATGATCCATTATTTTTGTAATTTTACGAGCATGCTTTAGTCCTAACGAACCACCCATCACCGTAAAGTCCTGAGCATAAATGCAGATAGCTGCACCTTTGATGGTACCTGTTCCTGTGATTACTCCATCGCCGGGAAGCTCTTTGCTTGCCATCCCAAAGTTTTGCTCTTCGTGTTCTACAAAAAGATCATACTCGTGAAACGAATCAGGATCTAATAAGCCCAGAATACGTTCTCTGGCAGTCAATTTACCCATTGCTAACTGTTTTTCAATGGCTTTATCGCCGCCTCCTTTTTCAACGATGGCTTTTTTTTGTCGTAATGCCAGAATGTTTTTCTTTAATGACATAATTTTTTATTAAACTAAAATTAATATTAAGTCATATTTCTTATGACCGGATTTAATTCGGGGCAAAAATAACACTTTTTTTACAAAACTGTGCAATTTTTGAAATTATGATAATTCTACAATTTCTTTTTGTTGTTTTTCAGTAACTTAGTTATATTACGTTTTGTTGATAGTAAGCCGGGAGAGAGACCTTCGTTGTCGAAGTTTTCAAGATAAGCCTCTAATTCGGGGATCAAACCGGGTTCGTTCAGGCAGAATTTATATAAAAGTTTTAATGATAATGCCTGCACCGCAATGGCCGACTTTGTAGAAATCATCCAATCGAAACAAGCATTGATAAGCTCCACGGGAATGGGTTGAGGAAGTGGAAGATTGTTCAGTGTGCCCAGGCAACCTCTTTTAATACCGTCGTGTGAAGAAGCTATAGTGAACGCTGCCAGTTCGTTAAATTGCTTGTCAGTAAATAATTCAGGTTGTTTTTCGCTAATTTTCTGACAAGCCCATGCTGCACGCCAGGCAACAGTAGTATCGGTGTCGAAAATAAGTTCATAAATCCTGGCAAAGGTTTCGGGATGAATAAACACTTCGAGCGCCAACTGATCAATGTATCTTTTTGACAGCGGTAGCAGTAAATGAGCTCTGTAATCCATTGCGTTTATTTATTGATATTTATTTTTGAATGCAAAAAAAATCCAATCGTTGATTTTCAGAAGAATTGCATGCTTAATTGAAAACTGAGCTCATTGCCTGTGTTTACCTGAAAATGATACTGTTAATGATTTCGCCTCCCACTTGTTTGTTCAATGATTTTTTTATCTCTTCGCGCGACAAAAACAAATCATGCCTCAATACCGAAGAGGACAACGTGACGTATAAAATCCTGTTTTTAATGCTTAGTTCTGTTGTATATTGCATAATATTTTCACCCAGAACAATAGGCCAGGCATCAATGATTCGTTTTTCGTTCAGTGGTTTATCCAGATGATTCGATTTTAAAACCTGAGTAATTACATCCCGTAGGGATTCTGTATTTTTTTTTCGCATAATGCAGATTATGTTGTGCTTACCTAAGCTGTAATACTTCTCCTGTTTTTGCCCCTTCGCTGAATGGTTTGTTGTTCAGCAGATACAACTTTTCAGTTTTTATGGCATATTGTTGCGCAATCTGGTACATTGTTTCACCCTCACGCACTACATGGGTAGTATATGATTTTCCTGATTTGTTTCTTTTGTTCTGTAGATATACCTGATTGCCCGGATTCAGATTTGTAGTAGCTTTCACTTCGTTGTAAGCTCTCAGGTTTTTTTCGCTTGTGTCAAATTCGTCGGCTATACTGCTATAGCTGTCGCCTGCCTGAGCTACTACATATCTTACACGGTTATTTTTGTAAACTTCGTGGCGCTCAGTAGCCGCTATATTGCCCATTGTTGGTTGAATTTGCTGATTTTTCTCGGTTGAATGTTTGGAATCAGCAATTGTGTTATCGGTTCCTTTTACGAGATCGTATGAGTGCAGTCCGTAGTTTTCGATAATGGAGATAAGTTTATAGGCATAGGTAGGGTCGGTGGCATAACCGGCTTTTTTTAATCCGTGTGCCCAGCCTTCGTAGTCGGTGGGGCTTAATTCGAATAAAAAAGCATAACGGCTTTTATTTTTCAAAAAAAAGGAATGATCTTCGTACGAAGCAAGAACGTTGTCATATTTTCTGAAACACTCTCCTTTGCTGTCATCGTCGTGATATACTTTATCACCGGTCCAGTCGTGACATTTTATGCCGAAATGATTGTTCGATTTTTTAGCAAATTCACTTTGACCTGCTCCTGATTCGAGTAAACCCTGTGCTAATGTGATACTTGCAGGTATTCCGTGTTCTTTTTGTTGTATAATGGCAAGCTGATTATAGGCTTCGATATAACTCAGATAGGCTTTGCTTTTGGTTTGTGAAGAAACAAAAGTACATGTCAAAATGAATAAAAATACAAGAGTTTGTTTCGCTGACAGTATGCGCATAATCGAAAATAATTTATTTAATTTGCCACAAAAATAGAACTATTTGGACAAAAACATCGATTTGAAGAGATTATTTTATACTTTTGTAAGAAGATAAAGTCTCTGTCTTTGGTTTATACGACTTTAAAAAACTAAAAAAACAACAGCCACAAAACTATAAACATGATTGAAAGAATAATTGAAACAAAAGTAAGTATTTGTGATTTTCATGAATTGAATGCCGATCAGAAAATGTTGATTGAAAAAGCAAAATCACAAGCCAATAATGCATATGCGCCGTATTCGGGCTTCCGGGTAGGAGCTGCCGTATTGCTTGCTAACGGTGAGGTTTTCGGAGGGAATAACCAGGAAAACGCAGCTTATCCATCGGGGCTTTGTGCCGAAAGAGTGGCTATGTTTTATGCAAATGCGCAATATCCTGATGTTCCTGTTACTACGATTGCGATAGCCGCTTTTACTGCTGGAGGTTTCCTGGCCGATCCGGTCACACCCTGCGGTTCGTGCCGGCAGGTACTTATCGAGACCGAATCCCGTTATGGAAAAGACATTACTGTGCTACTATATGGCACCAAAAATACATATGTACTCGGCAATGTAAAACAGCTTTTACCGCTTCGTTTCGAAAAGAGTAGTTTGAAATTCTAAGATTTTTATAGCATATATTTGTCATAGTCGTAAATTTTATCTATATTGCAATCGAATTTTAAGTTGAATTGTTAATTGCTGAGGTTTGAGCATGCAAAAGATTGAATTTAGTATTGAATATTCTTTGGATAATTCTTCATCTACCATTTTGTGGAATTCGATTGGTACACCCCTTGGATTGTCCGAATGGTTTGCTGATGGAGTTACAGTTTCGGGAAATGAATATGTTTTTTCGTGGGATGGTCATGAACAAACTGCTGTTTTACAACAATTAAGACCAAATTCCTATATTCGGTTTCATTGGGTTGACGATGGAGATCTTGATACTTTCTTCGAATTTAAAATTGTGTCGCCAGAGATAACCGGCGGCCTGATATTGGTGGTCACTGACTATGCCGAGCCTTCGGAAGTCGACGATTTGATTCTTTTATGGAATAAACAAATTGAAGAACTTCGAAGAAAAACAGGAATGTAATTTGTTTTATAGTTGAAATATTTACAAGAGTATGCCCGAAGTTTCAATCGTTGGCATACTCTTTTTGTTTTCGGCTGGGAGTTGATGAACTCATGTTTCATTCCACATTAAGTTTCTTTTTTTTATAATGCTGCTTTATTACTTTAATTTAATTTCGTACTTCATCTAATTGATTATTGAACTTTTTGAAGTAATTTTGTTGCTCTTTATAAAAAGAAGAATATGCTCAGACTTAAAAAAATTGACATCTACATATTTAAACGTTTTTTTACGCTGTTTTTAATGACTTTTCTCATTTGCATCTTCATTTTGCTGATGCAGTTTTTATGGAAGCATTTTGCTGAATTAGTGGGAAAAGGGATAGGAATAGGAGTGTTGGGCGAGTTTTTTGTTTATGCTATTTTTACCTTGGTGCCTCTAGCATTGCCCCTGGCAATTTTGCTGGCATCACTGATGACCTTCGGGAATCTGGGCGAGAATTTCGAGCTTACAGCCATGAAATCGGCTGGTATATCGTTGTTTAGAATCATTCGGCCTCTTATTGTCTTCATTGCGCTTGTGTGTGTGGGGGCTTTTTATTTCTCCAATTATGTGCTCCCCATTTCGCAAACAAAGCTTTGGACACTGATACTTTCTCTCAAACAAAAATCGCCTGAACTTGATATTCCTGTGGGTGAGTTTTACTCGGGAATCAATGGTGTGAACATGTATGTTCGCGATAAAGAGGACGGATTGTTGAAGGACTTGATGATTTATGATTTTTCGGGAGGGTTTGAAAATGCATCTGTGATGGTTGCCGATTCGGGACGAATCAAATTTACCGAAGATAAAAAATACCTCCTTCTGACACTTTATGAGGGTGAGAATTTCGAAAATCTGAAAAAACAACGTTTGTTGAATACATCTTCGGCCATTCCTTACCGCAGAGAAACTTTTGCATACAAAGAAATTTTGCTCGATTTCGATTCGGATTTTACCCGTCTGGATGAATCGATACTCGAAGACCAACATGTAAGTAAAAATATAACTCAGCTAACGCAATCTATCGATTCGGTGAGCAAGATAGTGGATGCCAGACTAAAAGAACAACAGGCCGAAATCGTAAAACACCGGTATCTGGGGCGCGAATCGGATCCGGGACGTTCGTTGGAGATGGGCGAAAATATCGATTTGAAAAAGTACAATCCCGATTCTTTGTTGTTGAAAATGGAGCTGGGCGATATGGAGACGGCCGCCAGTGCAGCTGTTCAGAAAGCAACCGACATGAAGAATCAGATTGATTATAATAAACTTATGCTTGGCGATCCCCAAAAATATGTAAGCCGGCACGAGATAGAATGGCATCGGAAATTTACACTTTCGTTTGCCTGCCTCATATTTTTCTTTATCGGTGCACCGCTGGGAGCCATCATTCGAAAAGGAGGTTTGGGAGCACCGGTTGTTATTTCGGTGATTATGTTTATTATTTATTATATCATCGATACTACCGGATATAAAATGTCGAGAGAAGGAATCTGGACTGCCTTTGAAGGAATGTGGCTGAGTTCATTTGTATTGCTGCCTATCGGGATTTTTCTTACTTATAAGTCGGCTGTGGATGCTACCTTATTTAATCCCGAACAATATCTTAAAATTGTAACTGATTTAAAACAAAAATATAATCAGGTCGTTAGAAAAAGGGTTGGTAAAAAAGCCAACTAAAATATAGAATATTAAAATGAATACATTATTTAATAGCATTGAAGATGCTTTAGAGGACATAAAAGCAGGTAAGTTCGTAATCGTCGTTGATGATGAGGACCGTGAGAATGAAGGCGATTTTATTTGTGCTGCCGAAAAAATGACGCCCGAAATGGTGAATTTTATGATTACCCACGGACGCGGTGTATTGTGTGCTCCTCTTACCGAAGAGCGCTGCGATGAACTTGACCTAGAAATGCAGGTTGAAAAAAACACTTCCATTCATTCAACGCCGTTTACCGTAAGTGTGGATAAACTCGAAGGCTGTACCACCGGTGTGTCGGCCTCCGACAGGGCAGCTACATTTCAGGCGCTTGCACACCCTGATTCAAAGCCGGAGACTTTTGGACGTCCCGGACATATATTCCCTTTACGGGCGAAAAACAGAGGAGTGATTCGTCGTGCTGGGCACACTGAGGCTGCTGTAGATTTGGCTCGTCTTGCTGGTTTGTATCCGGCTGGAGCTCTTATCGAAATAATGAACGAAGATGGAACTATGGCCAGGTTGCCCGAATTGATAGAACTTTCGAAGAAATTTGGTTTGAAAATAATTTCTATAGAGGATTTAATTGCCTATAGATTGAAAACAGAATCGCTTGTTGAAAAGGGGGAGAAGGTGAACATGCCTACTTCTCATGGTTATTTCAAACTAATTCCTTTCCGTCAGCTATCGAACGGATTGGAGCATGTGGCTCTTATAAAAGGTGAATGGGAGAAGGATGAGGCTATTTTGGTACGTGTTCATTCATCCTGCATGACTGGTGATATTTTCGGATCTATGCGGTGCGAGTGTGGCGAGCAGTTGCAAAAATCGATGGAAATGATTGAGAAAGAAGGAAAGGGCGTGATTGTGTACATGAACCAGGAAGGTAGAGGAATAGGCCTGATGAATAAAATTAAAGCCTATAAATTGCAGGAAGAAGGACTGGACACTGTCGACGCCAACATTCATCTCGGATTCGATGCTGATGAGCGTGACTATGGAGTGGGAGCACAGATTTTACGCGAAGTAGGGGTTACTAAAATCAGGTTGATGACTAATAATCCTGTAAAACGAATTGGGTTGGAAGCTTACGGATTGTCGATAGTTGAAAACATCCCTATTGAAGTAAAACCAAACGAGTTCAACGCTTTTTACATGCAAACAAAAAAAACACGCATGGGGCACGATCTGAAATATACCAAATAATTTAAATGTCTTTTCCAATCAGTGAAAATGTTGATTTGAGAAGTCGATTGTAGCTTTATAGCAGTCTTTCATTTTACTTACTTTTATCTTATGAAAACAGCATTAATAACCGGTGTTACTTCGGGTTTCGGACGCGCTTTCGCATTGCGATTGGCAAAGCTTGATTACAAATTAATCATTACAGGCCGGAGAGCAGAACGCTTGCATGAACTTGCATGTACATTGCGCGAAGAATTTTCGGTTCAGGTTTGTCCTTTATGTTTCGATGTGCGCGACAATGAGGCTTGCAGGCAGGCTATTGCATCCATTCCTGAAGAATTCAGGGAAATAGATGTATTGGTAAATAATGCCGGACTTGCTGCGGGTGCATCGCCTTTTGACGAAAGTGAAATGGACGATTTTGAGCAAATGATTGATACTAACGTCAAAGGGCTGCTTTATGTAACTAAACTCGTTGTTCCGGGAATGATAGAGAGAACATCCGGACATATCGTCAATATATCGTCGATAGCTGGTATTGAGGTGTATCCGAATGGGAGTGTTTATTGTGCCTCTAAACATGCTGTAAATGCAATAACCAAAGGGCTGAGAATGGACCTTGTGAAATATGGCATCAAAGTAAGTTCTATATCGCCGGGAATGGTAGAAACCGAATTTTCGATTATACGTTATCATGGCGATGAAGAAAAAGCAAAAGCGGTGTACAATGGTTTAATTCCTTTGGATGCCGAAGACATAGCCGATGCGCTTGAATTTATACTTACCCGGCCCGATCATGTAAGTATCAACGATATCCAGTTAAATCCCAAACAACAAGCAAGTGCTACCATAGCCTATAGAAAAACATCGGATATATAGAAATAATGATATTGATGTATTTGTTTTTTTTTATTAAAATCAGGGTTTTATCCTAATAAAATCAAATAATTAAAAAAAATATCTTATTTTTGTCTGGAAATTTTAATTTATCACTGAATATGACCGGATCGTTCAACACGACCGTTCACTTATTCAAAAAAAAAGCTGAAAATGAACCCACTTGAATTGAACAAGGACACTGAAATTGTTCCGAACGAGCCGATCGAAACTGTTATTTCTGAAGTTAACAAAATGGTCGAGGCCGAAAATCCGACTGCACAGACAGTATCACCGGCTGAACCTATCGAAATAACAACCGAAACGACTACAACTTCGGAAGAAAATGCGGAAACGAAAACTTCTAAAATGCCTGATTACAATTTGTTTTCAAAGGCAGAACTTGTAGAAGCGCTCAAATTACTTCTCGACAAAGAAATTGCTTCGATCAGGGATGAAGTGGAAGTCATTAAGCAAAGTTTTTACAAAAGAGCAAAAGCAGACACAGAAGAACAAAAACGAAAATTCTTAGAAGAGGGAGGCGAAGAAGAGAACTTTGTTCCTAAAAAGGACGATTTTGAAGATGCTTTGAAGCTTTTGTTAAACGAATATCGTACAAGGAAAAGTGCATATACTTCTCAGCTTGAAGCCGAAAAAGAGAACAACCTAATTCAGAAACAGCATATTATTGAACAAATGAAAAGCCTTGTCGAAAAAAACGACGACGTTTCAATCCACATTGGCGAGTTCAAAGCATTGCAGCAAAAATGGAAAACGATAGGTCAGGTGCCTTCGAAATACGTAACAGAGTTATGGAAACAATATAATTTAAACCAGGAAGCATTTTGGGATTTAATAAAAATCAATAACGAACTTCGTGAATACGATTTTAAGAAAAATCTTGAAGCTAAAACGCTTATTTGCGAACAAGCCGAGCGGCTTGCTGCCGATACCAATGTTTTGGATGCTTTTCAACAATTGCAAAAATTACATAGCGAATGGCACGAAACCGGGCCTGTGAGTCGCGAACTGAGGGATCAGATATGGAATCGTTTCAGAGAAGCATCTGGCACCATCAATAAAAAGTATCAAATGTTTTTTGATACTGTGAGGGAGAAGGAAGAGCTGAATATGAAGGCTAAAATAGAATTGATCGAAAAAATTGAAGCCTTTGACTGTAGCGTGCTCAACAATTTCAAAGCATGGGAAGATGCATTGAGTGTTTTTAAAGCCTGGCAGGAAGAATGGAGAGCCATTGGTTTTGCTCCACGAAGAGAGAATCAGGCATTGTATGAACGCTATCGCAAGGCGTGCGATGTTTTTTATGATGCAAAAAACTTGTATTATAAGGAAGCTAAAGTGATTATGAATCAGAACCTCGATGTAAAGAAAGATCTTTGCAAACAGGCTGAAGCATTGAAAAATAGCACCGATTGGAAGGGCACAACCGAGAAAATTATTCATTTACAAAGAGAATGGAAAAAAGCCGGTCCGGTTTTGAAACGAAATTCGGATGAACTTTGGAAGCGGTTTATTGCTGCCTGCGATTATTTCTTCGAACAAAAAAATAAAAACTTCTCAGACCTGAAGAATGTTGAAATACAAAATCTGGCGAAGAAGAAAGAAATAACTGAGAAAATTGCGCTTATCGAAAAGAAAAGCAATACCGAGGAAACACAGGCCGAATTTCGTGCATTAATGGCCGAATGGAACAGTATTGGCCACGTTCCGTTCAAAGAAAAGGATCAGGTTTATACCGATTATCGCGCGACGATTGATAAGATATTCACTTATTTAAATGTAGATTCGTCTCAACGTCGTCTTGATTCATTTAAAAATAACCTGAAAGAAATCTCGGCTCAGGGTGAAAATAAGTTGTATCGCGAACGCGAAAAATTGGTTAGAGCGTACGAACATTTGAAATCCGAGATTGCGACTTACGAAAACAACATAGGCTTCCTGACTTCTTCGTCGAAAAAAGGAGGAGGATTGATACGGGAAATGGAACGTAAAATTGAAGCGTTGAAAGATGAAAGTAAGTTGATCGAACAAAAAATAAATTTATTGGACGAAAAAGTTTAAGATTATAATCTTTATAAAAAGCGAAAGCCAAAAGCAGATTTTTTAGTTTGCTACTGGCTTTTTTTTTATTCAACGGCTTTCACTTTGTATCCTGCTTGTTTTAATCCGTTGATCAAACCATTTTCGCCAGCCAAATGTTCGATGTTTACGGTTATAAAGCACGACTGAGCTTTGATATAGTCCGGCAGTTTTTTGAGCCATTCAGAGTTCCGCATTTCTATTGTCGAAATACCGTTAAGAGCCACATCGGCCTGTGTTCTGATTTTTGCCAATAAAGCAAAATCGTTGATATTGCCTCCTTTGTAGAGTTTGCCTATTTTAATAAGCTCGTTGCTTAAACTGTCCCGGTTGAGCAACGCTTTGGTGAGCTGGTTGGCATGACGTTGTAAATCATTTTGATCCAGCGAAAGTTGAACTTGTTGTTCTACAGTTTCAAGTGCAATTATTTTTTTGTCCTTCTGGAGGGCTGCAAGTTGAAAGTACGAGTCGGTTTGAGCATCGTCGTAAATGCCTGTAAGTTTTTTAAAAAGCTCAATCTCGTAAAGCCGCAGTATAAATGTCGGGTACATTTTCGAAAGTTCTTTGAGTCCGATTTTTAGTTCCGACTTCAATGCTTTGTCGGCAAGTGGGTAATCTTCCTCCGAAATTAAGTCTTTCAGCGTTTGTCCGCCCTGGATAAATGCCACTTTGCGGAGTAGGGTGCTGGCATCTATGTTATTGGCTATTACCTCACTCACTACGGCATCGCACTCGTTAAATGCATTCGCAAGTCCTTTTACACTGTCCAGATAAACCATTGGAACAAGATAATGCGTCCCCAATAGATAGGATGGTTTATCCACTCCACTGGCAGTTATTTTCCATAGCAATTGTGCATCTACAAACTGAAAATTGCCTACACATATCAGGATAAAAAGAAAAAAACGTTTCATGAACTTTGTGTTAAATGTTGAGGCAAAGATAACTCATTTTATAATGTAGATTTTAATTTGATGCAATGATTCACAAACTTTTATATTCATTTATCATTCCAATGAATAAGTTTTTTGTTTAGGAGTTAAATAAAACGGGATTAAAACAGTCAATTATTTTTATCTTTGCATAGAAATCAACGATAACATAAATATTAAAGACATGACTTTACAACAACTTGAATACATTATTGCGTTGGACAAAACCCGTCATTTTGTACGTGCAGCCGAAATGTGCGGTGTAACTCAGCCAACTTTAAGCGCGATGATTCAAAAGCTTGAAGATGAACTTGATTGTAGAATTTTCGATCGGTCATCTCATCCTATTGTGCCCACTGAAGTGGGAGCAATGATTTTGCAACAGGCTCAGGTAGTGATGTTTAATGTCCATCAGCTTAAGGAAAATGTTTTGACACAGAAAGGTTCAGTGGCAGGATCGCTCTCGTTAGCAATTATTCCTACCGTTGCACCTTATTTGTTGCCCGAACTTATTACACTGTTTCGACGGGATTATGTCGATATATCTCTGAAAATTAGTGAAATGAGAACAGAAACTATTATTGAAAAGCTCCATAGTGCTGAAATTGATATGGCCATTCTTTCCACTCCGCTCGATGATCCTAAAATACTTGAAGTTCCGCTGTATTACGAAAAATTTGTGGCTTATATTTCGCCCAACGAACCTTTGTATTTGCAGGATGAAGTCTCGACCAACGACATGCAACTCGATCATCTCTGGGTGTTGGAAGAAGGACATTGCCTTCGGAATCAGGTATTTAATTTTTGTAAAAACAAAACACACTCAGCTATTTACGAAGCTGGAAGTATTGATACTTTAGTGAAAATTGTTGATCGGAACGGAGGGTATACAGTGATACCGGAGTTACATATTAATTTGCTCACCGATGTACAGAAACAACATCTTCGAAAAATAGTCCGTCCCGAAGCTACCCGAGAAATTGCTTTGGTCATTCGGCATGATTATGTGCGCGAAGGTTTGATGAATGCAGTTGCCAATAGCATTAAGCAAATTATTCCACAACATATGCTGGATGCACGACTGAAAAAGTTTGCTATAAAACTGTAGGAAGAGTTCTGAATTTCGTGTTCTGAAAGGCACAGGCGAAGGCACAGACAAGTTCAACTGTTCAACAATTACTCAGTTATCCAACGATTCAACAATTCAACAGTTCAACAAAGTCTGTAGACCGGAGATTGTGGACCGGAGACTTATCAACAATTAGCACAACTTGTCCCGAATTTATCGGGATTGGCATATTGTCACATCGGCATATTTTTCTGAATTTAATACTTTAGGCTAACATATTAAGCCGAACTTTCAGTATCTTTGCGGCTCGTAAAAAATAAGAAAATTTTGAATCTTTCCGATCTTAAGCAACTTTATGCTTTACATCCACAGGTGAAAGCACTTGTGCAGTGGGCAAATTCATCTGCATCAAATCTGAAAATATCGGGTTTGAGCGGATCTTCGTGTGCATTAGTGACTGCCTCCTTGTTCAATCAGTTGCCTCAATGCCAAATAGTGGTGATGAACGATGCCGACGATGCCGGTTATTTTTACAACGACCTTAAACAGGTACTCACGCCCGACGAAGTATTTTATTTTCCTTCGTCTTTCAAAAAAGCAATAAAACTGAGTCAGCTCGACACTTCCAACGAAATATTGAGAACCGAAGTGTTGAACCGGTTGGCCAATAATGCGGCTCCATGTGTGGTGGTAACTTATCCTGAAGCTTTGATGCAAAAGGTTGTTTCGGTGCATGGCATGCGAACCCGCATGCTCAAACTGAAAGTGGGAGAGACGTTGAGCATCGATTTTCTGACCGAAATGCTGCTTGAATATGGTTTCGTGCGTGTTGATTTTGTGTACGAACCGGGACAGTTCTCTGTACGCGGAAGCATTGTCGATATTTTTTCGTTTGCTTTCGAAATGCCTTTTCGTTGCGACTTTTTTGGTGATGAAGTGGAGTCGATTCGTGTTTTCGATATAGAAACACAATTGTCGAAGGAAAAACGCAATGAAGTGGAAATTATTCCCGATCTGCTGCTGTACAAGGATACGGCTCATGTTTCTTTCCCCGAATTTATTCCTAAAGATAGCATTTTCACTTTTGCAAATTTGTCTTTCGTCCGTGAACGTATAAATACATTGTACGACGAAGCATTGGTGAAAGCCAACGAAGGCGATAAAACGGTACCCGATTTACATCGTACGCGCATTACCGGCGATGAATTTGTACAGCAGCTTATCGATTTCCGAAAAATTGAATTAGGTGATAAATCCTTTTCTCAGGCTACCAGCACTTTGGCTTTCAATACTTCGCCTCAACCGATTTTTCATAAGAACTTCGATTTGGTGGCCGACAATCTGAAAAAAGGAATTGCCGATGGTTATCGTCTGTATGTGTTGAGCGACAGTGTGAAACAAACCGATCGTATCGCTGCCATTTTTGCCGATCGTGGCGATAATATAGTTTTTCAGCCTATAAAAAATACTTTGCACGAAGGTTTTATCGATCACGATTTGTCTGTATTCCTCTATACTGATCACCAGATTTTCGATCGTTTCCATAAATATCAGTTGCTCACCGACAAAACCCGTCAGGGAAAAGTGTTGATGACGCTGAAAGAGCTTAACCAGTTTCAGTTAGGCGATTATATGGTGCATGTGGATCATGGTGTAGGTAGTTTCGGCGGACTTGTACGTACAAATGTGAATGGGAAAATGCAGGAAATGGTAAAACTCATTTATAAAGATGATGATATTATTTTCGTAAGCATACATGCATTACACCGTATCTCGAAATACAAAGGCAAAGAAGGTGAATCACCACGTATCAACAAATTAGGTTCTGGTGCATGGGAAAGGCTGAAAGAACGCACCAAATCGAAGGTAAAGGACATTGCGCGTGAATTGATAAAACTCTATGCAAAACGCAAGGCCGAACAGGGTTTTCAGTATTCGCCCGACAGCTATTTGCAGCAGGAACTCGAAGCATCGTTTATTTACGAAGACACGCCCGATCAGGTGAAAGCTACAGCTGATGTTAAAAAGGATATGGAGTCAGCCTTGCCGATGGATCGTTTGGTTTGTGGAGATGTGGGTTTTGGTAAAACTGAAGTAGCCATGCGGGCAGCTTTTAAGGCTGCGACTGACGGTAAACAAGTGGCTGTGCTTGTTCCCACCACCGTGTTGGCTTTACAACACTATAATTCATTTAAAGACCGTTTCAAGGAATTTCCGGTAACGGTGGAATATCTGAGCCGCGCACGTTCGTCCAATCAAACAAAAGAAGTGCTTCAGCGACTCGAAAAAGGAGATGTTGATATTCTTATCGGTACGCACAAACTTGTAGGTAAAAGCGTTAAATTCAAAGACCTGGGTTTACTTATTATCGACGAAGAACAAAAATTCGGGGTTTCGGTAAAAGAAAAGCTGAAGGAGATGAAAGTGAATGTAGATACGCTCACTATGACAGCTACACCCATCCCGCGTACTTTGCAATTCTCGTTGATGGGAGCGCGCGATTTGTCAATTATCAATACAGCGCCACCTAACCGTTATCCGGTACAGACCGAGATTCATATGTTCGACGAAGAGGTGATCCGTGAAGCTATTCAGTTGGAAATGAATAGGAATGGTCAGGTGTTTTTTGTGAATAACCGTATTCAGAGTATTTATGCCATTGAAGCTATGATCAAACGACTTCTTCCGGGCTGTCGTGTGGCAGTAGGTCACGGACAAATGCCGCCTGATAAACTAGAGGAGATTATTGTCGATTTTATTGATTATGAATACGATGTACTGGTAGCAACTACGATTATTGAATCAGGTATCGATATTCCCAACGTGAATACAATTATCATTAACAGTGCGCACATGTTTGGCCTGAGCGATTTACATCAGCTTCGTGGTCGGGTGGGGCGCAGCAACCGTAAAGCCTTCTGTTATTTGATGGCGCCCGAATTAAGTTTGCTCACGCCCGAAGCCCGCAGGCGTTTACAGGCGCTTGAAACTTTTTCGGAACTGGGAAGTGGTTTTAATATAGCTATGCAGGACCTCGACATCCGGGGTGCAGGAAATATGCTGGGAGCGGAGCAAAGCGGCTTTATTGCCGATCTTGGGTACGAAACTTATCAGAAAATTCTGAACGAAGCCGTTCACGAACTAAAAGACGAAGAATTTTCAGATTTATACGCAGAGGAAATTGCAGCAGAAAAGAATTCAACCGCTTATGTTACCGATTGTCAGATTGATTCGGATATGGAATTGCTCTTTTCGCAGGAGTATATCGAAAATGTATCCGAACGTATTGCTTTGTACCGTGAGCTTGATAATATAACGAATGAAGCTGATTTGGCAGAGTTTGAAAAACGCCTGGAAGACCGTTTTGGTAAGATTCCTGAAAAAGGACGAAGTTTACTTCAGGTAGTTCGTTTGCGTTGGAAGGCCATGCGTTTTGGTGTCGAAAAATTGGTAATGAAAGATGAAAAAATGATTGCCTATCTTGTGTCAAACGTTCAGTCAGGCTATTATCAATCCGAAACTTTCGGTAAAATACTCAGATACATGACTACACATCCTCGCCGGTGTCAGCTTCGCGAAAAAAATGCACGGCGCTCGGTGGTATTTGCTAATGTGCAATCGATAGAAAAAGCAGCAGAAGTTTTTAATGAAATTGAATTGATAAAATAGTTCTGAGTTTCGGGTTCTGAGAGGCACAGGAAAGTTCGACGATTCAACAGTTCAACAATTGGCACAATTGATAATGAATAATTAATAATGAAGAGTTTTGAGATCAACGACTTTAGACCTTTGACTTTCGTCCCTTCGTCCCCTTCGTCTTTGTTCTTTTGTCTAAAGTCTGTAAATTTATTGGCATATTGGACATTGACTACCTGAATTTTACTTTTAGAAAACAGATCATTCTTACTTACAATAAAAAAAAAGAGAGAGAAAAACAGTTGATCGTTTTTCTCTCTCTTTGTGTTCATTTAAAACTCGCCACCGGGTCTTCCTCCGAAACCAGCTCTTCCTGGAGGTCTCATGCCGGGACCGAAATTATTAAAATCACGTTGGTTGTTGTTGCCTCCTCCTCCGAATTTCATTATCCTGTAAGTAAAGCTTACAAGGAAATAGGTGGGTAAAGTATTGTAGCTATTGTTCTGAATATAGTTATCGCCAATGGTTTGTCTGATATTCAATCGCTGACGCAATATGTCGGTTGCTTTGATTGATAAGGTACCTTTGTTTTTAAATAAAGTTTTATCGATGGCGGCATTCCACATAATTTCGCTTAAATCCATATTTGTATAACCTGCGCGATCGGTGTAAGCTATGTCCGAGCTAAGGGTGAAGTTGTAAGGAAAACGAATCACTATATTACCACGTCCCGACCAATCGTAAGTCTCGGTAGTTTCGTTTCTCAGATTGTTCAGCGAGTTGGAATAACCGATATTTCCACGAAGTCCCAATTCAATAAAATCGTGTGTAAAAGTAAGCGACAGCTCTTCTGAAGCACTATAATTGCGTGTTTTGCTTTCGTCGCCCAACAGAAGATGATCAATATTAATGTCATCGATATTTACATTGCGCGAAATATAGCTGTATTGAGTCCGGTAACGCGCAGATGTGTTGGTGCTGAAATGTAAACGCTTCTGAATAAGTGGTGTACTAAACATTACATTTCCCATCAGGTTCACCGGCATTACATCCGAATTGACAGTTTGGCTGTATTGTTTCAGTGTGTTGTCGTAAATTTTGTTCGAAACCAATGCATCCTTTGTTGCTTCGGCATTCAGGAAAGTATTGAACGATGAAAATGTTTTATCGTTGAAAGTACTGTACATTAATCTGAATGTGTGCGAAAATGCAGGATTCAACAGAGGATTTCCAACTGTTTCGGCCATCAGGTCATTGTTGTTTTTTACGGGTTGCATCTGGTTGATCGAAGGTTGTTGTGTACGTCCGCGGTAATCGATACGGGCAAACTTTTTACGACCAAAATTGTACTGGAATCTACCGGTAGGAGCAAAATTAAACACACCATAAGTAGTATCAGTTACCAAGCCGTTGCCATAAGTACGAATGTTTTTCGTTTGCGAAGGCTGTCCGCTCAATCCAAGCATTACATTATATGTTTTTTCGGTAAAACGGTAATTTAATTCAATCGATTCTCTGAAAAACTCATTTTCAAAGTTATTGCTGTACTCTTCGTCAAAAATTGAATAATCTCGCTTCGTGGCATCGTAGCTGTACTGATTCTTTTCAGAAGTGGTGGTGGTAGTATTCACCGATACAGCTGCCTCTATCATGTTTTTATTGTTCCAAAGAGGTTCTACAAACGACATCCGCATACCGGCATTGAATCTGTCGGATATGTTTTTTGTTTGTTGGTCTATATTGATCGTTGAGTCATTTGTGTATTTATTAGAGAGATTATAGCTTTCGCCATTGGTTCTCGAAAAATCGGTGTTCAGATTGATAGTGAAAGAACGTCCTTTTTTCACTGCCGATTTCTTGTTGTAAATCAGGTTCAAACCGCCCGAAAGCGAATTGTTTGTTCCATTGTTAATCGAATTTCCCCAACTTGTAGAATCGTTATCAGTAAGATAAGAGTATTTTCTTTCTGTATAGGAATCGCTGGTGCTGTAATTTATATTGGGTTGCAAAATGAATGTTTGCAGGCTATCAATTTTCCATTCAAGCTCCAATCGCATATTGGCATCGTATTTATCGTTTTCTGAAATGCTGTTAGATAAATCGTTGTAGGTCGACGATGACAAATAGCTGGTACGATTACTCTCTGTATTGCTGAAATTGTTGGAGTGATTAAAAGTAATATCACCACCTATTGTTGTTTTTTTGCTCAACATCGAATTGTTGTTTAAGCCAAAATTCTGCGATGTTGTAATTCCGGCATTAGAACCACCTCCCCACGAACCGCGTCCACGGCTGCTTCTTGTGTTGTTCAGGTTATTAGCTCCTGCATTGATCGATGTTTGCGATTCGCCATTCAATATATTAAGTGATAGGCTACTATCGTACCTGAAGTTTTTGTTGATGTCAGCTCCGGCTCCACCATTCACATTTCCATTCACTCCCTTTTTTCGATTGGGTTTGGTAGTAAGGTTAATGATACGTTCGGTATCACCATCTTCGAATCCTGTAAGTTGTGCCATGTCCGATTTTTGTTCCAACACCTGAATTTTTTCTATCATATCGGCCGATAAGTTTTTGGTGGCTTGTTCTATATCACCATCAAAAAACTTTTTACCATCAAGGCGGATTTTTTTTACTTCTTCGCCGTTTACCATAATTTTCCCATCCGACGAAATTTCGACACCCGGTAATTTTTTAAGCAAATCTTCGACCACTGCATTTTCCTGTGTTTTAAAGGCTGTTGCATTGTATTCAAGAGTATCTCCTTTTACAACCAATTGTGCAGCAGTACCTTTCACTTCAACTTCTTTGAGCAATTTTACATTCTCATCGAGCTGTATGGGTCTCAGAATAAGGTCTTTCTTTTCTACTGTAATGTCTTTTCTTGATTCGTTATAACCTACTGAGCTGATAACGAGTACATAATTTCCAGGTTTGATCTTGGGGAGAACGAATCCGCCCTTCATATCGGTTTGAGCGCCTTGCACAAACGACGAGTCTTTGGACGAAAGTAAACGCACTGTTGCCATTTCTATGGCTTGTCCGTTTTTCTTGTCGAATACTGACGATTGAATACTGTGTTGCGAAAAAGTGTATAAATGAACAGATAAGAAGATTGAAAGAAGAATAAGCAGACGTTTCATATCGTATTTTTATTGTTAATTTTATGAATTTTGAAGAGCAGGAGCAAAGACGATAAATTCAAGCCATTGTTTTTTGACTATTGTCTTTGTTGTAACTCATTATTTTTTATTTCAATAAAACAGTTCGATGGATATTTACAACTGAGGGTTTGACTCAAAAGTCAAGCCCTCAGTTATTTTTAGAGTCTTAATGCGTATTATATACAGGATATTCTGCTGGTCCTATACTTATTAAGCTTTAAATAGTAAATACTTAAATTCCTGTGAACTGAAATTTTCTCTGGTTTGACTCCAACAAAGTTAAAAGGTTTAATCAGACATCAAGAATTCTGCATCAAAAATAGATTTTTTTAAAAAATTTACTTTTTTATATTCAAAAACCCATTTTACAATAGATGAAAAAATAACTGAGGGCTTGATTCAAAGTCAAGCCCTCAGTTATTTTTAAAAGAATTTTTCTGAACGCAAATGACGCAAATCTCTTTTGATTCGCATAAATTGTAAATTGTACATTTCTAAATTGTACATAGAAAGATGCTTTTGCTTTTCAAAACAGCAACGCTTCTAATTCGCTTTTTGTTCCATTGAATAAATTAAAATCAACACCACCTTTAACTCCCGAGATACTAAACTTATCTGTTGTTTGCCAGAAAGTCCAGTCGCAATCGGGTTTCTGCCGATAGTCGCAAATCCACAGGTAGTGTTTGTTCTTCAGATTTCCATCCAGGTATTGTTTGTAATAATCGTAATCGCAATAGACGATAGGTTTCTTACCTGTTTTACGGGTTACAATTTTCATAAAGTCGGTCAGTTCTTTGGTGACTACTTTGTTCGAAGGCATATTGGAAGCGTACTCAGCATCCAGTACAAGGGGCAGATCGCCGCTTTTATAACGGGCTGTTTTAAGAAAATGATTGGCCTGCGCTTCGCCGGTGCTGCGGTACGAAAAGAAATGATATGAACCTACAATGATGCCTTGCTTACGGGCATTTTTATAATTCTCTGTATATTTTTTATCCTTGTGCGATGCGCCTTCGGTGGCTTTGAAGAAAATGAAATGAGGCTTTTGTTTTTTAAGCAATTTCCAGTCGATGGTGCTTTGATGATGCGAAATATCGATACCCCAGATTTTTCCTTCCGCTTTAATTTGATGAAAAGTTACTTTACGGTAGTTTTGAGCCGAACCCTTCGACGAAAAGATAAAAAGTGTGAGTACTAAAAGAGTAGAGATTGTTTTTAATCTGAAATGCATTGTAAAATTGTTTTTTCCGATTTCGAAACACAAAAGTACCAAAATATACGATTTCGAAAAATATAAAAAAACACAACAGTCTCAAATGCAAAAACCACTCATCGGCCGGGGATTTTTCGGTCTCTCTTTCGCTATTTCCATGCTGTTGGAAAAAGAATGTCTTTGTATTTGTACTATTTCCAATTTAATATCGATGTTTTAAATGAATCTCCTGTCGTTAATTTAAAAAATCTAAGTATATTTGTACTATAAAGTAATAAGAATAATGCAAGCTTATATTGCTTACAGGTAAGGTAGCGTTTATCTGGTGTTGTATTGTAAGAATCAGGAGTTGGAAATTGTCCGTAGGACATTAATGTTATTTCTTTATTTATCCCCTACGGGGAACTGATTTGTGGTGATATCTATTTTCTATTGATATATATTCCCTACGGGAAATTAGTAAATAGTAATTAGTAAATAGTGAATAATGTTCAATACTTACTTCAACCTATAAGCTGGCGTTTATCTAATTAAACTGTAAATTGTAAATTTTTAAATTGAACATTCTTTCTCCTTCCCACCTGGGACTGAGGAACCTTGTTGCGCATAGCAAAGCCGAATACAAGCCATACAATAATAGAACAAAGTAACCGAAACAAAGAAAAAATGGAATATACTACGGTAATAAAACCCAAAAATAAGCTCTTCGAAGTCGATTTTAAAGAAATCTGGCAGTACCGCGATTTGTACTCTATGTTTGTAAAGCGCGACATCATTACGCAATACAAACAAACAATACTTGGTCCCGCCTGGTTTTTTATTCAACCGGCACTCACCACAATTATGTACATGGTGGTGTTTGGTGGTATTGCCAAAATATCAACCGATGGACTTCCGCAACCACTCTTTTATTTAGCTGGTATAGTGTGCTGGCAGTATTTTTCCGACTGTCTGAATAAAACCTCGACCACTTTCACCACCAATCAGGGCATTTTTGGTAAAGTATATTTTCCCCGTCTTATAGTTCCGTTGTCAACAGTAACTTCCAATTTGGTGCGCATGGGCATTCAGTTCCTGCTCTTTGTTGTTGTCTATATCTATTATCTTATCATTGGTGTTCAGTTAGCTCCCAATGCATATATCCTTTTGATTCCGGTGCTTATTGTAATGCTTTCGGGACTTTCGCTTGGTTTTGGTATTATCATTTCGTCCATGACCACCAAGTACCGCGACCTCACCATCCTGTTCACTTTTATTGTTCAACTATGGATGTATGCCACGCCTGTGATTTATCCGCTCAGCACCATGTCCGCCGACAAACAATGGATCATGGCTATAAATCCCGTTACAAGCATTATCGAAGCCTTCAAATTCTCCACAATGGGTGTTGGTACTTTTAGTTGGGGCATGCTTGGCTATAGCTTTGGCTTTATGGTGGTATTGCTTGGTATCGGCATAGTGGTGTTTAATAAAGTGCAACGCTCGTTTATGGACACTGTATAAGAACGAATTTTACGAATAAGAACGAATTAAGGCGAATAAAGATGGTAGAAATATTGTATAAGGACGAAAGTTATAAAATAATTGGTTCGTGTATGAAGGTGCATGCTGAACTAGGATCGGGATTCCTGGAGTCAGTGTATCAGGAAGCATTGAAATTACAATTTGAAGAGGAAAGCATCCCTTTTAAATCACAGGCTCCCATTGAAGTTTATTATGGAAAGAATAAACTGAATACAAAGTTTATAGCTGATTTCTTTTGTTACGACGATATTATTCTGGAGATAAAAGCTGTCTCGACTATTTTACCAGAACATGAAGCGCAGATAATAAACTACTTAAAAGCCACAAACGTACGATTGGGAATCTTAGTTAACTTTGGGTCAATGAGCCTGACTCACAAAAGATATTTAAATATATAGCGCAAAATTGAATTAAGAAGCTACTAATTTGTGGATAATAAATACAGACTACAAATTACTCGAATTAGACGAATTTTACGAATAAGAAAAATATTTTTTCAATTAGTGTAATTCGTGTAATTCCTAGTTAGAATAAGAACAGACTACAAATTCCACGAATTACCTGAATTTTACGAATAGAAAAGAAACAAGGTGTTTTAAATTCTTATAATTAGTTTAATTCGTAGTTAGAATAAGAACAGACTACAAATTCCACGAATTACACGAATTTTACGAAT